>JADMIO011096073.1_pt1 | contig 13761 bp, 12 predicted proteins | sample 8958161 | NCBI WGS metagenome assembly JADMIO01 (sample SAMN16585339, study PRJNA669376) | soil metagenome | isolation source: Crop rotation soil | place: USA: Cullars Rotation, Alabama | collected 2011 | reverse complement strand
CGCGACAACTTGTCCACGTGGAATTCTAAGCTTAGGATCCCAATGTGCTGGAAAGGCTGCCGATGTCTTCAAGCACCGGAAGCATGGCGTCCTGCATCGACTCGAACGCACCGCCCGGATCGCGCTTCATCTTTTCCACGTCCTTCGGGTCTTCGCCGAAACGCTTGGCGATGGCTTCCGTCAGGTCGTAGCCCGCCATGAAAATTTCGCGCTGAAAATACGACGCGTTCCCACGCATGATGTTGATGTCCGTCTTGCTGGCGCCGATGTCCACCAGCGCGCGCACTTCCTGGTCGTTGATCCCCAAACTTGCGTTGCGCAATTCAAACGCATTCCCCAGCGCCAGGAAATCCACGTCCACAATCTCGGGGCTCAAACCCACCGACTGCAGCAGGTTCACATGCTCCTCGATCAAATTCTTCTTGGCCGCGACCAGCAGCACTTTCATCTGCGCCTGGCCCCCGGCGGGCATCATGGTCGTGCTCGTGCCGGTCAACTGTTCTTCCGCCCCGATGGCAATGTCGCGCAGGCGCTGCGCGTCAAGCTGCACTTCGGAGACGTCGAACGGAATGTACTTGTCCGCCTCGTACTCCATCGCCTGCTTGAGCTCGGCGTCGGGAATCTGCATCATCGGCACCTGGCGGTGGATCACCGAGCGGCCCGACACCGCCGAGACGGTGCGCTTGGTCTTGATCCCCCCCTCGCGGATGGCCTTCTGGATCGCATCGCCGACCTGCTCCGGCGATTCGATTTCCGCGCGCCCCATCCCCGAGACGATCAGCCCCTGGCCCACGCGCGTCATCTCAACGGCCTTGACGCTCGAAGACCCGATGTCCAGCCCGAGCAGCGATTTTTTGCGTCCAAACAAGCCCATTGGCGTTTCCGTTCTTGGTTTCTTGGTTCTTAGTTCTTGGTTTTCCACTCACAACGGTGCTTGGCACTGCCCGGCGCTTTCGATTTCGAAAAACCAGGAACCAAGAACCAGGAAACCAAGAACCCTATCCCCTTATTAGGGAAGTGACTTCCCCCTCCTCAGGGAACCTATCCAAATTCTTCTTCGAAAATACGAGCTTCCCGTCCACTTCCACTTCGAAGACTCCCCCGCGTCCCTCAATCAATTTCGCCTCGACCCCAAACGCCTCCCGCAGCTCATCCGCCAGACCGGCGGCCTGTGGCCGGAAGTCTCACATCACGCAGTAGGTGATCGTCACGTTTTTTACTTTTGGTTCATGGCTCGTTGTTCGCATATTCGGTCTCCTTGTTTTCCGAATTAATTCTACGAATGCGAACCTTGGGTTTCAAGGTTTCAAGTTTCAGGTTTCAGGTTTATGCGACCGATAACCCTGAAACCCTGAAACCCTGAAACCTGAAACCCTGAAACCTGAAACCCTGAAACCTGAAACCCTGAAACCTGAAACCTGAAACCCTGAAACCCTGAAACCCTGAAACCCTGAAACCTGAAACCCTGAAACCCTGAAACCTTTCCTATTGCAACCCCTTCTCCAACTCCGCCGGAACCACCGTCTCCCGATACGCCTCTTTCATCCACTCCAGCGTCCGCCCGATCCCTTCATCCAGCGTCACCGTCGTGCGGTGCCCCAGCTCGCGGATGGCCTTCGAACAGTCCACCAGCTTCTGTTTCGTGGTCAGAATTTCAGACTCGCGGTATTCGACCAGCTTATTATCGGACTTCCCGAGGTGTTTCAGGATCAAATTCGAGCAGGTCTCGATGTCGTGGTAATCCGTCCCGCCGATGTTGTAGACCTCGCCCGCTTTGAACCCGCCCGCGATGTTCGCCAGCGTCCGCACCATGTCGTCCACGTAAGTCGACGTGCGCTTGTGCCCGCGGTACACGATGTACGGAATATTGTGCAGCGCGCGGTAGCAGAACAGGCAGATCACCGACCGGTACGGGCTGTAAAATTCTCCCGGCCCGTACGTGTTGAACAGCCGCACGCGCACGCTCTGCGTCTTATACTGTTGCGCTGAATTCAAAACCTGCTGCTCGTTCACCCATTTTGTCATCGCATAATCATTGAGCTGCTTGATCTCAACTTTGTCCATCACGTCTTCCGCCATCACGCCGTCATAGTCCCCATAAACTTCCGACGACGAAAAATAAACTGCCTTGAAACCCTCGCGCTCCTGCATGCGCAGAATGTTCTTCGTCCCGATCGCATTGCTCTTCCACAGATTCTCGTAGTAATCCTCCCCGTTCCAGCGCCCGAACTCCGCCGCGAGGTGATACACAAAATCGAACGCGCGCGCCTTGGGCGTGTACCCCTGCGGCCACCCCCCGCCTTGCCAAAGCCGCTCGACCTGGCGAAACTCCCCCACATCGCAGCGCGCATAATTCGGCGAATTGTGATGATGCCGCAGATCGCACACAAACACGCTGTGCCCCCGCGAGCGCAGCTCCGGCACCAATTTGCTCCCCACCGCGCCCAGACCGCCGGTGACCAGAATGTTCAAAGGTTTCCCCGATTCGTTTTGCATGATTCTTCCTGAGTTTTTGATTGCAATTGCCTTCAGCGCCAACGGCGCGAACTACGATAGCCCAGGCCGCAGCCGGTACTCCGGCGAAGGCCTGGGTTTCACCACGAGAAAGAACCAAGCCCTGCTATGGAACGCGCTGTCCAGCTCACTCTCGAGCAAGAATGATACCTTCGACGATCCGTGCAGCCTGCTATTCGATCGTTTCCGCTCTTCCAGAAAGACCATTTTATCGAAACGCCGAAGACGGACCATACTGAAAGCCGGGGTTCACCCATGGGCTGATCGATCGCGTCTTCTTCGGTTTCATCGACGGTTCGTTTACGAAAGCACATTCTCCCACAGCATCCGGTTATCCCTCGGCGGGGTGCTCGCCAGCAACTCACCCGCTTCTGTTTCACCGGAATCTCTTGTTGTTCCGCTCCTTCAAATCATTCTTTCACTGCGCATGCCTCAAAAACGCGGCTCTCGATTTCATCCTGCGCGTCAGGCCGCCGCCCGCGCCGCATGCCACATCCGGATCGCCAGCCGCCGCATCAGCGCCACCACCGCAATCTTTTTGTGCTGCGGATTTTTTGCCGCAATCCGCTCGTACACTTCACGCTCCCCCGGATCGAAACGCAGTATGTTCCACACGGCCTGGTTGAGCACGAAGCGGATGCGCGCTGAACCCTGCCGCGTGATGTGCCCTTTCCGGTCGTCGGTTTCTCCGCTCTCATCGCTCGACGGTGTCAGCCCCACATAGCTGCCCACCTGTTTGCGGTTTTTGAAACGCTCCAAATCTCCCATCTCCGTCAAAAACACCAGCGCCGTCAGAATCCCCACGCTCTTGATTTTCTGCAAGAGCGTCACGCGCTGCACATACCTTTCGGCCGCGGCCAGTTCGGCCACGGCCCCGTTGAGCGCGTCAACCTCACCTTCCATGGCCGCCAACTGCCGCAGCAAACTCGCCAGATGCGTCCGCGCGCCACTGCGCAATGGCACCGTGCAATCCCGCATTTTGATCAGCCAAGCGCGGTGCTTCTTCGTCCAATTTCCTCCCAGCCCCGCGGGCTTTTCAACATGGTTACGCTTCAGCAGCGTCACAATCTGTTCCTTCAACTGCGTGCACTTTTCCTGAGCGTCCAGGCGCGCGCGAACCGGCTCGCGATCGTCGCGAATCTGCTCGCCGGGAATCCACACATCAGGCAGCTCGTTGCCGGCCAGATAATGGCCGCGCAAAACTTCGAGTATCCGCGTGGCATCCTTCGCATCTGTTTTCGAGCGGCGCTGCTTGGGTGACGGCGTCATGCGCGACGTCGCCAGAACATGGCATGCGATCCCCTCAGCCGTCAGCTCGTCGTACAGCCCGAAGCCAAGCCCCGAAGTCTCATACGCAAACACAATCCGCGCCGCCCCAGCCTTCCGCGCACGCTCACGCAGCTCCGCAATCATTGTAGCGCGACCAGTCGAGTCATTCTCAAACACGCGCGTCACCGGTGCCTCGCGATCCACCGCAATCCTCAAAAGCATGTTTTTGTCGTGCAAATCGCAAGGCGCGAAGATAATCTTCTCCATGGCCAGTTCCTCCTATGAAAAGTTTTGGAAACGTACGCACACAAACCTGTACTTTCCTAAACCATTCTCATTCGAGAGAACTGGCCGCTTTGCTGTTCCATGGTAACTGTAAGGGCGGACTACAATTACAACTCCGCTATGCCGAGCGCCAGCATAACAATCAATTCAATAAAACAACCCGCCCACATCAATATCAGCGCGCCGATTGTGATCACCGCCGCGCCCAACCACCGCCATACCACTTGCGGCGCGCCAATACGGTGCGCAAAAACCAGCGCCGCCGTAAACAGAAAACTCAAATTGACAATGACCAGCGCCGCCGGGTTTGGAAATGTTTCAGCATGCACCGTCCTCCAAACCAGCAATGTTCAATGGTTTCCCCGCTTCGATTTACATGATTCTTCCTGAGTTTTTGATTGCAATTGCCTTCAGCGCCAACGGCGCGAACTACGATAGCCCAGGCCGCAGCCGGTACTCCGGCGAAGGCCTGGGTTTCACCACGAGAAAGAATCAAGCCCTGTAAGGGCGGACTACAATTACAACTCCACGATCCTCAGCATCAGCATAACCAATAGTTCAATAAAAATACCCGCCCACATCAATATCAGCGCGCCGACGGTGATCAGGGCCGCGCCCAACCACCGCCACACCACCTGTGGCGCGCCAATACGATGCGCAAAAACCAGCGCCGCGGTAAACAGAAAACTCAAATTAACAATGAACAGCGCCGCCGGGTTTGGAAACGTTTCAGCATGCACCGTCCTCCAAACCAGCATCGAAATCCCGACGAAAATCGCAATCGCCACACAGTCGCCCAGGCTGATCTGCCAGCGCCCCGTCCATCCTGCGGGAAACTCTTCGTAAAGCGCCCGCAGCCGCCAAATCGCACAAGCCGCGACCAGGATGTTCGGACCCAACACAATCAAATCCGAGCCCCAGTTCTCTACCTTGACAAGATCCGACCTGAGATTTGGCGTGACTAAAACCTGAACGCAATGCAGCAAAAACACATCGACCATGCCCAACGCGCCCGGCAGCACGGCCCACCAGAAGCACTTGGAAAACTCCGCCTGCTCGGCCGACCTTTCCTGGGTACAAGGGATGATCATTGCCATTTGGATCGCTCACAAACGCGCGAACGCCGCAACCAACGGCCCCAGCACACAGGCGACTAAAATCACTTCAAGCACCACGCCGACGTACATCACCACGATCGACGCCAGCATGCACCAGAACGCTTTATACCAGCGCCGCAACACCGATTCTTCCCCCATTCGCCGCACCAGAAATAGCGCAAACACGTACAGCATCCACAGCTTAAACGTCAGCGGCACCCAGAGCCTCAGAAAATCATGCTGACGCGCGGCGCTGCACAGCCAAAGCGTCAGCGCCATCATGGTGACAATCGCCATCAATTCGTTCAATTGAATCTGCCATTGCCCGGTCCAATTTTCGGGATGTTCCTTGTAAAGCTTCTTCAACCGGTTCACCGCCGCTGCAGCAAAAAACGCATTCGCAGCCAGCATCAACAACACCATAATCCATGAATTGTAAGGAGGGTCGATATGCTTCTCTTCCGCAAGCACCTGATCATGAAAAACACGATCAGCTTGATCATGCCGCAACCCGCCGCCAGCACGAGCCACCAAAGGCGCTTCTGTGATTTCGGCGACATCATGCGTCATTCTTTTCCGCCAAGACGTGAATGAGTTTCTCGCACTCCTCCCTCGTATGCCCCGCCGAAACACTCACCCTCAGCCGCGCCGCCCCGCGTTTCACCGTCGGAAAACGCACCGCCGGCACAAAAAATCCCTGCTCCAAAAGCCGCCGCGAAAGCTCCAGCGCATTCCCCTCGTCCCCGACCATCACCGGCATGATCGGTCCAACGGTTGAGGGCGTGTCAATTTTGGCGCGAAGCAATTCGCAATTGTGGTGCAGGCTCCCAGCCTGGATCGAAATGAGTTTCAACGCCTCAATCGCCGCGCCGGCCGACCCAGGATTAAGTCCCGTCGAAAACATATGCGCCCGCCCCGAAATCATCGCCTGGCAAATCCGCCGCGACGCGCACACAAACCCGCCCTGCGCCCCCAGCGCTTTCGACAACGTCCCCATCGCTACAACATGTTCCGGCAGCCGATCAAACCCCGCCAACTCCAACCCGCCGCGCGCCCGCGCCCCAAGCATCCCCGTCCCATGCGCCTCATCCACAACCAGCAGCGCCCCAACCCGCGCCGTCAATTCCACCAGCTCTTCCAACGGCGCTAAATCCCCATCCATCGAATAAAGCGACTCAACCACCACCACACACCGGCGCCCCGCTTCCTTCTTCAACAACCCCTCGCACTCCCCCAGATCATTGTGCGAAAAATACCGCACTCGCCCAGCGCTCAACCGCGCCCCATCAATCAAACTCGCATGCGAAAGTTTATCGAGAATCAGCGAGCACCCTTCATCCCCCAGTGCCCCCAGCGCGCTCAATGCCGCCTGATACCCGCTCGGAAAAACCAGCGCCCGCTCCGACCCCTTGAAATCCGCCAGCGCCGCACACAACTCGTCATGAATCGTCTTGAACCCGCAAATCAACGGACTCGCCGTAGCGCCCGCCCCAAATTTCTCAACCGCCGCCCGCGCCCCCTCAATCACCTTCGGATGATTCGCCAACCCCAAATAATCATTCGACCCAAACGAAACCACATCACGCCCATTCAGCGACACATGCACCCCGCCGCCGCCAAACACGCGCAGTTCGCGCGCCAGATTCGCCCGCCGCGCCTCTTCCGCCCCGCGATCAAAAAATGAATTCCATTCCAACATTGCTTTTCTTTGCGCTCTCTCCGTAAAAACCTTTGCGCCTTTGCGAGAAAAAACAAACCTCAGATTGCCACCACAGCCGCCGCTAGATGCCCCCCAAACCCATGATTCAAAACCAATGCCGTCCGCACCGTCGTCTTCCGCTGCGCCAGCACCAAATCCAAATCCCGAAACTCCTCCGCCACTTCCTCCGTCCCGCAAATGCACGGAATCACCCCGTCCCTCAAACTCTCCAGCGTAATCCCCAGCGCCACCGCCCCCGACGCGCCCAGCAAATGCCCCGTCGCCCCCTTCGTCGCCGTCACTGGCGGAATCTCTTTTCCAAACACGCGCCGCAGCGCGGCCGCCTCCACGCGATCGTTGTAAATCGTCCCCGTCCCATGCGCGTGCACCCAGCCAATTTCCGGAGCGGCGGCACTCCCCCGCCAGCGCCTCCCCGCTCTCATCCGGCGCCGTCAAATGATGCCCATCCGCCCCCAGCACCACGCTCAATATTTTCCCCAGCACCTTATGCTGCGGCGATTCGCGCGCATTCCGCTCAGCCTCTTCAAGCCGCTCCAGCCGAAAAACCCCCGCGCCTTCGCCGACCACAAACCCATCCCGCCGCGCATCGAACGGCCGCGTCGAGCGCATCTTGCTAATGACGCCAAGCCGTTCAAAGCTGCTTAAAATCATTTCCGAACGCGAACTCTCCGCCGCGCCGGCCAGCACCGCTTTGCAAACGCCATCTCGAATCCAATCCGCCCCAACTTTCAGACAAGCCAGCCCGCTTGCGCAAGCCGCCACAGCCGCCGCCGAAGGCCCCTGCAAACCGAAACATCGCGTTAGCATCTGCGCCGCGAAATCCGCACCGCAACACAGAACAGGCACACCCTCATTCGGCCCGCGTTCAACCTGTGCTTCTAGCAGCTCCACCCACCCCTTCGAAACAGTCACGCAAACGCCGCATTCCGGATCGTGGTTCAAACCCCCCCCCAGCGCGTGATGCGCCGCAGTGACCGCCAAATCCCCCGAGCGTTGCAGCACCCCATGTTGCGGACCACACTCAACAAACCGCTCGCGTGGCAAAGCCTCCCCGCGCCGAATCTCCCGATCCATCCGCCGGCAAATCAACCCCATCCCAGTAATCGCAACAGGAAATGAACTCATTTAACAAATAGGTTTCAAGGTTTCAGGTTTCAAGTTTCAGGGTTTCAGTTCAATCTAGTCAACCTTGAAACCCTGAAACCTGAAACCCTGAAACCTTTTTTTATGCGTGATGATACGGCAGCCCCTTCTGAATCGTCCGCGCCCGATACAGCTGCTCAAGCGCCACCGCGCGGCAAAGCTCATGCGGCAGCGTCATCTTCGAAAGCCCCAGCAATTGCCCGCGCTTTTTGAATTCATCCGTCATCCCGAACGCCCCGCCCAGCGCCCAGACCATGCGCTTCACACTCTCGCGCTCGAATTTCCCGATCATCTCCGCAAGCTGCGCCGAGGTCATCTGCGCGCCGCGCTCGTCAAGCACAAACAATTTGTCGCCGGGCTCCAGCGCCGCCGCGAGCAATTTGCATTCGTCTTCCGCCGACTCGCGCGCCTTCACCTCGATCACATCCGCCGCCCCAAACCGCTTCAGCCGCGCCAGATAATCCGCGCACAATTCCACCACCGCCCCATTCCGCACTTTCCCCACCGCCAGCAGCAGAAGCTTCATTGCTTTTCAGCTCCGAAGGAGCGATTTTTCACCAGCCCAGGCCGAAGCGTGCTCGCGCAGACCTGGGTCATGAACCGCGGGAGCTTGAAAAGCCCCAAAGGGGCGGACTTTCACGAGCGCGCAACGAACGTTCGCTCATTGTCCCTTCGATCCAGTCCTCTCACCGCTTCTCTCTTCTTTGTGTTCTTTCTTTTAGAACTTTGGGTCTTTGCGTGAGACGCTTTCAAACTTTCTTCAACACCTTCGCCGCCCGCTTCACATCGCTCACCCGCATCACCAGCTTCCCGCCGCTCTCTTCCGTCGTGCCGTACGCGTATTCGATGTTGATTTTTTTCTTCGCGAGCTTGTGCGCCACTGCCGCCAGCACGCCGGGCTTGTCAGGCAGCTCAACCACCAGCACTTCATTTTCAACCACCAGCACGCCCGCATGCCCCAGCACATCCGCCGCCTTCTTCGGATCGCTGCACAGCATCCGCACCACCGCGTGATCCACCGTGTCCGACACGCTCAATCCCAGAATGTTGATCTTGTGGTCCGCAAATTCATCGCAAAGCCGCGCCAGCACGCCCGGCTTGTTCTTCAAAAAAATGGAGAGCTGCGTCATGATCGCCATAGTTCCCCCCTTTTTAACAAAAGGTTTCAAGGTTTCAGGTTTCATGGTTTCAGGTCGAGAACAGCACGCAGAACTCAGTTAACCTTGAAACCCTGAAACCCTGAAACCTGAAACCCTGAAACCCTGAAACCTGAAACCCTGAAACCTGAAACCCTGAAACCTTGAAACCTGTTCATTGGATTCCCACCACAATCCGATTCTCCACCGCCCTCACCCCCGCCTGCAACCGCGCCAGTTCTTCCGCCAGCATCTTGTCCGGCAGCGTCGGCACTTCGCCGCGCAGGCACACGCATCCGTCCGCGCACGAAATCGCGATCCCATCCGTCTCAAAATCCTCGCAGTACGCCAGCGCCCCCGACACCGCGCGCACCGCCGCCTCGTCGCTGATCTCTTCCAGCGGATCGACCGTCAGGCGGTTGTCGACCGACGTCACGCCGCGGCAATGGCTCGCCACATTCTCCGCCAGGAATCTCTCTTCCGCGGAGCGCACGTTGCCCTCCAGCGTCACGGTTCCGTCTTCAACATGAATCACCGCCGTCCCGTGCGGCAATTCCGCGTGCGCGTCCAGCGCCTGCCGCACAAGCTTCGCGACTTTCTTGTCTTCAAGCGTCTCCGCCGGATTCACCGTCAGCGAATCTTTGAGCGCCTTCACGCCGCGCAGCCCCATGACGAAGCGGTGCAGCAGTTCCTTCTGCCGGAACGAACGCACCTGCCCATCCAGCGTCACAAAGCCGCCTTTCACTTTCACGCGGACATGTTTGAGCGACGCGAGCGCGTGCGCGCAAATCGCCGATCGCAGCGCGACGTCGTTAACCGGAATAGTTGTGGTTGAAGTTTTTCGTTTTGGTCTGCGCGGAGTCATAGCGTCGTGAGCCTAGCCCGCTTTTCCCGCCGATTCAAGGCGATTTGAAGAACAAGTTTGGATGCGTGATCGATTTGCTGTACCGCGGATCTGCACTCTTAACGCCCGAGGAATTCCGCATTCAAGTATATGATGCCGCGCAATCTTAACTCCGAAGGAGTTCCGCATTACAGCCCAGGGTTGCGCGCGTACTCGCGCGCTACCCTGGGTAACGATGCGGTGCAATTTCAACTCCGAAGGAGTTGCGTTCGGGTGACGCGGCTATTTGCCACCCATTTTCTTCCGCAACATCGCCATGAAATCCGCCCACGACATTTCCGTATCGCGTTTTTCCGGAATCGAAATGGACGTCTCGCCATTCAAATTGTCCGCGTTGAATTCATCTTCGTTTTCGACCCGCACCGACACATGATCCAGTTTCAGCGTCCCATTCACCGCATACTGTCCCGTGTGGTCCCACCCCGCGCGCCCCAGAAACAGCGCCTTCCCCGCCAGCTCCGGCTGCAACAAAATTCCCTGCCCAAGCGTTTTCAAATCCGCCGAATGCAACAGCACTTCCTTCAAATCAACGCTCAGCCACCGCCCCGCGCCGTCCCCGCGCATCAGTCCGCTTGTCGAGAACCTGAAATAATCGCCCGCATCGATGGCGAATTTATCCAGCCGCACCGCGGCTCCCGCGCGCGGCGTGGCGAACGCCAGCTTGATCGCCGTCGATCGCCCGCCCGCCGGCGGCTGCAGCTTCAAGCTCTCGTTCCACAAATTCGCCGACACCGTATCCAGCGTGCTCTGAAAATCCACGCTGTTCCCCTCCGTGCCCGCGCCAAGCACCAGCGTGAAAGTCCCATTCACTTTCTCGAATTCGTAGCCCTCGAACAGCACCGTCGCGTTGACCAACTCGCCGTTGATCCGCGCCTTGTACGCGATGTGGTCCGTGCCCAAATTCATCGGCGAAAGCTCAAGCTTCAGACCTTTGATCGTACCACTCCACCCGCGGCTCTTCTCCTTCTCGTCCGGCGGCACCACGTCGCTCAGCTCCAGCAGCGGAATCGAAATTTTGATCGGCCCCAAACTCTGTGTTTTGCTGTCGAACGCCGCTTCATAATTCATTTCGAACCCGCCGGGTTTCCCGTTCAGCACGCCTTTAAAACTCCATTGCCCGCCCGGATTCTCCGTCACGATGCACGACACCCGCCCGCCCAGCCACTCGATCCACCCGTCGCGCACAAACATTTTTTCTTCACTGCGCGTTACATATTGAAAACTCAAGCCCGGCACTTGCGGAATCTTCGGCGGAGAAAAATCCGGCAGCACTGGAAACGAAATCGAAATCATCGCCGGTTGTGTCCGCCCGCTGAACGAAAAGCTTTTCTCAGCGCTCCGAAACGACACATCCGCGTGGATGTCTTTCAGATTGATCTCGTCGATCAGCTTCAGCATGTTGTACGGAAACGCCTCCGGGTCCTTCCCAAAGAATCGCGCCACGCCCAGTCCAAACGCGCGCAATTTCTCCGTCATCGCGACACCGATTCCCGCGCCGCCCAAATGCGCCCGCCCCGAAACAGAATTCGCATCGATCAGGATTCCTTCAGCTTCCAGCTCCCCGCTCAAACTCATTCCCGTCCCGGCGAGCCACCCAAACGCCTTGTCCAATTCATCGAGCGGCACTTTGAATTTCTCGATCTTCACCGCACCCGCGCCCCAGCCTTTCGCCGAGCGCGGCGTCTTCGACTCGACCGAAAATCCAATCTTGTTCTTCGGCGACTTCAGCGCAGCGCCCAGCGTCAGCGCGCTCAGGCTGCCGTCCGCATACTCAAACTCCGTTTTCACCGGCCCGGAAAACTTCCACCCCGGCACGCGCAGCTCCAGCGGCCATTTCACGACTTCAAGCCCGCGCGCTTCAATTTTCGAAATTGAATACGTCGTCCCAACCCATTTCGATTCCAGCGCATCGCCCCCAATCGTCCCGCCCAGCGCATAAGGCAATTCGCGCACAAACGCGTTCACCGAACCCAGAATCAATCTCCGCCCCAGCGCGCTTTCAAAAAACCGCCCGAGATCAAAATGCAATTTCTTGAAACTCAGCCCGACCGGACCGCTTCCGCTCATGTCCCCGATTGAAATTTCAGTCGAGCCAAAATCCCCAAGCTTCACCGTGCCGCGTTTCAACGCCGGCCAATCCACCTCGGCCTCCGCCGCCGCCTCGGGCAGATCCCCGAATCCCAGCACGCTCCAAATCAGGCGCGGCGATTTCAAATTTCCCTTGAGCGCAAACGGCGGCGCTTTCGACCCCAGCGGCAAAAACATTGAAGCGCCGCTCATCGATACTCGTCCCCGCAATTCGCCAATCCCCTCCAGCAGCCGCGGCGAAAACGCGCGATCCAATTCTTCGAAATCCAGCGCCCAGCTCGTCTCATCCAGCCGCAGATTCGCATATGGCCCAGCTGCTTGATACGAGCCGTGCGTGGCGAACGTCCCGTGCTGTTCCGAGCCGATTTTCAAATTGCCGAACTCCATCACCGTCCCATTTTGCCGCGCTGATCCTTCGACATTGAATTTCTCCGCGGGCAAATTTAAATGCCCCCAGGAAAAGTTTTCCACGCCGAGCTCCGCGCTCAACTCCAACGCATCGCCAGTCTCACGCCGTGCGGAAATCTCAACGCGCGCCTTCCCCCTCAATCCCGGCGCAAACGGCGCGACATCTTGCTCCAGGATCAATTTCCCGCGCCCATGCACGCTGAACTCGCCCAGCGCCGGTCCGCCGCTGCCTTCCAGCACCAGCGCATCGTGCCCATTCAATTCCCCGCGCAGCACAAACGGACTCGCCGCGCGCCCTTCAAAATCAGTGAAATTCCCGCTGACGTTTTCCAGCTTCAAGCTTCCGCCCGGAAGCCCCAGCGCAAATGAGCCGTTGCGGAATTCAGAGCGCCCAATCCGAATCCCCGCGCCTTCATTCGAAAAATTCAAACTGTGGTTCCAGCCCGACGCCGGCGTCCAGCGCAAATCCACGCGCGGCCGCTCCAGACTCATCGAATGCAGCCGCCCGTCCGCAAGCAGCGCCTTCAAATCCCATTCAATTTTCGCCGAATCCAGCGTGATCGGCGCGCTCTTGTCCCGCGCCTCAATCGACACATCGCCCATCTCCATCCCGCCGAACACGCCGCTGTTCACCTGCCCGACGCGAGCGGTCGTGCCGAACTTCTTCGAGAGATTGGTTTCGACATTCCTCTTCAAGTAACCCAGATTCACATAGCCCCACGCGAGCGCAACCGCGAGCAGCGGCACGAACACCACCACGCACAGCGCCGCCACCAGCCAGAATTTCAATCCGCGCTTTTTCTTTTGATTGGGAAGAGTTTCGTCCATTTCTGACTTCTGACTTCTGACTTCTGGCTTTAAAACGCCCGCCATCCCAGCGGCTGCGCCGCCAGCGTGTACCCGCTGCCGTGCAGCATCTCCAGCGCCGCCCACAACTCCCGCTCCGAGCCACACAGCGCCAGCCGCTTCGCCACCTGCGGCGCCGCCGCAATTCGCTCGCCCAAATCCTCGCCTTCCGGATGCGCGCAGAACTCCGGCGCAAACAAAACCGTGTTCTTGTATCGGCTCAAACACTCCGCCAGCGTAGAAGCCGGATCGTAAGCCGCGCCCGGTTTCTGCGAAAGATCGAGCGGCTTCCCCGCAGCCATTATTTCCTCGGCTTGTTCAATGAGCGCCCAGACATCCTGCGCGAACCGC
>JADMIO011711183.1_pt1 | contig 13762 bp, 8 predicted proteins | sample 8958161 | NCBI WGS metagenome assembly JADMIO01 (sample SAMN16585339, study PRJNA669376) | soil metagenome | isolation source: Crop rotation soil | place: USA: Cullars Rotation, Alabama | collected 2011 | reverse complement strand
CGTCAACAACGCCGGACGTGTCGCTCGCAAGCCTGCGGTGGAACTGTCGGTCGAAGAGTGGCAGAAGGTCGTCGGCGTCAACCTGACCGCCACGTTCATCTGTTCGCGGCTCGCGCATCCTTATATGAAAAGGCGCAGCGGCGGCGCCATCGTGAACGTCGCGTCGATTATGGGTCTGTCGGGTGGGTTGTTTCCGAACGCGTCGTATCAGGCCTCAAAGGGGGGCGTCGTCAATCTGACCCGCGCGCTCGCGCTCGAGTGGGCCTCCGATAACATTCGCGTCAACGCCGTCGCGCCGACGTTCGTGCGCACCGATCTGACCGAATCGATCTTCTCCAGCCCCGAGAAGCTCGGCACGGTGATGCAACACACACCGCTCGGACGACTTCCCGATCCAGACGACGTCGCGGCTGCCATCCTTTATCTCTGCAGCGACGCCGCACGCTGCGTCACCGGCATCGTCCTGCCTGTCGACTCGGGCTACCTTGCGCGATGAATAACAGGGAGATGAGGAGAACAAGAGGGCCAGGAGAATTCTTTGTCTCCTGGCCCTCCTAATCCTCTTACTCTCTTGTTGATCGGTTAGAACACGTACTTCAACCCAATCTGAATCTGCCGCGAGTCCAATCGAGTGCTCGTGATCACGCCGTAGGTGGGCGTGCCGAGCGTCGAGCCTGGCTGCCCCCAAATCGCGGTGTTCGGCAGGTTGAATATCTCGACGCGGAACTCCAGACGATCGTCTGAAATCTGGAAGTTCTTGTTGAACGACATGTCGAAGCTCTTGATGCCAGGGCCGACGAGCGCGTTGCGCCTGACGGTGCCGTAGCGGAACCCCGTGCCGTATTCCGGATTGCGGTCGACGAATGCGGCCGTATTGAACCACTGCTCTCGCGTTGGATTGTCCAGTTCCCAATCCGGGGCGCCTGGAGCCGGGTCCGGATAACATCCGCCGCCGCCGTTCTGCACCGTGCCCGTGCTGCATCCCAGCGTGAATGGGAAGCCATCCTGGAACGTCAGGATTCCGCCGACCTGCCAGCCGCCGAGCACGTAGTCGAGCGCCGTGTTGTCATTCATGTACTTTCTGTCGCGGCCGAACGGGAGCTCGTAAATCCAGGACGAAGTCCAGCGCTTGCGGAAATCGAACGCCGATGGACCAGTTTCGAGCTTGAGATCGTAGTTGTTCGACGGTGTCAGCGGGTCGCCGACGCTCGTACGGATGCCGCTGCCGTTGTCCACGGATTTGCCGTAGGAGAACGAGCTCAGGAAGCTGATGCCGTGCGAGAAGCGCTTCTGCGCCTTGAGGTAGAGGGCGTGGTAGTGCGAATGACTCGGCGCGTTCATCACCTGCATGCCGCCGAGATCGGGGAACGGGCGGGAGAGGTTGGTGTTTGCGAGCGCACTTGGCTCTGTGTTGTTGTAGGTCTGCAGGCGGCGCAGATGCACGCCCGCCGATCCGAAATACGTGACTTCACCGGTGATTAAACCGGGCAGCTCTCGCTGGAATCCGAGTGACCATTGCCCGATGTATGACGATGGCACGTCGTACTCGGCCGCGAGGATGAACGTCGGCGATCCGAGGCGCGCGAAGGGCTGTTCGAAGCTGAGATTCGGTCTGAAGGTTTCGGCCGGTTCGTTTCGACGAATCGTGAACGGCGCATTGCGAACCGTGTCGAAGACCGCGTTGCCGATGTCGCGCACGTAGTAAATGCCGCCGCCGCCTCGCACGACGGTCTTGTCGTCCACGGCCCACGCCACGCCGAGCCGCGGAGCGAAGTCGTTGTAGTCGGGCTTGTAAGCGCCGCGGCCGAAGCGGCCATCGCGCACATATGGAATGGCTCCAAGATTGAACGGCGGGTTGTCCTCATAGGGATCGCCCGTGCCGGTTCGCACGAAGACGGGTGGCCGGCTGTTGTCCCACACGTAGTCGATGTTGACGATCTTGTCGAACTTGTCGGTGAACGGCTGGTCGTATTCCCATCGAAGGCCAGCGTCGATCGTGACGTTCGGCGTCACTTTCCAGTTGTCCTGGAGATAAACGGCGTAGTAATTCGACCGGAAATCCGCGATGGGGGCGCCGACCTGCGATTCCGAGTTGTTCATGTGTCCGAGCAGGAAGTCCGCGAACGCCGCGCCGCCTCGCTGCGCCGCCGGCAGCAGCGGCTGCCGGGTGTACCGGCCGTCGTAATTGAATCGCCCCCGCGTGACGACGCCGCCGATTTGATCGTAGAGGACGCGACGCAGCTCGCCGCCGAACTTCACCGAGTGCTGCCCCATAATCCACGAGAAGTTGTCGACGAACTGAATCGTCTTGTCATCGTTGATGAACGGAGCATCGCTTTCCTCGCCGAGACCGGAAAGCCCGGTGATGCCGATGTTCGGCACCCCCCAGTACAGCGGGTTGTCGCTCGGGATGTTGATGCCGAGCTCTTTGACGACGTTCTCCACGTTCGCGCGCGGAGAGATGTGTGCGTTCTTCAACTGCCCGTATCCGATGCGGACGTCGTTGAGCTTGTTCGTGCCGATGGTCTGCGTGTTGCCGAGTACCATCTGCTGCACGTCGGTGTCAGTGTTGCTTCCCATGTTCGGGATGGGGAAGGGGTCGTACCCGAGTTCGTGAGAGATGCTGTGGCGGAAGAACCAGTTCATCTTCGAGCTCTGCGTGTAATCGATACGATAGGTGTACTGGTCTGAATCGACTTTCCGTTGCTCGTTGTTGATGAAGTTCGCCCCGGTTCGTTCCTGATCGGGAGTCGGATAGTACTTGAGCAGCTTCTGCGACGCGGGGTGAATACGGTTTGCCGGAATCTTGTTGTCGGGGAATGGGGTCGGCGCCCGGACGACGTTTCCGGCAGCATCGAACACAGCGGTCGCCGGATCGTAGATGACGATCAGGTTGCCGCTTGCGTCGCGCAGGTTCGAGAAATCGCCGGCCTTCCAGGCGGTCAACGGAAGCGACGCGTTCGACGTGAGCGCCTTGTCTTCGCGAAGGCCTTCCCAGTTGAACATGAAGAACAGCTTGTTGCTGAGCACCGGACCGCCGATCGTCGCGCCGTACTGGTTTCGCGAAAACGGCGAAATCGGTTTGTCTTTCGGGTCGAAGAAATTCTTCGAGTCCATCTTCGCGTTCCGCACGAACTCGAACACGGTGCCGTGGAAGGCGTTGGTGCCCGATTTTGTGCTCGCATTGATCTGCGCGACCGCACGGCCGAACTCGGCGCCGAAAATGCCCGACTCGACCTTGAACTCCTCGAGGGCATCGACCGACGGCAGCAGCATGTAGCTGTTGAAGTTGAGGTCGGTGTTCTCGACGCCGTCGAGCGAGTAGTGGTTGTAGTGGATGCGCTGACCGGCGACGTTCAGCGAAAAACTGTTCCGCTGCCCGCCCATGCGCTGTTGCCCCTGTGCCGATGCCGGACCGTTGGTCGTGGCACCCGGAATCAGCGAGGCGAGCTGCAGGTAGTTGCGGCCATTGAGCGGCAACTCCACGATGGAGCGGTTCTCGATGACGGTGCCGATCGACGCGTTTTCCGTCTGGATCACCGGCGTGTCGGCCACGACCTGCACGACGTCCGTCAATTGACCTATTTCGAGCGTAAACGGCAGCCGGTATGCGCTGCCGACCTGCACCTGAATGTTCGAGCGCTCGACGGTAGAAAAGCCGTCGAGCTCGGCCTTGATCGTGTAGGTTCCGGGCGGGACGGCAGGGAAGACGTACAAACCTGCCTCGTTCGTCTGTGTGACGCGAGTGGCCTTGGTCGCCACGTTCGTCAGAGTCACGCGCACACCCGGCATCACCGAGCCGGTCGCATCGTTTGCTACACCGCTGATTTCACCTGAGGGAGTTTGCGCCGAAGCCACCGCCAGAAAGCTCAGGAGGGCGATGACCACCGCGAGGCCGCGTCGAAACATTTGCCACCTCCGAAGAAGGTTGCCGATGCTCGGTGTCTTACGCCTATCGAATGATGGAAGTCAAATGAAAAGCGTTCATAGTCTTCTTGAACTAGTTCAAGGAATTGAATTTGCGCACCTCCCAGGATGGGACCACCTCAGCTGCGATCTGCCGCCTCAATAGCATCCCGGTGCTGTTCTCTCCAAGGAGGCGGGCCATGCCTCTGCATCAGTCGATTCCGCGTGCCGGCCGGGTCGCGCTGCGGCCGCGATTGCGCTCGCATCCAGTTGATGCCGAGGATGGCGAGCGAGAGAAGGATCAGGACGATCGACGACTGCTTCGTGATTGCCGGTTTGCCTCGCGGCATAACTGCTCTTTGCTGCCGCGATCGAGCAGCAGCACGTCCGACTGCTCGAGCGCGTCGATGCCGATGTTGGGCACGAGCGGTGGACCGGTGAGCGTGCCGTGACACCACCACGTGTTCTCGATGCCGAAATGCAGCACGCGCCCGTGCCTTTCACCGGCTGATGAATGTTCGCGTCGCGTGCGCCGGACCTGATGCAGTAGTGTTAGCGCGCAAGGGCGACGCATGCGACTGAGAAAACTCGCGCTGGCGACCGGCGTAGAGCTCCACTGTGCCGAACTGGGCGACGAAAACGGAAAGGCGATTGTATTTCTTCACGGGTGGCCGGACTCGTGGTTCTCCTTCAGCAGAGTGGCGGAGCAGTTGCCGGCCGGATATCGTGCGTTTCTCGTCGACCAGCGCGGGTTTGGCGAATCCGATCGGCCGCGCGACGGGTATGCGATTCAGCAGTTCGCGAACGACGCCGCGGCATTCCTGGACGCGTCCTCACTGGAACGCGCGATTGTCGTCGGACATTCGTTCGGAACTTTTGTCGCGCGTGCCCTCGCGATTGCGCGTCCCAATCGTGTCGAGCGGCTGGCGCTCGTCGGCACCGGATGGACAGGCTCCAACGAGGTGACGCGCGAGGTGCTCGCGTCGCTCGAGGGCCTCACAGATCCAGTGTCGGAAGAGTTCGCGCGCGAGTTTCAAACAGGCACGCTCCACGCGCCGGTGCCCGAAGAGTTTTTCGACCGGCTCGTCACCGAGAGTCTCAAGCTGCCGGCGCGGCTCTGGCGCACCGTGTTCGAGTCGATCATCAAGTACGACGATACGCAGCATCTCGCACACATTCAGGTTCCGGCGCTCGTCATCTGGGGCGACCACGACGCGTTGTTCGCGCGCGACGAGCAGCACCGCGTCGTCGCGGCGATTCGCGATGCGCGGCTTCAGATCTACACCGACATCGGCCACTGTCCCAATTGGGAGTGTCCAGACAGGGTTGCTGCCGATCTATTCAGGTTCATCAGCTCATGACGCTTGGATTGCCGCTCAGGGCGGCGGGTCCGGCCGCCGGGCTGCCCCGTCCCCAAGGCACGCCAACGCGGCTGCCGCGTTGGTGGACCTCAATAGCCATGACGATCGTGTTCGTCATTGCCGGTTGTACTAGCCAACCGGCGCGTACGGCCCGCCTCGTCGAATCATCGCGGCTCGCCATGGGTTCCACGCTTCATCTGAGCGCGTGGACGACCGATGCCGCAAGTGCTCAGGCTGCCTTCAATGAAGTGTTTGCAGAATTTGCGCGACTCGAGAACCTGATGAGTACGTGGATTCCGAATAGCGACGTATCGCACGTCAATCAATCCGCCGGCGTTCGCGCGGTAGCGGTCAGTGTGGAGGTTCGCGACGTACTCAACACTGCGAAGCAGATGAGTGAGTGGACCAACGGCAGGTTCGACGTGACGTTCGGCGCACTCTCTGGTCTTTGGAAATTCGACCACGATCAGGAGAACGTCGTGCCGGACATGCGCGAGGTGCGCCGGCGTCTTGCGCTCATCGATTATCGTGCGATTCAGACCGACGAGGCATCAGGCACTGTCTTCCTCGCGCGAAAAGGGATGGCCATCAACCTTGGCGGGATAGGAAAGGGCTACGCGGTGGACCGGGGTGCAGACATCCTTCGCAACCGTGGCTTCCGGGACTTCATGATTCAAAGCGGCGGCGATATGTATGTGGCCGGAAAGAATAATGACCGTGCGTGGCGGCTCGGCATCCAAGACCCCAGAGGACCTGCGAACCGCATCTTCGCCGAACTCGATTTATCGGACGGCACATTTAGTACCTCTGGCGACTACGAGCGGGCTTTCATCAAGGATGGTCGCCGGTATCATCACATCATTGATCCTGCGACCGGCGAGCCAGCTCGCGGAGCGCGCAGCGTGACAATTGTGACCAATCGAGCCGTCATCGCCGACGGCCTTTCAACCGGCGTCTTCATATTGGGTCCCGATGCCGGAATGAAGCTGATCGAGCGGTTACCTGATGTTGAAGGGGTCATCGTCTCGGAGCGCAACGAAGTACTGATTTCGTCTGGATTGATGCACAAGATCCGCATCGTTGCGCCGCCAACGGATGCGCCGTGAGACCGCAAGCATGCTCGTGGTGATAGGTCCACCGGGGGAGGCGCACAGGAGATCAGCCTGAACTCTGATCTCCTGCGCGCCGGTCGACGACAGCGCGCGCTACTGCGCCGCAGCCGTCGCTTTGTCGGTCTCTTTCCGCATCTCTTTCACGATGTAATAGGTGGCCGCCAGGCTCGTCACCGTGCCGACCAGCGTCCACACCATCATCATGCTGCCGCCGCCGCCACCGCCGGCCTGACGTGCACGCGCCGCCGGCTTGGTCCCGCGCACCGGCGCCGCCACAGCAGTCGACTCGGCGACCGACTGGGCCGCCGCGCGATCGATGGCCGCACGCAGATTGATGGAGCCCGGAGCGGTGGCTTCCTCAGCAAAGATGGTCTTCGGCAGCGCCGTGACAAGAACCGACGCGATCACAAGGACACAAACACTTCGAGAGATAGTCATTCCGGTCTCCTTTAATGGTGAGGTTGTTTCGGCCTCTGAATCACTACGCGCAAACCGCGTGTGAATAGGACCAATGGAGTAGAACGACGGGGGGAGACGAACCGAACACCCCTATTGGGTCAACCGTTCATGGCTCGGAAGAGCCATGCCCGGCCGGTCGCCCACTCGCGCTTGACGGTCGTGGGTGAGATTTCGAGCACACTGGCCGTTTCTTCGACCGACAGGCCGCCGAAGAACCTCAGCTCGATAATCCGCGCCTGACGCGCATCGAGCGACGCCAGCCGCTGCAGGGCCTCGTCCAGCGCGAGCAGACGCTCGTCGGGCAGCGACACCGTGAGCACACGTGAGAGCTCGTCGATATCGACTGGTGCCTCTCCCTCGCCCCGCTTGGCGGCGTGGCGTTTTCGCGCGTAATCGACCAGAATCCGCCGCATCGCCTGGGCCGCAATGGCGAAAAACTGATCGCGGTTCTGCCAGCCCGCTTCGTGCTGGTTCATCAGCCGCATCCACGCTTCGTGCACGAGCGCCGTCGGCTGCAACGTATGGCCTCCCCGCTCGCTGCGGAGTTTGGCGGCGGCAATACGGCGCAGCTCGGCATACACAAGAGGGACGAGCGCCTCTGCGGCGGCAGAATCGCCGCTTTGCCAGGCTTCGAGCAGGCGGGTAAGTTGCGGGTCGGGAGCGTCCACCACGTCGCGTCTCTAACGCTTTCAGCAAAACAGTGTGAGTTGCATCTCAGCGCACCGAGGCGCGCTGCAGCACCAGTCCAGCATGCCGTGCCTTGGCGTCTTTTTCCAAGGCCATCGCGTCGGCCTCGGCCGTGGGCCGTTTTTCGGCCCGATCCAGACGGAGAAGCGCCGTCCGGCACTCGAGCTCGGCGAGCGTCATCCCGGCCTTGGCCAGGGTTGCGCGCAATTCGGTCAGTTGCTGCCGGGCCTTTTCGGCATTCCCTTGCGCAGCTTCGAGCTCCGCTTCGGCCATCGCGATGCTGCGCCGCAACTCGATCCGCTCGGTAGAGGCCGACAACTTTCGGGCAACGGCGAGCGCTGCCTTTGCCGCCGGAATATCGCCGGTCGCCATGCGAGCACGTGCGACGAGCAGATGCGCGTACGGCTGGAGCGGACCCTGGGGCTCGGCGGCAAGCTCCTTGAGCAGTTCGCGCGCCTGACGTTCGGCGTCGGCGGGCCGCCCTTCTTCGAATGTGAGCGTCGCCAGCGCGAGGCGGCTTTCCTGGACCGTTCTGATTTCTTCGATGCTCTTGCGTACCGCCAGCGACTCCTCGTGGTGGCGGCGTGCTGCCGCGAAGTCGCCCGACGCCAATGCGATTTCGCCAAGCTGATACAGCGTCTGACCCTCGCCGGCTTTCAATCCGATTTCGCGGGAAAGCTTGAGCGCTTCTTCTTCGGTCTCACGCGCACGCTGGAGCTCGCCTTGCGCAAAGAGAACCATGCCGAGCTCCACGCGCGCGACGATGCCGCCGCGCTTATCGCCAATCGCGGCGCGGACCGGCAAAGACGACTCATAGCCCGACCGGGCGGCAGTGAGATTCCCCATCTCGCGATCGACGATCGCGAGGTTGTGCAACGCGCGAACTTCGCCGCGGCGATCGGCGATTTCGCGAGCGAGGGCGAGCGATTCCTTATAGTACTTAGCCGCTTCGCTGAGATGATCCTGCTCGAACAGCACGACGCCGATGTTGCTGAGCGAGATGGCCGTCCAGTTCTTGTCACCGATCTCGCGCTGGATACCGAGCGCGCGCTCGTAGGCGGTACGGGCTTCGCCGAAACGACGTTGATCCTTCAGCACGATACCGAGATTGTTGAGCGATCCCGACATCGCCCGGCGGGCGCCAATCTGCTCGTTCACCGACAACGCCTCGCGGTACATCTGTTCGGCCCTGGGCAGATCGTGCATGTCGGCCATGACGCTGCCCAGGCTGTTCAACGCCAGCGCAGCGCCGGCGCGATCGCCGACTTCGATGAACGTCTTTCGTGCAATCTGGAGCGATTGTTCGGCAGACGTGAGCTGCCCCTGGTTGAAATAGCTGCGGCCTTCGAGCAGTCGCGCGCGCGCGATGAGATGCCGCGAGCCGCTCTGCTCGGCGCGACGGAGGGCCTCCTGAGTCGACTTCAGCTCATTCGGAAAGTCGCCGAGTGCGGAGGATGCCTGCGAGCGCTCGAGATCGATCCGCGGATCTTCGTTCTGGGGCGGGCGCACCTGACGCATCGCCTCGACGGTCTTGAGCGCATCTTTTGCCTGACCTGCCGCCGTCTGTGCGGCTGCCAGCTGCAATCCGTATTCGATGTTGTCGGAAAAGAAGCCCCACAACGTGCGATACACGTCGACGGCGTTCGGCCACTTGCGTTGCGCGGCATAGAGCCGGCCTTCGACATTGAGCCGCTGCTCGCGGCCCAGATCGCCGGACGAGTCGAATGCCTTCTGCGCCGCGGCAGCGGCACGTGCGTCGTATCCCAGCGATGTCCACGCAGCGGCCAGCGCCGTCTGAATCACCGCGTTCCCCGGCTCCTTCGACGCAGCCTGCTCGAGCAGATCTTTCGCACCGACCGCATCGAGCACGCGCAGACGCGCAGCGCCCTCAGCGTACAGCTTCGTGGCTTCGGTGGTTTGCGGAAAGGCGGCGCGCGCACTGCGGGCGGCATCGGCTGACGTTTCCTGCAACCCCAACTGCGAGCGCAGGTCGCGGCCGACATTTGCGATGAGCGCGAAGAGGCCGCTCAGGTCACCGGTGCTCGCAACGGAAACCGGATCCTGGCCTGCGCGATCGACCCGCACGTCGATGCGCACCGTGCGAGGAGCGCTGCCGTCGTTCACGATGAAGGTGCCGAATACCACCAGGTCGGACGCGAGCACAGTGCGAAGCCGATCGATCGCGTCCTGCGACACTGCGCTCGCGCCGGTGTGGCCGAGATCGATGGTCGCTCGAGCGACGCGCTCGGCGGGCAGTACGCGAAGCTGACCGTCACCGGCAAGCTCGGTCGTCAACATCTCTGCCATCGCCGTCGAAAGCCACTCGTCCGCGGATCGCTCGGAGAGATTGCGGAAGCCGACGACGGCAACGGATGGACGCGGCGCAAGTTGTCCGGCTGTGGCTGCCGGCTGCTGTATCGAGCTCGCAGGAGTGGCAGCAGATTGACGCCTGGTGAAGAGGGTCGTCGCACCGACCGCGAGTACGACGAGCGCGGCGACGGCCATCGCTGCGCGATACCGGCGCAGGAGCCGCCTGGCGCGATAGCGGCGGCTGTCCCACGACACCGCTACCGGCTGCTCGTCTATATAGCGCCGCAGATCGTCGGCGAACGCTTTTACGGATGCGTATCGCTGATCCGGTTCTTTGCGGAGTGCTTTGAGAAGGATGTCGTCGAGCGGTCCGCTCAGCCGCTTCCGAAGCAGCTCGGGCGTGCCATCGCGCGTCTGGCTGATCGCATCAGGTGTGATGGTCGCGATCGTGCCGTCCTCGAGCGTCGACGTCATCACCTGCGAGATCACGGTGCTGGGGCGCTCGGGATCCTGCTCGCACACGACGCGCGCGATCTCTTCAGGCGTGCGAGTCGCGAGCCGGTACGGCCGGTGTCCTGTGAGCAGCTCGTACACAAGCAGTCCAAGGGCATACACATCGGTCGCCGGCGTCACCGGTTCACCGCGAATCTGCTCAGGGCTCGCATACTCGGGAGTCATCGGCCGGCCGAGTGTCGTAACCGTCGAGGGACCTTCGGCCGCAGGATTGAGAATCGTCGCGATGCCGAAGTCGAGCAGCTTCGGGTGTCCCTCGGCCGACACCATCACGTTCGTTGGCTTGATGTCGCGGTGCACGATGCGGCGATCGTGCGCGTGCTGCACCGCGTCGAGGATCGGCAGGCACAGTCGAATGCGATCGATCGTGCTCAACCGATGCTCGTCGGCGTACCGATCGATACGCGTGCCCGCGACATACTCCATCACGAAGTAGGGCAGGCCGTCGGGTGTGGTGCCGCCGTCGAACAGCGCGGCGATGTTTGGATGTTCGAGCGACGCGAGAATCTGCCGTTCGTGGCGGAAGCGGCGGACGACGAGATCGGAGTCCATGCCGCGCCGGATCATCTTGACGGCGACATGGCGCTCGAATGCCTGATCGGCGCGACGCGCGAGGTACACCGCGCCCATGCCGCCGCGGCCGATGGACGATTCGATCAGGTACGAACCCACGGTGCGGCCGACGTTGGGTTCGACCGGAGCGGCGTCGATTTGGTCGAGCAGCGGCTTGTCGAGAAAGGTGTCCGCGACTGCGTCAGCCTGCAGCAGCGATTCCACTTCGACGCGCAGGAGCGTGTCGCCCGCGCACAACGTGTCGAGCAGCGCGGCGCGCCGCTCGGGACGCTCTTCCAACACGGCGGCCAGCACCTCTTTCACGCGCAGCCACGGCTCTCTCGACATTGGAGGAACAAGATCATATCCCGGCGCGCTTGCATCTCGACTCTCTAAGACTCATAGTGATCGTTTGGCGCGGGCGCCGCGTCGCATGGGTTACACAGTGTTCAAGGAGGTCTTCATGGCGAAAGCATCCAAGCCGGTTCCTGATGGCTACCACACGATTACCCCGCAGCTCACCCTGGACAACGCCGCCCAGACGATTGAGTGGTACAAGAAGGCGCTCGGCGCAAAAGAAGTGAGCCGCAGCGCCGGGCCCGACGGCAAGATCATGCACGCCGAGCTCAGCATCGGCGATTCGCGCTTCATGGTGAACGACGTGATGCACGGCTCGAAAGGCCCGAAGGGATACGGCGGATCGCCCGCGTCCTTCTGGCTGTATGTCGACAACAGCGACGCGTTCTTCAATCGGGCAGTCGAGGCGGGCGCAACGGTGCAGATGCCGATCGGCGATCAGTTCTGGGGCGACCGCGGCGGCGCGTTTGCCGATCCCGAGGGCTATACCTGGTGGGTCGCCACGCGGAAGGAAGATCTGACGAAGGCTGAAATCGAGCAGCGTGCGGCCGAGTTCTTCAAGCAGATGGCGCAGCCCACATCGCGGTAACTGGTGTCTAAACGTCCTGGGTCACCGAGCGCACGCGAACCTGCCGCCGCGTGGGCTCGGTGGCCCCGGACATCGTATCCATGCTGTACATCGACACGCTGATCCTGAACCTCGTCGAACGGACGTGTCGCCGTATCCAGCGCCGCACCGGCCGCACGAACGTCTGGCTCGCGTTCCAGCTCACCAACCTCAGCATCATCGTTTACTTTGTGTGGGCAGGGGCAGTTTTCTGGAGCGCAGATCTCGGGTCGCGTATTTTCGTGGCGCTCTTCTGCGGCGGCGTGCTGTATGTGTTGATGCAGACGTTGTTCAAGGAGCCCGTCGAGACGTTCGAGAACAACGCCTTCCGCCGTGTCTTGAAAGGGTCGAGAAATCCGCGGCGGGTTCGCGATGCGCTCTTGCGCATCTCATTTCTTTTTCTCGCGATCCTGTTGTTTTATCCGGTCGTCATCAATCCGGTGCTGTTCACCTACGTCAAGATCGACGTGCAGATCCCGTTGCTGATGTATTCGCTCATCGTGCTGACGACGGCCATTCTGTACCTGCTGGCGTGCGATCCGCTTCCGCCGGTGCCGGTCAAACACGAGGCGCGCGTCCCGGTTGGGGCACAAGTCCCTGCGCCTGAGTCTTAACACTCCTTCGTTCTTAGTTCTTCGTTCTTCGTTCTTCATGCCCTACCACCTCTCCGCGGGCACGGCGTGGACGCATCCCTCTGCGAGTTCGAGCGTGTCCTCGATGGTGCCGGCCGGCGGATCCACGGGCGGTTCGCGGAGATCGTAAATGGCGACGAGGCCTTCCAACCCTACCCTCGTATAAAACACTCGCGAGCCCAGTTGCGCCAAATCGTGGAGCACACGCTCCTGAAATCCTGGCGGGACCTTCGAGGCAAATCCAAGATACACGGCCGCGCGCGGTGCGCCCGCGAGCGCCGCCGAGAGCGAGCGCATCTGCGTCCGTTGACGACACCCCTGCACGCCAAAATGGACGTGTTCGATTTTCATCAGCGGCGTGCCATCGGCGAACCGGCTTCCGCTGTTGGGATCGCTGATATCAACGTCGCCGTACCACCAGACCGCAGGTAGGGTGTAGTGATTGGTCAGCAGCACGTCTCCCGGCTGCCGCTGGCTCAGTAACACTCGAACGGCCCGTCCATCGTGCACGTCGTGGTTGTCGCCGGACACGATGATTCGTTCTTCGCCGAGTTGAATGATATTGACAACGACGACCCACGCGCCGGTGGAGAAGACGAGAGCCGCGGCAATCGCCGCCACGCGTCGAGAGGAGCGCGGCGCGCGAAGGCGGTCGACGATGTCACCCGCAGCCACCGCGATAGCGGCGTACAGCGCCGGAATGATCCAGAGCGCGAGTCGATCGTGCAGCGGAATCAGTCGAAGACACGCGAGCATCGCTGCAGAGAGCGGAAGAGAAAGAAGAACGAGACCCATGATGGGATGGCTCGCCATCAGCACGGCGATCCCGTACGCGACGCTGATCCAGAACAGCCACCACTGTGTTGTTGCGCCCGGATGCGCCGCAATGGGCTCCGCCTGGAGCGCCAGCCATCGCAACGCGCCGGAAATGCCAGAGCCCTCGGGAGGAAATCCGGCAGCCCAGTAATTCCGCAGGAACTCGTCGCCGCTCGCGACGCGCATGACGAGCATGTATTGAACGGCAAAGCACACGAGCCATACGACGCCCTGCGCGGCGACGATGATGGCGCCGCGTTGTCCGCCGCGCCGCCAGGCGATTGCGACGAGGATGAGCGCGATGACGGGCGTGACGCTGATCGCCCCAAACGAGAACCACTGCGCGACAGCCGCCGCCATCCACCACAGAGCGGTTTTTCGCGTGTCGATTCGGCTCGTCGCTTTCGTGTCGTCTGCCGCCCAGATCGCCAGCGCGGGTAAAAACAGCGC
>JADMIO011121749.1_pt1 | contig 13762 bp, 10 predicted proteins | sample 8958161 | NCBI WGS metagenome assembly JADMIO01 (sample SAMN16585339, study PRJNA669376) | soil metagenome | isolation source: Crop rotation soil | place: USA: Cullars Rotation, Alabama | collected 2011 | reverse complement strand
ACGATCGTCGCCCGCCGGCGCATCTACGGCGCGATCGTCGGCGCGCTGGCGGTGCAGGGCCTGCTGCGGTTCACCGACGTCGCGTTCGGACGCGGCTCGGGCGTGCTCTTCGCCATCGCCGTCATCCCGGTGCTCGCGTCGGCCTACGCCGTAGCACCCCGGCGCGTGCGCAAGCGCGTCCACCAGAGCCTGGCCGTCGGCGCGGGACTCATCGCGGTGTCCGTCCTCATCTTCGGGATCTCCGCCCTGCTGGCCTACGGCGAGACCCAGAGCGGCGCGCGCCACGCCAAGGCGGGGTTGCGCTCGATCCGCGACGGTCACACCGAGGAGGCGGGCGTCGAGCTGCAGGCCGCGGCCACCGCCTTCCGCAACGCCAACGGGACCGTCGACTCGTGGTGGACCAGGCCGGCGGGGGCCGTCCCCTTCGTCGCCCAACAGGTCCGCGCCGTGCAGGTCGTCACGGCCGAGGGGGCCGAGATGAGCTCGGTCGCGGCCGGCGCGGCCGGTCAGACCGACATCCAGGAGCTGAAGTACCAGGACGGCCGGGTCGACGTGGCAAGGCTCGCCTCCCTCGCCGGACCGCTGCGCGACACCTCCACGACCTTCGCGAGCTCGTACGACCGCATCAAGCAGGTCCACTCGCCGTGGCTCCTTCCTCCGCTGGCGTCGGCCGTCGACGAGGTCGAGGACGAGCTGGCGCTGACGCTCCCGGAGCTGCGCCTGGCCGCATCGGCGGCCGAGAAGGGACCGGCCCTGCTCGGCGCGACGACGCCCCGCCGCTACCTCGTGCTGTTCACGCAGCCGGCGGAGTCTCGGGGGCTCGGCGGGTTCGTCGGCAACTGGGCCGAGCTCTCCGCGGACGACGGGCGGCTCGAGATCGTTCGCAGCGGGCGCTCGGGCGAGCTGAACGCGGCCCCCGGCTCGGAGACGCGCGACGTCACGTCGCCGCCAGCGCCGAAGGACTACGTCGAGCGCTATGGCCGCTTCCACCCGGGCAAGTTCTTCCAGGACGTGACGCTGTCCCCGGACCTCCCGAGCGTGGCGCGAGCCGTGGCCCAGCTGTACCCGCAGATGGGCGGCGGCAAGATCGACGGGGTCCTCACGGTCGACCCGTACGCCCTGGCGGCGCTGCTCAACTTCACCGGTCCGGTCAAGATCGACGGGTTCGACCAGGTGCTGACCTCGGAGAACGCCGCGCAGATCCTGGTCAAGGACCAGTACCTCACGTTCAACGCCAAGAACGAGCGCACGGACTTCCTCGATCAGGCGTCGCGCCAGACGTTCGAGCAGCTGGTCCACGGGAGCCTTCCGAGCCCGAAGAAGCTGGCCGACGTCCTCGGGCCGGTCGTGGATCAGCGCCGGCTCATGTTCACCAGCCTCGACGGCGGCGAGGACGAGCTGTTCGAGCAGCTGCGCGTGAACGGCGCGTTCCCCGAGCCCCAGGGGGGCGACTTCTTCCAGCTCGTCACCCAGAACAAGGCCAACAACAAGGCCGATCTCTACCTCCACCGGGAGGTCGACTACGACACCCGGTACGACCCGTCGACGGGATCGGTCGAATCGAAGGTGACCATCACGCTGCGCAACGACGCCCCCTCGTCGGGTCTGCCGAAGGCCGTGATCGGGGACAACGACCAGGGCCTGCCCATGGGGACGAACGTCGTGTACCTCTCGGTGTACAGCGCGCTCGGGCTCCGATCCGCCAGCGACGGCAACCGGCCCGTGGCCCTCGAGTACCAGCAGGAGCTCGGATGGTCCGTGTACTCCCAGTACCTCGACATCCCCTCCGGGGGCAGCGCCACGCTCGAGCTCACGCTGTTCGGCACGATCGACGCCGGTCGGGCCTACGAGCTGCGGATCGGCTCGCAGCCGACCGTGAACCGCGACAAGGTCACCCTCCACCTGCGGTCCTCCAGCGACTGGGAGATCACCGACGCGCCCGAGCTGAACGTCGACCCCGGCCGCGGTGCGGCCTCGGTGGTGCTGCAGCCCCCGTCGATGGTGACCGTGGACGCCCAGTTCTCCCGGTCGTGACGCCCCAGGGCCCCCGATCGCGAGGTCGAGTCCTCCCGATCGTGACGTCGAAGCACCAGCCAGCCGCGACGAGGGGCTATGGTCTGCGGAACGGAACCACCCGGCGTGGACGGCGGTGCGCGATTGGTGCACACTGTCCGCCGACGGATGCTCCACGACCAGTCTCACAGCGAGTTCGGGATGCGGGTCCTGCTTGCCAGGCCCGGGTCCGAGTACAAGCCGTACGCAAGGCGGCGGAGGGAAGATCTTGATCCGAAAAGCCCTGGTGGTGTTGGCGGTCGTGCTCGGCGCGATGGCCCTGGCACCAGCAGCACTTGCGCAGTACCAGCCGGGCACGCCCGGCCTCGTCCTGACCCCGTCGACGACGACGCCCGGCCAGCCGGTGACCGCGATCGGCTTCGGCTGCCCGAAGGGGTCCACGGTCGTCATCTCGATCGACGGCCAGCCCGTGGGGCAGACCACGGCCAAGTCCGACGAGCGCGGCAGCTTCGAGACCACCTTCCCCGCACCGGCCAACCCGGGCACGTACACCGTCACGGCCACCTGTGGCAGCACGATCGTCTCGAGCATCCTGACGGTCATCGCCACGCCGACGACACCGACGACCGTCATCACCACGGTCGAGCTGCCCATCACCGGCTCTGATTCCACGATGTTCCTGGTGCGCGCGGGCCTGTTGCTCATCGCGGTGGGCGGCCTCACCGTGCTGGCCGTGCGCCGCCGCCGCGACGCCTGACCGGCCCCATCGGGTTCCCCGCGACCTGCCGCGGAGGCGATTTTCCCTCAATGTGAGCCCCGCGCGTTCCGACGCTCTTGGGGAGCCTCGAGTCCAGCGGAGGACCAGAGCACGACGGAGGGGTCCGCCACGGCCACCTACTACGAGATCCTCGGCGTCGCGGCGGTCGCGAGCCACGACGAGGTCAAACGGGCCTATCTCGAACGGAAGCTGCGCTTCAAGCAGGAGGCGCTGACCCCCGTCGGTCCTGGCGGCGCGAGCTCGCTGCAGGCGGACGCATCTGAACGCGCCCAGTTCCGCCTGCTCGAGGTCGACATGGCGTGGGAGACCCTGCGCAACCCGGCGGCCCGCGCCCGCTACGACGACGAGCTCAAGCTGCGCCCGGTGGCGCTACCCTCGGAACCGATGGGCGATCGCTCACGCCGCGATGCGGCTGTGCCCGCCACGGGGGCAGCCGGGGCACCTGCGCCTGCGATCGCGGTCACGCGGTTGCCCGTCGGGGATCAGTCGTGGGCCGATGACGGCAGCGCCATGCTGGGGGTCGGCGGACGGTCGGCCAGCATCTGGGAGACCCGCACGCGCGCCGAGGCCATGGGTCCCCACACCGTCGATCTGGCGGATGCCGCCGAGCTCGCGCCCGCGTCCACCGAGGCGCCGGTGCCTGCTCCGCGCTGGGTGCGGTGGGCCCCGATCATCATCGGCGCGGTCATGGTCTCGGCCGTCCTGATCTGGGGCGCGCTCGCGGCGCAGCGACCCGAGCCCGCCGTGAGCCTCGACACCACCCAGCAGTTCGGCGTCGGGCGCTGCGTGCGCTACGTCACCGACGCCTCCCAGGGCGTCCCGGCGACCGACGCGACGGGAGCCCGGTTCGTGCAGGGCGTGCCGTGCGACGAGGACAACAACGGCCGCATCGTGGTGCGCGTGCCCTTCCCCACGGCGTGCCCCCGGGGTCGTCCCGTGGTGCTGACGAACGAGAGCGTCTCCGTCTGCATCGTCCTGCGCTGACGCGCAGTCGAGGTCCCGGTCAGCCCGCCACTCGCGGGTGGTCGCCGCTTATGCTCCCGTCCATGACCGACTCCGAGCCGATCACCACGATCCGCGTCGAGGCGCTCGACCACGTCGTGCTCAACGTCACGGACACGCGCCGCTCGGTGGCGTGGTACCGGGACGTGCTGGGCCTCGAGATCCTGCGGTTCGACGAGTGGGAGCGCAAGGAGGTGTTCTTCCCGTCCGTGCGGGTCACCCCCACGACCATCATCGACCTCCTCGAGACCGAGCGCACCGGCGAGAACATGAACCACCTGTGCCTCGTCGTCGATCCCGCCACCGACCTCGCCGCGGTCGCCGTGTCGGGCGTGTTCGAAGTGGTCGACGGGCCGGACGTGCGATGGGGCGCCCGGGGCGACGGCACGAGCCTGTACGTCGTCGATCCCGACGGCAACACCATCGAGCTCCGCACCTACGCCTGAAGGGCCGCCATGGACTTCCGCACCACCTCCGTCGTCGAGCTCGCGTCGCAGGTCCGGGCCCGGGAGCGCTCGGCGCGTGACCTGACCGAGCACGCGCTGGAGCGCATCGAGAGCCTGAACCCGACGTTGAACGCCTTCGTCGCGGTCGACGCCGACGCGGCGCGCGCGCAGGCGGGGGACGTCGATGAGCGCCTGGCCCGCGGCGAGCGGGTGGGCCCGCTGGCCGGCATCCCGATCGGCGTGAAGGACCTCGAGGCGGCCGCCGGCTTCGTCACGACCCGAGGCTCGGCGTTGCACGTCGACGACGCGCCCGCCCTCGAGGACTCGACCGTCGTGGCGCGCCTGCGCGCCGCCGGCTGCGTCGTGCTGGGCAAGACCAACACCCCCGAGCACGGGTGGATGGCCGACACGACGAACCCGTCGTTCGGTCCCACCCGCAACCCCTGGGACCCGGAGCGTTCGCCCGGCGGATCCTCCGGCGGTACCGCGGCGGCTCTGGCGGCCGGCATGGTGCCGTTGGCGACCGGGTCCGACGGTGGGGGATCCATCCGCATCCCTGCGGCGCTGTGCGGCTTGAGCTCGTTGAAGCCGTCGCAGGGCCGGGTCCCCAACGGCGGGCTCCGGGCCCCGGGCTCGGGCCTGCTCGGGGTGAAGGCCCCGATGACGATGCGCGTCCGTGACCAGGCCTACGCGCTCGACGCGGTGCTCGGGCAGGACCCCTTGGACCCGTTCTCCCTGGAGCGACCGGCCGAGCGTTGGTACGACGTCGTCGCGGCGCCGGGGCCCGTGGAGGCGCGCCTGGCGCGCACGGTGCTGTGGGCGCCGACGATGGGCTACGACGTCGACCACGAGATCCTGCAGATCTGCGACGCGGCGGTGCGGGCGCTGGAGGCGGCGGGCACCGAGGTCGTGACGGTCGACGAGGTCTTCAGCGACGACCCGGTCATGACGTTCCTCACGCTGTGGTCGATCATGCGCCTGCGCGACCAGGGCTCGGTGCACGGCACGCCGGACTGGGACCGGATCGATCCCGGCCTCCAGGCCCAGATGCTCTACGCCCGCGACCACCTGGGTCCGACCGCGTTCGCGTCGGCGCTCGACGACTGCTACCGCTACAGCGCCGAGTTGGCGACGTTGTTCGAACGCGCCCCGATCCTGCTGTCGCCCACGGTCGCCGGCCAGACCGCCCGCGTCGGGGGCCACCAGGGCACGATCAACGGCGAGGAATCGCAGACGTGGGTGCGCTTCACGTACCCGTTCAACCTCACCCGCTACCCGGCGGGCTCCGTCAACGCGGGCTTCACGGCCGACGGCATGCCGGTGGGCCTGCAGGTGATCGGCCGCCACCTCGCCGATGTCGACGTGCTCGCCACCATGGCGCAGCTCGAGGACCTGCTGGCGCTCGATCGGCTCGCCCCGGTCTGAGATCATCGGCTCTGCCCGGGGCCAGCGTGCGCCCCGACCGTCGGATCGACGCCGTCGCCGACGATGTTGAAGGGGACACGCGACCGAGGGGGACCACGACGATGCCAGGGCTCGATGGGCGAACCGACGGGGAGCAGGTGGTCGACGCCGCCAGTCGTCTCCCGGCACCGCCGCTGCGCCCGTACATCGATCGCTACGTCGGGTACTGCCTGCGGGGCTTCGCGCCGGGCGTCCATCGGGGCATGCCGTCGCGGCACCTGACGTTCATCATCAGCCTCGACGCGCCGGTCCACATCGCGGCGCTTCCCGACCGCACGTGGACAGGGGCGCGGCTCGACGCGTTCGTGGGCGGGCTGCACAGCAGCGCGGCGCGCATCGAGCACGACGGCACGCAGGTCGGCGTGTCGATGTCGGTGACGCCGCTCGGCGCCCGCGCGCTGTTCGGGGTGCCGGCTGCGGCGTTGGCATCGACCGTGGTCGACCTCCGCGACCTGCTGGGGTTCGGCACGAACGAACTGACGGAGCGGCTCCGTGCCGCGGACACGTGGTCGGAGCGCTTCGCCGTGCTCGATGACGTGCTCGTACGGGTGCTGCGCGACGTGCCGCCGATCGCACCCGAGCTGGCGCGTGCCTGGAACCGCCTCACCGCGACGGACGGCGCCGCGGGCGTGCGGGAGGTCGCCGACGAGGTGGGGTGGAGCCGGCGCCACCTCGGGGAGCGGTTCCGCCTCGAAACGGGCCTGTCACCGAAGGTCGCCGGTCGCGTGTTCCGGTTCGAGCGCTCGCTCGCCCTGCTCAAGTCGTCGTCGGCGCGGTCGCTGGCCGACGTGGCCGTGACCTGTGGCTACTTCGATCAGGCGCACCTCACCCGCGACTGGCGCGACATCGCAGGGTGCACGCCGACGACCTGGATGGCCGAGGAGCTGCCGGCGATCAGCGAGGGTGCGACCGACGCCGAGCCTGTGCGGGCGTGATCCCGTCCTGCGTCGCCGGCGTGCGTCAGAGCGTGGCGAGCGCGTCGAGCGCGTCCACATAGGTGCGGGCGACTTCGAGGTCGCCCGTGGCCCGGTAGTCCACGTCGGCGGGGGACAGGCGGGCGCTGATGATGTGGCAGTAGTCGAGCACGTCGATGGTCACGGTCGCCGCGGGCGGGTGGGTCTCGAGGTCGAGCGTCTCGAAGCCGAGGTTGACCCGGTGCGTGCCGCCACCGATGCCGCTGAGGTGCAGCTCGATCGAGGTGGCGCCCAGGTCGTGTCCACGGGTGAGCATGAGCAGCGGTCCCCACGTGGCGGCGACCTGGCTCATGCGCGCCAGCGAGGTCGCCGGCGGCGGGAGCGGATCGAGGCCGATCGCCCGCCTGATGTCGTCGGCGTGCGTCCACGTCTCGAACGAGCGGACGATCAGCATGGTCATGACGCGGATGTCCATGCCCCACCACAAGACGACGGCTTCGATGCCGTCGACGCCGAGCTCGGTCACGCGGTCGTCGACGGCGCGGTAGCAGGCTTCGAGCTCGGCCAAGGTCTCGGCGTTGGTCATGGTGCGGTGACGGGCGAGCACCTCGGCCGTGCGGGCCTCGTTCTCGTTCGTCGTCTCCGGCAGGGGCGGGTCGGTCAGCCCGAGAACCTGCACCGCGTTGCCCTCGTTCGATGCGAGATGCGCTGCGAGGTCCTTGACCGTCCACCCCGCGAGCTCGGGTGGATCCAGGGGCCGGTCCCACTGCTCATCGGTGAGCCGACGCAGCAGCATGATGACGCGCTCGACCTCGATGCGATGGACCTCGATCGCCGTGGTGGGGTCGACCGGCACCGGGGGTCGCAGGGCGTGCGCGGTGTTCAGGACCCGCGTCCGGATGGACCGGGCCGCGGCGTGCGCATCGGCGTCCGCGTCGACGTGCAGCGCGATGGCCAGCTGGCCCGAGGCGTCGCGCAGATCACGCTCGAGGCGTGCGGCCTCGGGGTCGGTGGCGAGCAGCGCCTCCATCGTGACCTTTTCCGCGGGGTCGAGGGCATCGAGCGCGTACGCCGCCAGGTCGTCGAGCAGCTGCGTGTGCGCGTCCCCCGCCTCGGCGTCGCCCGAGTGACGGGGGTCCGAGGGAGGGGTGTCCGGAGGAGGGGTGTCCGGGGTCAGGCCCATTGTTCGCTCAGTTCGGGATGGAGGAGCTCGGCGATCCGTTGCAGCCCGAGGCGCAGACGGGATTTGGCTGTGCCCTCGGGGATGTCGAGGATGGTGGCCACCTGCCGGTAGGTGTGGCCCTGGAAGTAGGCGAGCTCGAGTGCCTCGCGCTGCGCCGGCGGGAGCTGGGCCACCGCTTCGCGCACCCGCTCGGAGGTGGCCGACCGCAGGGCCGACTCGTCGGTGGCGGTCTGCACCTTGGGCTCGTGGGAGGTCTTCGTCTCGCGGCGACGTCGTGCCTCTTCCCGCCGGATCAGGTCCACCGACCGCCGGTGGGTCACGGTGCCGAGGAACGCCCGCACCGACCCACGGTCCGGGTCGTACCGGTCCGGCGCCTGCCAGAACCCGACGAACACGTCCTGGGCCACGTCCTCGGCAGCCTGCTTGTCGCCGATGATCCGCAGCGCGAGGCCGTACACGAAGCCGGCGTGCTGGTCGTACAGCTCCCCGAGCGCAGCCTCGTCACCGGCCCGGAGCCGGACCGCGAGCGCGCGTTCATCCGCCGAGGTGAGCGCCCTTTCAGCCATGAGGCTCGTCCTTCCCACGACCCCCCTTCGGAGCCGTACCCACCCGCGGATCACCCGATCGCCACGGGTCGCCCGATTGTACGTCCGGCTCCGTTCGGGGGACGTCTCGTCCGGGTGGCGGCGACGTGGAAGGGTTGGGAGCACGCGGAACCCAGCGGCTAAGGTGCTCGCCTCTACCCGGGCGATTAGCTCAGTCGGCTAGAGCACTGCCTTCACACGGCAGGGGTCGCTGGTTCGAGTCCAGTATCGCCCACGCGGAACGGCGTAGTTCAGGGGTCACTCCGGTGGCCCCTGCTTCGCGCCGGGCCGAGCGTCATCGCGCGTTCATCGCGCGTCACGAACTGACTCTTTCGCAGCGCTCCCCGTGGCTCGCGTTGGCGCGTACTTCACGTGCGAGAACGGCTCACGAGCCGCGTGGACGAGTGGGCCAGTTCAGTCCGTAGTGCCGGGCCGTCGCCGTGAGGCGCTCGGTGACTACGCGCAGGCGAAAGTCCGGGCTCTCGTAGGGCCGCGTCCACAGTCCGGCGAGCGCTCGAACGGCTGCACCTTGATTGCCCCGGGTCCGCCCCAGCCGCGGGGCCTTGGTCCCGTCAACCATGAACTCACCGATGAAACCTTCATTCGGAGTAGTTCTCAGCAGGAGCGTGTGGGCGTCGCACAGCCACACATCGAGGGTTTCTGACAGGAGCACGTACTGCGCCGGGTCCGTCTGTCGGTCTTCCTCCAGGACCCATCCATGGGTGAGCTTGGCGTAGTCGGCCGTCCACTTGTTACGCGCGCTGCGAGCATCCACGGCCCAGATGGTGCTCGCAGGCAGCACCCTGATCTCGCGTGCAAATGATTCGACGACCCGCGCGATTTCCACGGAGATCTGCCGGGCTCGCTCAGCATCGAGATTCGCGCGGTTGCGTTCGACGAGGGCCTTCAAGTCTGCCTGAGCCCGCTGAGCGTGCGCGAAGTCGGGAGGGCAGTAGCGCCGTTCCGAGAGCGCGGCCACGTTCAGCCCATCGTCGGACATCTGGGGCATCGCAAAGAACTGGCCATGTCGGGGACACACTGGGCAACCGCACGCGACGCACGCGCCGTCGGCGAGTGTCCCGCATTCGCACAGGGTTCCGGGCACGAGAGCCACGGAACTCACGACGAGGCGAAAGGCAAAGCCGCAATAGCGACAGGCATCGCCTGGGGCTGGAGTTGCCGAAAAGAGGCCACCGCAGTGGCTGCACGAGACCGTGGCCGACATCGTTGATGACCCTACCGACCGGGATCATCCCGGTTCACCAGTAGCACTTCCATGGACGCGAGGCGGGGGTGTCCCGAGACTGGGAAGGATCGGTGCGCGTGCGTCGGCCGCCGCTGCGCTGGCGCGCTCTCGCGGATTCTCTGGATGGGCTCCGACGCCTATCGCCGCTGCGCCACGGCCATCAGTGGCGACCTCCGCAGCTCGCTCAATCCCGCCGACCCAGCTTCCTTCGCAACTGCCTGAGCGAGAGGGCGTTCGCTCGATCTGAGTGAATCATCATGTGGCCGTTGGCGCATACGACGGCCAGATCAGACAGCCGCTTCTCGCCTGGCTGGTCGTAGTTGCTATTCGACGCTCCAGTACACGCCGGCGTCCGACCGAGCCCCTTCGAGCAGCCAGCCCGACAGCTCCGGGCGGGGTGTGGGCCCGGCCAGCGGGCGGCGACCTCAGATACCCTGGCGACGCTCTTGCGGGCCAGGTACCGCCGGAGGGCATTTGGGCCTTTGCGCCTTGGACCTTTGGCCTTTGCCTCTTCTGTCGGGATGCGTGTCCCTCGGCTGGCGTCATCCGAACGTGGACAAGACGGGAAGCGCCGCGGTTCTTTCATCCATCGGTGGATGCGTTCGTCGACGACCGGTCACTGCGCGGATCGTCAGTGATGGCGATGGCCACGTGCCGTCGCCGGCGCGGTGAGCGCGTGCCTTCGTCGTATGGCGACCTCACGAGCCCTTTTTTGTGGCAGCAGCTTGACGGGTGACCGGGCGTCTTCCGAGACCTTTGAGGATTTGCTCGGCACACGGCACAGACGACCGTGTCGCCTGAACACGAGGCAACCATTCGAAGGCGGGGACCAGCATGCCGTTCTGGAAGAAGTCTGACGACAGCCACACGATCGAGGACGACAACCGACACGAGGCGAACCGCGAGCGACAAGTTCGCAATCGCTTCTGGAACCTGAGCACGAGCGTGGTGCTCGTGTTGTTGGTCATGGTCGTGCCGCTCGCCTTGTGGGCGTTGAAGTCGGCCGGGGCGTACCAGCCCGAGCTCACCATCGGCATCGTCATTCTTGCCGGCGCGCTGCTCCTCGTCACCTGCATGACGTTCCTCATGCGCACAGCGTGGGCGCTCGGGTTGGAGAACCGGCAAGGCGAGCTCGGCCTTCCTCCGGGGAGCATCAGGGCGATCCTGGCGCTCCTCTTGGTGCTGATGTTCGTCATCCTCTCCGTGTTCCTCTACTGGCAGACGCGGACGACGTCGACTGTCGTCCGAGACAACGTCCGTGCCGACGAGCTCGCGCAGCTCCCTGCTGGCAGGTTCGTCGTTCTCGGCTCACAGGGCGCCGGCGACGAGCTCCGGTTCAGGGTCGAGATGACGATGGACGTCGCGTCCAAGGAGTCCACGGACATCGCGAAGCAGATCGTGACGATGCTGGGGACGTTGGTCGTCTCGGTCGCCTCGTTCTACTTCGGCGCGAACTCGGTCCAGGCCGGCGCCCGACTCATCCAGGACCCGCCGGCCAAGTCACCGTCCACGTTGGGCCAGGGTCCCGGTTCGCCCGCGGCGCCGAACAAGGACGCCGCATCCAAGGAGGGCTCGCCCGATCAGACTGCAGCGGTACCGGCCTGAGCTCGTCGCCGGCCGCTGCTCAAGTTGAGGTCCACCCTGAACGCCACCCGCAGCGCGGACGCGGTGCGGGACCAACGCAGCCTCACGCGCACGGCGACAGGCATACGGACAACGGATCTCGAGCAGATGGGTCCCATCCAGCTGACGGGCGACAGGCGGCCGGGGCCTCGGCGGCCTCTTCTACCCGGACGAGCGTCGCATCGGCCGCCGGCACCTTCAACGCTCGCGTGCCGTCGTGCGCCCCGATCGGACAGGCGGACGAGCCTCGCCGATTCCGCTCGTGCGGGGTCAGGGGTGCGCTTGGATGTCGCGCACGAAGGTGATGATGGCGGGCACCTGGGTGACCACGAACGCCTCCGTGAGGTGGCCGCGGTCCTGGAAGACGAGCTCGCCGTCGTGCTCGAGCTCGCAGTGCTCGGCGTCGCACAGCGTGGACGTCACGTCGAACATCGGGACCCCTGTCTGCGTCGCGACTGACCGCTCCATGTCGTTGAAGCGCTCGATGCCACCGACGCCGGCTGCCCTGGTCGGGGTGCACGCCGACACCGACCGGGATCGTGCGATGCAGATGGTGGGATCGGCGGGCAGCGTGGGGTTCTCGAGGACGAGGCCGACCCGGTGGTGGTCCTGCTGGAGCTTCGTGATGGTGGACGCGAGGCCGCGCCGCCACAGGTCGAGCTGTCCCTGCTCGTCGGGCAGGGCGTTGTGCTCGTCGAGGATGCGGCCGACGAAGTTCGCGTTCGACAGCACCACCACCGCGGGATCGAACTCGGCGATCAAGCGTTGCGCGTCGGCGCGGAACTGCGGGCACGCCTCGGATGGCACCAGGCGGGTCGCCGACCTGGCGATGCGCACATCCACGGACGGGCACCCCCCGCGCGTGTGCACGATCAGCCGGACATCGAGCGGCGTGGCCGCTCGGGCGAAGGCGGGGATCCAATGGGCGGCGTGTGAGTCGCCGGTCAGCATGACCGTGGTGGCGGCGTTCGCGTTGCCGTACTGGCAGAACGCGATGCCGTCGCGCGACCGCTGCGCAGCGCACGCCGAGTCGTCGTCGACCGTGGCGGCGGTGGCCGTGGCCGATGCCAGGCGTTGGAAGAACGGGTCCGCGAGCTGGCGGTTGGCGTCAGCGCGCACCCCGTAGGCCATGGCCAGCACGACGAGGGTGAAGGCGGCGCCGATGGCGAAGGTCCGTGCGGGCCGGGTGATGAGGCCGGGGTTGAACCGGACCGGGTTCTCGACCGCCCACAGCCCAACGGTGGCGACCGCGAGGGCGACGCCCACCCCGATCGTCCGCACGAGGATCGTGTCGTCGCCGGTGTACGCGACGGCGAGCAGCATGAGCGGCCAGTGCCAGAGGTACCACGAGTAGGAGACCCGACCCAGCCACTGCGCCGGCGCCGTCGACAGCACGAGGGCCACGGGTGACCGGACGGCGCTCGCACCCGCGTAGATCATCGCCAGGGTGCCGAGCACCGGCACCAGCGTCGCCACGCCGGGGTACGGCGTGACGTCACTGAAGAGGAACGACGCCGCGACGATCAGGCCGATGCCGCCGACGGCGAGCGGCACGGGCCACCGGATGCGGCCCGGCACCTCCCGCCGCGCGAGGCAGGCCAGGAGCCCACCGGCGGAGAACTCCCACGCCCGGGTCGGCAACCCGAAGAACGAGAGCGGGGTGCCCCGCGCCGTCAACACGATGGCGAGCGCGAACGACACGATCCCGAGCAGCGTCAGCACGGCGGCGTACGCGGCGAGCCGCTGGTCGTTCCCGCGCCGGCGCACGAGCCGAGCGAGCCCGAGCACGATGAGGGGCCAGACCACGTAGAACTGCTCCTCGACGCTCAAGGACCACGTGTTCAGGTAGATGCTGCTCGTGACGTCAGCGGCGAAGTAGTTGGTCGCCTGCCGCGCGAACACGAGGTTGGAGACGTAGGTGACGCTGGCCGCGCCGTCACGGGCGACAGTTCCCCACTCGAGGGGCGAGAGCACGAAGAGGCTCAGCACGAGCGTGATGCCGACCATCACGGCGAGAGCCGGCACCAGCCGGCGGACCCGTCCCGCCCAGAAGGTTCGCAGGCGCACCGACGAGGTCTGCGCGACCTCGTCGAGCAGCTTCCCGGTGATCAGGTAGCCCGAGATCACGAAGAAGACGTCGACGCCGACGAAGCCGCCGGTCAGACCGAGCACGCGCACGTGGTACGCCACCACCAGCAGGATCGCCACGCCGCGCAACCCGTCGATGTCCGGCCTGAACCCGCGACCGTGCGCTCTCGTCATCGCTCGCCCCCGGGTCCCACCGGCGATCAGGGTAGTGCCCGCCACTCGCGCCCTGGCCGCGGCGCCGTCGCACCGACGCGGTGGGTCGTGCGCCGTCACCGGTCGGTCAGGCCGGCCATCCCTGCACGCCGATCAACGGGACGAACGCGACGAGACCCAGATCGGTCCTGTCGAAACGTGCGCCGGAGCGAACTTTCCAGCACATTGGGATCCTAAGCTTAGAATTCCACGTGGACAAGTTGTCGCG
>JADMIO012825483.1_pt1 | contig 13763 bp, 10 predicted proteins | sample 8958161 | NCBI WGS metagenome assembly JADMIO01 (sample SAMN16585339, study PRJNA669376) | soil metagenome | isolation source: Crop rotation soil | place: USA: Cullars Rotation, Alabama | collected 2011 | reverse complement strand
CCGTGGTCCCAGACTAATAATCAGACCGACGATACGAGTGGGACCGTGGTCCCAGTCTGATTATCAGACCGACGATACAAGTGGAACAGTTATGCCCGGGAATTCCTGCAGGATCGATCCGCTCGAGAAGCTTTCTAGTGGTACCAACCCAGGCAGGTAGCACAGTGCGCGCCCACTGCCTTACGGATAGCACGACGCATCTTCGCCGCAGCGTTGTTCCCACGGGCGATAGCAGCACGCCGCTTCGCATGGCTCTTCACACTGCGCTGTGCCTGATAGGTGGCGTGGTGCTGAGCACAGCGCCCACCATGAGTAGCCCAGTCCCTACAGTCGAGACACCGGGTACGCATAGGGCACCCCCCCCCCCCTTCCGGGGACACCCCCCTATCCGTCGACACCCCCCTACCTACTCACGTGAGTAGGCTGGGCGCGGCAGCGCTAGAAGCGACCGCCCGTCATGAAGTGGGCAGTGAGCCAACCCATGAAGGCCAGTAGCGCAAAGCGTCGAGCACGCACCCAACCCGAAGGCTTGCCTGTACTGCCGCTTTGCGTGGCGAACCATGACCAGACGTGTTCGCTCAGCGTGTCGCCCGGCTTCTTATTGAAGAGCGCTCGACCCTCAATGACGCCGAACGCGGCAAGCCATGCGAGCCAAGCGATTGTGTATCCGCTCATTGAGCCCCCCGACGGATTCGAACCGCCGACCCCCTGATTACGAAACAGGCGCTCTAACCGAACTGAGCTAGGGAGGCAACGCCGGTCGCTCAACCCTGGGAGAGATCAGGGGAGTGACCGGCCTGAGTGGGTAGCGCTCGACGCCGTTCCTTAGCGGTGCTTGATGCGTGGCGCGTAAACCCCTCTACCTATATGAAGGTTGTCGGCAACCTGATTCGGGGTCACAGCGAAGGGCGCCCGGGTGACGCTGTGATGAAGTGGCGTGAAGTCTGGATTACCCAATGAGAAGTCATTAGGAATGTGTGTTTCGAGTCATTCCGTCACAGCATCACTTCCCCCAGGTCAACGGCTCGCCCCGCTGTGCTGTGGTGACGGAGTCACTGTTACTTAGGCTAACTAACTAAACCGAGACAAGAGAAATGGGCCGACCGGGGGACCGGCCGACCCTTCCCGCTGCCCCAGGAAGCCCGCTGTGCGCCCGTCTCAGCGCCTAACAGGCTTCCCGGGTGTCTCGCTACGCCGCTACGTCTTCCGTGCCGTCCTGGGCGTCGTCTTCGTCGTCGTCGGTCGGCGGCTTCGCCCACGTGATCGAAGCGCGCTTCTCGATGGGCGTTCCCTGCCCCCTGCCCGTAGTCGACTTCGTGACAACGATCTTGTCTACGAAGAGCCCGACGAACACGCGCTTGTCGTCTACTGACGCGCGCCCCCACCACGACTTAGGGCCGGTCGGGTCAGCGTCGGCGTCTTCGGGGAACCATTGGTCAAGGGGAAGCTTCGGGGCTTCGGCGGCTTCAAGTTCGGCAAGCCGCTCTTCCGCCCCTTGCTGCCGGAGCGTCAGCGCTGCCTGTTGCTTCCGGAAGTGCTTCCTGCCAACGGGTCCGTCGTACGCGCCTGCCGCGCGGTCTTCGTACAGCTCTTCAAGGGCGTTCAGGGCGTCGGCGCGCTCCGCAACAAGGTTCGCCCGTTCGCCGCTCTTCTCAGGCGCCTCAGTGAGCTTGCCGAAGCGTCGGGCGGCTTCCCACAGAAGCGCCAACGTCTCTTCGTCGCCTTCGGCGTGCCTGATCTTGTTGAAGATGCGTTCCGCAACGAACTTGTCGAGTGCCGCCATGCTGACGTTGCACGTGCCTTCGTGCTGCCCAGGTGCGGACGGGTCGACCACCTTCCGGCGACGGCAGCGGTAAGAGTCCTTGATCGATTCTTCCCCGCGCTTCGAAGTCATGACGGCGCCACACTCGCAGTACAGCTTGTCCATGGCGGACAGAATGGCTTGCCCCCGGGAAAGCCCCTTGCCGCGCCCCCTGCCGTCCAACCACGCCTGAAGCTCATACCACTCAGCGGGCTCGATGATCGGTCCGCAATCAAGCTCGACCGGCCGGAGCGTGATCGGGTCGCGCTGAATGCGGTAACCCTCAATCTTCGTGGTCGGCGTGCCGTCCGGCTTCTTCTTGTAGATCACCTCAGCGGCGAAGCCCGCAATACGCGGGTCCCGAAGGATTCGCATAACGGTTGCCGGGTCCCAGGCGCTTGAAGCGGTCTTCTTCCCAATCGTCTCGCCCCGGGTCGGCACGGCGTCAGCGTCCATGCGCTTACAAAGCCCCGTGATGCTGCCCGGGTGAATGGCGGCTTGACTGCCCGGCTTGAAGGGAAGGTGTTTGTGCGTCTTGATCTCACGCCACCACCACCGGATTACGTCGGGCTCGAACTCGAAGGGTCCGGTAAGGGGAGTGGTCGAGTGCGCAAGCTTGTTGATGACGACATTGACCATTCGGCCGTTGCGCGTGATCTCCTTCGTCTCCGAAACAAGCTCGAAGCCGTAAGGCGCCTTCCCGCCGACGTACCCGCCCAATTCGCGCTGAAGGTTCTTCGTGTCGAGAATCTTCGCCGACTTCAGCGAAGATTCTTTGTGCGACGCGTCGAGCCGCATAATCAGGTGAATCAGGTCCATGACGTTTCCCTGCCGGAAGACGCCTTCCTGAGTGGAAACAATCGTCACGCCCAGGGCGAGCAATTCCGAGACAATCGGAATCGCGTCCATGACCTTCAGGCGCGAGAAGCGCGACACGTCATAGACAATGATCATGTTGAGCCGCCCGGCGCGGCATTCGTTCAGGATGCGTTCGAACTCCGGGCGCTCCGCCGTCCCGAACGCCGACGTGCCCGGCGCTTCGCTGAAATGCCCGACGAACCTGAACCGGCCCCCGTCGCGCTCGACTTCGCGCTGAAGGTCGGCCGCCTTGTCTTCGTTGGCGCTACGCTGTGTCGCTGGGCTTGCTGCGCTCGAATTCTCGCGCTCGCGCGACTGACGGTCGTAAGCACCCGCGTACGTGTCCACCCCGGTCACAACCCCTTGTGTCATGTCGGCGACCCTACGCCCCCAACTGAGAGAACTCAAAGGTTACCCCAGTTGGGGCACTACTCCCGAAAACCGCTTCTGACCTGGGAAAACGTGAAGCCCCGGGGCATCCGCTGAGGGTTGCCGCCGGGGCTTCGGTGTGTCCGTCAGTACGGGCCATAGAGGGGCGTCGTGTAACCCACCCAGGGCGATTGCTCCGGCACGGGGAAGCCGCGCCACGCCTTCGGGACGTCGCGGTGAGTTCAGGCTTTTTCATATCTCATTGCCCCCGGACGAGCGTCTGCTCCGCCATTCGCCGTCCGCCGTGCCAATCGGATCAGCCGTCCAAATGCGGGATTTTCGTTAGTCGGAGGCCAAACGGCATTGAGCGTCAGCATATCATCAGCGAGCTGAAGAAAGACAATCCCCGATCCGCTCCACGTGTTGCCCCAGCAATCAGCGCGACCTTGCCCCTCCAACGTCATCTCGTTCTCCGCTCATGAGCTCAGCCACTGGCGAGCGGCATCGCATTCTTCGCATCCCGCCTCTGGCGGATGCAGGAAGATCAACGGATCTCGGCCCAGTTGACCCAGGGCTGTCGCCACAATGTCGCGGGAGCGGATCAACCGAGCAAAGGCATGACCGACTGGACCTTCCTTCTGAAGGCTCTTCTCCTTGAGCCACCTGTCCGCCAAGGCAAAGCGCTCACAGCAGTGGTCATTCTCGAGATAATCGACGCGTACCAACTTGCCATCCTGAAGAATGGTGCAGTGTCTCGGCACCCCATAGGGAACCTTTGCCATCAACTCGGCAAGATGCAGCGTCGTGTTGGCATCGTGTCCCACGCCGAGGAGAAGTACCTGCCCATCGAGTTCATGGACACGGGCGACCGGGCTTGCAGGCGAGTGAGGTGGCAGGGGCAATGGATCAGAGATGATCTGCTCTGCCTGTGGCCCCGCTGCCGCAAAGGCAAATGGATGGGCGCTGCGCTTTACATTTGGCAGGCGCCAGAATGTGTCAGAGACAACTCCAAGGTCCGGTGTAACGGGCGACGTGGCAGGATCGAACGGCTCGTCGTCCAGACCTGACCACGAGGGCATGACGAGCGTCCCTCCCGGACCCAGCGCAGCACGCAGGGCCTCGATCAGTCCAAGTGGCCCATCTTCGAGGGGCCGGACGCTACGGAAGGAGCTGTGGACCAGCAGCACACCGCCGGGGGTAACCCCAAGGTTGAGAAGCTGACCGATGAGCTCGGCTTTTCGCCATTCGTATTGCACGACATTGCACTCCACCGCTGATGACATCAGTCGATCATAGCACGATCAACGGCACTGTTGCAAATAGTCGGTGGTGATAAACTTATCATCCCCTTTTGCTGATGGAGCTGCACATGAACCCATTCAAAGGCCGGCATTTTCAGCGTGACATCATTCTGTGGGCCGTACGCTGGTACTGCAAATACGGCATCAGTTACCGTGAGCTGCAGGTCGACGGATCTTTTCCGCTGCATAACCCTGCTTCGGGGTCATTATAGCGATTTTTTCGGTATATCCATCCTTTTTCGCACGATATACAGGATTTTGCCAAAGGGTTCGTGTAGACTTTCCTTGGTGTATCCAACGGCGTCAGCCGGGCAGGATAGGTGAAGTAGGCCCACCCGCGAGCGGGTGTTCCTTCTTCACTGTCCCTTATTCGCACCTGGCGGTGCTCAACGGGAATCCTGCTCTGCGAGGCTGGCCGGCTACCGCCGGCGTAACAGATGAGGGCAAGCGGATGGCTGATGAAACCAAGCCAACCAGGAAGGGCAGCCCACCTATCAAGGTGTACTGCCTTCCAGACGAACGAAGAGCGATTGAGGAAAAGGCGGCGGCGGCCGAGAGAGAATATTCAGGCCAGTTATGCTTTCTGGCCTGTAACAAAGGACATTAAGTAAAGACAGATAAACGTAGACTAAAACGTGGTCGCATCAGGGTGCTGGCTTTTCAAGTTCCTTAAGAATGGCCTCAATTTTCTCTATACACTCAGTTGGAACACGAGACCTGTCCAGGTTAAGCACCATTTTATCGCCCTTATACAATACTGTCGCTCCAGGAGCAAACTGATGTCGTGAGCTTAAACTAGTTCTTGATGCAGATGACGTTTTAAGCACAGAAGTTAAAAGAGTGATAACTTCTTCAGCTTCAAATATCACCCCAGCTTTTTTCTGCTCATGAAGGTTAGATGCCTGCTGCTTAAGTAATTCCTCTTTATCTGTAAAGGCTTTTTGAAGTGCATCACCTGACCGGGCAGATAGTTCACCGGGGTGAGAAAAAAGAGCAACAACTGATTTAGGCAATTTGGCGGTGTTGATACAGCGGGTAATAATCTTACGTGAAATATTTTCCGCATCAGCCAGCGCAGAAATATTTCCAGCAAATTCATTCTGCAATCGGCTTGCATAACGCTGACCACGTTCATAAGCACTTGTTGGGCGATAATCGTTACCCAATCTGGATAATGCAGCCATCTGCTCATCATCCAGCTCGCCAACCAGAACACGATAATCACTTTCGGTAAGTGCAGCAGCTTTACGACGGCGACTCCCATCGGCAATTTCTATGACACCAGATACTCTTCGACCGAACGCCGGTGTCTGTTGACCAGTCAGTAGAAAAGAAGGGATGAGATCATCCAGTGCGTCCTCAGTAAGCAGCTCCTGGTCACGTTCATTACCTGACCATACCCGAGAGGTCTTCTCAACACTATCACCCCGGAGCACTTCAAGAGTAAACTTCACATCCCGACCACATACAGGCAAAGTAATGGCATTACCGCGAGCCATTACTCCTACGCGCGCAATTAACGAATCCACCATCGGGGCAGCTGGTGTCGATAACGAAGTATCTTCAACCGGTTGAGTATTGAGCGTATGTTTTGGAATAACAGGCGCACGCTTCATTATCTAATCTCCCAGCGTGGTTTAATCAGACGATCGAAAATTTCATTGCAGACAGGTTCCCAAATAGAAAGAGCATTTCTCCAGGCACCAGTTGAAGAGCGTTGATCAATGGCCTGTTCAAAAACAGTTCTCATCCGGATCTGACCTTTACCAACTTCATCCGTTTCACGTACAACATTTTTTAGAACCATGCTTCCCCAGGCATCCCGAATTTGCTCCTCCATCCACGGGGACTGAGAGCCATTACTATTGCTGTATTTGGTAAGCAAAATACGTACATCAGGCTCGAACCCTTTAAGATCAACGTTCTTGAGCAGATCACGAAGCATATCGAAAAACTGCAGTGCGGAGGTGTAGTCAAACAACTCAGCAGGCGTGGGAACAATCAGCACATCAGCAGCACATACGACATTAATCGTGCCGATACCCAGGTTAGGCGCGCTGTCAATAACTATGACATCATAGTCATGAGCAACAGTTTCAATGGCCAGTCGGAGCATCAGGTGTGGATCGGTGGGCAGTTTACCTTCATCAAATTTGCCCATTAACTCAGTTTCAATACGGTGCAGAGCCAGACAGGAAGGAATAATGTCAAGCCCCGGCCAGCAAGTGGGCTTTATTGCATAAGTGACATCGTCCTTTTCCCCAAGATAGAAAGGCAGGAGAGTGTCTTCTGCATGAATATGAAGATCTGGTACCCATCCGTGATACATTGAGGCTGTTCCCTGGGGGTCGTTACCTTCCACGAGCAAAACACGTAGCCCCTTCAGAGCCAGATCCTGAGCAAGATGAACAGAAACTGAGGTTTTGTAAACGCCTCCTTTATGGGCAGCAACCCCGATCACCGGTGGAAATACGTCTTCAGCACGTCGCAATCGCGTACCAAACACATCACGCATATGATTAATTTGTTCAATTGTATAACCAACACGTTGCTCAACCCGTCCTCGAATTTCCATATCCGGGTGCGGTAGTCGCCCTGCTTTCTCGGCATCTCTGATAGCCTGAGAAGAAACCCCAACTAAATCCGCTGCTTCACCTATTCTCCAGCGCCGGGTTATTTTCCTCGCTTCCGGGCTGTCATCATTAAACTGTGCAATGGCGATAGCCTTCGTCATTTCATGACCAGCGTTTATGCACTGGTTAAGTGTTTCCATGAGTTTCATTCTGAACATCCTTTAATCATTGCTTTGCGTTTTTTTATTAAATCTTGCAATTTACTGCAAAGCAACAACAAAATCGCAAAGTCATCAAAAAACCGCAAAGTTGTTTAAAATAAGAGCAACACTACAAAAGGAGATAAGAAGAGCACATACCTCAGTCACTTATTATCACTAGCGCTCGCCGCAGCCGTGTAACCGAGCATAGCGAGCGAACTGGCGAGGAAGCAAAGAAGAACTGTTCTGTCAGATAGCTCTTACGCTCAGCGCAAGAAGAAATATCCACCGTGGGAAAAACTCCAGGTAGAGGTACACACGCGGATAGCCAATTCAGAGTAATAAACTGTGATAATCAACCCTCATCAATGATGACGAACTAACCCCCGATATCAAGTCACATGACGAAGGGAAAGAGAAGGAAATCAACTGTGACAAACTGCCCTCAAATTTGGCTTCCTTAAAAATTACAGTTCAAAAAGTATGAGAAAATCCATGCAGGCTGAAGGAAACAGCAAAACTGTGACAAATTACCCTCAGTAGGTCAGAACAAATGTGACGAACCACCCTCAAATCTGTGACAGATAACCCTCAGACTATCCTGTCGTCATGGAAGTGATATCGCGGAAGGAAAATACGATATGAGTCGTCTGGCGGCCTTTCTTTTTCTCAATGTATGAGAGGCGCATTGGAGTTCTGCTGTTGATCTCATTAACACAGACCTGCAGGAAGCGGCGGCGGAAGTCAGGCATACGCTGGTAACTTTGAGGCAGCTGGTAACGCTCTATGATCCAGTCGATTTTCAGAGAGACGATGCCTGAGCCATCCGGCTTACGATACTGACACAGGGATTCGTATAAACGCATGGCATACGGATTGGTGATTTCTTTTGTTTCACTAAGCCGAAACTGCGTAAACCGGTTCTGTAACCCGATAAAGAAGGGAATGAGATATGGGTTGATATGTACACTGTAAAGCCCTCTGGATGGACTGTGCGCACGTTTGATAAACCAAGGAAAAGATTCATAGCCTTTTTCATCGCCGGCATCCTCTTCAGGGCGATAAAAAACCACTTCCTTCCCCGCGAAACTCTTCAATGCCTGCCGTATATCCTTACTGGCTTCCGCAGAGGTCAATCCGAATATTTCAGCATATTTAGCAACATGGATCTCGCAGATACCGTCATGTTCCTGTAGGGTGCCATCAGATTTTCTGATCTGGTCAACGAACAGATACAGCATACGTTTTTGATCCCGGGAGAGACTATATGCCGCCTCAGTGAGGTCGTTTGACTGGACGATTCGCGGGCTATTTTTACGTTTCTTGTGATTGATAACCGCTGTTTCCGCCATGACAGATCCATGTGAAGTGTGACAAGTTTTTAGATTGTCACACTAAATAAAAAAGAGTCAATAAGCAGGGATAACTTTGTGAAAAAACAGCTTCTTCTGAGGGCAATTTGTCACAGGGTTAAGGGCAATTTGTCACAGACAGGACTGTCATTTGAGGGTGATTTGTCACACTGAAAGGGCAATTTGTCACAACACCTTCTCTAGAACCAGCATGGATAAAGGCCTACAAGGCGCTCTAAAAAAGAAGATCTAAAAACTATAAAAAAAATAATTATAAAAATATCCCCGTGGATAAGTGGATAACCCCAAGGGAAGTTTTTTCAGGCATCGTGTGTAAGCAGAATATATAAGTGCTGTTCCCTGGTGCTTCCTCGCTCACTCGACCGGGAGGGTTCGAGAAGGGGGGGCACCCCCCTTCGGCGTGCGCGGTCACGCGCACAGGGCGCAGCCCTGGTTAAAAACAAGGTTTATAAATATTGGTTTAAAAGCAGGTTAAAAGACAGGTTAGCGGTGGCCGAAAAACGGGCGGAAACCCTTGCAAATGCTGGATTTTCTGCCTGTGGACAGCCCCTCAAATGTCAATAGGTGCGCCCCTCATCTGTCAGCACTCTGCCCCTCAAGTGTCAAGGATCGCGCCCCTCATCTGTCAGTAGTCGCGCCCCTCAAGTGTCAATACCGCAGGGCACTTATCCCCAGGCTTGTCCACATCATCTGTGGGAAACTCGCGTAAAATCAGGCGTTTTCGCCGATTTGCGAGGCTGGCCAGCTCCACGTCGCCGGCCGAAATCGAGCCTGCCCCTCATCTGTCAACGCCGCGCCGGGTGAGTCGGCCCCTCAAGTGTCAACGTCCGCCCCTCATCTGTCAGTGAGGGCCAAGTTTTCCGCGAGGTATCCACAACGCCGGCGGCCGGCCGCGGTGTCTCGCACACGGCTTCGACGGCGTTTCTGGCGCGTTTGCAGGGCCATAGACGGCCGCCAGCCCAGCGGCGAGGGCAACCAGCCGAGGGCTTCGCCCTGTCGCTCGACTGCGGCGAGCACTACTGGCTGTAAAAGGACAGACCACATCATGGTTCTGTGTTCATTAGGTTGTTCTGTCCATTGCTGACATAATCCGCTCCACTTCAACGTAACACCGCACGAAGATTTCTATTGTTCCTGAAGGCATATTCAAATCGTTTTCGTTACCGCTTGCAGGCATCATGACAGAACACTACTTCCTATAAACGCTACACAGGCTCCTGAGATTAATAATGCGGATCTCTACGATAATGGGAGATTTTCCCGACTGTTTCGTTCGCTTCTCAGTGGATAACAGCCAGCTTCTCTGTTTAACAGACAAAAACAGCATATCCACTCAGTTCCACATTTCCATATAAAGGCCAAGGCATTTATTCTCAGGATAATTGTTTCAGCATCGCAACCGCATCAGACTCCGGCATCGCAAACTGCACCCGGTGCCGGGCAGCCACATCCAGCGCAAAAACCTTCGTGTAGACTTCCGTTGAACTGATGGACTTATGTCCCATCAGGCTTTGCAGAACTTTCAGCGGTATACCGGCATACAGCATGTGCATCGCATAGGAATGGCGGAACGTATGTGGTGTGACCGGAACAGAGAACGTCACACCGTCAGCAGCAGCGGCGGCAACCGCCTCCCCAATCCAGGTCCTGACCGTTCTGTCCGTCACTTCCCAGATCCGCGCTTTCTCTGTCCTTCCTGTGCGACGGTTACGCCGCTCCATGAGCTTATCGGGTCCACTCGCGAACGCAGAAAGGCCCACCCGAAGGTGAGCCAGTGTGATTACATTTGCGGCCTAACTGTGGCCAGTCCAGTTACGCTGGAGTCACTAGTATTTAGGTGACACTATAGAAGCGGCCGCGACAACTTGTCCACGTGGAATTCTAAGCTTAGGATCCCAATGTGCTGGAAAGTGATCCCGTCGGTCTTGATGGTGATCGAGGAGCTGCCGTTGACGGCGAGTGGGAAGGTAGACAGGCGCAGGTTGCCTGAGGTGGAGACGAGCCGGGCAGAGTTGAGGAAGGAGTACGAGGGAGCTGGGACGGAGGCTGAACGGGTGCTGGTGAGCATCTGGGAGGAGGTCTTGAAGGTAGACGGAGTTGGCATCCATGACAACTTCTTCGAACTCGGTGGAGACTCCATTCTAGGCTTGCAAATTGTTGCCAGGGCTAATCAAAAAGGTCTTTACCTACAGCCGAAACAGTTGTTCAAACACCAGACCATCGCCGAATTGGCGGCGTCTGTGACGAGCGGCGCGCAGGTGTTGATGGCGGAGCAGGGGCTGGTCACAGGGGATGTGCCGCTGACGCCGATTCAGAAGTGGTTCTTTGAAGCGCAGCCGGTCGAACCGCACCACTTTAATCAGGCAGCGTTGTTTGAAGTGCAGGAGGGCGCGGACTACGCCCTTGTCAAGAGGGCTGTGGAGCATCTGTTTGAGCATCATGATGCTTTACGGCTGCGCTTTGTTCCGGGTGAGACAGGTTGGCGACAGCTCAACGCGGGTTTGGAAGAGGCTGTGCCGTTTACGCTGATTGATTTGTCGAAGCTCTCTGATGAAGAGCAGCGTGAGCGCGTCGAAGCCTCGGCTGCTCAAGCACAAAGCAGCCTGCACCTGACGCAAGGGCCGTTGGCGCGTGTGGTGCTCTTTGAGATGGGACAAAATAGACCTGCTCGCCTGCTCATCGTTGTGCACCATCTGGCAGTGGATGGTATGTCCTGGCGAATCCTGCTTGAAGATTTGCAGACGGCGTATGGGCAGTTGAGCCGGGGTGAAGCGTTGAAGCTGCCCCGCAAGACAACTTCGTACAAGCAATGGGCTGAGCGTTTGGAAGCGTACGCCGTCTCAGACGGTCTCTCGAAGGAAGCCCCGTACTGGCTGGATGAACGACGAAAGCATGTCGGAAAACTGCCTCTGGATCAAGAGACGGGAGCTAACACAGTCGGGAGCGTGCGGAAAGTCTTTGCCTCGCTGGACGAAGAAGAGACGCGTGCGCTGTTGCAGGAAGTCCCGGCAGCCTATCGAACCAAGGTGAATGACGCGCTGCTCACGGCCTTGGCGCAAACCTTTGCGCGTTGGAGCGGGGAGCGTCGCCTGCTGGTCAATGTAGAGGGACACGGGCGCGAAGAGATCGGCGAAGCGGTAGACCTGTCACGTACGGTCGGATGGTTCACCACGATTTTCCCTGTGCTGTTGGAATTGGGAGAAGCGTTAGCCGTGGGCGAAGCGCTGAAGCTCGTCAAAGAACAGTTACGCGAGATTCCGCAGAACGGCATCGGCTATGGTGTGCTGCGCTACTTACGCGAGGATGAAATCAGCGCGATGCTCCGCGAGTTGCCGCCAGCCGAAGTGCTCTTCAATTACCTTGGCCAGTTCGATTCGGTCTTGTCAGGGTCGAAGCTGTTAAGGGTCGCTGATGAAGCAAGCGGGCTAGCGCAGGGCGAACAGGAGAGACGGCGGCATGCTTTGGAAATAGACCTGAGCGTTAGCCATGGTCAATTGCGTATGACCTGGAGCTACAGCGAGCATTTACATCGACGCTCCACAATTGAATGGCTGGCCGCGGAGTACGGGGACGCCCTGCGCGAGTTGATAAGGCATTGCCAGGCGCCTCAGTCCGGCGGCTTTACGCCTGCGGATTTCCCGTCGGCGAAACTCAGCCAAAAAGAGCTGGACAAGTTTCTAGGTAAATTCAAACCGAGGGGTGGACGCTCCAAATGATCGTGGAAAATATAGAAGATTTGTATGAGCTCTCGCCGATGCAGCAGGGGATGTTATTTCAGAGCCTGTATGCTCCGCAGTCCGGCGTCTATTGCATTCAACTGAGCTGCGAGCTGCGCGGCGATCTGGATGTGCGAGCTTTTGTTCGAGCGTGGCAGCAAGTCCTGGAGCGTCACACTATTTTGCGCACCTCCTTCTTCTGGGAGGAACTGGACAAGCCGCTTCAGGTCGTGCACAGGCAAGTGGCATTGCCGTTTGAGGAGCAGGACTGGCGCGGGCTTTCGATGACAGAGCAGGAGGCGCGTTTTCAAGCTCTTCTCGACGCAGACCGCACACGCGGCTTCGAGTACGGAGTAGCGCCGCTCATGCGTCTGGCGCTCATCCGCCTGGCCGAAGATTCCCACCGGCTGGTCTGGACATTTCACCATCTGCTGTTGGATGGGTGGAGCGTGTCTCTGCTCTTCAAAGAACTCTTCGCCTTCTATGACGCTTCCGCACGGGGGCAGCGCGTGCAGCTCGAACGCGCACGGCCTTTTCGTGACTACATAGCCTGGCTACAGGAACAGGACCTCGCGCGGGCCGAAGCATTCTGGCATGAGACTCTCAAAGGCTTCCACGCGCAGACTCCTCTGGGACTTGAGACGAGTTTGACCTCGACGGGCGTTGGGCGCTCTGACAGCGAGCAAAGGTTCAAGCTCTCTGAAGAGACGACCGATGCGCTGCGACTCTTCGCGCGCCAGCACCAGCTCACCGTCAACACTTTGCTTCAGGGAGCCTGGGCGCTTCTGCTGAGTCGTTACAGCGGGGAGCGAGACATCGTTTTCGGCGTGACGAGCGCGGGACGGCCAACCGATTTACGGGGGGCTGATGCAATGATCGGCCTCTTCATCAACACGCTCCCTGCGCGCGTCCGTTTGCCTGACGCGGGGGGGACGGCATTGAGTTGGCTGAAGAGCTTGCAGGAACAGCAGGCCGAAGCTCGACATTATGACTACACCCCGCTGGCGCAGGTGCAAGCGTGGAGCGAGGTGGCACGAGGGGGCTCGCTGTTTGAAAGCATCGTCGTCTTTGAAAACTATCCGGTGGCTGACATAGTGCGGGAACGCAGTTCGATGGATAAGCTGCAAATCACAGACCTTCGTTTCCATGAGCAGACGGAATACCCTCTCACGCTGGTCGCGGCAGCAGGTGAAGAATTAACCTTGCGCATTGGTTACGACCCCTCTCGCTTCCACAAATCGGCCATCGAGCGGATGGTGGGACACCTGCAAGTGATTCTCCACAGTATTGTCTCCGACCCTGAGCAACAGGTGGCCGATCTATCGCTGCTGACCGAAGGAGAGCGTCATCAAATGCTCAAAGAGTGGAATGACACACAGCGAGAGTATCCATCGCAGCCTTTGCATCAATTCTTCGAGCAGCAGGTCGAGCGCACACCTGAGGCGGTCGCTCTCATCTTTGCAGATCAGCAACTCACCTATCGGGAACTGAACGAGAGAGCCAATCAACTCGCTCATCATCTGCGAGGATTGGGAGTCAGAGCGGAGTCACTGGTCGGCATCATGATGGAAC
>JADMIO012753000.1_pt1 | contig 13763 bp, 9 predicted proteins | sample 8958161 | NCBI WGS metagenome assembly JADMIO01 (sample SAMN16585339, study PRJNA669376) | soil metagenome | isolation source: Crop rotation soil | place: USA: Cullars Rotation, Alabama | collected 2011 | reverse complement strand
CTTTCCCGGTTCTTCTTCTTCGGCGGTCCCGGCGGCGGCCAGGGCGGCGCAGGCGCGGGTGGCGCGCGGGGCAATTTCGACCCGCAAGCGTTCGCCGCGTTCCGCCAGCAGCTGTGCGCTCCGAACGGGCCGCCGGCCGATATCGACCTGTCGAAATTGCCCGAGCAGATGCGCACCCGCATCGCCGGCCCGGACGGCAAGCCCGATCCGGCGCGGCTCAAGGAAATGCACGACCGAATCTGCAACGGCAACGGCGGCACCTTCAACCCGCAGGCGTTCCAGCAGCTGCGCCAGACGCTGTGCCCGGCCGACAAGGCGATCGATCCGAAGGACTTGCCGCAGGCCATCGCCGATCGCTTCAAGGGCACTGACGGCCAGCTCGATCAGGCGCGCCTGACCCAGTTCCGCACCCGCGTGTGCAGCATCGACCCCGCTCAGTTCGCCGCTCGCCGGGCGCAACAGGAAGGGCAGCCGGGCGCCCAGCCCGGCCAGCAGCAGGCGCAAGGCGGCGCGACACCCGCACCCGCGGCCGGCCAGCCGGCTCCGCAACAGGCGCAAGGCGGCGGTGGCGGCAATGGCGCGGGCGGCGGCGGCGGCCGTGGCGGCGGGTTCGGTGGTTTCGGCGGTAGGGGCGGCAACGGCGGCCGCTGGAACGTCTCGCTCAGCGACACGATCGAGCTCGAGAACAAGGTCCTCGTCTCGCCGACCGGTCCGCTCCTCGACCTGCTCCACGGTGACGCGCTCACCGGCGGCGGCGTTGCCCGCAACACCCTCAGCCTCGAAGGCGGCGTGTTCTACAACGGCGTCGGCATGCGCCTGAGCGGCAATTACAAGAGCGGCACGCATGTCGACGGCACCGGCGCGCCGGGCAGCAGCGACCTCAGGTTCAGCGACCTGTTCACGCTCGACCTGCGCGTATTCGCCGACCTCGGACGGCAGGACAAGCTGGTCAAGGCGGCGCCGTTCTTCAAGAACGCGCGCATCTCGTTCGGGATCAGCAACCTGTTCGACGCGCGGCAGAAGGTGACGGACCAGAACGGCGACACCCCGCTGCGCTACCAGCCGTACCTGATCGATCCCAATGGGCGGTCGTTCTCGGTCGAGTTCCGCAAGCTGTTCTAATCCGCGCGGAACCGGGCGCCTGGCGGTCCATTGAAGGGCCGTGCAAGCGCGCGACGCCACTTTCCGGCTCATCGTCAAGTCGCTGGTCGCCGCCGCGCTGATCGGGCTGTTCGTGCTCGCGCTGCTGCGCCTGCTCGATCTGCTGGTCCTGGTGTTCGGCGCGGTCGTGGTGGCAACGCTGTTGCGCGGCTTTGCCGACGCGATCGAGCGCCGCACGCCGCTCGGCGGCGCGTGGAGCCTGACCGCGGCGATCCTGCTCGTCGTCGGGGTGATCGCGGGTGTGGCCTGGCTGTTCGGCTCGCAATTGCAAACCGACCTCGGCGCCGTCGCGAAGACCCTGAGCGAAAGCTGGGACGGGCTGCGCCTCGGCGTCGCCGGCTTTCCCGGCGGCAAGAACGTGGCCACGGCGATGCAGCAGGCGCGGCTGCCGACCGACAACCTCGTTCCCAAGCTCGTCGGCGTGGTCAACTGGATCGCCAGCGTGGCGATCGACCTCGTCGTCGTGCTGTTCGGCATCGTCTTCATCGCCGTGGATCCCGCGCTCTATCGCAAGGGCCTCGCGCTGATGTTTCCGCGCCAATACCGCCCGCTGGCGAACGAATCCCTGATCGACGCCGGCCAGGCGCTGCGTCAGTGGGTAATCGGGCTCTTCGTGGTCATGGTGTTCATCGGCGTCGTCTGCGGCTTGGGCCTGTGGCTGGTCGGCGTGCCCTCGGCGGCCGGCCTTGGCCTGATCGCGGGGCTGTTCGAGCTCGTCCCCTACATTGGCCCGATCGTCTCGGCGGTTCCGGTCGCCCTGGTCGCCGCGACGCAGGGGCCGCAGACGCTCGTTCTCGGCCTCGCGGTGATGCTGGTGGTGCATTGGGTCGAGGCGGCGGTGGTTTCGCCGCTGGTGCAGAAGAAAGTCGTCTCGCTGCCGCCCGCCGTATCCGTTTTCGGCGTGATCGCCGGAGGCATGCTGTTCGGCCCCGTGGGGCTGGTCTTCGCCTCGCCGCTGCTGGTGGTGGCGATGGTGCTGGTCAAGCGGTTGTGGGTCGAGGAAGCGCTGCACACCCCGACCCATGTGCCCGGCCGCGATCCCGAGCCGGGATGACGAACCGCGCGGCGTTGCCTATGTCCCGCTCATGGCCCGCACTCCCGCCGGAATCCCGTCGCACCCGAAGGGCGCCGAGCGCTTCAACGAAGAGCGCGCGACCTACACGGTAAAGGGCGACGCGCAGCCGAATATCGAGGCCGGCGTGAAAGCCATCCGCGAGACCGTACGCACGCTCAAGCCCAAGCCCGGGGTCTACCGCATGCTCGATGCCCGCGGCGACGTGCTCTACGTCGGCAAGGCGCGGGCGCTGAAGAACCGGGTGGCGAACTATTGCCAGGTCACCAACCTCTCCAGCCGCCTGCAGCGCATGGTCAGCCAGACGCGCAACATGGAGATCGTCACCACCAATTCGGAAGCCGAGGCGCTGCTGCTGGAAGCGCAGCTGATCAAGCGATTTCGCCCGCCTTACAACGTGTTATTGCGCGATGATAAGAGCTTTCCTTTCATCCTGCTGCGCGCCGACCATGCCTTTCCGCGCATCATGAAGCACCGGGGCGCGAGGAAGGCGAAGGGGGACTACTACGGCCCGTTTGCCAGTGCCGGATCGGTCAACACGACTATTAACGCGCTGCAGAAACTGTTCCTCCTAAGGTCCTGCACGGACAGCTTCTTCTCGCGCCGCGACCGGCCGTGCCTGCTGTACCAGATCAAGCGCTGCTCGGCCCCGTGCGTCGGGCGCATCGACGAAGGCGGCTATGCTCAGCTGGTGCGCCAGGCGAAGGACTTCCTCGGCGGCAAGTCGGGTGCGGTGCAGCGCGAGATCGAGGTGCAGATGGCCCGCGCGGCCGAGAACCTCGACTTCGAGACCGCGGCGATGCTGCGCGACCGGCTGCGCGCGGCGACCTTCATTCAGGGCACCCAGGCGATCAACGCCGAGGGGGTCGGCGATGCCGACGTCTTCGCGCTCGCCGCCAAGGGCGGACAGATCGCCATCCAGGCGTTCTTCGTTCGCGGCGGGCAGAACTGGGGCCACCGCGCGTTCTTCCCTGCGCACATCGCCGACGTGCCGGAGGAAGAGGTGCTCGCCCGCGCGCTGATGCAGTTCTACGAGGAAGTGCCGCCGCCGCGGACGATCCTGGTCGATCGCGAACTGCCCGAGCGCGAATTGCTCGAAGAGGCGCTGTGCGAAACCGGCGGCCACCGCGTCGCGATCAGCGTTCCCCAGCGCGGCGACCGGCGGCGGCTGATGGAGCAAGCGAAGCGCAACGCCGCCGAAGCGCTCGACCGCCGCCTCGCCGAAACCGGCACCCAGGCGAAGATCCTTCGCGAGTTGACCGAATTCTTCGAGCTGCCGGAAGAGCCGCAGCGGATCGAAGTTTACGACAACAGCCACATCCAGGGCTCGAAAGCCGTCGGCGCGATGATCGTCGCCGGTCCCGAGGGCTTGCGCAAGGGCCAGTACCGCAAGTTCAACATCAGGAGTGCCCAGACTGACGACGATTTCGGCATGATGCGCGAGGTGATGACCCGCCGTTTCGCTCGCGCACTCGAAGAAGACCCCGACCGCGACGGCGACACCTGGCCTGGGCTGGTGCTGATCGACGGCGGCAAGGGGCAGATGTCCACCGTTCGCGATGCGCTGGAGGACCTGGGCATCGAGGACGTGCCGCTGATTGCCATCGCCAAAGGCCCGCACCACGGCCGCGAAGGGCGCGAGGTGTTTCACTTCCCCGACGGCCGTGAGAAGACCCTGCCGGTCAACTCACCAGTGCTGTTCTACCTCCAGCGCCTGCGCGACGAGGTCCACCGCTTCGCCATCGGCGCTCACCGCGCCAAGCGCAGCCGCGCGATCTCAGCGAGCCCGCTCGACGAAATCCCCGGTATCGGCCCGGCGAGGAAGCGCGCGCTGCTGCTGCACTTCGGCACTGCCGGGCGGGTCAGGGCGGCGGCGCTGGACGACTTGAAGCGAGCGCCCGGCGTGAGCGAGGCGGTGGCGCAGGCGGTTTATGATTTCTACCATCCCAGCGGTTGATTGACCGCCGCGCGTAATCGCTCCAACACTAACGCCCGTTACAATAGGAGAGGGCATGAAAGCGATCGCGGCTTTGCTGTTGACAGGGGCTGCCGCGAGCGCTGCGTGGGCGCAAGACCCTTCCCCCTCGTCGAGCGCCTGCCACGCCGCTCCCGGCGAAACTCAGCCTTGGGCCAACAAGGCCTATACGCCCGAATGCCGCGCGCGGCTTGCGCTGGCCGAGTTCAAGACGCTCGACGAGAAGCTGCGCTACCTTTCGCCGCCGCCGCCGAAGGAGAAGTCGGCGGTGCGCGACGTGGCCAAGGTCCTCGGCCTGCCGACGATCAGTGGCTCCGACGGGCCTGCCGGGCTGGTGCGCGGCGCAGCGGCGACTGCGCTGCCGTCGCCACTGACGTTGGCGGCGAGCTTCGACCCGGCGATGGCGACGAAGTATGGCACGGTGCTCGGCGAGGAGTTCCGCGCCGCCGGGCTCGGCACGATCCTCGGCCCGGCGTTCGACACCGCGCGCACCTGGCGCTTCGGCCGCTTGAGCGAAAGCATGGGCGAAGATCCGTTCCTCTCCGCGACGGTGGCCGGCGCCGAAGTGCGCGCGATCAGCGATCAGGGCGTGAACGCGACCATCAAGCACTACGCGGCTTACAACCAGGAAGCCGGGCGCGTCGGCGACCAGCCGAGCGGTTCCGCGCCCGCGGTCGACAATATCGTCTCCGAGAAGGCGATCCGCGAGATCTACCTGCCACCGTTCGAGCAGGCGGTGAAAGCCGGCGGGGCGGGCGCGGTCATGTGCTCCTTCCCGCGCATCAACGGCACCTATGCCTGCGAGAACCCGCACCTGCTCGGCATCCTCAAGCAGGAATGGGGCTTCGACGGCGCCGTCGGGCCGGATTTCCCGAGCGCGCAACGCTCGATCGCGGGTGCGGTCGATGCGGGGCTCGACAGCGGCGCTTTCGGCCCGTCGCCGTTCAACGCCGCACTGAACGACGAAAAGCCGCTCGCCCAGGCGGTGGCGGATGGCGAGGTGCCCGAAAGCCGCATCGACGACATGATCCTGCGCCGCCTGACGCCGATGTTCCGCCTCGGCCAGTACGATAATCCGCCGCGCAAGGGCATGGCTGACGTCTGGACGCCCGAGCATCGGCAGATCGCGGCAGAGATCGTCGAGGCCGGCTCGGTGCTGCTCAAGAACGACGCTGGAGTCTTGCCGCTCGGCAAGCTGGTCAAGTCGGTCGCGCTGATCGGTCTGCAGGCGACCGACAAGGCGAGCGTGGTCGAGCAAGGCTCGCCCTATGTGAAGCCGGCGCACCTTGTGCCGATTGTGGCGGCGGTGACCGAGCGTGCCGGCCAGCGCATCTCCGTCACACAGGCCGACGGCACTTTGGGCCTCGATCCGTTGCCGCCGTTCGACCAGGCGCAAGTTGCCGCGCCGAGCAGCGAACCCGGGTTCCGCGCCGAGTATTTCGCTAACCCGAACCTCGACTTCTCCGGCGCGCCACTCGCCACGGCAGTCGTCGCCGATCCCTCGCTCGACAGGACTCCCGCCGTCCCTGGCCTGCCGGCGAACAACCAGTGGTCGGTGCGCTACATCGCGAATTTCACCCCCGCCGAGATCGGCGTGCATCGCTTCACGCTGCACGGCTCCGGCAGCGCGCGGCTGCTGATCGACGGCAAGCCGAAAGGCGAGTTCGAGCTCGCCGACTTCGGCAACGCGGTCTTCGCCAACGTCGAGCTGGAAGCTGGCAAGCCGGTTGCGCTGGAGATCGACTACACCCCGCGCGCGGCGCTGCGCGACCAGCGGATGACGCTGTTCGGGATGGAAATGGGGCTGACGCTGCGCGTCGGCCACGCGCCTCCGGACGATCTCATCGCCAGGGCCGTCGAGACGGCGAAGCAGGCCGACGTGGCGGTGGTCTTCGCCGGCGAGCGGGTCGGCGAGGGCATGGACCGCGAGACGCTGGCGCTGCAGGCCGAACAGGACCGGCTCATCGAGGCAGTCGCCGCGGCCAACCCCAACACCGTTGTGGTGCTCAGCACCGGCGGCCCGGTGGCGATGCCTTGGCTCGGCAAGGTCGCCGCGGTGATGGAGACGTGGCTGCCGGGCGATGCCTATGGCCCGGCGGTGGCGGCTATGCTGTTCGGCGATGCTGAGCCCGGCGGGCGCCTGCCCGTCACCTTCCCGGCCGACGAAACCCAGGGACCGGGCACCAAGCGGAGCGGATTTCCGGGCGACACCGATCCAGCCACGGGCCGTCTCGACAAGGCGCACTTCGACGAAGGCGTGAACGTCGGTTACCGTTTTTGGGACGCGGGCGAGCAGGAACCTCTGTTCCCGTTCGGCTTCGGCCTCGGCTACGGCGACATCGCGATGGACGGCCTCGGCGTCGGCGACGCAGCCGACGGAGGGAAGGTCGTCCGTGTGCACCTGCGCAACGGCGGCACGCGTGCCACAAGCGCGGTGCCAGAAGTCTATCTCGGCTTCCCGGCAGCGGCGCAGGAGTCCCCTAAGCAACTCAAGGGCTTCACCAAGGTGCTGTTGCAGCCGGGCGAGGAACGCGACGTCGAGATCGCCCTGCCGCCCGCGGCCTTCCGCTTCTGGGACGAAGCGAAGGGTAGCTGGGCGTCCGGCGGCAGCTATGAGGTGATGCTGGGCCGCTCGTCGCGCGACATCGTCTGGCGCGGCACCGTCGCCGTTCCGACGAACTAGCGCTTCACCACCCGAAACATCCCTTCCTGCGCCGTGCTGGCGACTAGCCGCCCGTCGCGCCTGAAGATGCGGCCGAAGTTGAGCCCGCGGGCGTGACCGCTCCACGGGCTGTCCATCGAATAGAGCATCCACTCGTCGAGCTGCGCATCCTCGTGGAACCAGATCGCGTGGTCGAGGCTGGCGCCGCGCACGTCTCCGCGCGCGAACGCCAGGCCGTGCGGCAGGAGGCAAGTCGCCATCAGCCGCATGTCGCTAAAGTACGCGAGCACGGCGCGATGGATACGCGGATCGCTCGGTAGCGGTGTGCGCGCGCGGAACCACACTCGCTGCTCCGGGGGCGAGGGACGGCGGTCGAGCAGGCCGGTCGGGTTGACCGCGCGCACTTCGATCGGCCGGCGGCGCAGGATGATCCGCGGCGCCTGCTCCGCGATCTCGGCGCGGTAGCGTTCGATCACCGAGTCCTCGGGCTCCAGCTCTTCGGGCGGCGGAACTTCGGGCATGATCGCCGCTTGGTGATGCGGCCCATCCTCGCGCCGCTGAAACGACACCGAGCAGGCGAGGATCTGCCGTTCCTCCTGAAAGGCGATCACGCGGCGGTTGGCGAAGCTGCCGCCGTCGAAGCCGCGCTCGACGCGGTATTCGATCGGCAGGTCCTCGTTGCCGCCGCGCAGGAAATAGGCGTGGAGGGAGTGGGCGGGGCGGTCGTCCGGCACCGTCGCCTGCGCCGCCATCAGCGCCTGGGCGATCACCTGGCCACCGAACACCCGGCCGATGCCGTCCTTGCGGCGCGGGCCTTCGAAGCGATCCCCGCCGAGCGGCTGCACGTCAAGCACGCGCAGCAGGTCGGCGACGAGCTCTGCGGGTGTCGGTTCGCCCATGAGCGGCGGCTACACAAAAGCCCCGCCCGGCGCCAGCCGGACGGGGCTCTCAAGTTCAAGCAAGATCAGCCCGCGGCGTGCGCCGCCAGCGCCGCGAGCAAGAGCAACGCGACGATGTTGGTGATCTTGATCATCGGGTTCACGGCCGGGCCGGCGGTGTCCTTGTACGGATCGCCGACCGTGTCGCCGGTCACTGCGGCCTTGTGGGCTTCGCTGCCCTTGCCGCCGTAGTGGCCGTCCTCGATGTACTTCTTGGCGTTATCCCACGCGCCGCCGCCGGCGGTCATCGAGATCGCCACGAACAGCCCGCCGACGATCACGCCGAGCAGCAGTGCGCCGAGTGAGGCGAAGCCGTTGGCCTGCCCGGCGATCGCGGTGATCACGAAGTACACCACGATCGGCGCGAGCACCGGCAGCAGCGAGGGGATGATCATCTCCTTGATCGCCGCTTTGGTCACCAGGTCGACGGTGCGGGCGTAGTTCGGCCGGCTGGTGCCAGCCATGATGCCCGGATCGTTCTTGAACTGCTCGCGGACGTCGATCACCACGTCGCCGGCCGCGCGGCCGACGGCGGTCATGCCCATCGAGCCGAACAGGTACGGCAGCAGTGCGCCGAGCAGCAGCCCGACGATCACGTACGGGTTCTCGAGACTGAAATCGACCGGCGTGTTCGGGAAGAACTCGCGCAAGTCGGTGGTGTAGGCGGCGAACAGGACCAGCGCGGCAAGACCGGCCGAACCGATCGCATATCCCTTGGTCACTGCCTTGGTGGTGTTGCCGACCGCGTCGAGCAGGTCGGTCTTCGAGCGCACCGTGTCGTCGAGCCCGGCCATTTCGGCGATGCCGCCGGCGTTGTCGGTCACCGGACCGTAGGCGTCGAGTGCCACGACCATGCCGGCGAGCGCGAGCATCGCAGTCGCCGCGTAAGCAATGCCGATCAGCCCGGCGAGCTGGTAGGCGATGATGATGCCGGCGACGATGACGAGCGTCGGCAGAGCGGTCGATTCGAGGCTGATGGCGAGGCCCTGGATTACGTTGGTGCCGTGGCCCGTCTCCGAAGCCTTGGCGATCGAGCGCACCGGGCGGAAGTTGGTGCCGGTGTAATACTCGGTGATCCAGATGATCAGCCCGGTGATGACGAGGCCGAGCAGCGAGCACCAGAACAGGTCCATGCCGCTGAACGCCTGGTCGCCGATGGCGGCATTGAGGTCACCCAGAACGTACTTGAGCGCGCCCCAGATGGCGAAGACCGACAGCACCGCGGTGACGATGAACCCCTTGTACATCGCGCCCATCACGTTGTTCGAGCTGCCGAGACGGACGCAATATGTACCGATGATCGAGGTGACGATGCACACGCCGCCGATCAGCAGCGGGAGCGTCATCATCGCGACAAGGCCGTCGCCGAGCCCTCTCACGAGTAGCGCGGTGAGCACCATCGTTGCGCCGACGGTGACGACGTAAGTCTCGAACAGGTCGGCCGCCATGCCGGCGCAGTCGCCGACGTTGTCGCCCACGTTGTCGGCGATCACCGCGGGGTTGCGCGGATCGTCTTCCGGTATGCCGGCCTCGACCTTGCCGACGAGGTCGGCACCGACATCGGCCGCCTTGGTGAAGATGCCGCCGCCGAGACGGGCGAAGATCGAAATCAGCGACGCGCCGAACGCCAAGGCGGTGAGCGCTTGGACCACCGTGCGGTCGGTGCCGCCGACTTCGTAGTGCGCGATTGAGGTCAGGTACCAGAAGAACACCGCGATCGCGAGCAGGGCGAGGCCCGCCACCAGCATGCCGGTGATCGCGCCGGCGCGGAAGGCCATCGTCAGGCCCTGCTGCAAGCCGTTCTGCGCCGCCGCAGCGGTGCGCACGTTGGCGCGGACCGAGATGTTCATGCCGATAAAGCCGGCGACGCCTGAGAGGATCGAGCCGAGCACGAAGCCGGCGGCCGAGATCGGCCCGAGGAAGACGGCGACGATGACAGCGACGACCACGCCGACGATGCCGATCGTGGTGTACTGGCGCTTGAGGTAGGCTTGAGCGCCTTCCTGGATCGCGCCGGCGATCTCTTTCATCTTGTCGTTGCCGGCCGGCGAGCCGAGCACCTGCCGGCTGGTGACGAAGCCGTAAACCACGGCGAGCAAACCCAGAATGATCGGTATGATTAAGAGGTCCATGTGAGACCTACCCCCTGTTCTCTCCCAAAAGAAACCGTGGCGGCCGGGATGCCCCGGCGCCGCGGACGATGAAGCTGGCTAGAGGGGGAGCATCGCGGGTGCAAGCCCCTTGCGGCGTATTGCAAGGCATTCGCGCGCCTGACCCGAATTGTGACGGCAAGCCTCTGAATCTTGCGGTATGGCGTGGTTTAAATTAGGTAAACCCTCAATGGGCGCGGTGGTCATCAAGAAATTGCTCGTGTGGATGCCGTTCCTGTTCGGAATCGGCTTCATCGCGCCGTTGACCGCGCAGACGATGGCTTACTGGAACATCGACGCGCCGCTCGGCCTGTCGCGGATCGGCTTCGGCCTGCTGTTCGGCGGCATCTGGGGGCTGTACGCCAACATTCGCGGGCGGTGGATTTGATGGACCGTCCGCTCGACGATCTCCCCCGAGAGGAACTGGCTGACGACATTGCCTTCACCGGCGATGCGGCGTTGATCGAGGGGCCGGTCGACCTCGCCGCTGCCGAGCGGCCGGCGTTTGCTTGGCGCAAGGCGCCCGAACTCGACAAGCACACGCGGGTCAGCCTGCGGATGCAGGAGCGCGAGGTGGCCGCGCGCTGGATGGCCGACCCTAAGCAGATGCGCATCTATACCGTGGTGACGCTCGGTTGCTTCGCGATCTGGCTGGCGATGTTCCCGCTGACGATGCTGCACGTGATCCCGATCTGGCCGTGCTTCCTATTCGCCACCTTCATCGCCGCGGTCGGCTACGTGCCGAGCCACGAGGCGATGCACTACAACATCGGCCGGCCGGGCACGAAGTACCACTTCTGGAACGAGGCGGTCGGCCAAGTCGCGACGCTCATCCTGATCTTCCCGTTCTCGATGGCGCGGCTGATGCACATGCATCACCACTATCACTGCAACCATCCCGAGAACGATCCGGATTACACCGACGGCGCCAGCGGCCCGATCATGGCCTGGGTCAAGACCTGGCTCAACCGCCAGCCCGGCGCCGACGGCTCGATCCACCACTACAAGCGCTGCCTCGAGCGGATCGGCACCCCCGACGCCAGGATCGCGCTGCGCGACACGATGCTGTTGCAGCTCGGCAGCATGGGTTTCCTGTTCGCTCTCTCATGGAGCGGCTATGCGTTCGTCGCCTGCTTCCTGTTCTGGCTGCCGCGCCATCTCGGCCTCAGCTACATCCGCTACTGGCTCAGTTGGGCGCCGCACCACCCGCGCGACGGGCTCGACCGCTATACCAACACTCGCGTGTTCAAGACCTGGGTCGGGCACTGGCTGTCGCTCGGCATGCAGTACCACATCGTGCACCACCTCTATCCGGGCATCCCCAACCACGCGACCAAGTACGCGTATTACGAGATGAAACCTATCCTCGAGCAGCGCGGGGTCGACTGCTCGCCGCTCTAGTGCTCGTAACCCAGCGGGCCTCGGGGCGGCTCGTCATTGAGCAATAGCACGGCGTCGCCCCGCTCCTTCACTTCACCGATGCGCCAGGCACTGACGGGAGGTTCGACTTCCGCGGGCAGCGTAAATAGCAATTCGTAGTCCTCGCCCCAACGCAGCGCGTCGGCACGACGATCCTCCGAAACCGCGATTGGAACGTCCTCCTCGGTCAGCCCGATCGTCACTCCGCTGGCTTCGGCAAGGCGCGAGGCATCGAGCAGCAAGCCGTCGGAGATGTCCATCATGGCAGTGACCAGCGGGGCGAGCGCTTCACCTTCGCCGAGGCAGGCGAGCGGGCGGCGGAACGCATGGCTGTCGGCGTCCGTCCCGTCGCGCAGCGCCTCAAAGCCCGCCATCGCCGCTCCAAGCGGTCCCGTAATCCACACCGTATCGCCCGGTCTCGCGCCGGCGCGCGAGGGCACGGCGCGGTGCGTGGCCCTCCCGATGGCAGTCAGCCCCCACGAGCGCGGCGGGCCTCCGGACACGGTATCGCCGCCGAGCAAAGCAACGTCGTAGCGAACGAGCGCCTCCTGCAGTCCGGCCAGGAAGCGGTCGTTGTCGGCGCCAAGCGTGTACCCGAGCAGGACACCGACGGGCCGCGCTCCTTTTGCCGCGAGGTCCGAAAGGTTTACCGACACCAGCTTCCACGCGACGTCGGCCAAGTCCTGCCCGGGAAGCGTGTGCACGCCTTCGACCATCAGGTCGTGCGTCAGTACGAGCGTCTCGCCGCCGAATTCGATCACCGCGCAATCATCGGCGAGCCCGCGCGCGGCGGGGTCTTTGGCCAGGGCTTTGAGGGAATCGATGAAGGCGCGCTCGGCGCTCACCGCACCGCCTTGGCCACCGCGTCGAGCACGCCGTTGACGATCCGTGCGTCGCGCTCGTCGAAGAAGGCGTGGGCGACATCGACGTACTCGCTGATCGCCGTACCGGTCGGGATGTCGGGTCGGGCGAGCAACTCGTAAGCGCCGGCGCGAAGAATCTGCAGCAAGGTCCTGTCGAGCCGCTCAAGCCGCCACTGCTCGGTCAACTTGCTACGCAGCAGGTCGTCGATCTCGTCGCGCCGGGCGAGCGCCCCCCGCACCAGGTCATCGAAGAAATCGACATCGGCCTCGGCGTACTGCTCGTCCTCGATCTCGCGCCCGAGACGGTGCTGGTGGAACTCGTCGAGTAGCCGCGCTTGCGCGGTGCCTTCCATCTCGTGCTGATAGAGCGCCTGCACGGCGGCAAGCCGAGCGGCGGAGCGGGACAGAGAGCGGGCCGGCCGGTTCATTGGAGGCGCGCCTTGACCGATTGCGCGTGCGCCGGGAGGCCCTCGGCCTCGGCCAGCGCGATCGCGGCGGGTCCGATCTTGCGCAGGCTTTCTTCGCCGACCGCGATGAAGCTGGTGCGCTTCATGAAGTCGAGCACAGACAGGCCGCTGGCAAAACGCGCGCGGCGTCCGGTCGGCAGTACGTGGTTCGGGCCTGCGATGTAGTCGCCAACGGCCTCGGGAGTGTGGCGGCCGAGGAACACGCTGCCGGCATGGCGGATTTGCGCGAATAGTGCTTCGGGATCGTCGACCGCCAGCTCGACGTGCTCGGCGGCGAGACGGTTGGCCAGTGCAGGGGCCTCGGACAGGTCCGAGACCACCAGCAGCACGCCGTGCTCGTCCCAGCTCGCCCGCGCGGTGCGCTGGGTCGAAAGCATCGAGCACTGCACGTCGACCCGGTCTTCGACCTGCTCGGCGAACTGCGCGTCGTCGGTGATCAGGATCGACTGCGCGGCAGGGTCGTGCTCGGCCTGGCTGAGCAGGTCGGCGGCGATCCAGTCGGGATCGTTCTTGCCATCGGCGATGACCAGGATCTCGCTCGGCCCGGCGACCATGTCGATGCCGACGACGCCGTAGAGCTGGCGCTTGGCCTCGGCGACGAAAGCATTGCCCGGGCCGACGACGACGTCGACCGGCTTGATACGAGCGGTGCCGTAAGCCAGCGCCCCGATCGCCTGCGCGCCGCCGATCCGCCAGATCTCGTCAATTCCGACAAGGTGCGCGGCGGCCAGCACCAGCGGGTTCATCTCACCCTTCGGCGTCGGTGTGACGACGACGATGCGCTCGACACCGGCGACCTTGGCCGGAATTGCGTTCATCAGCAGCGAGGAGGGATAGGACGCGCGCCCGCCGGGCACATAGAGGCCCGCGGCATCGACCGCCCGCCAGCGCGCGCCGAGCCGGACGCCCGCATCGTCGGTGAAGTCCCGATCGCGCGGCAATTGGTCCTGGTGGTAAGCGCGAATGCGCTGGGCGGCGAGCTCAAGCGCCTCGCGCAGCTTCCTTTCCAGCACAGTGGGATCCGAAGCTTGGAATTCACGTGACTTGAAGTCGCGG
>JADMIO011409348.1_pt1 | contig 13763 bp, 6 predicted proteins | sample 8958161 | NCBI WGS metagenome assembly JADMIO01 (sample SAMN16585339, study PRJNA669376) | soil metagenome | isolation source: Crop rotation soil | place: USA: Cullars Rotation, Alabama | collected 2011 | reverse complement strand
GCCGCGACTTCAAGTCACGTGAATTCCAAGCTTCGGATCCCACTGTGCTGGAAAGGACCAGCGGGCGATCCTGCGGGCCGCGTTCGACGCCGGCATCACCCACTTCGACCTCGCGAACAACTACGGCCCGCCCTACGGCGCGGCCGAGACGAACTTCGGCCGCCACCTGCGCCAGGACTTCGCCGCGCACCGCGACGAGCTGATCATCTCGACCAAGGCCGGCTACGACATGTGGGACGGCCCGTACGGCGACGGCGGGTCGCGGAAGTACCTCACCGCCAGCCTCGACCAAAGCCTCACCCGGATGGGCCTGGAGTACGTCGACATCTTCTACTCCCACCGCCTCGACCAGGAGACACCCCTGGAGGAGACGATGGGCGCCCTCGACCGGGCCGTCCGCCAGGGCAAGGCGCTATACGTCGGCATCTCCTCGTACAGCCCGGAACGCACCCGGGAGGCCGCCGCCATCCTCCACGACCTGGGCATCCCGCTGTTGATCCACCAGCCGTCCTACTCGATGTTCAACCGCTGGATCGAGGACGGCCTGCTCGACGCGCTGGAGGCGGTCGGGGCCGGTTGCATCGCGTTCTCGCCCCTCGCGCAGGGCCTGCTGACCGGCCGCTACCTGAACGGCGTCCCGGACGACTCGCGGGCCGCCCAGGACAAGTCGCTGGACCCGGGCACCCTCACCGACGACCTCTTGGAGCGGATCCGCAACCTGGACGCCATCGCCCGCGAGCGCGGCCAGTCCCTGGCCCAGCTCGCTCTCGCCTGGGCCCTGCGCGACCCGCGGATGACCTCGCTGGTCATCGGGGCCAGCCGGGTCGAGCAGCTGCACGACAACCTGGCGGCCCTGTCGAACCTGGCCTTCGACGACGCCGAGCTGGCCCGGATCGACCAGCACGCCGTCGAGGCCGGCATCAACCTCTGGGCCCGCTCCAGCGCCGACTGAGGGCCCTCCGGCCGGGCCCTGCGGCCCGGGAAACACGGTCCCAGGGACGCCTCCGCAATCGGTCCTTGGTCCCTGTCTGACCGGGCCCCGTTCCCGCACGCTTCGTACATGACGTTCCGCACCGGCTCTCGGCGCTCCTGCCGCCTGCGCCTGCACTCCGGCACCCGCTCCTACGCCAGCATGCAGAACTGGGTGCGGCTCTCGTCGAGCGGCTGGTATCTGTTCCTCGAGGACGTCCTGGCCGAACCGGCCATGCAGGACCTGATGGGCGCCGACGGCTGCTGGCAGTTCGCCGTCGACGACTGGCGCCGCCGCCGGCCGCGCCGGCTCTCGTTCGCCGCGCACCGCCGCTGGCGCGAGGAGGAGCTCGACCTCGCCGCCGAGCAGGCCCGGCTCATCGCCGTGAGCACTCCGCTGCGCACCCTGCGGCCCTTCGCCGGCCGCGACTGACGTCGCCCGATTCGTCCGGTAAGGACGGGTCGTTGCCGGGCAAACTGTCCGGTCTGCTGTTCACACCATCGCCAACCTGCCGCGCCGCGACGGCCGCAGGCATGCAAGAATAGTTCTTGCACGGGGGATTCAAGGCGGGGGCCGGTTCGCCGAAGGGATTTCCGTGAGTCACCTCCGTCCTGCGCGCCTGTTCGTCGCGCTCTTCGCCACGCTGACCGCCCTCGCCGCGCTCCTGCTCGCGCCGACCGCCCCGGCCGGCGCCGGCCCGGTGCTGATGCCCGGCGCGTCGCTCGAGCACCCGTTCTCCAACCCGGTCTGGTGGCCGCTGCGCACGGAGACCAAGTTCGACTGCTACAGCGGCAACCCCGGCTGCACCAGCCCGCTGTACCACACGACGTGGCTGATGGACGTCGTGTCGACCGACTACAGCACCACCCGCCCGCACGAGCCGGTGTACGCCATGGGGGCCGGCATCCTCCACTACGGCGTCAGCAGCGACGTGAAGTGCGGCGGCACGATCCCCCACAGCCGCGGCGACTGGATCTGGATCGACCACGGCAACGGCACGCTGTCGTGGTACGGCCACCTCGCCTGGCCGTTCCTCGTCCCCAACGGCGCGTACGTGACCCCCAAGACCCAGATCGCGCTCATCGGCAACAGCGGCTACTCGAACTGCAAGAAGTACCCGACCCTCCACTACATCGACATCGCGGTGAAGCACGGCGCGACGAACGGGCAGAACAACGGCACCTACTACCAGGTGCTGCACACCTCGGCCTGCGTGCGCGGCGTCCAGCAGGTGTGGCCGGACAACATCAACCGCAACTGGCGCAAGTGGAACGACGTGCCGAAGTCGCCGCGTGGCAACGAGCACATCATCCCGGCCTCGGACGCGGACAGCAGCTGCATTCCCGACGTACCGGCGACGCCGGACCGGACGACCAGCGTGCGGTTGGCCCGATCGGGCACCGACCAGCTGCGCGCGAGCTGGGCGCTGCCGTCCACCGGCGCCGCCCGTAGCTCGATCGTCGTGCTGATTTACGAGTACCACCCGTCGATCAACCGCTGGCTCGAGCTGCGCAAGCACCTGCTCCCCGCAACACGCACGACGACGATCTTCACCGGGCTGCACCACAATCACACGTTCCGGGTCGCCGTCACGTTCCAGAACTCGGCCGGTAACAGCGCCGCGAGCCCGCTCGTCTCGGCCGTCGCACGCTGAGTGCCGCCGGGTGGGTACAACGCCCGGCATGACCCACACATCGAACGGCACGGACCAGCCCGACCCGTCCACCGACACCTCGACCGACACCTCCACGATCGCGGAAGAGGCGGACGACCTGCGCGAGCACTCGCAGGAACCGGCCGAGGGTCCGGACGAGGAGACCGAGCAGCGCTCGGACGTGCCCCGGGTCCACCCGGAGGAGCCGGCCGAAGGCTGATCGTCACCGGCGCACTCGCGACGCCACCGGCGGTCGCGACGCCCCGTCGTGAACGCGTTCGGGCGCCGCCTGACCGCTTCCCGGCTTTGTCCCCATCCGTGTTGGGACTTCCAGCACCTCCGTACTTCCGGGCCTTCGACAAGCGTGGTCGTTGACCACTAGCCCGGAGGTCCCGGAATGTCTCTCGCTCACGCCGACTCGTCAAAGACCGCCGGTCTCGACGTCGAGATGCTCACCATGATGCTGTCCGCGGTCGCGGACTTCGTCACCAACTCGCTCCCGCCGGAACGGCAGCTCGAGCTCGATCACGAGGACGTCTGCCCCGAAGACGTCGTCCGCGCGATGTGCAGCGATCAGCTCGGCGTCCAGCTGCTGTTCATCCCCGAGCAGTACGGCGGCATGGGCGGCGGCGCCTTCGACGTGTACCGCGTCTGCGAGCAGATGGCCCGCCACGACCTCGGGCTCGCGACCAGCGTGCTGGCCACGTTCCTCGGCAGCGACCCGATCTTCGTCGGCGCGACCGAGGAACAGAAGACCCGCTGGCTGACCCAGATCGCCGAACAGGGCTTCGTGTACGCGTACGGCGCGACCGAGCCCGAGGCCGGCAGCGACCTCGGCGCCCTGAAGACGACGGCCACCCGCGTCGAAGACGACGGCAAGGTCGTCGGCTACAAGATCAACGGTCGCAAGCAGTGGATCAGCAACGGCGGCATCTCCGACCGCACCACGATCCTGGCGCTGGCCCCGGACGGCCCGACCTGGTTCGTCGTCGACCCGACCACCCCCGGGTTCACCCGCGCCAAGCCCGAGGACAAGCACGGGATCCGCCTCTCCAACACCGCCGCGCTGTTCCTCGACGACGTGTACGTCCCGGTCGAGGACCTCATCGGTGGGGTCGAGGGTCAGGGACTCGTCCAGGCCCAGCAGGTGTTCGGCTACACCAGGCTGATGGTCGCGGCCTTCGGCCTCGGCGGCGGCTGGTCCGCCCTCGACCGCGCGATCGAGTACTCGACGACCCGCATCCAGGGCGGCGCGCCGCTGTCCGAGAAGCAGGGCTACACCCACAAGCTGATCGTCCCGCACGTCCTGCGCCTCGAGGCGGCCCGCGCGGCGATCGAGGAGACCGCCACTCGCATCGATCGCGGCGAGGGCGAGAACGGTGCTCTCAACACCGAGGGCGCCATCGCCAAGTACATGGCGACCGAGGCCGGCAACTACGCCGCCGACGCGGCGATCCAGGCCCACGGCGGCTACGGCTACACCCGCGAGTACATGGTCGAGAAGATCAAGCGGGACGTCCGGATCACCACGATCTACGAGGGCACCTCGGAGATCATGGAGATGACGATCGCCCGGGACCGCTGGCAGCAGCACCTCAAGAGCCGCGGCGAGTACTACCGCGAGCAGGCCCGCGAACTGGACGCCCTGCACGCCCGCCGTCCCGAGGTCGGCGCCGGCACGGCCGCCCTGGCCGCCAATGCGCTGGCCGTGCTGCTCGAGGCCTGCCGGGTCGGACGTCTGACCCGCAACCAGCACGTGCTGCTGCGTCTCGGCGAGCTCATCGCCTGGGGCGAGTCCGCGATCTCGCTGGTGCGGCGCAGCTCCGCCGCGGTCGACGGCATCCCGGCCCCCAAGGCCCAGGGCCGCTTCAGCCCGCAGACCCAGGCCGCGATCAGCCGGGCGTTCGCCCGCGAGGCCGTCCAGCACGTGGCCGAGCAGGGCCTGCGTTGGGTGCGCGGCGCCGCCGAGCCCGGCACCGACCTGAGCTCCCTCGAACCCGACATGCACCTCGATGCGATCCGCGCCGCGCAAGCCGGCCTGCTGGCCGACTACGACGCCGTCGCCGACGCCATCTATCACCGCACCAGCTGACCGACCGCCGCCGGAGGCGAACCCCGATGACCTACCAAGCAGAGCCCATCGCCATCGTCGGACTGGCCGCGATCATGCCGGACGCCCCCGACGCCGCGACGTTCTGGAACAACCTCAAGACAGGCCGGTACTCGATCAGCGGCGTTCCCGCCGAGCGGTGGGACGAGGCGACCTACTACGACCCCGACCCGCACGCGCCCGAGAAGACGTACTCGCGGATCGGCGGCTGGGTGCGCGAGCACCCGTGGGACCCGATCGGCTGGAAGCTGCCGATCCCGCCCAAGGTCGCCGAGCAGATGGATCTCGGCCAGCAGTGGGCCGTCTCGGCCGCCCGGGCCGCGCTGACCGACGCCGGCTGGCCCAACTGGACGGTCGACGGCGATCGGGTCGCCGTCGTGCTGGGCAACGCCATCGGCGGCGAGAAGCACTACCGCACCAACATGCGTATCGAGATGCCGGAGGTGCTGCGCGAACTCGCGAACTCTCCCAGCTTCGCCGCGCTGCCGGAGCAGGTGCGCCTCGCCGTGCTCGACGAGACGGCCAAGGCCTACAAGGCCCAGTCGACCGGCATCACCGAGGACACGATGCCCGGCGAGCTGGCCAACGTCACCGCCGGCCGCATCGCCAACCTGTTCAACTTCAAGGGCCCGAACTTCACCACCGACGCCGCCTGCGCCTCCGGCCTCGCCGCGATCTGGTCGGCCGCCCAGGGCCTCGCCACCCACCAGTTCGACGTGGCGGTCACCGGCGGCATCGACCGCAACATGGGTGTCGCCGCCTTCGTCAAGTTCTGCAAGATCGGTGCTCTCTCGGCCACCGGAACCCGGCCGTTCGACGCCGGCGCCGACGGCTTCGTGATGGGCGAGGGCGCGGCCGTCTACGTGCTGAAGCGCCTCGCCGACGCCGAGAAGGCCGGCGATCGCATCTACGGCGTGCTACTGGGCATCGCCGGTTCGAGCGACGGGAAGGGCAAGGGCATCACCGCCCCCAATCCGGCTGGCCAGCGCATCGCCGTGCAGCAGGCGTGGTCGCAGGCCGGCGTCAGCCCGGCCACGGCGACGATGGTCGAGGCGCACGGCACGTCCACCCGCGTCGGGGACGCCGCCGAGCTGGAGAGCCTCAACAGCGTGTTCGGCCCGGCCGGTGCGGCTCCGGGCAGCATCGCGCTCGGCTCCGTCAAGTCGAACATCGGCCACCTCAAGGCGGCGGCCGGCACGGCCGGGCTGTTCAAGCTGGCGATGAGCCTGCACGAGAAGGTGCTCGTCCCCAGCCTGAACTTCAAGGACCCCAACCCGAACGTCGACTGGAACACCTCGCCGTTCCGCGTGAACTCCGAACTGCGCGACTGGCCGCAGCCGGCCGGCGACGTCCGGCGCGGCGCGGTCAGCGCCTTCGGCTTCGGCGGGACGAACTTCCACGCCGTCGTCGAGGAGTACGTCCCCGGCCGGCACGTCGAGCGGCCGTTCATGGCCGCGGGCGTCGACCTGCCCGCGCGCGAGGTGGACGCGCCCTCCGCACCGCCGAAGCCGGCCGCCCGTCCCGCCGACCTCGGTCGCAACGCGCTCGTCGTCGCCGGTCCGTCGAAGGACGACGTCGTCAACCAGCTGCAGGCCGCGAAGGCCGGCGCCGACGCCGGCCGCGTCCCGGCGGCGTTCGTGCCGCGGGCCGGGCTCGGCACCGCCGCGGTGCGCGTCGCGATCGACTACGCCGACGCCGCCGAGCTGGCGGTCAAGCTGGAGAAGACCCTCAAGGCGTTCGCCGCCGACAACGCGGCGATGTTCAAGCTGCTGCGCGCGCAGGGCGTGTACGTCGGCGGCGGGGTCGCACCGAAGGTCGCGTTCCTCTACACCGGCCAGGGCTCGCAGTACGTCAACATGCTCAAGGATCTACGGGCAGCCGAGCCGATCGTCGCCACGGCGTTCGACGAAGCCGACCGCGTCACTACTCCGTTGCTGGGCCAGCCACTGTCGTCCTACATCTTCGTCGACGGGGACGACGCCGACGCGGTCAAGACCCTCGAGCAGCAGCTCCTGCAGACCGAGATCACCCAGCCGGCCGTCCTCACGGCGGACCTGGCGTTGACCAACGTCCTCGCCGCGCACGGCATCGAGCCGGACATGGTGATGGGTCACAGCCTCGGCGAGTACGGGGCGCTCGTCGCCGCCGGCGCGCTCGACTACGACGCCGCGATCGAAGCGGTCAGCGCCCGCGGCCACGAGATGGCGAGCCTCTCGCTCGAGGACAACGGCGCGATGGCCGCCGTCTTCGGGCCGCTGACCGAGATCGAGCGGATCGTCGACGCGGCCGAGGGCAACGTCGTCATCGCCAACATCAACAGCACCAGCCAGGCCGTCGTCGGCGGCGCGACCGTCGCCGTCGAGAAGGTGGTCGAGCAGTTCCAGGCCGCCGGCATGACCGCGGTCCGCATCCCGGTCAGCCACGCGTTCCACACCTCGATCGTCGCGCCGGCGAGCGTCCCGCTCCAGGCGGCACTGCGGCGCCTGAACGTGCGTGGTCCGAAGCGGCCGATCGTGGCCAACGTGACCGGCGAGTTCTACCCGACCGACGCCGACTCCGAGTTCATGGTCGACGTCCTCGGCCGCCAGGTCGCCTCCCCGGTGCAGTTCGTCAAGGGCCTGCACACGCTGTACGACGCCGGCGCCCGGGTGTTCGTCGAGGTCGGGCCCAAGAAGGCGCTGTACGGGTTCGTGGACGACGTGCTCGCCTCCGTCCACGACGACGTCCTGCCGCTGTTCACCAACCATCCGAAGCAGGGTGACGCCGCCTCGCTCAACCAGGCGCTGTGCGGGCTGTACGCCGCCGGGCTCGGTGTCGAGCCGGCGCCGGTCACCCCGGCCGTCCACTCCGCGGCGGCCCACGCGCCGGCACCCACATCACCGGCAAAGGCGCCGGTCACCACTCCAGGGACTCCCATGAGCACCGACACGTACGTCCAGCTCGGCCAGCTGTTCGCCGACTTCCTCGACCGCGGCCGCGCGGTCTACGAAGGCGCGCCGGCCACCAACGGCCACGCCATCAGCGACGAGCCCGTGGCGATCACGGGCGCAGCGCTCGGCCTGCCGGGCGTGCCGCGGGTCTTCGACGACGAGAACGTGGCCCGCATCCTCGCCGGGCAGCAGTTCATCGACGCGATCCCGCACGGCATCCGCCAGGAGATGGTCGACAAGCACATCACCCGGCTCGTCAAGCCGGAGTCGGGTGACCCGACCTTCGTCGCGATCGACAACGAGGCGGACGTCATCAAGCTCGCGGGCCGGCACGCCCCCTTCGACCTCAGCGCCGAGTTCGGCGTCGAGGACGGCCGCGACGCCGCCCTCGACGTGGCGACCCGGCTGGCGATCGGCGCCGGCTTCGACGCGCTGCGCGACGCCGGGATCCCGCTCGTGCAGCACTACCGCACGACGACGCTGGGCACCCGCCTGCCCGAGCGCTGGGGCCTGCCGACCGACCTGCGCGACGACACCGGCGTCATCTTTGCGTCGGCGTTCCCCGGGTACAACGAGTTCGCCCACGACCTGCGGCGCTACCACGAGGACCGGGGTCGGCGGCACGAGCTCGCGACCCTGCAGGACGTCCGCGCCCGGATGACGGCCGACGACCCGGCCCGGGCCGAGGTCGACCGGCGCATCGGCGACCTCGAGCACCAGCTCGCCACCGATCCGTTCGTTTTCGACCGGCGCTTCCTGTTCCGCGCGCTGTCGATGGGTCACGCGCAGTTCGCCGAGCTCATCGGTGCCCGCGGCCCGAACACCCAGGTGAACTCCGCCTGCGCGAGCACCACCCTGGCGTTCGCCATCGCGGAGGACTGGATCCGCACCGGCCGCGCCCGCCGCGTCGTCGTGATCTCGGCCGACGACGTGACCAGCGACGAGATGCTGCCCTGGATCGGCAGCGGATTCCTCGCCAGCGGCGCCGCCGCGACCGACGACGTCGTCGCAGATGCGGCCACCCCGTTCGACCGGCGCCGGCACGGCATGATCGTCGGCACCGGCGCGGCGGCGGTCGTGCTCGAGTCGGCCGCGGCCGCCCGCGAACGCGGTATCCAGCCGATCTGCGAGGTGCTCGGCTCCGTCGTGGCCAACAGCGCCTTCCACGGGACCCGCCTGGACGTCGACCACGTCGGCGCCGTCATGGAGAAGCTGCTGCGCCAGGTCGAGGCCCGCGGCGTGCGCCGGGCCGACATCGCCGCCCAGACGGTCTTCGTCTCGCACGAGACCTACACACCGGCTCGCGGTGGCAGCGCGGCGGCCGAGATCAACGCGCTGCGCAGCGCGTTCGGCCGCGACGCTGACAAGGTCGTCATCGCCAACACCAAGGGCTTCACCGGTCACGCGATGGGCACCGGCATCGAGGACGTCGTCGCCATCAAGTCGCTCGAGACCGGTGTCGTCCCGCCGGTGCCGAACTTCAAGGAGGCCGACCCCGATCTCGGCAACCTTAACCTCTCCCGCGGCGGGGCCTACCCGGTCGAGTACGCGCTGCGACTGGCCGCCGGCTTCGGCTCGCAGGTCGCGATGTCGGTACTGCGCCGGACGCCACTGGCCGGCGCCGCCCGCCCGCGGCCGGACCAGCTCGGCTACCAGCACCGCATCGCCGACGCGGTGACGTGGAGCGCGTGGCTGGCCCGGGTCACCGGCTCGCCGGCCCCGCAGCTCGAGGTCGTGCAGCGCCGCCTGCGGGTGACCGACACCGGTGCTCCTGCGGTCGCCGTCCCTGCCGTCGCGGCCGCGCTCGCCCCGAAGCCGACCCCGCAGCCGGTGCCGGTCACCGCATCGGTGGCCGTCGCGACTCCCGCGCCCGCGCCGGTCGCGGTGGCGCCGGAGCCGGCCGGTGACCCGCTGGTCGAGGCCGTGGTCGGCATCGTCGCCGAGATGACCGGTTACCCGGCCGAGCTGCTCGACCCCGACCTCGACCTGGAAGCCGACCTGGGCGTCGACACGGTCAAGCAGGCCGAGGTCTTCGCCGCCGTCCGCGAGAAGTTCGACGTCGAACGCGACGAGAACCTCAAGCTGCGCGACTTCCCCACCCTCAACCACGTCGTGGGCTGGGTCCGCAGCAAGAAGCCCGAACTCGCCGCCACCGTGACCACGTCGGCGCCCGTCGCCGCCCCGGAACCCGCACCCGCGCCCGTCGAGACCGCGCCCGCTGCGTCGATCGACCCGGTCGTGCAGGCCGTCACCGAGATCGTCGCCCAGATGACCGGCTACCCGGCCGAACTGCTCGACCCCGACCTCGACCTGGAAGCCGACCTGGGCGTCGACACGGTCAAGCAGGCCGAGGTCTTCGCCGCCGTCCGCGAGAAGTTCGACGTCGAACGCGACGAGAACCTCAAGCTGCGCGACTTCCCCACCCTCAACCACGTCGTGGGCTGGGTCCGCAGCAAGCTGCCGGCCGACGTCGCCCCGGCGCAGCCGGCCGCCCAGCAGCCCCAACAGACCGTCACGACCGAACCGGCGACCCGCCCCGAACCGGCCGCGTTCGTCAGCTCCGACACCTACCCGCGCCGGATCCCGGTGCCCGTGGTGCGGCCGCCGGCCACCGTCTTCCCGCCGACCGGCATTGCGCTGGCCGAGGGCGATCGCGTGCTGATCATGCTGGACGCCGGCGGTGTCGGTGACCGGCTGGCCCACCACCTCGAGCACGTCGGTGTCACCCCGCTGATGCTGTCGCCGGGGATCGCCACCGCGAAGATCGCTCCGGCCATCCAGAACTGGCTGGCCGAAGGACCGATCGCCGGTGTGTTCTGGCTCGCCGCACTGGACGACGAAGGCCCGCTGACCGAGCTCGACCAGGACGCTTGGCACGAGGCGCTGCGCCGCCGCGTGAAGAACCTCTACGCGACGATCCGGGCCGCCTACGACCAGCAGCCGTTCCTCGTGACCGCCACCCGCCTCGGCGGCTACCACGGCTACGACGACGAGGGCGCCACCGCGCCGCTCGGTGGCGCGGCCGTCGGCTTCACCAAGGCCTACCGCCGCGAGCGGCCCGAGCTGCTCGTGAAGGCCGTCGACGTCCCGCTCGACTTCCCGGCCGAGCAGCTGGTGGACGTCCTCGTCGAGGAGGCGCGTTACGACGCGGCCGCGGCCGAGGTCGGTCGGCCGCTCGACGGCACGCGGTGGACGGTCGGCCTCGCCGAGCGACCGTTCCCCGAGGACGGCTCCGGTGCGACCCTCGACGGGAGCTCGGTCTTCCTCGTCACCGGCGCCGCGGGCAGCATCGTCTCGGCCATCACCGCCGATCTGGCCGGTGCGTCGGGCGGGACGTTCCACCTGCTCGACCTCACCGACCGCCCCGACCCGGCCGACGCCGACCTGCAGCTGTACCGGCAGGACCCCGACGCGCTGAAGAAGCAGATCGCCGCCAGGCTCAAGGCCGACGGCAAGCGCCCGACGCCGGTGCTCATCGAGAAGGAGATCGCCCGCTTCGAGCGGCTCGCCGCGGCGCAGTCCGCGATCGACGCCGTCACCGCAGCCGGTGGCACGGCGCACTACCACCACGTCGACCTCACCGACGCCGACGCAGTGCGAGCAGTGCTCTCGCAGGTGCGTGACACCTCGGGCAAGATCGACGTGCTGCTGCACGCCGCCGGGCTGGAGATCAGCAAGGCGCTGCCGGACAAGTCGGCCAAGGAGTACGACCTCGTCTTCGACGTGAAGAGCGACGGCTGGTTCAACGTCCTGGCCGCCGCCGGTGACCTGCCGATCGACGCGACCGTCGCGTTCAGCTCCGTGGCCGGCCGGTTCGGCAACGCCGGGCAGACCGACTACAGCGCCGCGAACGACCTGCTCGCGAAGATCAGCAGCAGCTTCCGGCGGACCCGGCGCGACACCCGCGCACTCGTCCTCGATTGGACGGCGTGGGCCGGCATCGGCATGGCGACCCGCGGCTCGATCCCGAAGGTGATGGAGCTGGCCGGCATCGAGATGCTCGACCCGGCCGTCGGCGTCCCCTGGATCCGGCGCGAGCTCACCACGAGCACGCGCAGCGGCGAGGTGCTCGTCGCCGGCCGGCTCGGCGTCCTGCTGGCCGACGCGCAGGCGCCCTCGAGGCTGCAGCTGCCGGCGGTCGGCCCGATGGTGGGCGCGGCCACGGCGAGCATCGCCGACGGTGTCCGCATCGAGATCAAGCTCGACCCGAAGGCCGAGCCGTTCCTCGACGATCACCGCATCGACGGCACCGCGGTGCTGCCGGGCGTGATGGGGATCGAGTCGTTCGTCGAGGCCGCCCGGGTGCTCGTTCCCGGCTGGAGCGTCGCCGCGGTGGAGGACGTCGACTTCCTCGCGCCGGTGAAGTTCTACCGGAACAAGGCCCGCATCCTGACGGTGTACGCCAATGCCCGCCGGGTCGGGGGGGACGTCGTCGTCGCCTGCCGGCTCGAGGCCGCCCGCACCGTCCGCGGCTCGAGCGAACCCGTGGTGACGACGCACTTCGTCGGCTCGGTGCGACTGCAGCCGGAACCGCCGACCGCCGAGCGCGGCGAACCCATCGCCGAGCCCAGCACGACCATCGCCCCGGAGCGGGTGTACGAGCTCTACTTCCACGGCCCGGCCTACCAAGTGGTGGGCGCGGCTTGGCAGGGTGGGTGGCAGGACGGCCCGGCCAGTTTCGCCCGGCTCGCCGACCAGCTTCCGCCGAACCACACCGCACCGGTCCCGGTGCTCGCCCAGCCGCGGCTCGTCGAGCTGTGCTTCCAGACGGCCGGGCTGTGGGAGGCCGTCGAGCACGGCCGGATGGCGCTGCCGCAGCACGTCGACCGCGTGCGGCTGCTTCACGAGCCGCGCAACGGCACCGTCTACGCGCAGGCCGTCCAGCACGGTGACGAGTTCGACTGCGCCGTCCGCGACGCCAGTGGCGAGCTGCTGCTGACCGTCGAGGGCTACCGCACCGTCGCGCTCCCCGACCCGGTGCCGCAGCCGATCCGGCAGGGCCTGACCGCCGCCGCCGAGCTGACCTGAGCGATTCGACACCATGACCGTGATCTGCCGCCTCGCGATCGTCAACCGCGGGGAACCCGCCACCCGGGCGCTCAACGCGATCGCCGACCTCAACCACGAGGCGGGCGAGCACCGGCTCACCTCCGTCGTGCTCTACACCGAGCCCGACGCGCGCGCCCTGTTCGTCCGCCGCGCGGACGAGGCGATCTGCCTCGGCCCGGCGACGTTCATCGACCCGGCGGACGGCACGCGCAAGTCCGCCTACCTCGACGAGGCCCGGGTGGTCGACGCGCTGATCGCCGCCGAGGTGGACGCGGTCTGGGTGGGATGGGGCTTCGTCGCCGAGCACGCCTCGTTCGCGCAGCTGTGCGAGAAGGCCGGGATCGTGTTCGTCGGTCCGGAGTCGGCGACGATCCGCCGGCTCGGCGACAAGATCACGGCCAAGCAGCTCGCCGAGCAGGTCGGCGTCCCGGTCCTGCCCTGGAGCGATGGGCCCCTCGCCGACGTCGCCGCGGCGGAGGCCGCCGGGTCCCGCCTCGGCTACCCGCTGGTGCTGAAGGCGACCGGTGGCGGGGTCGGGCACGGCATCCGGGTCGTGGCCACCGCGGCCGACCTCCCGGTCGCCTACCGCGCGGCCCGCGACGACGCCGCCCGCTCGTTCGGCGACAGCGCCGTGTTCGCCGAGCAGTTCCTTGCCCGGGCCCGGCACGTCGAGGTCCAGGTCATCAGCGACGGTCAGGGTGGCACCTGGGCCGTGGGGCTGCGGGACTGCTCGGTGCAGCGGCGTCACCAGAAGCTGCTCGAGGAGTCGGGCTCGACGGTGCTCGACGCGGCCGGCGAGCGGCGGATACTCGACGCGGCGGTAAAGCTCGTCGACGCCATCGGCTACCGCAGCGCCGGCACCGTGGAGTTCCTGGTCGACCCGTCCGGCGGCGACTTCTGGTTCCTCGAGGTGAACACCCGGCTGCAGGTCGAGCACCCCGTGACGGAGGAGACGGCCGGGATCGACCTGGTCAAGCTGCAACTGCAGATCGCATCTTTCCAGCACATTGGGATCCTAAGCTTAGAATTCCACGTGGACAAGTTGTCGCG
>JADMIO010972879.1_pt1 | contig 13763 bp, 15 predicted proteins | sample 8958161 | NCBI WGS metagenome assembly JADMIO01 (sample SAMN16585339, study PRJNA669376) | soil metagenome | isolation source: Crop rotation soil | place: USA: Cullars Rotation, Alabama | collected 2011 | reverse complement strand
CCTCCACTTTGGGATCGATGAACTCCAGAATTGGTTTGCTCCACCTTCGGCTCCGCACGTCCAGCAAGCCGGTGCCCGAAGCGTCGCCGAATTCCATCTGGCGTTCGCCTGTCAGCCAGAGGTTAAGATAATCGTGCGGCAGCAAGACGCTCGTTAGGCGTTGAAAGTTTCCCGGCTCATTTTCCTTCAGCCAAAGCAGCTTGGGGGCGGTGTAACCGGGCAGCATTGGATTGCCGATCTTTTCGATGAGTCCTTCGGCGCCGCCGAATTCCTGATTGAATTCCTCGCATTGCGCGACCGCGGAGACATCGGACCAAAGTTTGGCCGGGCGGAGCGGTTCGTTCGCCTCGTCCAGAGCAACCAAGCCATGTTGTTGTGCACTGACCCCGATTGCTTTGATCTCCTGGCGACGGTCGCCGATTTTTTCGAGGCATTCCGCCACTGTCGTCTCGGCCGCATTTATCCAACTCGCCGGATCTTGTTCAACGTGGCCTGGGGGCAATCCTTCAATTGTCCCATAAGCGGATTGGGCGAGCGCGAGGACTTTGCCCTTATCGATGTCGAGCACGAGGGCCCTGGTGCTCTGGGTGCCGCTATCGATTCCGAGACAAAGCATGAGTGGAAGGTCCGAGGTCGTTAGGGTAGCGCAAGCGTTTGGTTTGCATCGAATTCGAGTCTCGCCTGCCGGGAGGTCGCGCTATCTTCGCATCTACCGGCGGAATTTGAAATTAAGCGGTATTGGGCGCAATGAAGGGCTATGATCAAAAAGCTTCTGCACACGCGTTACCGGGTCACAGACCTCGAGAAAACTGTTTCATTTTATCGGGACGTGCTTGGTTTAGAGGAAGTTCGCCGGCACACGTCGGGACGTGGCTCGCAGCTTGTCTTCCTGAAGGCGCCGGGCAGCGACGAGGAGATTGAGCTGTGCAAATTCGATGAGAGCGGTCCGGTGGTCGTAGGACCCGATCTGACTCATCTCGCTTTCGAAGTCGACAACATTGAAGAGTTCGCCAAGCAGACTGCCGCAAAGGGTTATCCGCTTTCGGACGGGCCGCATCCGAATGGGCGCGGCGGCGCCATCGCGTTTATCGATGCTCCGGAAGGTTACGAGATCGAACTGATCCAGCGCGGGAACGATCGCTAGCTGCCATCGTGATTCCTCGTTAGGGGGCTTGCGAAGGTCTGGGTTTTGCTGTTACAATCGTGCCCATGTTTCGCAGAGTCTTTGCGTTAAGCAGTTACCCCATCGCGCTCGCACTGGCCTTGCTCTGCGTCGCCGCGACCAAGCCGGCCAAGCACGAAGTGAGACGGGCGACGGCGGTCGCTGACGAACCAGAGTACTCTGTAGCCTATCAGACAAACACCCTTGGGACTGAGATTACTGCGCCCAAGACGCGGGCCGCCGCGGTGCTAGTGCAGGATGCGCGTTCCGGGGAAACGCTCTACGAGAAGAACGCAGACATGCCGCGCGCCGCGGCCAGCACCCAGAAACTCCTCACTGCTTTGATCGTCGCGGAAGATGGTTTTCTTGATCAATCCGTGACGGTGGCCTCGGAAGATACTCAGGCCGAGCCGGTGAAGTTGAATATCAAACCTGGCGAGACTTATCAGCGGATCGAGTTGCTGCGCGCGTTGCTCGTGAAAAGCCCTAACGACGTGGCGCGTTGCCTGGCACGGGATAACGCCGGCAGCATCGAGCTTTTCGCCGCAAAGATGAACGCGAAAGCACGCTCGCTCGGCGCGGTCCATTCAAATTTCGTCAATCCAAACGGGCTGCCCATGCCGAACCAGTATTCGACCGCACGCGATCTCTCTCTCATCGCCCGTGCCGCCTACGCCAATGACACCATCCGTTCGATAGTTTGCCTGCCTCAGCTCGTTTTCCGATATGCGAACGGACGGACCCGCGAACTGAAGAATACAAATAAGGTCCTTAAACAGCTTCCCTACTGCAACGGGATGAAAACCGGTTATACCGAAGCAGCGGGGCATTGTCTCATCGCCAGTGGGAAATTACCCGGTCGCGACGTCATTGTGGTCGTGCTGGGTGACAGTTCTGCGGGGGTTTGGCAGGATGCTTCAGCCCTGCTCTATTGGGGTTTAAAGCGACTCTAAATCTGTCTGTGTTGTGCCGGGGATCGCTGATCGCGGACACGGGGTGGTCAGGAGCACACTCGCGTTTGACTGCGAGCGACTAGGGGCCACCCGCGGCCATGTTGCGGAGGAGCGGGCTCGGCATGTAAGCCGGATTGAGATGCACGTCGGCCGGACCTTCTGTTGGGATATCAGCTTCCGGGCCTTCGGCGGGGGGAGCCGCTTCCATTGAATTATCAGCGTAGCGCCCGGCCTTGGGATCCATGGTCGTCGTTGTTGTGGTTTTTGTGCTCGAACAGGCAGACAGGAGCACGGCGAGGAACAGACTGAGGGCAAGTTTGGTTTTCATCGTTCGATAATTTCTGAGGCGATATCCAGGCTCGTCTCATCATCGTTAGGATTACTACATTTAGGGTTCGGGCTGCAAGAAATGTTTCGTGTCCCGCCCGGATGCCGCGGGGACTTGACCAAGCGTCCCTTAGAGGAAACGGCTCAGAATTGCGCGCAATTTCTCGCAGGTTGCTACCGGCCAGAGCGTTCGGTCGGTAACGAGGGCCGAATCAAGGGCGCGATGCTCCGGCCAGTCCGGTTCCCGCGGAATTCGCGGGATGACAGCGGCGAGGAGCTTTTTTGCGGTTTCCGCGTTGGCAACCAAATGCCCAATCACGGTTTGGGCAGAAACCGGCTCCTCCTCGACCTTCCAGCAATCGTAATCCGTCACCATTGCCATTGTGGCCAGGGCGATCTCAGCTTCCCGGGCCAGCTTTGCCTCAGGTAAATTCGTCATCCCGATGACATCGAAACCGTGCCGGCGATTTAGCTCGGATTCGGCGCGAGTCGAGAAGGCGGGACCATCCATGTTGACGTAAGTACCGCCATTGTGGACTCGGATTCCTGATTGACGGGCTGCGTCTGCGAGGAGCGTGCGCAGACCGGTGCAAATCGGTTCCGCAAAGGCTATGTGCGCAGCGATCCCGTTCCCGAAAAAAGTGTGATCGAATCGTTGGCTGGTGCGGTCATAGAACTGCGACGGAAGGACTACATCGCGCGGCGCATATTGTTCCTGCAAACTGCCGACGGCGGTAACGCAGATGATCCAGCGAACGTTCAGCGAGCGCAGTGCATAAATATTAGCGCGATGATTTAATTCGTGCGGCAGCACACGGTGACCTCGCCCATGCCGCGGTAAGAAAAAGACTCGCCGGCCATTGATCTCGCCACCCATGATTGTGTCGGAAGGGGAGCCGAACGGAGTGTTTATTTGATGCTCCTGCGGATTAGCAAATCCCTCGAGCTGGTAAAGTCCGCTTCCACCGATAATGCCGATTGCTGGTGTTTCGTGATCCATATTCCTGTGGCGCAAGGTTGTCGGCTTGCGGTCTGGGATTTGCAAGCTGGAAGCTTGCGCTACCATCGGCTTATGAGCACATGTCGTTTTCTCTCGTTGTTCCTCCTTGGTTTGATCCTCGCGTCGTGCAGTGCTCCTTCACCGCCGCCAGCCCCTGGAACGACATCCGCAGCCTCCTACGCTCAGCCACCCCAGGATCGACCTGGTCTCGGGACCCGTTGGGGTGAAACGCGTAAATCACTCGTCGATGTAACGAACTTCATTCGCGCCGTGCCCGGTAAGCCGCTCGCCACAGCCGCGATTTTTTACAACGATCGCGCCGGCATTGAAGCAATGGCCGCGGCATCGCAACCGCAGCGGGTTTGGCCGGTAATTGGAGGTCCGGCAGCGGGTCTCGTTTCCGTCGCGTTGCGTGACCAAAATGGTCGGATCCTTCCCGGACTGCTTGTGGGCGATCGGTGGTTCGTGGTCGGCGAAGAGGGGCGGCGATACTCGATCGTGGTTCGCAATCAAAGTGGGCTCCGGCTCGAAGTCGTCCTCTCGGTTGATGGACTCGATGTGCTGGACGGCCGCCCCGCTTCGGTTCGAAAACGCGGCTATGTAGTCGAGCCTCGTCGCAAATTGGTGGTGGATGGTTTTCGTCAAAGCAGTGAGGCGGTGGCGGCCTTTCGTTTTGGTCCGGTGCGTGAATCCTACGCTCACGAAAAGTACGGGGACACGCGCAACGTCGGCGTGATCGGAGTGGCGATTTTCAACGAGGTTGGCACCAATCCCTGGACGGATCGAGAAGTGCAAAAGCGGCTCCGCGCCAATCCGTTCCCCGGTCGCTTTGCCACTCCGCCCTAACGATACTCGCCTTGCCGCGAATGGCGCGTCAGGCCCATTCGTGTATCGTTGCCCCCGCTTCCATGCCGAAATTTTTTATCAAGACTTACGGCTGCCAGATGAACGAGCGCGACTCGGAACAGGTCGCGCGGTCGTTGCTTGACCGAGGCTACGAAATCGCAGCGAACGAGGAGGAAGCGGACGTCGTCCTGCTCAACACCTGCAGTGTGCGGGACATGGCGGAACAGAAGGCCCTCGGCAAAATGGGCATGCTAAGCCGGGGGGCGAGACAGCGGCCGGAAAAGGTGTTCGGGTTTCTCGGCTGCATGGCCCAGGCACGCGGCGAAGAACTCTTAAAGCTGGTGCCACATCTCGACCTCGTGGTTGGCACCCAGAAATTTCATCGCGTCGCCGAATACGTGGACGAGCTGGTCGAACGGAAACGCCATCGGCGCATGGACGATCCGCGGTTTTCGATCGTCGACACCGCGGAAGAGGCTGGCTCGCAGGAGACGATCCGTGACCACGCCTTGCGAGCGCAACAGGCGACGGCGTTTGTGTCCATCATGCAGGGCTGCAATATGCACTGCACTTTTTGCATCGTCCCGAGGACCCGTGGAGCGGAACGAAGCCGGACGATTGCTGAGATCGTTCGCGAAGTGCGTGAGCTGGTCGAGCGCGGGGTGAAAGAGGTGACACTGCTGGGTCAAATCGTAAACCTCTACGGCCGCCACGAGTTTCCCGCCGTGGACAAGAAGAGTCCCTTTGTCCAACTGCTCGAGGCGGTTCATGGCGTAGAGGGCCTCGAGCGCCTTCGGTTCACCTCACCGCACCCAATTGGTTTTCGCGCCGATCTCATCGCGGCTTTGCGAGACTTACCGAAGCTCTGTGAGCATGTGCATTTGCCTCTCCAATCGGGGTCCGATCGGATTTTGAAGGCGATGCACAGGACCTACACAGCGGACAAATATCTTCGCCTGGTCGATCAAATTCGGGCGGCGCACAGTGACATCGCGCTCACCACGGATGTGATCGTCGGTTTTCCGGGCGAAACAGAGGAGGATTACAAGAAGACGCGGGCGCTAGTCGAGCGGGTTCAATTCGATAATGCTTTCGTCTTTCGCTATTCGCAGCGAAGCGAAACACCGGCCGCCGAGATGGCCGGGCAACTCGAGGAGCGGGTCAAGGAAGCACGAAATCAAGATCTTCTCACGGTGGTGGATGCGGCCGCCCGGCGCGCCGGGGCGCGGCTAGTGGGGCAGAGGGTGCAGATCCTTTGCGAAGGACCCAGTAAAACAAACCCAGCCCGCCTGACGGGGAGGACTCGAAGCAACAAGATCGCCGTTTACGAAGGCTTCGAGACCGACATTGGGCAGTTAATCGATTTGAACGTAACTCACTCTACCGGTTTCAGCCTGTCAGGAGTGAAAGCGGACGACGCCGACTGTTGTGATTTAGCCGGAATGGAAGAACTTTCGCGGCCCGTGGCATCTTTCTCATGATTTATCACCTCTCCCTGCACACGATTGGTTTGATTACCGGCAGTTTCCTCGTTCTGCTTAGTCTCGCGGCAATTTTTCTGCCGGCCGATAATTTCCTGCCGCGGTTTCCCCGTTCTCAGGCCGCCGGCGCAGCCTTGTTAACGCTCGATCTGGTGTGGAGCTTTTGGCTGCTCGCGACCATGGAAATGGGGGAGTTTTCGGCTTTCCGTCGCCCGCTCCTGATTATTTTGCCGGTGGGTTTCATTCTCGTTCTGAGATTTGTGGATGAATTCCTTGCCGTCCGCGCCTTGGGCATTCTTTGTTTGCTCGCGGCCGAACCGCTCCTCGACGCCGCCTTCTTGCGTCCGGAGACCAGCCGATTGCTCGTCACGGTGCTGGCCTACCTGATGATCGTGGCGGGCTTGTTTTGGGTGACAATGCCCTATCTGCTCCGCGACCAGATTCATTGGAGCACCAAAACGGCCGGACGATGGCGGCTTCTTTCCGGGCTCGGCTTTGTCTTTGGCGTGGCGATTTTGGTTTGCGCGTTTGTGGCTTATTGAGCGAGCGCTTGCTCTTCAATTGTCGTCCTAAGCCGCGCCGACGGCGAAGGGCCTCCAGCCTGTAAGCTCGTGAATCGCATCCTTGTTATCCGTGGCGGCGCAATCGGCGATTTCATTCTTACCGTCCCCGCTCTGAAATTGCTGCGCGACGCCTTCCCGTCGGCCCATATCGAGGTGCTCGGGTACAAACACATCATCGCGCTGGCCGAGATGAGCCGGTATGCAAATGCCACGCGATCGATCGAATACGCGCCCCTTTCGAGCTTTTTTAGCAACGGCGCTCAACTCGCTCCTGAACTGGTGACTTATTTCGGCAGCTTTCAGCAGGTCATCAGTTATCTTTTCGATCCCGACGATATTTTTGCGTCGAATCTCCGCCAGGCCGGCGTGCGGAACCTTATTATCGGTTCACCGAAGATTACGGATCAGGAACACGCCGCCCGACAACTCGCCCGTCCCCTGGAGCAACTTGCGCTTTATCTGGAGGATCCGGCGGCGATTCTTACGCCGTCCGAGGCAAGGAAACAGGATCCTTCTCTGATCGCGCTCCATCCTGGCAGCGGAGGCGAGGCAAAAAACTGGCCCTTGCCACGGTGGGCGGCCGTCACGGAGTCGCTTCTTTCGGCCGATTCGAATCGCCGCATTCTGCTGATCGCGGGCGAAGCCGACGTGTCGCAGGTCGAGCGGCTTCGCGCGGTTTTGCCTAACGAAAAAGTGAAGTGCGCGCAGAATCTGCCTTTGGTGGAATTAGCAGCGTGTCTGCAGAACTGCTCGCTGTTTCTTGGGCACGACAGCGGCATTTCGCATTTGGCGGCGGCCGTCGGAACGCCATCACTTCTGCTTTTTGGTCCGACCGACCCAGCGATCTGGGCGCCCGCTAATCAGAACGTCACAGTCTTGCGTTCGCCCGACCTAACGATGAATGGAATAGAAACTTCGCAGGTCCTGACGGCGCTGCGCGGATGGTAGACGCCGTCCTGCGGGCGGCGCGGGTCCAGCGTCGTCAGAAAAATCAGGCAACCCTCACGCTTCGCACAGCGAAGCGTCTACAAAACGTTATGAGCTGATGCGCATCGGCATCAGCACGTAGAGGAACGGACTCTGAATCTTGATCACGCCGGGGCTCATCTCGTCGATCAGGTCGAGAAAAATCTCGTCCTCCGCGAGATTGCGCAGCGGCGCCATCAGAAACTCCGGATTAAACGCAATCGAGAATTCCCGACCTTTGTAGGTGACCGGTAACGACTCTTTCGCTTCGCCGACCTCCGGCGTGTTCGCGGTGATGTCGATATTGTTCTTCGAAAAGTTCAGCTTAATCGAATTCGATTTGTCGCTCGCGAGAAGCGAGACGCGGCGGAGCGAGTTGAGAAAAGTCTCGCGCTCGAGCGTGACACGTTCCTTCATTTCACCCGGGATGACCTGCTTGTAATTCGGGTAGTTTCCTTCAATCAGCTTGGAAACGAGCAGGGTGTCATTCAGATCAAACGCGATTTGTCCGCTCCCCACGCTGACTCGGACATCGCCTTCATCCGTCAGCAATCGCTGCAATTCCGTGACCGCTTTGGTCGGAACAATGATGTCGGCCTCGTGGCTGCGCGGGAACTCGAGATCGATATCGAGCATGGCCAGTCGGCGGCCATCTGTCGCAACGAGCGTGAGCTTGTTATCCTTGAAACTGAAAAGCACGCCATTGAGGACATAGCGCGTCTCGTCGGTCGAAATCGCATAGGAAGTCTTGCGCAAACCATCGCGCAAATCCTTCTGTCGAATCGTGACGACTTTTGATTCGTCAAACTTTGGCAGCGGCGGGAATTCCTCTTCGGGGAGGCCGAGAATTTTGAAAAAGCTTTGTCCGCTGCGAATCGAGGCCGCGTTTTTTCCGTCGATATCGAACGAAATCTCCGTTGCGGGCAGCTCGCGAATAATAGTGAAAAGACGACGTGCCGGGAGCGTCGTGGCGCCTCCTTTTTCCACTTCCGCTTCAAAACTGCCGCGCACCCCGACGTCAAGATCGGTTGTCGTTAGGCTGATTTTGTTGCCGTTGGCGTGAAGGAGAACGTTCGAAAGAATCGGCAGCGTGGTGCGGGTGCTAACGACGTTTTGGACCTGTTGCAGGCACTCGAGGAGCTTTTCTTTCGTAACGCTAAATTTCATGAAGGCGGAAATGAACCGTTAAGATGTAAGGCTTTCGATTTTATCCGGCAACCGCAATCTCGCAGCGGCGCATCAGCGTTGCAGCGCGCTATCAATGAATGAGATCGTTTGCCGAATCTTATCCTGCTCCTTCATTCTTTTTTTCACCAACTTACAGGCGTGCAGGACGGTGCCGTGATCGCGGCCGCCGAAAGCCTCACCAATTTCGTTGAGCGACGCCTTGGTCAGTTCGCGAGCCAGATACATCGCGATCTGCCGCGGAAACGCGATGTTGGCGGGCCGCCGTTTGCTCGTCATGTCCGCCAGGCGAACATCGAAATGTTCCGCCACCCGCCGCTGAATTTGGTCGATCGTAACGGCGCGGCGCGCTTCTTCCTGGAGAATGTCCTTGAGCAAATGCTCGACGACATCGTTCGTCAGCTCTTTACCGCTCAGGGAGGCGAATGAAGCGACCCGCATGAGCGCGCCTTCAAGCCGGCGGACATTCGTTTTGATGCGGTTGGCGAGGAATTCAAAAATTTCATCGCGCAATTTGATCTTCAGGGTCCGCGCTTTTTTGCGCAAAATCGCCATCCGCGTTTCGACATCCGGCGGCTGGAGTTCCGCCGTCAAACCCCATTCGAAACGGGAAACGAGCCGATGCTCGAGGTTGGCAATTTCGGAGGCCGGGCGGTCGCTCGAAAGAACGATCTGTTTATGGCCGTCGAAAAGCGTGTTGAAGGTATGAAAAAACTCCTCCTGCGACCGTTCCTTTCCGCCGAGGAAATGAATGTCGTCGATCAGAAGAAGATCGGCCTGGCGATAGCGTTTGCGGAACTTCACCAGGTTGTTGTGCTGAATCGCATCAATGAATTCGTTGATGAACAACTCGCTCGAGAGATACATGACGCGGGTGTTCTTGGTGCGAGCGCCGATGTACTGGCCGATCGCCTGCATCAAATGCGTCTTCCCGAGGCCGACGCCGCCGTAGATGAAAAGCGGATTATAGGTTTTGGCCGGTGATTGGGCCACGGCGAGGCTCGCGGCATGTGCGATCTCATTGTTAGGGCCGACCACGAACGATTCGAAAGTGTTCCGCGGATTCAACCCCGGGGTCGTGTTGGAGCGCGCCGCGGCGGCTTGCGCTTTGGCGGATAAGGGCGGCTCCGGGTCGGCGCCGTCTGAACCGCCGGAAGTGTCGATCGCGCAAATGAATTTCACGGCGCGCGGGCCGTTGCAGACGGATGCGATCGCGGCTTGCAACGCCGGCATATGATTACTTTCGATCCAGAATTGATAAATGTTATTCGGGACGAGAAGAGTGACCTCGTCGGCCGTCGCGTTCGTCAGTTTAACCGCGGAAAACCAGCGCTTGAAAGTGTCTGCGCTGACCTGCGGTTTTAAGGCAGCGGAAATCTTCGTCCACAACTGGGCATGCTTCTCGTCCATGGCGACTTGTTAACAGTGTTAAATAACGTCCCAGACGCTCGACGAACGAGGTGAACGAGTAATGGTCTGGTCTGGCGAGTCCCAGGCCAACGCGATTTTTTGATCGTTGAATGCGGAAAAAATTCGGCGAGAAAGTCTGTTATACGAGGGAAAAATCATTTCTTCTGGTGCTGAGAGAGTGATGGCTAAGGACAGGGAAACATTCGGGACCGGCAGCCGCGAGGTTAGTTTTTCTTTTTGTCATGTTCCAAGCTCGTTTTGAGGCAGGTCAATTTGTTCACATGCTATTCACATCGGGGGATTGTCCTCCCGGCCGGCGCGTTCAGAGTAGAAATCGCGCCCGCGCCTCACAAGAAAAAATCGGAACTTTATTTTGCATTGAGGCCCAAAAAAATCTTGACGTAAAATCATCTCTGGCATGTTGCGAACTTTCACTCGTGAGGAACAATCGGCTCTGATGGACGACTCGTTAGGGGAACCGCGTCCCGCGGCGATTTCCGTATGATTCGAACACGGTCGCGCTGCTTTCGGAGCGCGCTGAAAACGTTAGCCAAGCGGCCAATTTGCTCGAAATTCGTCAACCAGAAGAGGGCATGACGCAATTTCCAACGAACACTCGCAACTATTTTGGGGCGATCGCGGTTTTGCTAAGCTGCCTCTTTCTGGCCAGCTGCATCACGGCGCCCCCACCACCGGTGCATGTTTCTCAGGTGGTATTGTTTTGGCTGAAACATCCCGAGAGCCGGGGCGATCGCGCCAAGCTTGTCCGAACTGTCCGGTCCCTGCAGATGATTCCGGGTGTGCGTCGAGTCGAGATACGTCGGAATGTGCCCGAGCTTCCGCCCGGAGCCGATCGCAGCTTCGATCTTGCTGCGGTCGTCACCTTCAGCGATCGCGCCGCTCTCCAGCGCTACCGCAAGGATCCCCGGCATCGTGAGACGATGCGGCGTTACCTCCGTCCGCTTGTCCGGCACTACGAAGTCTATAATTTAAGTGGTGGTCAGGAGTAAGCATTTTTTAGCTGCGGCCCTGGTCGTTTTCCTTTTGCTTCCGGCCGCCTGGGCGGACGAAATTCCGCCGCCGTTTGGCTTTCGCTGGGATGATTCTTCCGGTCGGGTTGAGAAGGTCCTGAAGGGCGCGAAAGCAAAAACGGTCGGGCGAGAGACGAACAACGGAACTGAAACTTGGACGGTTGAGGGATTGATCCACCCGGGCTTGAGGCGGACGCTTTTCAGTTTCAAAGGCGGCCAGCTCTCGCAGGTCGAATTGCAATATGAATATCCGGACTGGACACTCGAGCATTACAACAATCGAATGGGGGAGATTCGACGTTACTTCGATCAGAAATACGGAACTGGGCGTTTAATCTCGCGCTCGCGTGACAATGACACCGACGTCATTCAAACACTGGTCGGTTATCAATGGGTGGTGGGAAAATCTGCGCTCGAGCTGTTTTACTTCTCGGCGCAGAAAGAGCCGAACGTTTACCGCAATATCACGGTGACGTACAAAGAAATTTGAGGGTAGACGGGCACGCCACGCGCACCCTACCCGAGAGACCTACGTTCGCGAATGCGCCGAACTTTCCTTTTGCATTCGCTTCAACCGACTACGCAGCGCGACCTTGGTGGCAGCGCTCATGCGGTCGATGAAAAGAATTCCATTGAGGTGGTCGACCTCGTGTTGCAGAGCGCGCGCCAAGAGCCCGCCCGCCTCGATCTCCACCGTCTCGCCTTCCAACGTTTGCGCACGTAGGACCACCGAAGATGCCCGCCAAATATCCGCGGTGATTTCCGGGAAACTCAGGCATCCCTCCAAGCCAAGATCCTCATCATCGCTCAGCGTCAGCTCGGGGTTCAGAAGCACCAAGGGCATGGCCAATTTCGGATCCATCTCGACCCCATTCAGTTTCAAAGTGCTGGGGCGATCTTCCACGTCGGTGACATCGAGCACCGTCAATTGCAAAGGCTGTCCCACCTGTTGCGCGGCAAGACCGACGCCATGCGCTTCGTGCATCGTCTCGATCATGTTCGCGGCTAGTTCGCGGATCGCTTCGTCCACCGTTTCGACGCGAGCACCTTTGGCTCGCAACACCGGATCGCCATAGCGCACGATCGGCAGGTTCATTTCGAGCCGGCGGACTGCGTGAAGGCCGGCAAATTTGTCACTCCGGCGAGCTTCAGCGCGTCCATCACTTTGATGATGATCCCGAACGATGCTTTTTCATCCGCCTTGAGCACGAGGGTGCTCTTGCGCGCGGGGGGAAGGTTGGTAATTGCCGCCTGCAGTTCATCGACCGCAATGGGTTTCCCGTCGAGCTTGAGCGCGTCTTCCGCGTCAACACTCACAATTGCATGCTCGAGCTCGGCCGGCTTCGCGGTCGAGGTTTTCGATTCGGGTAGGTTGATCTGAACTTCCGGCTGATCCTTTTTGAAGGTGGTCGAGACGACGAAAAAAATGAGGAGAATCGTCAAGATATCGACCAGCGAGACAATGATAATGGTCGGAGCGCGGCGTTTCCGAACAGCGAACTTCATGACAACAGATTTGCGCGACCGTTAGGTCAAAGGTGTCGGGGCGTGTGCCATCGCGGGCGCTGGGACCGAAGACACCGCGCGTCCTGACATTCCTTCCGGGATGCGTCCGTAATAACACTTGCTGATGAGTTCCACGACGAGTGTTTCCATTTCCACCGACATGACCTCGACTTTTTTCGAGAAATAGCTGAACGCGATCAGCGTCGGGACCGCGATGGACAGACCGAAGACGGTTGCATTCAACGCCTCGGCAATTCCGAGGGCGATTGCCTTCGTGTCGGCCGCGCCCGTTCCGAGGCCGAGGTGAGAAAAGACGTGAACCAGGCCCGAGACCGCGCCGATCAATCCAAGAAGCGGCGCGATTCCGGTAATGATCTCGAGCACGATGAGTCCGCGCTCGAGAATCACCATCTCATGCCGGGCTCGCGTTTCGACCGCTTCGATATTTTCCGAGCGCGGCGCCCGCAGATTTTGCAAGGCGATACGAGTAATCCGGGCGAGCGAGGAGTCATCTTCGCGGACAATGCGCGCAAGGCGTTCCGGACTCCCACCTGGTACGAGCCGCTCGATTTCGCTCTCGATGACGAGAGGCAACACATTCCGTCGGCGCAAGGCTAGGGTTCGCAGGATGATGACGGTCAATGCGACCACCGAGCAAATGAGCAGGGGCCACATGAAGAGCCCACCGCGGACGAGAAAATCGACGACCGACGAAAGGGGGTTGGTCGCTTCGGCAAGATAGAGTGCGGTCATCGGTTCGCGAAAATCGTGAAGGATTCTTCCATTGTAAAGCGGCCTTCCGGAAGAGCGGAGAGGAGATCATCGGGAATGGGCGGGAACTTCGTCTCCTGAATCGAGCGCAACGCGATGCTGGCAGTGGCCTCGGTGGTGGTATTCTCGGTCATCCGCAAATTCTTAACGCTGCCATCCGCCAGAATTTCAAAAGTCACCGAGGTTGTGCCGATACTCACCAGATCTCCCTTTGCCTTAATGTAGTAATACCAGCGGGAGCCAATCGCGTCCTCGAGCAATTTTTTGTAACGCCCCTGCGGCGTGCCGACGGCATTCACGGCTGAGCGCCCCCGGTTGTTGATGCCTCCGCGGATGACTGTTTTTTGCTGAAAATCCTGGTAGCTGGAAGCCGCGTTCGGAGGCTTTTGATCAGGCGGAGGCGTCGGGGTTGGCGTTTCTGTCGGCGTGGGAATTTCAGTGTTCTCTTCGGTCGAAGCTGGCGAGGGGACAGGCGTGGGAGTCTGGGTGAGGAGCGCGAGCTGATTCGGCGCCGGAGTCGGTGCGGCGGGCGTGGCAGTTTCGTTATGCGTCGGTTCTTTCT
>JADMIO011081523.1_pt1 | contig 13764 bp, 14 predicted proteins | sample 8958161 | NCBI WGS metagenome assembly JADMIO01 (sample SAMN16585339, study PRJNA669376) | soil metagenome | isolation source: Crop rotation soil | place: USA: Cullars Rotation, Alabama | collected 2011 | reverse complement strand
GCCTTTCAGCCGTGTGTATGCGCCTTTCGTGTGGCGCGGGTGGGACGATTTCGGGTGCGGCGCGCTGGGGGACATGGGTTCCTACAGCTTCGACACGCTGTTCCGCGTGCTCAAGTTGCAGGCTCCTGTAAGTGTCGAAGCAAGTTCGAGCGAGCGTCATGAGGAGACCTATCCCATAGCGTCGATGATCCACTATGAATTTGGAGCGCGCGGCGACATGCCGCCGGTAAAGTTTACCTGGTATGACGGCGGGCTGAAACCGCCGCGTCCGGAGGAACTGGAAGCGGGCCGGGCCTTCAAGGGCGAGGGCGAGGAAGGCGATGAGGGCATGCTGTTGGTGGGGGATCAAGGCAAGATTTTGTGTGGCTTTAATGGGTCCGATCCCAAGCTGATTCCGCAGTCGAAGATGGATAGCTACCAGCAGCCTCGCAAGACTTTGCCACGCTCTCCAGGTAATGAACGGGAGTGGCTCGACGCCTGCAAAGGCGGCAAGACGAAGCCCGGCGCCAACTTTGAATTTGAAGGCATGGTGACGGAGACTTTACTGCTGGGAAATGTCAGCACGCGGCTGGCCCAGAAATTGACCTGGAGCCGCGAGGATTTGAAGATTACGAATGTGGCAGGGGCAGAAAAATATATTCGCCCTGAGCGGCGCAAGGGATGGGAACTATAGTTAAGGAGAGAACATGACAACGATTTCTAGGAGAGAGTTCCTGCAAGTGGCCGCGGCGGGTGGCGCAACTGCCGGCCTGATTTCGATGGCTGCGATGAAGCTCGATGCCAAGCCACTCGGCATGCCGATCGGGTGCCAGACCTGGCCTGTGCGGGAGATGATCGAAAAGGATTTTCCGGGAACCATCAAGCAACTGGCCGATACCGGTTTCGAGACGGTTGAACTGTGTTCACCTGTTGGCTATGCCGACTCGGGTTTCGGCGGGCTGGCGAAACTCAAGGGAAGCGAGATCAAAAAGATACTGGGAGACGCAGGCGTGAGCTGCGTCAGCTCCCACTTTTCGCTCGATGAGCTGCGCACCCAACAGGACGATCGCATTCAATGGGCCAAAGATGTCGGACTCACGCAGATGCTGGTGCCTTCGCTGGATGGGCCAGAAAATCCCAAGATGGATGACGTCAAGCGGCTGGCCGAGGAATACAACAAGATTGGGGAGAAGGCGGCGAAGGCGGGAATCCAGCAGGGCCTGCATGCCGAAGACTTCGAAACCTCCATGGTCGAGGGGAAGCGCGTCTACGATGTCCTGTTCGAGTTGCTCGATCCGAAGCTGGTGAAATTTCAGTTCCAGGTCATGAACATCGGACGCGGCGTGGAGCCGGCGGCTTATTTCAACCGCTATCCGGGACGATTCATCTCCATGCATGTGCAGGGATGGTCGTTTGACAGCAAGAAGGTAATGGCGGTGGGCCAGGACATGCTCGACTGGAAGAAGATTTTCGCAGCAGCCAAAAAAGGCGGAATCAAGAATTACTTTGTGGAGATGGACCTGCCGTTGATGAAAGAGAGCGTGCCGTATTTGAAGAAGTTGCAGGTGTGAAATGCGCCGACTTGCAAGCTTAGCCCCCGATGCCTTCTGCAAAGAACGCGGATAGGATGGGCACGCTTAATCCGTGGTTTTTAGCCAGGACGCCTTCAGTGCCGTCTTTTCCTGATTTTGGGAAATTCACAGGTTTCCGTGTTCGATCGTCACATCCTTCCGTCCGCACCTCTGCATAAGCTTGCTCCATGCCCAGGGCGGCATTACAGCCATGCAATCCCAGGTCGCCGAATTCGAGTGTTTTCTGCTTCGCTATGTGCCCAATGTAGTGACGGGGGAGTTCGTCAATATTGGGCTAGTGATGTGGGAGGGTACGCATGAGGGAGAACCTCGAGTGGAAGTACGTTTCCAGCAGGACTGGGGTCGAGTGCTGCAGATCGACCCAAATGCGGATGTCGAAGTCCTGACCGCCACATGTACGGAAATTGGCCTGCTCCTGCAGCAGGCGCCCGATCGAGCCATGGTGAGGCGCAAGCTGGAAAGTTTACTATCCAACGTCGTGCAGCTTTCCGAGAGCTTCAGGATCCGAACCGACGATGCTGCCCACGAGATAAGAAGATTGACCTCCCTGTACCTCGGCATGGGGCAAACTGCCGACCCGGGTACGCAGAATTTGTTCGACCAGCTTCCATCCTATGCGGCCTACCACGAAGTATCGCGCTCGGTTCCGTTGTGGGGAACGGTAGCTGCGGGACGCCCTATCGAAGCTTTTTCGACTGCTGAAACTATCTCGCTCGAGGACATCATCGGCCGGAAAACTGTCTACGCCTTGAGAGTGCGGGGAGACTCCATGCAGGACGAACATATCGCCGACGGTGACTACGTGCTCCTGGAGAAAACCAAAAAAGCTCACAACGGAGACATCGTGGTCGCACTCGTAGACGGGTACGACACTACGCTCAAACGATTCTATCTACGAGGCGAGACTATCAGGCTGCAACCTTCCAACGTCACCATGCCGCCGATCATTGTTGCCGCGGCGTCGGTCCAGATCCAAGGGAGAGTCGTAGGAGTGCTGCGTAAGTATTAAATGCCAAGAGGCCCAAGCACTGGGACACCATTAAAGTGCTCCGTTCCCTCCGCTGATAACTTTCCTCTGCTTGGTTCGTCCAAGTGACTTATTTGAGGAAAAACAGGTACGACTATGACCTTCACAATCAACACGCTTCGACTGTATATGTTCCGGGGTATAACAACTCTCACATTGACGGTTTGTCTGTTGACCATGCCCCTGTTCGCTGCATCCATAAGTGCAGAGGATCGCGAACATCTTCAAGTGCACATGGAAATGACCACGCAAATGGTGGCTGAGCAAGTGCGTGGCTTATCACCTGCCCAGCTAGAGTACAAAGCCTCGCCGGACCGTTGGAGCATCCGCGAAGTGGTGTCGCATCTGGCGGTGTCCGAGCCTGACTATTGGCGAGACCTGCAGAAAGCCCTCAAGGCCGCGCCCGATATGAAGGGGAAGAAGTCGAACGTCACCGACGCCGATCTCCTCTGGTATGGCATCGATCGTGTGCAGCATACCAAGACCGGAGGCGGGCACGAAAAGGTCGACACCTACAAGGACCTCGGCGAAGCGCTAGGGAAGTTCCAGGCGCTGCGCGCCACCATGACTGACTACATTAAGACGACCACCGATGACATGCGGGCCCACAGCTTCGGGACGCAAGAGGTGATCGATTGCTGGCAGTGGATGCTGGAAATCTCCACACACGCCGAGCGCCACATCCAGCAGATTCGCGAGATCAAGAACGATCCGAACTTCCCGCGGAAGTGAGGCCTGGCAAAGGCACCGGAACACCCACCCATCAACCAACAACTTGGTTATCGCCGGATGACTTTTACTATGTTACTTCCTGAATCGTCCGGCGGGCTGCTGGCATTTGCTGATACTTTGATTCGTCGGCCTGCGCTCTCGAGAAGCAGGACAGTGCTGTTACCGGTCCCTGCCGGAATGGCGACATCAGGGCTGAAAGCACCGAAGGCGTTGATGTCCGGACGCTGGTTCCTTCTAAAGCGAGCGTTCCGGAGATGAACTCGCAACGTGTTGTCTGAGGCGGAGCCCGCGGGATCACTCACCCCTGCCACGGCAACGATCCCTCCTGGGAGTCCGAAGGCAGGTGTTTCCGTCTGGTTTCCGGCAAATGTATCGGACCAACTATCAAATTTCACAGAGTTGCCGACAGCTACTGGCCCGCCAAGGCTGGCGCCTCCCAGCACGGTGCAGCCGATTCCGTTGTTAGAAAAATGATTGCCAACCGACTCGACCTCAATAGCAGCCCATTGCGTCGATGAGTTTCCGACCAGGCATCCGACGAGGTTGCCCTGCGAATAGTTTCCGCGAAGTTTGGCCCGGATTGCCGAGCCATCGGCGCCGTTCGCGTTACTGATGCGCAGGCCCTGGCCTTGTCCTTGCACATTGCCGTAGAGAATGTTGCTTTTGATGTCTACCGCCAGAATCCGTCCGGCATTTGCCGGTCCGATGTTACGGACATCGATTCCCCGCTGGTTGTTTTTGACAATCAGATGAGCGATGCGAAGGTGGACAGCGCCCGTCCATTCCAGATCAGTTTCAATGGCAGCCGCCCCATTGACAGCATTCTGCACCGTCAACCACTCCACGGTGTTGCGGCCTCTTCCCAGGCGTATTGCTCCGGTTAGGGGAGGTATGGCATAGGAAGCTCCAGGGAGAGCGGAAGCGTCGATAATTACCCGCCGAGGATCGCCTGGTACTCCCACCAGCGACATACCCGGTTGCAGTTCAAGCCGACCGGCATGTGCACGATCGACCCCGAGGGGAGTCCTAGGCGTCAGAGTATAAAGCCCCGCGCGGAGTTGAATAGTCTTCGCTGCATTGTTGATGTTGTCCACCGCCTCATAAAGTTCTTCGCTGTTTCTAACGCGGATGCTGGTGTCGCCAAAAGCCAATGGTGACACACTAAGAGCCATGAAGAGACAGCAAAGCAAAGGATGTTTCATACTCCCAACCTCTTGAACAGCGAAAGTCGTATCCCTCTTATCATCGCTACACTATTGCCGCTCTAGAACTCCTCTTCCACCTACTCCACCACAGCCGGTATCGTAGTCAGCGAGTTCCATGTGCGTCGCGTCCGAACTCACATTGCCATAGATAGTCGTCGTGGTTCCATCCTGGGCTTTCAGGTCAAGTGTGATAAGACGTCCGTACAAATAGGACCGAACGATCGAGAATCGTTCGGAGCAAAGCGGACTGTCGTAAGTAACTGATCCATCGAGTTGCAAAGATCCTTTCACCGCCCAGAGGGATTGTGTCAGGTCCGCGGTCACCTGGACCTCCCCTTCCGTACTCTCCCCCAAACGGCCGATATAGATTCCCTTTATGGGTTGAAACTTCAAACCAGTGAGTCGGCCATTATGTCCGTCAGCACAGCCCCCTGTAAAACTGTATTCGCCGTCCGTAATCGAAGCGTTATCCATAGACAACTGGCCACGAATTCTCAACGTTTGACCGTTAATGGGGATGGAATCAAGCGAAATTTCTCCATCGGGACCAATCGCGCCGGACAGGTTGATGGCCTGATCTTCCGTGTAGCAAGAGTTATTATTGACATCGAAAGTGGCCATGATGTGAGCCGTCCCTCGAATCGAGCTGTCCGTGAAACTCAACACCGCATCTATTTCTTCCGTGAATGGAGTTTGCGATGAGCTGGCGCTCGGTACGAGCAGGAATTGCCAGCTATCAGCCTGAACAAGATTGATTCCTGAGGGCGGCAGAGGCTCGGGAGGATTTGAGGAAGGTGGGGGAACAAGTGAGCCACCACCGCATGAGATAAGTGGGATCAAAATGACAATTACAGCAAGCTTTTCGAGCTTCACGCCAGCCATCTCCTTTACGTCCCGTGAGCAACATTCGGTCATCCCGCCCATGCAGGAAGTGGTTTGACAATACTGATTTAGCTGATATAAACAATTGGCCTAAAAGACCCACCATTCCCCCTTAGGTCCCCGTATGCTGCGATACCGCCCGGCGAAAACACGGGACATCCCTGAGGCTGTGAGTCAGATCGCGGCCCACCCAGTGATCGCCGGCCGCTATGACGGCGCAATTGCTGAACTGGAGCAAGCCTGGCTTCGTCTTCTTCCGATCGCGAGTTTTAAATGTCTAGTGTGTGAAGACCTGTCTCAGAGTCCAGCCAGAATGATCGGGAGTTATTGCGCCTCCTTCGTTACCGATGAGTTTGCGAAGAGAATTGCCGCACTGCCACTGCAATGGATTGGCCGGTCCCTGGTAAAGAGTGTGACCAGCGGGCCGCGGGCGCTGCTCACGGATGCCGAGTTAGTGACCCACAATTCGACCGGCGGGTTGAACCTGGTGATCTGGCCGAGCGGGCCTATTCCGGAATACGAATATGATCGCGAATTCAGGATGGTCAGCCAGAGCAGCTTTCATGATTCTTTCCGCGGATACCATCTGAAGCGATTACAAGCTCAGGCGTCCCATCCCATGGAAATGGTCATGGCAGTCAACAGCGGAGGGTGGCTGTTACGCAATCCAGGTGGGCAGTATGAACGGTCGATCAACGGGGATGCGCAGGCGTTATTCTCTGAACCCCACCTCCTGGAAGTGACTGAGCAGACAGCGGCGGAACAACCGGGAGCTTGGGTGAGCCTATTCTTCGCGCATCGCAAGCCGACCATCGGATTTTCGCGCAGCCAACAAAGGTTGCTGTGCTCGGCCCTCGCTGAACGTACGGACGAGGAACTTGCCCAAGAGCTAGACACCTCGCTCTCAACCGTCAAGAAGCAATGGGCCGCGATCTATTTGCGGGTAGATTCACGCAAGTTGAAAACCCTTGTCCTGGAGGGCAACCGGGCGGTCGAGGGGGACCGGGGCAAGGAGAAGAAACGCAAACTTCTGGCCTTCCTTCGGGAACACCCCGAAGAGCTGCGCCCATATGCAATGAAGAAATGAGTTTAATCCAGTCGTTGATTCTAAGGAGCGTCTTTGGGTTCTAACGTTATAGTCCCCTCATCACCCGAGCAGGTAATCGGGATGTCACTTCGTATCGATGTGCCGTATCTCCCCGAGAGCTTGGATGTTGTAGGGTCAAGTGATCCGCTGAAGAAGAACAAGACCGGTACATTGTCGGACTCATCTACGTCAAGAAAGAGTTCTGTCCCGTAAATGCGCCCATAGACGTCCACTTTTGCCGTACATGTTGAAGTCGAATAATCCAATGTGCCGCTCAGATAGTAATAGCCATCATAAAGCCCAGTCTCTGAAAAAGTAGTGGAAACCTGCACACGGGGATCGCCTGCAATGGCTAATCCAGTTCCGCTCCAGGAACCTCTCAGGTGACGGATGCGGATCGCCGTAGCTTCGCCCTGCTCATCCGGAGAACAGCCGTTGGTTACGGCAAAGTCTCCCGAGAGATGGCTGATCGCTTTGCCGTTTCCTGTCAACTTTCCGCGGAGTGTCATGCCCGACGAGTTGGGATTGGTTTGAAAATCCAGTTCCTGACCATTGAACTTCCCCTTGAGCGAAACTACCTCGGGAAGCTGGCATCTGGTGGTGACCTTTACGGTACCCGAAACTTCGCTGCCCTTCTGTACCAAATGGCCGCCGACGCGGTATTCATTGCCCTGATCGCTCGTGCCGATAATGGACCAATTTCCTTCCAGGATCGTAGAAGTGTCGGGCGCGAGCGGTCCAGGTTCGCCCATATTCTCATCTCGATTTCCGCAAGCCCCAGTCAATAGGAATAAGGCGGCACTGACGGATAAGCATGCGTTTTTCACATTGTTGCGCATAGGCTATTTCCCGCAGAACGATTTCGGAAACCGGGATTAGAGGCCCGTCATTTTGACGAGTCTGTTAGCAGCGCACAATAAGTCTTTGTCTGCTTGTAAACAAGGGGTCTAAAAGACTACTTGGGGATAGCGGTTTGGATGTTGAAACGGTGCAAGTATCATCGAGGGTGGCTGGATTTCATTTTGTGGAACCTGGGATAAGCAAAATCTATCCTTTTCTCAAGCAAGCTGACCGCCGTCTACGAAGAGAAGCACACCGTTAACGTAGTCGGCGTCGCGCGAGGCCAAGAATGTAGCGGGCCCCGCCACATCGTCGGGCTTACCAATGCGACCCAACGGAATTAACGTTTCGTATTTCTTCATAAATTTCGGATCGCCAATCATGGGAGCGGACAGCCGGGTATGGATCAGTCCGGGCCCAACCGCATTTGAGTTGATGCCATGGCGGCCAAGTTCGCGGGCCAGAGTTTTGGCCAGCAGATAAATTCCTGACTTCGAGACATTGTAAGGGGCCAATTCGGCCTCCGCATCCCACGAGTTGGTAGAAGCCATAAAGACCAACTTGCCACGTTTTTGCTTCACCATGTGGGGAGTGACAGCGCGCGCCGCCAAGAAGGCCCCTTTCAAGTTGGTGTCGAGGGTCCAATCCCAGAGTTTTTCATCCGTCTGAAGAAAGGGGGCATCCTTACAGACGCCCGTGACGTACATCATGATGTCGATGCGTCCGTGCCAGCGTATGACTTGTGCAACCATTTTCTCGACGGCCGCCCGTCGCCGCACGTCGCAGTAAACGGTTCGAACGTCCCCTCTGGCGCGACGAATCTCCGTCTCAGTTCGCGTCATCATTTTCCGGTCGATATCTGCGATGACTAAGCGCGCCCCTTCCGACGCAAGTCTGGCTGCGATTGCTTTGCCGATGCCTTGCGCTCCCCCGACGACCAAGGCCACCTGCTCTTTGAAACGTCCAGGAATGTGTGCCATCCTTCGCTCCCATTGGTTGATCTAAAAGCACTCGCAGCCACAACTCCACGATTTGAAGATACCAAACAGATTCTGAATGACGGGCCCGCTTTTCTACTTTGCCACGGCTTCCAGAAGTTTTTGTACTGGCGGGACGATCATCAGCAGCACACCGGCTGTCGGCTTCTGCGCTTCCAATAGTAAGGACCGCTGCTGCTCCAGCCAGCCATCCGGCGGGCGTTCCTTGCGACTATGGTAGTCCAGCGCGAGCAACCCGACGTTCGCTATCGTGGAAAGATTGTGCGAGGCCGGCGTTGCTGCTTTCAACAAAAATGATTCGGCTGTGGCAGGCTGCAAGATGCTGTCATTGTCACGCCAGCGCGTAAGCCAGGAACGAATCTGAAGTTCGTTTTCGGCGGTAGTCTCTCCAGCGTTAAATCTGTCGACTAGCTGAGTGAAGCGGCGCGCCGTGCGACTTTCGGGCCGGACCGCATCAATCAGACGGTTCATCGGAGTTGTAGAGACGACCGTATTGCCATCGAATTTATAGCGGTCATCTTCGTTTACAGGCTGCAGAACATCGGCAAGAGTGCGCAGCGAGGAAACATCACGGGTGCCGGCGATGCGTTGCAGCATCCAGTCATAAGTCGAGTTGTGGGTGAGACCGTATTCGTCCAACTGGTGGGTGATCGCATCCAGGCGCGCATACATGGAATCCACATCGGTAACATTTTGTGGAGACCATAGGCGTTCCGCGATCGCCGCAGTACGCGGCCAGATATGCGAGTCGTACATTTCCGTCGAGACGTACTCGGTCCACATGCAACTCTCTCCGCCTAGAATGCGCTTTGCTTCTTCCGGCGTCAGACTAGTAGATGGCCCAGTCATTGGATCGGAGGCGTAGTGTTGCGCCGCACTCTGATCGACATCGAGATAGTAGCCAAAAGAATGCAGCGCGCTGAAACCCTGCTGCACGGATTGCACCAGAGAGGCCTGTCCGCGCCAGGAATGAATCACAATATCCTTCGGCAATGCCGGGTCTAAGATTTCATCCCAGCCCATCATGATCTTGCCGTGCTTTTGTATCATCTTTTGCACACGGCGATTGAAGTAGGCTTGCAACTCCGCGTTGCTGTGAAAATTGTGCGCACGCTTGAATTCCTGGATTTGCCGGCTTCCATCCCACGCCTTGCCGTTAACTTCATCTCCACCGATGTGAAAGTAACGGTCAGGGAAAATACCCGCCATCTCGTCGATGAAGTCATTTAAAAATTTATAGGTAGTCTCTTTGGAAGGATCCATGGTGGGATCGAGAATGCCCCAGTGCTCGGCCACCGGAAAGGGCCCGGGGGTGCTGGAAAGTTCCGGATAGCCGACCAGCCAGGACACGCTGTGCCCCGGCATGTCGAACTCGGGCACCATGCGGATTCCCCGGTCTGCGGCATACGCGATCAAATCGCGCATCTCGGCCTGCGCATAGTAGCTTCCTAGCGAGCCCTGCTCATGCAGCTTTGGAAACCTCTTGCTCTCCATCCGGAACCCCAGGTTCTCCGTGAGGTGGAGGTGCAGCACGTTCATCTTTACCGCTGCCATAGCATCGAGGTTGCGTTTTAGAGCGTCCACGGGCATGAAGCGACGGCCAAGATCCAACAGCAAGCCACGCCACGGGAAACGCGGTTGGTCTTGGATGGAAACCGCAGGGACCGCGAATCCGGAAGGGGTAGCCTTCACCAATTGCAAAAAGGTCTGCAAGCCGTGCAAAGCGCCGAGCGAATTAGGAGCATTTAAGACCGCACCGGCGTCCGTGATTTCGAGCGTATACGACTCATCTTCTCCCAACTCTGGAAACTCTTTGGCGCGGGTTGCAACGCGAATGACAAGTTTGGCCGACGAATCGTTGACCAACCGGCCAGTAAACGGAATGCCGGTGGTCGTGAGGAGATTCGCAGAGAAACGTTCCACGGCTTTGCGGACGCGAGGGTCGTTCGGGCCTTCAATCTTTACGTGAAAAGAATCATCGATCGCGAGTTGTCCGGATCCCGATTGGACCTTCGCAGGGAGCGGCATGAGGTTGAATGTAGATTGTGCCTGAGCGGGAACGAATACCGTGAACAACAGGATGCCGAACACGAAACTCTGCATTTGGTCACTTGGAATGTAGGAATACAAACCGGATCGTTTGTTCATTGTGGTCCCGTCATACGAGCTCAGCATAGAATCGAGGTTGTCAACAAGACTGTCGACTATACCACGCTGGCACGCCAGCACGAGGAGCCCCCTGGGAAGACGAATTGAGGATAACCTGCGATCTCCATTTCTTCTGTGAGTCCTGACGCGCTTACAAGCTTGATGTAGGAAGTAGGTTTTCAAATCTTTTTACACGCAACGCTCGCACGGGCCTCTTCATCTCAGTGCAAAACATTACACAAGCATAAGGAGGTAGCTTGACCCCGAAAAATACAATATGTCTCTGGTTTGACAATGATGCGCAGGAAGCAGCGCGCTTTTACGCTGCGACCTTTCCCGACAGCAAAGTAAGCGCTGTCCATGACGCGCCCAGCGACTACCCAGGTGGCAAAAAGGGTAATGTGCTGACGGTTGACTTCACGGTACTGGGCATTCCCTGTCTTGGCCTGAACGGCGGGCCGGCGTTCAAGCATAGCGAAGCTTTTTCCTTCCAGGTGGCGACCGACAATCAGGAAGAAACCGATCGATACTGGAACGCAATCGTCAGCAATGGCGGCAAGGAAAGCCAGTGTGGCTGGTGTAAGGACCGCTGGGGCATCTCCTGGCAGATCACACCACGGGCCCTAACTGAGGCGCTGGCGGCCGGGGGCACTGAAGCAAAGCGTGTCTTTGAGGCCATGATGCCGATGAAGAAGATCGACGTCGCCACCGTCGAGGCCGCGCGTCGAGGCTCGTAGTAGCGGAATGATCCTTCCATGAGAAAAGGCCCGCTGAGCGGGCCTTTTCTTAACGCCAAGAAGCCGGATTATCGGTTTCCCTGGTTTTCGCGCTCGCTGGGGCGGTTATTTCCGGGCTGGTTTGAGCCTTGCTGGCCCTGTTGCGGCTGGCCGCTCTGACCTGTGTTCCCGCTTTGACCGCTCTGAGGATTCCGTTCGGTAGTTTTATTGTCTGCCATACGTTCTCCTTTCGGCGCAAAGTTGCGTCACCTCTTTAGTTGCACTAAGGCGGCCACGATGTTTCCTCTAGTAATTCCTTTGTTTCGCCTGGTCGAGCAGCTTTTACCGGAATGTTTCTCAGTACCCGGTTTGGACGGGTAATTTCGAAACCGTTCAGCATCCATGCTCGCTGCGGTGAAGTTGCAGGCTCCCCCGAATCTGGATGAGTTCCAACCTGATCTCCTTGCATTCAGCTCGAGTTCTAAGAAATTCCGCAGGATCTTTTTTGATGAGGCGAAGCAGGCGGCTGGCGCGTTCGCTCAAGAGATCGGTGAGCGTCCATAGCTTGATTTCAAGCTCATCCCGATGTTCGCATGCATGGACAAGCATCGACGCTTCCTCTCGGCTGACAAGAGGAGCACGGCGGTACGATGGCCCGGAGGACGGCTCTTGAAAGGTACAGGTAGGATGCGATGAACCGTCACGCGATGGTATCGCAAAGAACAAATTCGGAGATTTTCTGGATCGTCCGCGTGAGGTTCGGCGATCTCAAGGCCTGATGGTTAGAACGCCTCTAGCCAGCGAAAGTGGCTTCGGCCAGGTGACTCCATTCGCTGGCACAGCGTTGGACATTACTGGCAAGGTTTGCGGGAGGCGGGCTCGAAGTGGTCCCGCTGGGCATCGATCTGCCGGGCAAATGTTCCCTTCGAATGCCGCGAATATTGCGGTTCGCCCGGGCAGTAGTAGAGGGCGGTCCGCAGGTCAATCCATACTCGAGTTTCCGGATTTCCGCGAGACATTTGCGCCGATACTTTTTTCAGGCCAAGAGACAACAACGGCTGACCAAAGAAATTTACGTTTATGGCATACATGAGCGCCAACGAAAGCAGACCTGCTCCAGCAAGCGCGGCAATTTTCGATCGCCGCCTCCGATGAGGGTGGCGGTTATGGGAAGAGGAATACGGAGAAGCGCACTCATTCGCAAGCAACTTTAGAATTTCCTGTTGGCGATCTGTCAGTTCACTCTCGCACGTACTCGAGTGAAGGCAACTCTGCAACACCGCCCCGGCGGCCTTGGCGGTGTAGCAGGTCTTTCCGGCGATGACCCGCTCAATGGCCAACACAAGGTTCTGGACGGCATTCTCCTGGAGCACAAAACCGTAAGCACTGGCGGCAAAGATCTTGCGAGTCACTTCCGGGTCATCACTGCCGGTGAGGATAATCGACTTTTGATCGGGATGACTGGCTGCGATGCGGCGAGCCACTTCCAGCCCACCAAGCTTGGGAAGATCGATATCGATCACCACAATGTCCGGGTGGAGTTTGCTGGCTTTCTCGATGGTCTCTTCCCCATCCCCGGCTTCCCCGCAAACTTCCCAGTTGAACTGTGATGCGAGAAGCGCACTGAGCACTTGTCGCGCCACGACGCGGCCGTCGGCGATGAGAATGCGAACGGGATTGGACGAGTCAGATTTCATCGGTCATCCTCCTGTTGCACCGCCGCGCTGGCCGGAATGGTGATCTGGTTCCACGATCCCATCGGAATCGGGGATTTGAAGTTGTAGCGAAAGCTCACTCGAACTCCCAGACTGGGGTTCGATCCGCAGGCGGCCGGCGGAGTTTGACACTTGACGCTTCCGCAGGTGAGCGGCGCGTTAGTACATATTTCGACATTCCCGGGCGACGAGCACACTGGGGCGGGAACATTCGAACAAGCGAAGCTCGGACTATAGGATGTGATGTTGGCCGGATCCAAATGTCCAGCCTGTAATGCCGAATTCAGACTGCTTATGACTTGCGTGTTATTTGGGAAGGTGTTCGTGCAGGAAGTACAAGTTGGGCGAGCGGCAAATTGTGCCGCCTGCTTCGCCGCTCGCTCGGTTGTGGAAGCTACATGAAAAGCCAGCCCGAACCAGAAGATTGCGAGGATCACCAGGAACAAGATCGGCAGGACAAGGGCCAGTTCCATGATCTCGGCCCCGCGGTCCCGGCGTGACCCGATCGGCATTGCAGGCCGGCTATGTGTTCGCATCTCCATACGAGATTTCAATTAAGACTCGGCGCGGTTACTTCCACGGTCAGCTGCGCCGGCCCGATAAAGGTGCTTCCCGGAACCACTAATCGCGAGACACGCCCGAAACTCCATTGATAGGGATAACTCAGCGTCAATTTGTTGGCTTCCACCCATTCGGGTGTAGTGCCGGGATTCTGATACGGGCTCCCGCGATTGACGACCAACCGGAGCGTTCCGGCGCAGCCGCTGGCGGTGTAAGTCCACGTCAAATCTGTTTTGTTAGGCACGGCGTTGGAAAGACCACAGTCATTGATCTTCATGGAAA
>JADMIO010941468.1_pt1 | contig 13764 bp, 9 predicted proteins | sample 8958161 | NCBI WGS metagenome assembly JADMIO01 (sample SAMN16585339, study PRJNA669376) | soil metagenome | isolation source: Crop rotation soil | place: USA: Cullars Rotation, Alabama | collected 2011 | reverse complement strand
AAGTAACCTACTTGAAATCAACTGTAGGGGTGGCCCTCCGTGGCCACCCGTCTTCCAGAATGTCAACCCTTACGGGCGGCCACGGAGGGCCGCCCCTACAAAAACGCTATTGCGGCGCTCTGCCGGCAAAACTCGATACGTCCGCAACGTCAAAATAATCGTGCTTACAAACACGAGCGCGCCGCACGCAACATGCGCCACCGTGATCGAGATCATCGGATTGAGCGGCTGCGGATCTTCCGGCGACTTCAGGCGCGTCACGTAAGCCGCAATCCCGAGCGACAACTGCACGAATAACAACACGAGGGCGATCAAAGCCGGACGCGCCAGAAACTTCTCATCCTTATGTCTTTGCAAAACAGTCAACGTCGCCATGCCGAGCGCGATCGTCACGGCCACTGCACCGCCGATGTGCGTCAGTACGAGATGCATCGGCAGGTGCTGATCCCATGTTGCCGAGTGACGCAGCGTCGCCCCGATAACCAGTTGCAGAAAGATCGTGACGAGCGCTGCTGTACAAAGGTATCGCAGCGGCAGCGTTCCCTTCTCTTCGTCCAACGGCCTCGCTTCCATCCAGCTTCTCGACGTGAAAACCGCAAGGCTCACGGTCGTACAAAAGAAGAGCTGCGCGAGTGTTGCATGGGCAGTCGAGACCGCGAGCGGCAGCATCAGTTTCACGGTCAAGCCGCCGAGCAATCCCTGCGCAATCACGGCCAGTAACGCGAAGACGCCGAGCTTGCGCACCCAGTCGCGCTTCTCTTTTGCAAGGATGTAGATCATCAACACTATCGTCAGCATGCCGACGGTAGTCGCGATCATGCGGTGACCGTGTTCCCAGAACAGGTTACCGACCATCTTTGGAAAGAACTGCCCGTTTGAAAGCGGCCAGTCGGGTGTCGCCAGTCCTGCGTCATGACTGGTGACGAGCGCCCCGGCGATAATTAAGAAAAACGTCGCGCAAGCGACGAAGATAGCAAATCGATTGAGACCCCGGTTCATTCGTCTATTTCAAGGAAAGCAGTCTCACGCGGCGTCGCAGCGGCGCTGCGTGAGAGCTGCTTCAAACTACTAGCCTAGTGTTTCATCACCGGCAGCTCGAGCGCCGGCATCATCTGCAGCGACGGCTTCGTCGAGCTGGTGGCCGCTCCACCGAATGTAAAGTCAGCTTTCGCTGCGCCATTCGCCGGTACGGTCACTTCCATCGTCTTCTCTTCACCGTTCGCGCCGCCTTCTCTCCACGCGACCACGGTGTACTTGCCCGCCGGAACGCCCTTGATCTCGAACGCACCCGTATCGCTGCTCACTGCGAAGAGCGGGTTCTTCGTCACGCCGATGTAAGCCTTCATCCACGGATGCTGATTACATTTCACGGGGATGAGAACTTCGGAGCGCGTAAAGGCTTTCTCGATTGGAGGCGCGCCGTTGGCTTGCGTCTGGTTCCACTCCTGGTTCAACTTCGGTGTCGGGTGGATGTTGTGTTGGGTGGCGTCACTATTTGTGATCTTGAGTTTCTGATTGACCATTACGCCCAGCACGTGTGGTGCGTAGTGGCAGCCATTCTGATCCAGTTGGACTTCGCTGGTCGGCGTGGCCCAGGAATAATCACCGATCTTCTTGCCGCCTTCGACGGTGCCTTCCTTGATGTAGACAAAGGTATTGGCCACCTTGCCGTCTTTAACAATCGTGTCGTCGGTCATCAAATTCGGATTCTTCTGGCCGCAGACTGGATCGGCGGTCGTGTCGATCTTCTTTGGCGCCGGCGGTGTACCGTTATATGAGATTACGCCGGAAATGGTTCCCGTTGGACCGCTGTAAGGTCCTCCTGCTTCGGCTGTCGCGTTGGTGTTCCCCGAACCAGTATTGCTGGTCGTGCCGCCACCACACGCAGAGCCAAGAGCTAGCAGAGACAGTGCAATCGATAACACAAGCCAGACTTTTGTCTGCTTATTCATGATCAACTCCTCCAAACTAAGATAACTTTCGCATTAACTGTAGCACGGAAGCCGTGCCAACACGGAGCGCGCTTGAAATCAACTGTAGGGGGTGGCCCTCTGTGGCCACCCGTCGTTAATTTTGCAGCAGCGGGTGGCCACGGAGGGCCACCCCTACAGTAACTGCAAGTTGCCGTCCTAATGCGGCGCGGCGTCGAATTCGCACGTGATTCGATCGCTTCTTCGCGCGAGCGTGATTCTGCGTCGTCGCTGCTGTCGGAAGCGCGGTCGTCGCCGGACCTGCCGCCGTTAACTGCCGCTGCTCATCCGGATTCATCAGGAACATGTATCGCACCAGCAAGCGCGCGTGATCTTGATCGTAGCCAGCCGCGGCCGGCGGCAATGACGCCAGATTAGCCACCCAGTGCTCGCCTTCTTTGCGGAACAGTCCACTCGGCATCGCCGTTCCCGGGCTAATCTGCGACGGATCGAGCAACCAGCGGAACGTCCAATCCGGTTTCAAACGCTCAGACGCGAGGAGGAAGTTTGGCGCAATCGCCTTCGCATCGTGAGACGGATCGCCCGTGATGTGACACTTCAAACACGGCGTGCCTAACGTAAACAACTGCCGCGCGAGCACTCGCTCCTGCGCCGTCAACGGCATGAGCTGCTCCTTGATATACGGATCCTGCTGGCCAGACATCGCCATGAAGAACCTCACGAGGATCTGCAACTCGTTCGGCGAGAAGTTGAACGTCGGCATGCGGAACTGTAGATACGGACGCACGCCATTGCGATCCAATCCGGGTTGCGGCAACAAGTGCCCCGTCACATTGTTCGCAGCCGGACTCGCGCCTGGCTGTGGTGAAGCAGCAGCCGTAGCTTGCGGACTCGGAGACGGTAACGCCGCGATCTGTTTCGCCTGTTCCGGCGTCTTCTCACCACTCAACGACGGATCGTGCAGGAAGCGCAGCAACCACGTCGGATCGACGCGCGCGCCTTCACTTGTCAGTCGCGGCGGCAACATATCTTTCCCTTCCGGCGTCTGGTAGAACGGCAGGTCCATCACCACCGACCGCTGTCCGACCTGCACCTGGTGACAACCCATGCAGTTGTATTTCTTGATTACCCACCAGCCGTTTTGAATGTCCTGTCGACGTTGATCCTGCGGATTGAAGAAGAGCGAGCTCGGTACGTTTGAGCCTTCAGCCCCGACGCTCCCCAGCAGGAAGGTCGTGAGCGCTGTGCGCCACTGCGGCGTCAGATACGGCTGCGGCATGCGCAGGCGATCCTTCGGATCCTTCTCTTTGCCCTCGTCGTAGATCGACGGCTGCGTGATCTTGTGTTCGAAGAAACCCTTGTGGTTGTACCAGGGCTTCTCTTCTTTCTCATCGGGACGCAGCTTCAGCGGATCGAGTCCTTCTTCCGCGTGCTTCGTTTGTAGCGCGAAGTCGAGTCGCTCGATCGGAGTTGCGCCTTCGACGGTCAACTCTTTACCGATGCGCTGCTCGTCTTCGAAGCCCCTGATCTCGTGACAACCCGCACAGCCATACTGCTTGATCAGGAGACGTCCTTTTTCCTTCAGATTCGTATCATCAACAAACGCTGCGGATGGATAACTCGGAGGCGACGAGAGCGAGAAGAGATACGTGGCGATATCGCGCGCGTCCGACTCTGAGAGCCGGAAGTTTGGCATCACCGTCATGTTCTGCACCTGCAGCTCGGCGCCGTCGTTCGGGCAGCGCGAGTGCAGCTCAGTGTCAAACTGGAATGGCAGGTTCTTCTTCGCGTAATCGTCAGGCGTTAGATCGCGTTTTTCTTTTGGACAATAAGGCGTAACTCGCTCGCGCGGATTGTGAATCCAGCGCACGATGTAATCGAAGTTCGCCTTTTCACCGACGCGCGAAAGGTTCGCAGCGAAATCGCCACCGATCTTGTTGTCGCCTTCACCGATCGAGTGACAGGCAAGACATCCACGACTCTCGAAAAGTTCTTTACCGTGTCCGGCGTTGCCCTGCGCCTGCGTGGGTAATTTGTTATCGAAGCTGTCTTGCCATAAGTAAGCAGCGATAGCCTGGATTTGCTCGGCGCCGTCTTTGTCGCGCATGTGCGCGCCGGGCGTGCCTTCAGCCAATGTGCCGAAGCGCCAGAACGTGGGCATCTTCGTGCCCGGACGGAAGGCCTGCGGGTTTTCGAGCCAGACCGGCAGCCATTCCTTGCGCAGCTTGACGCGAACGTCTTTGAGGTTTGGTCCAACCTTCTTCACGTCCTGCATCTGATACTTGGCTTGCAGGTTCAACTGATCCATACGCGCAGCCAGCAGACTGTTCGTCACGCGCAGGCTCTCGGAATGGGCCAAAAGCTTCTTAATCTCTTCGTCGGACGCGTTTTCGTTCGGCTTCGAGTCGGCAAGGATCTGTTTCTCGTTCGCGGTCATCTGATCCTGGAGTTGTCCGATTTGCGCGCGCGTTGACGCGAGTGCATCGTTCTCGCGATCGAAGCCTTCGTAACGATGACAACCCATGCAGCCGCGCTGTGCGAAGAGGTCGCGACCGAGATTCAGCGTCTCCGCGCCTTGTGTCACTCGATCCTTCGCGTGACACTGCTGGCAACCGGCTTCCGTGTTCTCTTTCTCGAACATGGGCCACAGCCAGAACCGGTGCCGGCCATGTCCTTTCATCTCGCTCGTCGTCGCGCGGCCATTGCCCCAGTGGCAACTCGCGCAACCAAACTTCTCGGGATTGTGTAGCTGAAGAATCTCTTTGTTCGGATGGCTCACGAACGCGCGTGACATCGCGTCTTCTTTGCCGCTCGCAGACTTCATGCTCGCGGGCGTGAGCTCGAGTGGTTCACGAATACCGGCGTGACAGACTTCGCAGCGGTCGACGACGTTGTAAGCGTTGACACTGATCTGATGGCCAAGGATCGAGTAATCGTAATTGGCCATCTTGGTCTTCAAGCCTTCGATGGCGACGGGGCCAAGCCCGATCAGATGGTTCTTCAAATAGTCGTCGCGTTTTTTCGCAAGCTCGGATGGCGTTTTCAATAGCTCGGCTTTGCGACCGAGACCCTGGGCCTTTTGATCACGGAGCTGTTCGTAAAGAGCTTCGAGCTGAGCGTAGTTGAGTTGCTTTTTCTCTACCGACTTTCCATCGTCCGAAGGTATCTCGACAGTTACCTGTTCCGCTCTCTTCTTTTCAGCCTCTCGGCGCCAACTCTCCTTCTTTTTGCCTTCAGTGGTTTCAACGTTGTAATTGATGACAGTGAGACGGCCGCGCTGGTTTTGAAACGTATCGGTAATCGCGTTCAGTTTGTTTTGAACGCGATTTACATCCGCCGTGATTTGATCAACCTCGGGCTGGACCTGTTCACGCGCCGCTTTTTCATCCGCCTCGAGCTGTTGATACTCCGGACTCTCTTTGATCTCCGTCTCGCTCTTGCCGGCGTCGTTCTTGATGCTGTCGAGATAGCGCGTGTAGCGCGCGACAAACTCTCGCTGCATTCCCTTCCACGGCCGCTGGCCAAACGCTTCGTCGTAAAGCGCCCACGCAATGGAAATCGTCAGCAGCAGCGCGCTCACCATCATCCAGCCGCTGGTCGACTTGCTGGCGATGGGATCGGCAGCCGGTAGATCCGCTTCTCTTTTAATTAATGACTCGCGAGGCTCCGGTGATTCAGCCACTATGATCTTCCCTCCAAGTTCCTCATATGTTGAACCAGGGAGTTACCCACACATACTTGATGGTTAGCGCAAGACGCAAAATGAGTTTGACCGGCAACGCCAGCAACACGCTCACTGCGAAAAACTGAAATGTCAGGTATTGCAGCAGGCTCGTGCGCGCCAAAAGCTTTTGCTCGAATCCGTTCTTCGGAAACAGGGCGCGGTGAAGCTCAGTTAAACTAAACCCGCGCGGCAGCCTCATCTTCTTGAAGTCGACCGTCATCAGCCAGTGAAAGAAGAGCGCGCCCACCAGATAAAAGCCGCTGACTACGATTAATCCGAAGATAAACTTAAAGGGGTTCTGGGCCAGGAACCCGAGATGAAGCGCTTTGCCGACCGAACTTGTTGCGATCATGTCGTGCAGGTCGACGTTTTTGTCGAACACGACTGCGTTGTGGTCCCACGTCTGTCCCGGCCAGAACCAGATCCAGCCCGGCCCGCGAATAAACGTGCCGATCACGATCAAAACGATCCACATCAGGAAGCCCGCGCCAAACATCCAGAGCGCGAATCGACGTTGTCGCAAGGTGTAATAACCGTTGCCGAGTGGGTTCGAGTCGACGTACGGAAAGACCATCAGGCCGACCATGATGATCGAAGGCATCACGACGCCCGCGATCCAGGGATCGAAGTAGACCAGCATTTCCTGCAGGCCGAGGAAGTACCACGGCGCTTTCGACGGATTCATCGTCAGGTTCGGATTGGCTGGTTCTTCGAGCGGCGCGTTGAGCGTGATGGACCAAACAAAAAGAACCACCGTGACGATCACGGTGGCCAGAAATTCAATGCGGACGAGGTAGGGCCAAACGTGCAGCTCCCGCGCCCAACCCGGTCTCCACGGCTCGACTTTGCGGTGGTGTGTCTTCGCCAGTTTGGGATCTGTTTCGAGCTCTGCGATCAGCCGATCGTTGGCGACCGCCTGCCGGATGCCCATCCAGGTGAAGAACGGCACGAGGAAGAGCATGGCGACGATCGGAATGTTGTCGGGCGCCGACGAGATGATCCACAACTGATGCCAATCATGGACGTTTATCGCCCAGAGCGCGACGATCACCAGGAGCACTACGAGAATGGTCCACTTGTTGATGAATCGCTTCATAACAGTTCTTCTACGGATTTTTCTCCCGCAACGGCGCAGCGACGCAACGTAAATCTTAGGTTTCTGTTCTCCCGTTGCGCCGCTGCGGGAGAAATGCTTTTTACTTCTTCTTAGCTACCGCTTTAATTTCAGATTCGAGCATCACCGGCGCGGGTCCGGAGATGCCTCCGTCTTTCCTGATGCGCCAGAAGTGCACCGCCATAAATATCGACGCCACGAGCGGAATGCCGATGCAGTGCCAGATGTATGAACGCAACAACGCATTCGAGTCGACGATCGATCCGCCGAGCAGTCCGAAGCGCACGTCGTTGTAAGCAGTCAGTCCTAACTGCGGCCCGAACGGCCCTTCGTGACCCAGCATCGGCGTCGCGCGCGCCATGTTTGTTCCCACGGTTACCGCCCAGAAACCGAGTTGATCGTCCGGCAGCAGATATCCCGTGAACGACAACAACAACGTCAACACGAGCAGCACCACGCCCACGCACCAGTTAAACTCGCGCGGCCGCTTGTAAGAACCCGTCAACACAACGCGAAACATGTGCAGCCAGGTCGTGATCACCATCAAGTGGGCGGCCCAGCGATGCATGTTGCGGAGTAACTTGCCGAACGGCACATCGTGCTCGAGATAGAGAATGTCGCGAAACGCGTCGAGTTTCGTGGGGTGGTAGTAGAACATCAGCAACACCCCTGTAAACGTCAGCACGATGAACAGGTAGAACGTGATTCCACCCATGCCCCATGTGAACGGGTAGCGCACCGCGTCGCGATTGATCTTCGCGGGATGCAGGTGCAGGAAGACGTTTGAAAGAATCGCGAGCGAGCGGTTGCGCGGGTCGGAGCGATCGTGCGAGACGCGGAAGATCGACTTCCATAGCTGCGTGTCCTGCGGATCCTTGTACTCCTTCGCCTCTTCGATCGCGCGCTCTTTCAGCGATCCGCCGGTCTCCTTGACCCGCTCCATCAGGCTGCGATTGTCGCCTTCTTCGCCAGTCGTCAGTTGTTTTGTCTCTTTTGGATCGTTATCCATCCGGTTCAATCCGTTTGCTAGACGCTAATAAAAGCGCCGGGATCGTCGAAATGACCCTTTTCGCCCTTCGGCCACTCGTAGAGCGTGCCGACATCGACGACAATTTGTCCTTCCGCGTCGAGAGCTACCTTCGCGCGATCCATCGGTCGCGGCGCGGGCCCCTCAAAGTTGACGCCCTCGCTGTCGTAGCCACTGCCATGGCACGGGCATTTGAATTTATTTTCACTGGCCTTCCAGTCAGGCGTGCAGCCGAGATGCGTGCAGCGCGCATAGATGACGAAGAGACGGTCAGACGTTCTCGTCACCCAGATGCGATACTGTTGCTGCCATTTTGTATCGACGCCGATAGCGTAATCGGCAGGCGCTCCGATACGGAAGATGCTGGAAGGCTCGAGAATCGAGCGCGGCAGGAAGAACCGCACGAACATCAGGAAGAACGTCGTGAGCGCCCCCGCGACAGTAGCCCAGACGATGCGCCGGCGCATCTTGTTGACAGGGGGATCGGAGCTCGTTTCAACCACGGCCGCAGGCGCCGCAGGTTTGGCCGGGGCCGCGGCGCGCGGTGGCGCCGCAGTTACACTGGGGGCGGACAATTGATCGGCTTGACTATCCAAGTCCAGACCTCCGTCGAAATCAATTCCGAATTGCCAGGTGTGCGAACTTCCGCGGGTACACTTCGACTTTACTAACAGAGGGCTAGTTATACAACTTCGCCTACAGGGATTCCTCTCTGCGCAGTAAAACGAATTATTAGCTTAAACATGAAGAGCGCCGCACCTAACAAAACAAAATATAATATGGTCGGCGGCGTTATTTATACATAATTCATTAACGTTCTGGCAAGAAGTATCGATGTCAAAACCACACGTCATCATTTATTCGCGTCCCGGATGCCATCTTTGCGATGACGCGAAGGCCGCAATCATAAGCGCCGGCTGCAGCGACAGGTTCACTCTTGAAGAGGTGAACATCGAATCTGATGAGGAGTTACTCAGAAAATATAAGTACGACATTCCCGTGATCGTTATTGACGGCATTGAATCCTTCTTGCATCGAGTGAATCCGGAAGAATTTAGAACGCGGATTACGCGGATTTAAATCCGGATTTAAATCCGCGTTTATCCGCGTTTCAAAAATGTGTTTGTTGCTGGAGCGCTTCGATGGATTGATAAAGCCTGGCGCGTTCTGTTTCGCTATTCGATTGCCGATATGCCATCACGAGATCCTTGAGGCCCGCCAATTCTTTATACAATCCCGCATTTTCGATTGGCGGTGTGAGATAGGAAATCAACTCAGCGTAGGAGCGGCGTTTTGCGATTGAGCCTTCGGATGGGTTGTTGACGCTGTAGATGTAAAAATTCGGAAGCTCTTCGATCAAACGATCCGGCCAACACTCGCCTGACAGTCCGATCTGTTTGCCCGGCATGAACTCCATCGCGCCGTGCGTTCCGAAGTGAATCACGCCATCGGCTTTGAAGACTTTTGACAGGAAAGTATAAAAGGCCATGAAGCCGTGGTGGGGCGAGCCGCCGCGCGCCATCATCAGCCGCATCGGATCGCCTTCAAAACCAAACGTCGGTTGCACGCCTATAAAAACGTTCCCGAGCTCGAGGCCCTGGATGAGTAATTCCTTGCCGAAGGTATTGATCGCGCCCGGCGCTGTGCCCCAGTCGTTCTCGACTTCCCTCACGTAAGGACAAAGACGCCGATACTCCTGAACGTTCATGCGATACGAGACGTTGTCGAGAAGTCTCTCGCGCAGATCGTCTGCAGAATCGGGAAGCTCGACCTGATAACCCTCTGCGTCGAGACGCTTGAGCACGTCGAATACGCCCGGAAAGACGTCGAGGTCTGCGGCTGTGCCGATGTTTCCCTTGTTGGCTGGGAAGCAGAACAACACGATCGCGAGCTTTACGTCTTTGCGAGGCGCGGTCTGCAATGTGTTCCAACGCTTCAGGCGTCGAGCCAGTCGCTCGCAACGATCATTGAGCGCGACCGGCTCCTGGCCGCGTGTCGGAATGCCGCCGTAGATGAACGGCTCGGTTGCGCCATCGATCTCGGGAATCGCGATTTGCATGCCTGCCTGGACGGGATTCAAACCGATTTGCGAATCGGTCCATGCTTCGATTGTTTGCGTGTCGAGACTCACGGCCGACCGATACGGAAGATTCAGCTCGCGCAAAAACTCGGACGCTGCGGCGCTGTCGTTCATCGCAGGACCACCAACAAAACTGAAGCCGGTCAGCGAAACAATCTGACTGACGCGCGCTTTCCCCGTTTCGACAAAGAACTTCGAAACTGCCTCACGATTGTCCATAAGTGTCGCGATCGCGGGGACGACGCTCAATCCCTCTGCTTCGATCGCGTTGATCAGCGCATCGTAGTGCTTCGTCGTTTTGCTGATCACTTGCGGACGCATTAGCAGCAGCCCGATTGTCGAATCCGGATCGAGCGGCTTCCGATACCACTTGCGATACTCGGCGAACGATTGAAACAGCGTCTTTGCGTTCGGGTGATAGATGGCGACCGAAGGCATCTGCTCGGGTTTCGGCACGCGGATCTTCCTCAGTCGCTTGTCGCGGGCGTACTGAGTAATCGAGAAAAGCAGCATCGACTGGATGTTCTTCGGTGTCGGCTGGAGGAAGTAACAGAAGAGATACAAGTAATTCTTCGCGTCTGTTAACGCGCCGGCCGTCGGCACAAACTTGAGAATTCCCGGTAGGCGATCGACGAGTTTCAGATACTGTGTGTGTTTGTCCTTGGATTTACCGCTGCGGGCATGATTACCGACCCACGAGCCGACCGAGCGCAGCAGCTTCCCGCCTTTGCCGTTTTGTTTGCCGAACGTTGAGATGTCGAGGCGGCCCATGCGCGTCCGTCGCATGAGCTCGGGCATGCAATTGATAACTACGACCGCATCGTTATTGGTTTTATCGAGTGCGGAAACGAGACGCGTCGCATTCTCGCCATCCATCACGTGAATGACGAAAACGATATTTGACTCTTTAAGATCCCCCTCAACCTCGACCCACTCTCGATCCGAAAGCGGCGACCCGAAGTTGTACGCCGCTACACTCAGGTCGAGCTTGTGTACACGATTAATCTCGCGCTCCGCGGATTTGAGCGGCGCCAGTAAACTCGAACCGACATATAAAATCGTGATTTTCAATCCGTGTAATCTGTGGTTAAACGACACCTTCAAGCTGGTCTTCTAAACTGTTACTAATCTCTCTCAATTTCTCGAGTACGCCCTCATCAACCTCCCAGTACCCGCGCCCGTTTGCTTCCAACAGCCTTTGCGCGAGCGAATGCGCCGAATGCGGATTCAGATCCCGCAAACGCTCGAGCATCCGCTCATCAAACAAAAACGTGTTCGCCACTTCCGTATAAACCCAATCATCAACCGCATCAGCCGTCGCGCTCCATCCAAACGTGTTCGATACATGGTTCTCGATCTCAGCCACACCTCGAAATCCATGCTTCAACATCCCTTCATACCACTTCGGATTGAGCGTCTTGGCCCGCGTCTCCAAACGCACCGTCTCTTCCAACGATCGAATCTTCACTTCACGCGACAAACTGTCAGACAGATAGATCGCAGGCCGCGCCTTCGCACGTTTCTCCACAGCTTTCGACACGCCACCAAGATACTCAAAATAGTGGTCCACATCGGTCAGACCGATCTCAAACGTGTCGATGTTCTGGTACGTGGCCTCGACCCGCGAAAGCGCCCGGTCCATCGCAAGGCGCGCTTCCCTGCCCTCAACCGCACGCCCTTTTGAATCGCGCCCATAGGCAAAGCACTTGCGCGTGACGAAGAGATCGCCGAGCGTCTCCTCGCGGTCCCACTGCGAATCCATCACCATGAAGTTGACGTTCGTGCCGTAGTTCCCCGGCGCATTCGAAAACACACGCACGGCGGCATCATCGAGTTCGCAACGGTCCTGTTCGACCTGCTGCAAGACGTGTTTACGGACGTAGTTGAGCTCGAGTGGCTCGTCGAGCTGGGCCACGAGGCGCACAGCCTTGTCGAGCAGTTGCACAGTCGGACTAAACAGATCGCGAAAGATCCCGGAGACGGTCATCACGACGTCGATGCGCGGGCGCCCGAGCTCAACTAGTGGAATTGCTTCAACACTGGTCGTCCTGTTAAGTGCGTCGCGCACCGGCCGCGTGCCGAGCAGCCAGAGCGCCTGGGCCACGCCTTCGCCCTGTGTCTTGATGTTGTCGAGCCCCCAGAGCACGAGCGCCATCGCTTCCGGGTAGCGGCCGTTCTCGGTTTTGTGTCGTTCTAGGATGCTGTTTGCGACCGTCTCGCTACGTGCAAAAGCTGCGGCGGAGGGCACGCCGTACGGATTGATCGCGTGCGTGTTTCTGCCGGTTGGAAGGATGTCGGGATTTTGAATGATGTCGGCGCCGGGACCGGGCTCGATGAACTCGCCGCGCAGAGCACGCACGAGTGAATCGATCTCGTTATTAGATTGAAGTTTGGTGCAGACAGTCTCAAGTAAATTGAAGACAGGCCGTGAAGCTTCGCCGGTCAGTCTTACGGCCGCGTCGATGCCGTTCTCCAGAAACACACGCACAGCATCGTCGAGCAATTCTTCAGGTATCGCTCGCGCGCCCGCCTCGGGACGATCGAACGAAGCAATCATCTTCAGCAGATCCGTCTTCTCACCCGCGGATGAAGGCCGGCCAAAAACGTGCAGACCTGTCGGTATCAACCGCTGCTCGATCTCAACTAGTTGCTCGTAAAGCGCGAATACCTTCTCGTCGCGCTCCTCGTTTGAATTTTTAACCACGGATTCCACGTTGCTTGGCAGGAGCGATCTTCACAAACCGCGCGTTCAGAATACCTGCGAGACGCCGCGTCTCTTCAGCGGACTCGAATTCTCTTTGCGTATCAACGACTACTACCCGCGCCTTCGTTCGATGCAGCGCGACAGTCAGCTCTCTCAGCTCCGACTCGATCTTGACTTGCCGAAACGCCCGCAGGTTCAGACCACCGCGCCTGAGTGGCACATTCGAACGGCCGTCAGTAAACAGCAACACCACCGTCTCGCCAAACTTGTTCCCCACGAGCTCCAGCAACTCGATCGTCGTCACGAGCCCTAATCCGAGCGGCGTGCTGCCGCCCATTCGCAACGAGTCGAGCACGCGCCGCGCACGAAGGATACTTCGCGACGGAGGTAGATCGACATTCGCAGTCGTCCCATGAAACGAAACAATTGCGACGCTATCGCGATTCAGATACGACTTCCGCAGCAACTTGAGAATCGTGCTCTTCGCACGCGCGATACGATTCGCCGCCATGCTGCCTGACGCATCGATGGCAAAGACAAACAACGTCCCCTGCTTGTGTTTGAGCAGCTTGTAGCGCAACGCTTCCGCACTCACGGGCAAAGAACGTTTTTCCAAACTAACGAGCGCGCGCAGCGTCGCGTCGAGAGCGATGCGAGCGCCCGTGCTTTTGAAGGTGACGGCGCGCGTGTACCGGCCGCGCTGTTGGGCCAACGCCGCCTTGCCTCCACTCACGCGTCTCGTCAACGACCGCGACTTCTCAGCACGATCAGTCGACCTCATTTGTTCCTCGAGTTTCACCTCGCCGGATTTCCGTTCGACCGCTGGCGGCGATAGCACATCCGCTTCGTTCGGTCGTGAGCTTGCTCCGGATGCAGAACGACGCTGACGCGGAGCATCTTTACTTACTTTGCCAGGCTGATCGAGATTTTGAGTGTCACCGCCGCCATTCCCGCGCGACTGTTGTTGCTGCGGCGGAGTCGGAAACACTTCATCGACAGCCTGCTGGATCTGTTCGCTCGTCGCTGTCTCGTCAAGCGCATCACGTCGCAAACGATGTCGCAGCGCCATCGCCGACACGCGCTTCACGTGATCGTCCGTCACCGCTCGACGCCCTTCAAACGCCGCTAGCGCACGCGCCGCGCGCATGATCGTCAGCTCGCCGCGATGGCCATCGACTTTCAAG
>JADMIO011222247.1_pt1 | contig 13765 bp, 13 predicted proteins | sample 8958161 | NCBI WGS metagenome assembly JADMIO01 (sample SAMN16585339, study PRJNA669376) | soil metagenome | isolation source: Crop rotation soil | place: USA: Cullars Rotation, Alabama | collected 2011 | reverse complement strand
CGCGTTCCTGCCGATGACGGCCGCCATCATCGCCGCGTCGACGCAGGCCGGCCGGATCGCGCAGCGGATCGGGCCCGCCCGGGCGCTCGCCGTCGGCATGGCCCTGATCGCCGCCGGCATGGCCCTCTTCGCCCGCGTCGCCACGGACGGCAGCTACGCGGGCGACGTGCTCGTGCCCGGCATCCTCACCGCGTTCGGGATCGGCCTCTGCTTCGTCAACGTGACCATCGTCGCGATGAGCGGCGTGGCGATGCCGCAGGCCGGCCTCGCGTCGGGGCTCATCAACACCTCACGGCAGTTCGGCGGCTCGCTCGGCCTCGCCGTCCTGGCGACCGTCGCGACGCAGACCGAGCACGGCCACGGAACGGCCGCACTGACCTCCGGCTTCCACCACGCGTTCCTCCTCGGTGCGGGTTTGGCCGCTCTCGGCGCGATCGTCGCTCTGCGCGGGCTGCACGGCAGCCGGGTCGCGGTGGGACAGACCGCCTTCGCCGAGGACGCCTAGGCCGGGTTCACGACGCGGTCGTGCTGTGGCCAGCAGTTGATCTAGGGGTCGGCCAGATTGCGGAAGGAGATCCGGATGCCAGATCCCGCACAGCGCTCTGACCAGAAGCCTCCGCCGGACGGCTGGCCGTCACAGTGAAGTTTGATCGTGCTGTACCCGCTGCCGCTCAGCGCGGGGAGTCGCTGATCGCACGACGTTCGCTTGGCCTGCGTGCTTCGACACCCCTGCCAGTACCACGCGTCGATGAACCGCTCCGCTCTCGCGCAGGAGATATTGCGGGTCCGGACCTTCTGGGTGGTCGAGACCTCGAAGATCCGCGGGTTGCCGCAGTTTCGGTGGGTCGCGCCCTCGGCGTCCGTGACAACGAGAACGGTGATGAGCGCGATGCCGAGCAGCGCTCGCTTCATGGGTCGAATCCTAATAGTTGATCGGCCGCGTCACCCGGCCCGGACCCCGCGCCGCACCAGCACCTTCCCGCCCCGCCGGACCACGAGGGTGTAGGGCCCGTCGGCGAACCGGGCGTCGCCGGGACGCTTGAGCACAACGCGAAGCCGCTTCGTCCCGAGCGTCAGCCCGCGGCGCCGCGCGAGCACGCGCCCGCCGCGGCGGATCTCGACCGTCACGCCGGCGAGCCTGCCGCGCGTCACCCGGAGCCGGAGCAGGATGCCGCCTTCGCTGCGGTGGCGCCGCCCGTACCAGCGCAGCACCACGCGCTGGCGCGGCCGCGGTTTCGCAGCGGCGGCCGGCTTGACCAGCGGGTAGGCGCCGTTGGCGAACTTCAGGATCTCCACGCCGCCCAGCGAGAACATGGTCCAGATCTGCCACTGGCCGTCGGCGCCCTTGACCCAGCGGACCGCGGTGGAGGTCGCGTCCTTGGTCCGCGTGCCGATGAGGACCTCGTAGTACGCCGAGCTGCCGGCCGTCGTGTCGGAGCGCCCGCCGCTGTTGTAGTACGCGATCTCCTTCGGGTGCAGCGGGTCGCGGACGTCGAAGACCCGCAGGCCCGACGACAGCCAGGAGCAGGCGATCGCCGTCGTGTTCTTCGGGTCGTCGGCCGTGCAGTAGTGCGAGCTGTACATCAGCGACAGCGCCGCGTTCTGCTCGGGCAGCGTCTTGTCGCAGTTGTCCGGGTCGTTGACCTCCATCCGGATCTCGGAGACGAGCTTCGGGTGCTGCTCGTCGGCGACGTCGATGATGTGCACGAAGCCGTAGGGTGGCCGGCCCGCGGAGCAGGCGTCGGCCGGGTTGGCGGCCGCGCCGAACTCGTCGGTCGTGATGACGTAGGGATGGCCGCCGATCAGCACGTAGCGCCCAATCTGGGACAGGATGTTCTCGTCCCAGCCGACCTTGCTCAGCAGGTGGATCTTCGGGTCCTTCTTGCGCGCCTGGACCTCGCTGGTGTCGAAGATCTCCAGGCCGTTGAAGCCGTCGCTGGAGTTGGGGCCGCGGGCCGCCATGAAGTAGCCGCGGTTGCCGTCCTCGCTGAGCTGCACCGCGTGGATCGGCGTGCCCTCGGGGTTGGCGAACGCACCGAGCTCCTTCGGGTGCGTGGGGTCCTTCAGATCGATCGCGACCACCGAGGGATCGCCCGCGTAGGTGCTCTGCCAGTAGATCGTGCCATCGCCGTTGAAGTCGCCCTCGTGGCCCTTGGAGTCAGGGATCTCGGCCGAGGCGAGCAGCTTCGGGTGCCGGCAGTCTGTCTTGACGTCGTAGACGTCGATGTGCGGCCCCTGCGACTCGGGGCCGACGAGCGGGAACGAGCCGCCCTCGCCGGTGGCCAGCAGCCCGCTGCGGTCGTTGACCTTCAGCGCCTCCCAGGGGTTGAGCATGGCCGGCGTCTGGAGGAGGTCGGTCGCCTTCGGCTTGGCCGGATCGGACACGTCGACGGCGACCGTGCCGCGCTTCTGCAGCCACTCGGGATCCGACGGCTGGTAGCCGGTCGCCATGTACGCGCACGTGCCGTACGAGGCCATCATGATCGAGGCGCCGTCGCCCGCGTACTGGCCGACGAGGTCGAGGTTGCAGTGGTAGCCCTGGGCCGAGCGCCCGTCCTGCTGGTCGGCGAGCGGCACCTCGCCCTGCAGGCCGGTCTCGGGCAGGCTGCCGGGTCCGCAGACCGCCTTCGTCACGTTCGCGTGCCAGCTCTCGCCCTCGGCTGCGCGGGGCAGCGCTCCGGTCGACGCGCGGACCGACCATGGGACGTTCCGCTGCGCCTCGGGCCACACCACGAAGCGGGGTGGGGCTCCGAGCGCGCTCGACGCCACCGTCAGCAACGACGCGGCGATCGCCGCACGACACCCTGTCCGCCACATGCGCGCGAACGCTACTCCGCGTCACCCGTACGGGCGTCAGACGGGTAGACCGAAGACGTGACCGCTTCCGGCGACAGCGAACAGGCAGCGATCCGCGCCGCGCTGGAGGCCCGCCGCCACGACGTCGCCGCGCGCGTCGCGGGCTTCGCTGAGCGCCCGGAGCTGGGCAGCGCGCAGGGGTTCGGCAAGCGCATCGGCGACGGGACCGTCGAGGCGGTGAGCCGGCTGACCGACATCGGCGTCGGGCGCACGCTCGAGGACACCGTGGAGCGCATCGACCGAGCGCTCGCGAAGCTCGACGACGGCACCTACGGGCGGTGTGACGTCTGCGGCGAGGAGATCCCGGCGGCCCGGCTGAAGGCACGGCCCGAGAGCGTCCTCTGCGTTGGCTGCGCCGCGGCGACTCGCCAGGTGCCTCCGCGCCGGCGCTGACCGCGGACTGACCCGTCGGGATCCTCGGCTCGTTCGGCGCGGGCCTCCTCGTCGCGCTGCTCAGCGGCGGCCGCTACACGGCGGGCTTCCTCGCCTCGTTCGCCGGCGCGTTCGTGATCGTCTACCTCATCCGCCGCTCGTGCGGGGGGCACGCTGACGCGCCCGGCGCCGCGCGACCGCTCGCGGCACGGCCTCTTCGGCTCGCGCTAGCCGGGCCCGCCGAAGCCGATCTCGTTGCCGTCCGCGTCGCGGTAGATCGCCTTGCGCACGCCGTTGTCGTAGCGCTCCTGCTCGGCCGGCGCCAGCCCGCGGGTGCCGATCTCCGCGAGCACGGCATCGAGGTTCTCGACGAAGACGGTGACGAGCGCGCCGCCCGCGCGGTCCGGCGCCTCCTCGATGTAGATCGATCGGCCGTCGGCGAGGGTCCAGACGACCTCCCGGTCGTTCGGGAAGAACGCGGGCTCGCCGAGCAGCTGCTCGTACCACGCGCGCGCGGCCTCGAGGTCGCGGACCCGGATGCCGGCGAACAGCGCGACGGTCATGTGCGCAACCCTACGGAGAATGAGCGAGCGAGATCCCGCCCTGGCGCCGTTCGAGATGCTGATCGGCAGCTGGGCCACCGAGGCGACGCACCCGCAGTTCGACGGCGTCGTGACGGGCAGCGTCACCTACGAGTGGCTCGAGGGCGGGAGGTTCCTCGTCCAGCGCTCGCACAACGACCACGAGATGTTCCCCGACGCGCTCTCCGTGATCGGCGCGCCGGAGGACGGCGACGGCCTCGTGATGGAGTACTTCGACTCGCGCGGCGTGCGGCGGACGTACGACGTGTCGTTCGAGGACGGCGTGCTGCGGATCTGGCGCGATGCGGAGGGGTTCGACCAGCGCCTGGAGACCCGGCCCGCGCCGGACACCTACGAAGCGACGTACGAGCTCGCGCGCGAGCCGGGCGAGTGGAAGGACGACCTCCACGTCGTCTATCGCCGGGTGCCATAGCCTCCGGCGCATGACGAACAAGACCGCGTTCACCGAGGAAGAGTGGGACCTGATCCGCGCCGTGCCGCCGACGGCGGGGATGGTCGTGGCCTTCGCGAGCAAGGGCGGCGTGATCCGCGAGACGTTCGAGATGGGCAAGGTCTACGCGGAGGCGCGCCAGCAGCACGGCGAGAGCGAGCTGCTCGACGAGATCATCGGCGCCAAGCCCGAGCGCGACCACACCAAGAGCCACTCGTTCGACGAGCTCAAGCAGCACGCCCTCGAGCGGTTGCGCGAAGCGGTGTCGCTGCTCGAGCAGAAGGCGACGCCCGACGAGGTCGACGACTACAGGCAGTTCATCCTCACGCTCGCCGACCGGGTCGCCAAGCGCCACGAGGAGGAGGGCGCCGACGTCAGCCCCGCCGAGCAGCAGGCGATCGACGACATCCGCGCGGCGCTCGGCGGCTGAGCGCCGCGCGCCGCGCGGGTGGTTCGCCTAGCGGTGACCCTTGAACGAGATGACCTGCTGGATGCCGCTCGGGCGGTTGGTCCAGCGAATCGTCAGCGCCGGGGCGCCGGGGTTGAAATGGATCCGCTCGACGTCCGCGTCGGCCAGCCACTGCGTCGGGTCCGACGTACCGAACGTCGTCGTGCCGACGCCGACTGCGTCCTGCAGGGCGTTCCAGATGACCTGCTGACAGGTCGCCTTGACGCCGCCGCCGCAGAACTTCGTGTTGAACGGCCGCGTGACCTTGTCGCCGAGCAGGGTGTGGATGTCCTTGTCGATGTACTGATACCAGCCGCTGTACTGCGACAGCTCGTGGCGCTTCTCCAGCACCGCGAAGAAGTCCAGCTGCGGCCCGAGCGCCGGGCCCATGACGGCGTCGCCGATCTTGTCCCACGCCGCCTGCATCACGCCGGCGCCGGGGTCGTCGATCTTGCCGTCGAGGTTCACATCCAGCCGGCTACCGCCGGTGCCGTTCTTCGACCACGCGACGAGCAGGTCGAACAGCTGCTGGGCCTGCGGGCTCGGGGCCGTCGTGCCGGCCAGCAGACGCTGGAGCAGCGGCACGGTGTTGATCGCGCGGACGTCCTGCGTGGCGGCCGCGTTCATCGCGCTCGTCACCGCCGGCAGGTCCCACTTGCCGTTCTTGGCCAGCCGCGCGAGGTTCTTGTTGAGCAGGTCGACGCGACCCTCGGCGCCGGAGCGCTTCCACTGATCGTCAGCGGCGCCGAAGCCACGCGCGCCGTTGTTGTTCCAGTTGACGATCGTCCCGTCCTTGGGGTCGATGCCGTGGATGTGGCCGTTGGGCTTCAAAAAGCCCTTCCACTCGAAGTCGCCGTTGCCGTTGGTGATCAGCGACGGGTCGAGGTTGGTCGGCCGGATCGGCAGGCGACCCGACGTGAACATCCCGATGTGCTTGTTGTCGATGTAGAACGAGTTGAACGTCTGCGGCGACCGCGACGCGGCCTTGAAGAACGACTTGTAGTCGTGCACCACGCCGGTCGAGAGGTCGTGGTTGTAGAGCAGGTCGAGCGCGTCCTTGCCGTAGCTCGAGCGCTTGCGCGAGATCGCCACGCGCGTGCCGTTGGACGTCGCGTAGGCGACGACCGGGCCGTGGACCGTGGAGTGGAAGCTCACGGTCTTGCCGTCGAGCGTGCCGGCGTCGAACACCGTCATCTCGCGGCACGTGCCCTTGTACATGTAGTGGAAGTCGTCGCCTCCGCAGAGCGTCTCGGCGTACCGGTCGATGATGTCGCCGTCCGCCGACGTCAGCGTCGTGGAGAAGTCCGGCCCGCGGCCGATCAGCAGGTAGCCGGGGAACGGGGCCGACGTCGCGCCGCGCCAGACGAGGCCCGGAGCGTGCATGTCGATCTCGTAGGTGAGGCCGGGGTAGAAGTAGCCGATCTGCGGCCCGCCGACGAGCAGCGGGCGGCCCGTCGTCGAGTGCTTGGCATCGATCATGAGCTCGTTCGACGCCAGCGGGCTCTGCCGGCCGGCGGTCGTGCCGCCGATCGCGCGGGTCCCGGCGACGGCATCGACCTTCTGCAGGCTGTCGGGATCGATCGGCACGTTGCCCGCGCGGGAAGTGCCGTTCGGCTCGTAGGGGAAGTTCCCGTCGATCGAGGCCGGCATGTCCGGGTCGTCCTGCTGGCGCAGGTCGAGGTAGAGCTTCGACGCGGCGTCGTCGCCGAGGCGGTTGGCCAGCCCGGTGAACAGCTCGGAGTTGCGGTCCTCGTCGCCGCCGCCCTGGCCGACGAACTGGCCCTTGAGCGCCTCGAGTGCGTAGGTGTCGTTGCGCGTCCACTTCGGCTGGGCGCTCTTCGTCTTCTTGAAGTACGCGTTGACGCCCTTGGCGAACGTGTCGATGTCGTGCAGGACCTTGCGGCCGGTCTTGCCCGCCTTCAGCAGCGCCTTGGTCTGCCGTGCGACGACGTTCTCGGTCGCGGCGCTCGGCACGAACTGCTTGGTCTGGGTGATGAGATCGAGCGCCTGGAGGTTCGGCACGTCGATCGCCGCGACGCGCGAGTTGAAGCGCGCGAACTGCAGCAGCAGCCCGCGGTCCTCGGCGGCGATCCAGCCGGCCGCCCAGATGCCGCCGTCGTAGGTCTTCGACCTGACGTGCGGGATGTTGTACCGGTCGCGCGTGATCGTCACGCCCTTGCGCGTCAGGCCCTTCTCCTTGGTGCCCGGACCGTCGGAGCCGACGCCGAAGCCCTCCGAGTGGAAGTCGGCGAGCAGGTCGGCGGCGCTGACCTGGTCGAACTTCGGCGTCAGCGCGTCGTACATCTTGGCCTGGTCGTCGTAGCCGGCAGGGTGGCTCACGTCGCCGTACTGGCCGGAGGGGATGATGTCGCGGGCGTAGGCCGCGTAGTCCTTGTCGTACTTGCCGGCCGAGGCGGTCGCGGGGACCAGCGCCATGGCGGCGAGGGCGAGCAGCGGGGCAGCGCGTCGCATATGTGGTTGGAGCTCCTGGTGGGTGGGATGGGGCAGAAGGTCTGGCTCGCGTACCAACCTATCCGTCGGGCGAAAATACCAAACTTGACGCCTGCGTCATTTTTTGTAGCCTGTCGCGTCATGAGCCAACAGCTGCCCACCGTCGCCCTCATCGGAGCCGGCTCGTCCGGCATCGCCGTCGCCAAGGCCCTCCACGAGCGCGGCATCCCATTCACCTGCTTCGAGGCGTCCGACAAGGTCGGCGGCAACTGGGTCTTCGGCAACAAGAACGAGATGAGCAGCGCCTACAAGTCGCTGCACATCAACACCTCGCGCAAGCGCATGGAGTACTCGGACTACCCCATGCCGCTCGACTATCCCGACTTCCCGCACCACTCGCAGATCGCCAGATACTTCGACGACTACGTCGACCACTTCGGCTTCCGCGACAAGATCCGCTTCGAGACGAGCGTCGAGCACGTCGAGCGGGGCGACGACGGCGTGTTCACGCTGACGCTGTCGACGGGGGAGAGCGAGCGGTTCGACGCCGTGCTGGTCGCCAACGGCCACCACTGGGACATGCGCTGGCCCGAGCCCGCCTTCCCGGGCGCGGACACGACGAAGATCGAGCAGATCCACGCCCACCAATACAAGGACGAGACCCAGCTCGACGGCAAGAAGATCGTCGTGCTCGGGATGGGCAACAGCGCGATGGACATCGCCGTCGACGCCAGCTACCACGGCGACGCGGTCTACCTCGCCGCCCGTCGCGGCGCGTGGATCTTCCCCAAGTACGTCGGCTCCAAGCCGGTCGACCGCGGCGACCAGATGTTCGCCAGCCCGAAGATCCCGTTCAAGATCCGCCAGCGCGGGCTCGCGTTCATCCTCAAGCAGACGGTGGGCAACATGGAGGACTACGGCCTGCCCAAGCCCGACCACAAGCCCGGCGAGGCGCATCCGACCATCTCCGGCCGGATCCTCGATCGCATCAGCCACGGCGCGATCAAGCCCAAGCCCAACATCGCGCGGCTGCACGAGCACGAGATCGAGTTCACCGACGGCTCGCGCGTCGAGGCCGACATGGTCGTCTACTGCACGGGCTACAAGATCACGTTCCCGTTCTTCGACGAGGAGTACATCTCCGCGCCGGACAACCACATCGAGCTGTTCCGCCGCGTCTTCCACCCCGACCACGACGACGTCGCGTTCATCGGGCTGCTGCAGCCGCTCGGCGCGATCATGCCGCTGGCCGAGGCGCAGGGGCAGTGGCTCGCCTCGTATCTGAAGGGCGAGTACCACCTGCCGCCGCGCGACGAGCTCGTCGCCGACATTCGCAGCGACCAGGAGGCGATGCGCAAGCGCTACGTCGCGTCCAAGCGCCACACCATCCAGGTCGACTTCGACGAGTACCTGTGGCTGCTCGGCAAGGAGCGCAAGGCGGGCGCGGAGCGGGCGCGGCGGCTTCACGCTGCCGGTGCCGGCGCGGGCGCGGGTCGAGGCGGGCGAGCCGACGGCCGCGTGAGCCTGCGCGAGGCCAACAAGCAGGCCAACCGCGAGGCGATCCTGATCGCGGCGAGGGAGGTCTTCGCCGACCTCGGCTACGGCGCGGCGACCGTGCGCGACATCGTCCGCGGGACCGACCTCGCGACGGGGACGTTCTACAACTACTTCCCCGACAAGGAGGCGGTGTTCCGCACGCTGCTCGAGGAGAGCGCCAGCGAGGTGCGGGCGCGCGCCCGGGCCGCGCGGCAGGCGGCCCGCTCGTTCGACGAGTTCGTCGAGCACGCCTACGAGGCGGCCTTCGAGTTCCTGGCCGAGGACCCGCAGTTCTTCGGGCTCATGCAGCGCAACGCCGGCACGATCGCGACGCTGTTTCCCGAGCCGATCTTCGGGATGAGCGTGGCCGAGCTCGAGGAGGATCTCGACGCGGCCGTCCGGGCGGGGATCGTCCCGGCACACGACACGGCCTACATGGCCGCGGCCATGGTCGGCACGGCGTTCGAGGTTGGCGTGCGGATGATCGAGCGCGACCCGCCCGACGTCGCCGGGGCGACGCGATTCGCCAGCGAGCTCTTCCTGGGCGGCATGATGCGGATGCGCCGCGCAACCTGAGCCCCCTCAAGGGGTTTCATGGTCCGGCCGAAAGGAATCCCATGCGTCGTCTCCTGCTCTGCACCCTCGTTCTCACGTCCCTGACCGTGGCCGCGCCGGCCGCGGACGCCAGGGGCAACTGGAAGCTCGGCATGTCCGAGCAGAACGCCCACATGTTCGTCGAGCCCAGCTTCGCGGCGCTGAAGACGACGATGGCGCGGTACGTGGTGCCGTGGGACGTGATGACCTCGCGCGGCCGTCGCGTCGACAAGGAGAACCTGGCGAACTGGATCAAGACCGCGCGCGGGGCGAACCAGAGCATGCTCATCGCGTTCGCGACGTCGCGCAAGACCCCGCGCAAGGCGCCGGGCGTAACGGCTTACACGAAGGCGATTCGCAAGTTCCAGAAGGCCTATCCGGACATCCACAACATCCAGCCCTGGAACGAGGTCAACCGCTGCCCGGAGACCAACGAGGCGAACTACGTCGTCGGCCAGCCGACCTGCCACAAGCCGAAGCTGGCGGCCGTGTACTACATGGCCGCGCGGCGCGTCTTCAGGGGCTCGAAGATCACCGGGCTGGACATCCTCGACGCGCGCGACATCTCCTGCCACCGGATGGACTGCGCGCTGAAGTACATCCGCAACTTCCTCAAGTACGCCAAGCCGCGGCCCAAGTACTGGGGCCTGCACAACTACGCCGACACCAACCGCTTCTCGATGAAGCGCACGAAGGCGATCCTCAAGCTGACGAAGAAGGGCGACGTCTGGCTCACCGAGACCGGCGGCATCGTCTCGCTCGGCAAGAGCTTCCCCTACAACACCAAGCGCGCGGCGAAGGCGCTCGGCTGCATGTTCACGCTGGCCAACTCCAACCGGCGGATCACGCGGCTCTACGTCTACAACTACTTCGGTCGCAAGAAGAGCCCGATCTTCGACGCGGGGCTGCTGAACCCCAACTTCAGCAAGCGCCCGGGCTACGACGTCGTGCGCAAGCGCAAGGCGCGCCGCTGCCACCGGTAGACGAAGCCGCATAGTCTGCGCGGCCGTGCCGAGTTTCTGCCGCCACGGCCGCCTGCAGGCCAACTGCCCGATCTGCTCGAAGTCGACGACGCCGACGCACGCCCCGCGCGCGCCGCGGCAGGTCCGGACCCGCACCGGCGCGCCGAAGGCCAAGGCGACGACCGGGATGCGGGTGCGCCGGGTGGAGCGCGCGGCCGACGACGGCTACGACAACTGGCTCGTGCACGGCCTGCGCGCGACCAGCGACGCGGAGCGGCTCGCCGACGAGCTGGCGTTCGCCGAGGCGCGTCTGGCCGAGCTGGGCAGCGACCCGCCCGGCCTGTACGCCGACGTGGCGTCGGCGAGCGACCCGGAGGAGGCGGCGTGGCTCACGTTCCTGATCGCGTACATCTCCCCGGGGCGCGGCGGCGATCCGTGGTCGGAGATCGAGGCCGCACGGGTTCCGTGGGCGACGGGCGAGCTGCCCGCGCTGGACGGCGTGACCGGCGGGGCGCGCACGGCGCACGACCCGGCGCGTGGCACGGCGACCATCGAGGCGTGGCGGGCGTGGGCGGGGCGCTCCGGCGGCCAGATCGCCGGCCTGACGGGCGACGCCGACTGGGAGCCGCAGCGGCGGTTCGCGCGGATCTTCGAGCGGCTCGCGCTGCCGGGCTTCGGCCGCGGCCCGCGCTATGAGTTCCTCGTCTCGCTGGGGGCGCTCGGGATCGTGCCGCTGGAGGCCGGCACGCTGGCCATCGGCAAGGACGCGCTCGACCCGGTGGCGGCGGCCGCCAAGCGCATCTTCGGCATCGGCGACGCGATCAACCTCGAGCGGCGCGCTGCCGAGCTCGTGCGCGAGACCGGCGTCCCGTTCGGTGCGCTCGACCTCGCGCTTTTCAACTTCGACCGGCCGGACGAGGATCGTGCCACCATGGGTGCACGCCGGGTGGCCGATCCCGCGCGTCGGGAGGCGATCGGGAAGGCACTCGGTTCGTGAGGACCGACCATGTCAGTTGTTTCGAGGACAGGGCTCCGGCTCGCGGCCGCCGTGCGCGGTCCGCGGCTTGACGAGCAGCTCGCCTACGGCTGCCCGCCCGGCTGGTCCTCGCTGCACGCGTTCCGCGCCCGGCAGCTCGCGGCACCGCGCCTGCGCTGGTCGCTGGCACGCTCGCTGCGTGATGTGGTCACCGACATCCGCAGACCGTCGGTGTTCTCGCCGCGGGTCCCGGTCCGCCGCTCGGCCGTCGCCGACGCGGAGGAACCGCTGCTCGAGCTGGCCTCGGCGCTGACCGATCCCGGGTGCGACAGCCCCCGCGGCGTCGCGATGACCCAGCAGCTCGTCTGCGACGGCCGCAGCCCGCTCTACATGCCGGGCGAGTCGCTGCGCGAGGCGGCCGAGCGCGCGCTGGCGGCGCTGCGCCAGGACGACTGAGCCGAATTGTTCGCAAATAGCGCCCGTTTCGCGCGCAAGCGGGGGCGAAGAACAGCGTTGCAACGCATAGAAGGTGCAGACGCTCATGGCGGGGGATACGCAAAGAGCGGCGCAGCCGATGCTGCGCGCGCAAGATGACGCACGACAGCTGGTCGTCGACGTGCTCTCCGAGCACGCCGAGGACCTGCTCAACACGGCGCGCCGGCACAGCCTCTGCGCGGACGACGCGCAGGACGCCTACCAGCTCGCGGTCGAGATCTTCCTCAAGCGGGCGCACTCGCTCGAGCGCGATCTGGCGTTCCGGTGGCTGCACACGGTCTGCAAGCACGAGGCCATGCGGCTGCGCGCACAGCGGCTGCGGATCGTCGGCGGCGAGGCGGTCGACCTCGACGAGCACGAGTCGTGGGCGCCGCGGACCGCCGACGAGAACATCGCGTCGTTCGATCTCATGACGCGCTCGGCCGAGGCGCTGCGGGCGCTCAAGCCGCAGGAGCGCCGCGCGCTGTGGCTGCGCGCGCAGGGGCACACCTACAAGGAGATCGCCGCGATGACGTCGTGGTCGTACACGAAGGTCAATCGCGCGATCACCGAAGGCCGCCGCTCGTTCCTGCAGCGCTACGCCGACATCGCCACGGGGGCGGAGTGCCGCCGCTGGGAGCCGGTGCTGTCGGCGATGGTCGACGGCGAGGCGTCCGCCGCCGACCTCACCGGCGCGCGGCCGCACCTGCGCCACTGCCCGGCGTGCCGGCAGCGGCTGCGCGCGCTGCACGAGGGCTCGGCGGGGCTGGCCGCCGTGTTCGGCGTCCCGGCACTGGCGGCGAGCGGCGGCGAGCCGGGGGAGCCGGGCTTCTGGGCGCGCCTCGCCGAGGCGCTGTTCGGCCCGATCCACGACCGCGTCGTGTTGTCGGCGGCCAAGCTGCAATCGGGCATCGAGGCGGCGCTGCCGGCCAAGGTCGCCGTTGTCGCGGCCAGCGCGGCGGCGGTCGGCGGGGGAGTGGCGGTCGAGCAGGCGGTCACCCATCACGCGCACGACCAGCCGGTCAGGAGCGCGCCCGCCACCGCGACGGCCCGGCCCGCACCCCCGGTCGAGGCTCGCGCGACGTCGGCGCCTTCGCCTCAGCCCGGCGCCTCGGTGCGCCGGAAGGCGGCCGCGCCGAGGCGATCGGCGAAGACCGCGCGCCGGTCGGCGACGCGCCGCACCACGCGCCGGGAGTTCGCCGTCAGCAAGCGGAGCAGCACGCACGCCGGCTCGCCCGCCGCCGCGACCGCCGAGCGCGAGTTCACGCCCGCGCCGGCCGCGCCACCCGTCGCGGCCCATAGCGCCGCGGCGCCCGCGCCGATCCGCGCGCCGGCGAACGCCTCCAAGGCCGAGCGGACCGCGGCAGCCGAGTTCGGCGGCTGAAACCCGGCGTAGCCTTACGGCATGGCCGGCTCGCTGGGCGCGTTCGTCTTGGTCGCGGTGGTGATGATCTGCACGCCCGGGCCCGACACGGCACTCACCATCCGCAACGCTGCGGGCGCGGGCCGGCGCGCCGGGCTGGCGACCGCCGCGGGTGTGGCGAGCGGCCAGGCGGTGTGGGTGTTGGCGTCCGCCGTCGGCGCAGCCGCCCTGCTGCGCGCCTCGGCGCCGGCCTTCGAGGCGCTGCGCTGGATCGGCGCGGCGTACCTCGTCTACCTCGGGGTGCAGTCGCTGCGCGCGGCGTTCGGCCGTCGGGCCGCGGGCCACGCCGCCGCGCCGGCGCCGGGAGCGGGTTCGCGCCGCGCGTTTCGCCAGGGCCTGCTGAGCAACCTCGCCAACCCGAAGATGGGCGTGTTCTTCGTGACGCTGCTGCCCCAGTTCGCGTCGAGCGCCGCCGCTGTGCTCGCACTGGGCCTGCTGTTCGCCGCGATGACGCTGGCTTGGCTGGCGCTGTACGCGCTCGTCGTCGCCCGCCTCGGCGACCTGCTGCGGGCGGGCACGCGCGCGCGGCGCGCGCTCGACGCGGTCACCGGGGCGGTGCTCGTCGGGCTCGGCGCGCGTCTGGCCAGCGACCGCTGAGCGGCGTAGGCTCCGTCAGGTGAAGCGCTGCGTCCCCGCCCTTC
>JADMIO010823533.1_pt1 | contig 13765 bp, 8 predicted proteins | sample 8958161 | NCBI WGS metagenome assembly JADMIO01 (sample SAMN16585339, study PRJNA669376) | soil metagenome | isolation source: Crop rotation soil | place: USA: Cullars Rotation, Alabama | collected 2011 | reverse complement strand
GAACGCGCAGCGTTCTGCGTCGTCGAACGCCCGGAAGGGCCGGGTGAGACGGCGCGGCTTCCCCGTAGCCCGTTGTTCGTTTTCGAAACCAGCGTTGCCATTCGAGCAACGGACAGCTTGCAATGAGCAACGGTTCTCGCCCCTTCACATCGATTCCGCTAGCCTGCACCCATCCCTTCCCAACCTGTTCGAGGTCCTGCCGTGGCCAAGTCCGTTGTCGTGCTCGGTGCCCAGTGGGGCGATGAGGGCAAAGGCAAGATTGTCGACCTGCTGACCGAGCGCGTGAAGGCGGTGGTGCGCTTCCAGGGCGGCCACAATGCCGGCCACACGCTGATCGTGAACGGCAAGAAGACCGTGTTGCACCTGATTCCGTCCGGAATCCTGCGCGAGGGCACGGCGTGCCTCATCGGCAATGGCGTGGTGCTGTCGCCCGAAGCACTGCGGCTGGAAGTCGCTGAGCTCGAGGCCACCGGCGTCGCCGTGCGCGATCGCCTGAAGATCAGCCCGGCAGCGCCGTTGATCATGCCGTACCACATCGAACTCGACCAGGCGCGCGAGCGCGCTTCGGGCAAGGGCAAGATCGGCACCACCGGGCGCGGCATCGGCCCGGCCTACGAGGACAAGGCGGCGCGGCGCGGCATACGCGTGTCCGATCTGTTCTACCCGGAGGAATTCACCGAAAAGCTGCGCGTGGTCATGGACTACCACAACTTCGTGATCGAGCATTACTGGAAGCAGCCGGCGGTCGATTACCGCAAGGTGCTCGACGATTCGCTCGCGTTCGCCGACTTCGTGCGGCCGATGGTGGCCGACGTGGCCAGCGAGCTCAACCGGGTGCGCCGTGCCGGCGGCAACATCCTGTTTGAAGGCGCGCAGGGCAGCCTGCTCGACATCGACCACGGCACGTATCCGTTCGTCACCTCGTCGAACACCACGGTCGGCAGCGCCTGCTCCGGCACCGGCGTCGGCGTGCGCGACCTCGACTACGTGCTCGGCATCATCAAGGCCTACGCGACGCGCGTCGGCGGCGGTCCGTTCCCGACCGAGCTCGACGACGCCGTCGGCGAAGGCCTGCGGGCGCGCGGACAGGAATTCGGCGCCACCACCGGCCGTGCCCGCCGCTGCGGCTGGCTCGACGCCGTCGCGGTGCGCCGCGTGGTGCTGATCAACGGCATCGACAGCCTGTGCGTGACCAAGCTCGACGTGCTCGATGGCGAACCGGTCGTGCGCGTATGCGTCGGCTATCGCTATCGCGGCCAGGAAACCGACATCGCGCCGCTCGATGCCGGCGGCTGGAGCGAGTGCACTCCCGTCTACCAGGACTTCGAAGGCTGGACCGAGAGCACCAAGGGCGCAACCCGCTTTTCCGACCTCCCGCGCAATGCCCAGCGCTACCTCGAAGGCGTCCAGGAGCTCGTCCGCTGCCCCCTCTCCATGATCTCCACCGGCCCCGACCGCCGCGAAAACATCGTCCTGCAGGATCCGTTCGCGGAGTTCTGAGCAGGCAAGAAGGCAAACCAAACAAGATCAACAGTTCAACGCGGAGACGCAGAGACGCGGAGAAGGCAAAAGAGAGAAAAGCAAGGGCAGCGCGGATCCACGGGGTTTCGGTTGGCGAAACGCGTCGCGAACTTGCACATTGCAATCGACCTCAACCTCATGGCGATTTGCTTCTCTCTTTTGCTTCCTCTGCGTCTCTGCGTTGAACTTTTGACTTTGCTTTGGCTTCTTCTTCCAAGAAAAAGGGCGCCTCGAACTCGAAGCGACCGCCCAGGTTCAGGCAAGAAGGCAAACCAAACAAGATCAACAGATCAACAGTTCAACGCGGAGACGCAGAGACGCAGAGACGCAGAGAAGGCAAAAGAGAGAAAAGCAAGGGCAGCGCGGATTCACGGGGTTTCGGTTGGCGAAACGCGTTTCGAACTTGCACATTGCAATCGACTCATCTTAATGACGATTTGCTTCTCTCTCTCTCTTTTGCTTCCTCTGCGTCTCTGCGTCTCTGCGTTGAACTTTTGACTCTTCTTCCAAGAATGAGGGCGCCTCGAACTCGAAGCGACCGCCCAGGTTCAGGCAACAAGGCAAACCAAACAAGATCAACAGTTCAACGCGGACGCAGAGACGCGGAGAAGGCAAAAGAGAGAAATGCAAGGGCAGCGCGGATCCACGGGGTTTCGGTTGGCGAAACGAGTCGCGAACTTGTACATTGCAATCGACTCATCCTAATGACGATTTGCTTCTCTCTCTCTCTTTTGCTTCCTCTGCGTCTCTGCGTCTCTGCGTTGAACTTTTGACTCTTCTTCCAAGAATGAGGGCGCCTCGAACTCGAAGCGACCGCCCAGGTTCAGGCAACAAGGCAAACCAAACAAGATCAACAGTTCAACGCGGACGCAGAGACGCGGAGAAGGCAAAAGAGAGAAATGCAAGGGCAGCGCGGATCCACGGGGTTTCGGTTGGCGAAACGAGTCGCGAACTTGTACATTGCAATCGACTCAACCTCATGACGATTTGCTTCTCTCTCTTTTGCTTCCTCTGCGTCTCTGCGTCTCTGCGTTGAACTTTTGACTTTGCTTTGGCTTCTTCTTCATCGGGTAGGAGGCGGGGTCACCCCCGCCGTCCTCCCACACCACCGTACGTGCGGTTCCGCATACGGCGGTTCATGCAAGACGCTGGAGACGTTGCGCAGTCGCGAGCAGCGACACCAAGCCGAGTCGATCAAAGTAGGACTTCCGGTAGGCCGCGTTCATGTGGCTCGCGCCACTGTTCCACCACGGCCCACGTTGATTGAAGGCCGACCGGAATGCCCTCTGTTCCGGTAGCCCCGCGCGCATCAGGTTTTGTGCCCGCGTGTACGGACGTTTCCACTGGCGCCACAGCACACAGCGCAGTTTGCGGCGAACCCAATTGTCGAGGTCTTCGAGCACCCGCTTGGTTTCGGTCAGCTTGAAGTACGCTGCCCAGCCACGCAGGATCGGGTTCAGCGCGACGATGGTCTTGCCCACACTGCAGCCGCGGCCACGACGAAACACCGCGCCAACCTTGGCTTTGAGCCGTTCGATACTGGCCGGAGCGATGCGCAGCTTGGACGCCTTGTGCGCGGTCAGGCTGTAGCCCAGAAACTTGCGTTTCCACGGTCGGTCGACTGCGCTCTTCGCCGCATTGACGGCGAGCTGCAGTCGATCTTCCAGGAACTGGGTAATGCTCGCCAATACTCTGTCGCCCGCCGCTTGGCTGCGAACGTAGATGTTGCAGTCGTCCGCATAGCGACAGAACGCGTGTCCGCGGCGCTCCAGTTCCCGGTCCAGATCCGTCAACAGGATGTTCGACAGCAGCGGACTTAGAGGCCCGCCTTGCGGCGTGCCTTGCATCCTCGGCGATACCACGCCGTCCGCCATCATCCCCGCTTCCAAATACCGCCGGATCAGTTTCAGAACCCGCCTGTCGCCAACTCCCCGCGCCACCCGCTCCATCAGAATGTCGTGGTTGACCCGGTCGAAGAACTTCTCCAGGTCCATGTCCACCACCACCCGCCGGCCCGTCGCGACGTACTGCTTTGCCGCCTGGACCGCCTGATGTGCATTGCGCCCCGGCCGGAAGCCGTAGCTCGATGCTGAGAAAGTAGGCTCGAAAATCGGCGATAACACCTGGTGCAACGCCTGTTGGATCAACCGATCCGTCAGCGTCGGGATACCGAGTGTCCGCACCCCGCCTTGCGGCTTGGCAATGTCCACCCGGCGGACCGCCTGCGGGATGTACGTCCCCGCCAGCAGCCTGGCCTTGATCGCTGGCCAATGTTGCTGAAGGTGGGCTTTGAACGCTAGCCGGTCGATCCCATCGACACCGGCAGCGCCCTTGTTGCCCACCACTCGCGCATACGCAGACCAAAGGTTGCCGCGTTCGCACACGGCTTCCATCAGTCCTTCCGTCTCCGCTTTCGTCCGCGGACCCGCCACCGACTTCATCTCGACACGCAAGGCAGCCCTTTCCGGATTCCGTCTGGATGCTTCTGCCTGCGCTCCGTCTCGTCGACGGACTTCTGTCGTGATCGATGTCATCGAGGTCTGATCGCCTACTCGCGTTCCTACACGTTCGGCCCTTCAGCCCAGTCCGGCGCCTACTACGGCCTCTGCTGACTTCCTCACTGGCATCCCGACACCTCACGATGTCAGTAGCACCAAGGCACCGATGAGGATCTCCCCGGGTATGACGCACCCGCCTTCACGCTTATGCCTGTCGGATATACGTCACAGCGTTCCGTGCAAGTGTTGGGCTTTGACGATATAGGCCGCCTCACCCCGCTGTACCGCCTCGTATCCGCTTCCTGTTCGTCAGGCCAGCGCTTTGCCTTCGGCTTCCTCCAGATTCGCAGTTACCCACGACACCCTTGCCGTTCGGCTAACTCTTCCCCTTGCCGGGCGAGTAGAGGACTTTCACCTCCAGGCAGGTGCGCCCTGCCGGGCGCACCAAGAAAAAGGGCGCCTCGCGGCGCCCTTTCTCGTTTTGTCGATGCGCCGACGATCAGAACTCGAAGCGACCGCCCAGGTTCAGCGAGCCGCGGTCGAGCTCGTCGTTGCCGAACATTCGGCGGTAGGACATGTAGGCCTGCTTGCCGTTGCCCATGAGGTAGACGAAGCCCAGGCCCGCGGTGGCGTAGCCGGAATCGGGGCTTTCTTCGGTCAGGCGGAACAGCTCGGTGACGCCGCCGCTGAGCAGACGCGCTTCGGCGCTCGGGTCGTCGCCGTTTTCGCTGTTCAAGGTCAGGTCGAACTGCGGCATGAGCACGCCGTAGTTCAAGCTGACGGCGCGCGCGAACTGGATGCCGACGGCGAGGTTCACCGACGAGAAGCTCTGCGACGAGTAGCCGACGTTGTATTCGTTCGCGCCGGTCTCGTCGAAGGCGTCGACATCGCTGCTGATGTAGCGCACGCCAACGTTCGGCGTCACGCTCCAGGCGCCGTAGTTGAGGTGATAACCCATCGACGAGGCGAGCGTGAACTGGGTGGCGTCGGTCTCGCCGAGCGCGAGCGCGTCGAACACCGTGTCGCCGAGCCGGAAGTGGATCAGCCGCTCCTGGTCGAGCTGCGCCGAGCCGTAGGTCAGGCGCGTGTCGATGTACAGCCGGTCGCTCAGGTAGTACGAGCCGTAGCCCGTGAACATGACGCTCTTGGTGTCGAGCGAGCTGCCCGCGGAGACGTCGGCGTCGTAGTTCGCGTAGCCGATCGCGGCGCCCGCCACGAAGCGCGGATTGAAGCGGTAGTCGACGCCGGCGGTGATGCCGGTCGACTGGTAATCCACGCCGACCTTGCCGCGCGAGAAATCGAGGTCCTGCTGGCCGTCGGTGATGCTGCCGTTGATGAAGAACCCCCATGGGCTCATCAGGCCGCCAAAGCCGTCTTCTTCGCCGAAACCGAGCGCCGCCTGCAGCGCGTCCCCGACCAGCGCGAGCGGTACCGACTGGCTGCCCGACTGCACGGTGAGCCCCGACAGGCTGAAGCCGCCGCCGCCGCGGCGCAGCTCATTCAAGCGGGCGTCGACATTGAAGAACTGCGTGGCCCCGATCTCGCGCAGCACCAGGGATTGCGCCAGCACTTCGTCGGGCGACAGTGCGCGCAGGGCGTCGGTGACCTCGTTGGTACGGCCGTCGTCGGCTGCGCGGATGATTTCGCGACAGGTGCTGGCCAGCGCCGACGTCGTGCGCGCGCATTCGGCGGCGATCACGGGGAGCGCGGCGCGCGATGCGGGATCGACGGCAGCGCCGCCAAGCAGCGTCAGCAGGTCGCCCGCGTTGCGGTCGTTGATGCGCGTGGTCTGTGTCGCGCGGTTGTTCGCCGCGTTCGGATCGGTCGTGGTCGCACCGACCAGGCCTTCGTTGCTGATCGACTGCCCGGTCGTCGGGGCGCGGACGTTGATCTGTACCGCCGCCGAAGCGCCGACGGCCAGGGTGCCGGTCAGGTTGCAGGTGACCGTCTGCGCGGTCGTCGTGCACGCGAAACCGGCGCCGCTTGCGGAGACGAAGGTCAGCGGCGCGGGCAGGACGTCGGTGACGCGCACGCCGGCAGCGGCCTCGGGGCCGGCGTTGGTCACGTTCAGGGTGTAGAAGTACGCCGCGGCCGCGGCGACGGGATCGGCGCTGTCGGATTTCGCAATGGCGAGATCGGCGCCGCCGGACTGGTACGACACCGTGACGCTGGCCGCGTTGTTGGTGGCGACCGGGTCGGCGGTGGTGGCCGTGATCGAGAAGTTCGCGGTCGCGGCTGTCGTCGAGCCCGGGCGCAGCACGGTCTGGATGCGGATATCGGTGCTCGCGTTCGCCGCGAGCGTGGCCCGCGTGCACCGGATGGACTGGCCGGTGATGGTGCAGGTCCAGCCGGTGCCGGTGATGGTGCGGATGTCGAAGGCCTGCGCCAGCGTGCCGGTGACGATCGGGCTCGCCGATGCATCCGGGCCGCGGTTGCCTGCGGTCAACTGGAGCTCGACGGCCTGGCCGGTCACGGTCGACGCCGGTACCGCCTGGGCAGTGACGAACAGGTCGGCCTGCGGGGTGGGCGGCGGCGGCGGCTCGGTGACGACCGTGGTGGTCTCGATGTCGCTGTCGTTGCCCGGATTGACGTCGTTGCCGGTGCTGCTGACGCGCGCCTGGTTGCTTACGGTGGCCGCTGCGGCCGGCGCACGCACGACGATCGTGACCGTGCTGCTCGCACCGGAGACGAAGGTTCCGGCAAGGTTGCAGGTGACGGTCGCGGTGCCGGAGCAGGTCCAGCCCGGGCCGCTCGCCGAGACCAGCGTCAGGCCGCTCGGCAGGATGTCGCTGACAATGACGCCGGACGCCGCGTTGCTGCCGACGTTGGTGACGTCGAGGAAATAGCTGTACTGGGCGTTGACCAGCACCGGGTCGGCGCTGTCGCGCTTGTCCACGCGCAGGTCGACGTTGACCGGCGGTGGCGGCGGCGTTTCGGTGACCACGACCGTGACCGAAGACGTCGCGGGAGTGCGCACTTCGATCGAGCTGGCGCGCGCCGTATTGGTGACCGTCTGCGCGGTCGACGGTGCCTGCACGACGATCTCGACGCTCGCCGTCACGCCGGCGCCGAGGGTGGTGCGGCGGCAGTCGACGGCATTGCCGGCGACGCTGCAATTCCAGCCGGCGCCGCTTGCCGAGACCACCGTCAGCGTCGCGGGAACGTCATCGAGCACGGCCACGCCGGTCTGCGGGCCGGGGCTGGTGCCCGGCTCGCTGCTGGTCGAGGTATTGGTGACGTCGATGGTGTACGTGAACTCGCTGTTGGTGCCGACCGACGAGGCGCTCGCGCTCTTCGAGATGCTGAGGCCCTGGGTGATGCGCGGGCGGCCGGCTGGTGCCTGCAGCGTCCAGGTACGCAGCGCAACATTGCCCTCGATACCGGTGCTGCCGAGTCCGCGAGTCTCCGTGCAGGTCAGCGTTCCCGTCACCGGCGTGGGGCGGGCGATCGCGGTGAGGTTCAAGTTCTGGGGCGTCGTGCTGGAGCCAACGAAATTGAGCGAAACCCCCTGGTACCCGCTGAACGTCCCCGGCACCGATTCACCCGTCACCGCGCAGTTCGACACGCGCGTGGTGGCGTCCAGTCCGGAGCCGCTGCCAGCGCTCGGAGTGATGCGGATCTGCGCGGTCGTGTCGTCGCCGACGATCGGACTGCTCGGCGTGAACACGACCGGTTGCCCGGGCGCCGGCGAATACGCCAGCGACGGCGGCGTGTTCGAGATTCCGGCCGGGCAGGTCAGCGGCCACGTCCGTTGGCTACCGCCGGCCCCGCCCGGTGTTTCCACGCACGTGAGCGTCGTCGTGCGCGCGGTCGTCCCGGAGGTGCAGCTCAGCGCGAGCGTGCCCGGAGAGGTGGAAAACGTCTGGCTCGGCGGGCTCACGGTGAAGTTGGTGTTGTTGCCGCCGACCATGGTGCAGCTGAGGCTGGTCGTGCCGCCGCCGGCGCTGCCGCTCGGCGTGACCGCAATGTTGGCGGTGCCGTTGCTGCCGGGCTGGGTCACGCCCGTCAGCGTGATCGGCGTATTGATGTTGGGGTTGTAGGCCAGCGTCGGCGAAGTGGCCCCGGCCAGCGCGGCATTCGACGCCAGGCTCAGGCTTGCCAGAGCGCTCAAACAGCTGATGCGGAGGACGTGTCGCAGATCAAAGGTGATGATCTTCGAGAGATACATAAGAAATCGCTCCCATCAGCTTGTTTTTGTTGAGCTCCCCTAGTGTAGCGCCGTATCAGGGCGAAACGGGAGGGCTCGCCGCGATTTGTGTGAGCGGCTGCCCCATTTGCACCGGCATTTGGGCCGTCAGGGCGGGCGCCCAGTCACCGAAAGCGGGTCCGGTCAGCACGATCACCGTCGAGCCCATGTTGAAGCGGCCGAGTTCGGCGCCCGCGGCGAACTCGGGCGCGCGCGCGGCATCGTACTCGCGCACGCGGACGCCGGCTGCGTAGGGCGGCGTGACCTCGCCATCGAACACGGTCTCGATGCTGGAGACGAAGATCGCGCCGACGAGGATCACCGCAAGCGGTCCGCGATCCGTGTCGAACACGAGTACCAGGCGCTCGTTCCGCGCGAACAGGCGCGGGATCGCCTCGGCCGTCCACTGGGCGACGCTGAATAACCGGCCGGGGACGTGCACGCTCGTGCGCAGGCGACCCGCGTACGGCATGTGGACGCGGTGGTAGTCGCGCGGCGACAGGTAGATCGTCGCGAAGCCGCCGCCTTCGTAGCCCTGCGCGAGGATGTCGTCACCGAGCAGCTCGCCGACCGTGTAGTCGAGCCCCTTTGCCTGCACGACGCGCCCGTCGCGGATGCGTCCGATCTGCGAAATCGCGCCATCGGCGGGACATACGAGCATGCCGTCGCCGGTCGCGAGTGGACGCGCATCCGGCTTCAGCGCGCGCGTGAAGAACGCATTGAAGCTGTCGTAGGCCTCCGGATCCGGCTCCTGCGCCTGGCTGAGGTCGACCTTGTACGCGCGGGTGATGGTCGAGATCAGCAGCCTTTTCCACGGTTTCCAGCGCCAGCGGGTGGCGTAATAGACGATCCGGGAAAGCGCGCGGTGCGGCAGGATCAGTTGCAGGGCGACAGCCAGGTCGCGGCTGAGCATGGTCATTTCCTCGAGGTGCGGCCCAGCAATTGCGCCAGGTCCGCGGCAATCGCCGGCGCCGAATGCGGCGGACGGATCAATCCGGCGAGCCGGCCGTCGGGATCGATGATCAGGATCGACGCGCTGTGGTCGATGGTGTAGTCGAGCGCGCCCGGCCCGTTCGCGACTTTCATGAACACCACCCCGACCGCGCGGGTGAGCGCCAGCAGCTGGTCCGGCGTGCCGGTTGCCGCTTCGAACGCCGGATCGAAGAAATGGACGTACTTGCCGATCGACTCGGGCGTATCGCGCTCCGGGTCGACCGAGACGAAGCTGACACCCACGTTCGCCGCCGGATTGCTCGCATGCAGGTGCGCCAGCACGGCTTTCAGCGTGCTCAAGGTCGTCGGACAGACATCCGGGCAACTGCCGAAGCCGAAGAACAGCAGGCGCCAGCGGCCTTTCCAGTCGGCGTTGGTGAGCGCCGTGCCGTCGCTGCGAACGAGCTCGAAAGCCGGCAGCTCGCGCGGCTGCGGATAGAGCAGCGAGGCCTGCAAGGCAGCAGGCGCGTCCACGCTCGCGGATCCGGTGAAGACGCGCTGGCCGAGCGCGAACCCGAGAATGCCGGCCACTGCGGCCAGGGCGACGATGATCCAGGGAAGCCGGCGTTCGAGGGTGCTCATCGCGGCGAGTATAGGCAGGAGCGGACGGATGACCGTGCACGCGGGGTCGAGAAAGGCATACGCCAAGCGGTCCACAGATGACGCAGATGAGAAGCTCGCTCATCGCGTGACCTCGGCTCCAGGCGCAGATCGATGCGCTTCGCGGGAAAGCCGATTCGCTTTTATCTGCGTCATCTGCGACATCTGCGAACCGCTATGCCTCTGCTTCTCCTGCGGCCGTCTGCGCGGCTCCGCGTACGGGCTGCATAATCGGGCGATCGATCCCCGTGGAGCCCGCGTCTTGACTGATGTGCTGAGTACCGTGTGCGATTTCATCCGCTATGCCACCAGCCGCTTCAATGCGGCCGGGGTGTTTTCCGGTCACGGCTTCGACAATGCGCTCGACGAAGCGAGCTTCCTGGTGCTGACGGCGCTGCACCTGCCGCACGACCTGCCGCCGGCGTACGCGTCGGCGAACTTGCTGCCGGACGAGCGCCGCCGCGTGCTGGAGCTCATCCGCCGGCGCGCCGACGAGCGCGTGCCGAGCGCGTACCTCGTCGGCGAAGCCTGGTTCGCGGGCCTCGCATTCAAGGTCACGCCCGACGTGCTGATCCCGCGGTCGCCGATCGCGGAGATGATCGAGCAGGGTTTCGAGCCTTGGCTCGGCGGTCGCGCGTGCGACCAGGTGCTCGACCTGTGCACTGGCAGCGGCTGCATCGGCATCGCGATTGCAGCGCACTTCCCGGAGGCCGCGGTGGACCTGGTCGACCTGTCGCCGCCGGCGCTCGCCCTGGCGGCGGAAAATGCCAAGGCCCATGGCGTCGACGACCGCGTGCGCACCTGGCTGTCCGATGGCTTCGATGCCCTGAAGGGGCGGCGCTACGACCTGATCGTGACCAACCCGCCGTACGTGGGCGCCGAGGAATATGCATCCCTGCCGGCCGAATATGCGCACGAGCCGGCCATGGGATTGCAGTCCGGGGCCGACGGCCTGGACCTGCCGTTGCGCATCCTGGCGCAGGCGCCCGAGTACCTCAGCCAGTCCGGCCTGCTGGTCCTCGAAGTCGGCGCCTCGCAGTCGGCGCTGGTCGAGCTGCTGCCGGAAGTGCCGTTCACCTGGGTCGAGTTCGAGCGCGGCGGGTCCGGCGTCGCCGTCATCGAGCGCGCCGATCTCGTCACCGCCCGGGCGGCAGTCAAGGCCGCACTGCGCCGACGGGGAGTGTCGCCATGAACGCATTCTGCGACGTACGGACTGGCCGGCAGTCGATTGCGACCGGTTCCTTGCGTCCAAGAACCAGGCCCTCGCCAAGTGCGGCGGTCCGGCCATGAGCGGTGCCAACACTTTCGGCCGGCTGTTCTGCGTCACCACCTTCGGCGAGAGCCACGGGCCCGCGATCGGCTGCGTGATCGACGGCTGTCCGCCCGGCATTGCGATCGCGCCCGAAGATTTCAGGGCCGATCTCGACCGCCGCGCCACCGGTCGCAGCCGTTTCACCAGCCAGCGCAAGGAAGCCGACGAGGTCGAGATCCTGTCGGGCGTCTACCAGGGCCTGACGACGGGAACGCCGATCGGGCTCCTCATCCGCAATACCGACGCGCGCTCGAAGGATTACGCGGACATCGCGCAGAGCTTCCGACCCGGGCACGCCGACTACACCTACCTCGCCAAGTACGGCATCCGCGATCCGCGCGGCGGCGGCCGCTCGTCCGCGCGCGAGACCACGATGCGCGTGGCAGCTGCCGTGATCGCCAAGCGCTGGCTCGCCGAGCGCTGCGGCATCCGCGTCCAGGGCTGGCTCAGCGCGCTCGGGCCCTACACGCCGACGCGCTTCGATCTGAGCGCGGTCGAGCACAACCCGTTCTTCTGGCCGGATCCCACCCAGCTGCCCGAGCTCGAGCGCTTCATGGACGGGCTGCGCAAGTCCGGCGACTCGGTCGGCGCGCGCCTGTCGGCGCTGGCAGAAGGCGTGCCGCCGGGGCTCGGCGAGCCGATCTACGGCAAGCTCGACGCCGATCTCGCGCAGGCGTTGATGGGCATCAACGCGGTCAAGGCGGTGGAAATCGGCGACGGCGTGGCGGTCGCGGCGCAGCGCGGTAGCGAGCATCGCGATGAAATCGGCCCTGCCGGCTTCGTTTCCAACCATGCCGGCGGCATTCTCGGCGGCATCTCCAGTGGCCAGAACGTGCTCGTGCATGCCACCATCAAGCCCACCTCGAGCATCCTGCTGCCCGGCGCCAGCGTCGACTCGTCCGGAAATGCTGTGGAAGTCGTCACACGCGGACGACACGACCCTTGCGTCGGCATGCGTGCGGTGCCCATTGTCGAGGCGATGCTCGCGCTGGTGCTGGTCGATCATGTGCTGCGGCATCGGGCCCAATGCGGCGACGTGCCGCCGCAGCCGCGCGTCGCGGCCGGCAGCGGGCCATTCGTGTTTCCTGAAGGTATCTGAGATCGATGAGCAAAGCTGATTCGAAGAACTGCAAAGTGGCCGTGGTGGGTGCGACCGGCGCGGTCGGCAGCGCCATGCTGGAGATCCTGGCCGAACGCAACTTCCCGGCCACCGAGGTCGTGGCGCTCGCGAGCGAACGCTCCGCCGGTGCGCGCGTGCGGTACGGCGAGCAATCGCTGTCGGTGAAGGTGCTGGAGCGGTTCGACTTCGCCGGCACCGCGATCGCGCTGTTCTCCGCCGGCGGCAGCGTCTCGGCGGTGCACGCGCCGCGCGCCGCCGCGGCGGGTGCCATCGTCGTCGACAACACCAGCGAGTTCCGCTACCAGGACGACATCCCGCTGGTGGTCAGCGAGGTCAATCCGCATGCGATTGCACGCTGGAAGACGCGCGGCATCATCGCCAACCCGAATTGCTCGACCATGCAGATGCTGGTCGCGCTCGCGCCGATCCACCGCGCGGTCGGCATCCGGCGCATCAACGTCGCGACCTACCAGTCGGTCAGCGGCGCCGGACAGAAGGGCATCGAGGAGCTCGGCCGGCAGACGGCTGCGCTGCTCAACATGCAGCCCGTCGAACCGAAGAAATTCCCGGTGCAGATCGCGTTCAACCTGATTCCGCAGATCGACGTCTTCACCGCGAATGGCTATACCAAAGAAGAAATGAAGATGGTCTGGGAAACCCGGAAAATCCTCGAAGACGAAACCATCGAGGTCAATCCGACGGCGGTGCGCGTGCCGGTTTTCTATGGACACAGCGAAGCGATCCACATCGAAACGCGCGAGAAAATCAGCGTGGCAGCGGCGCGTGCGTTGCTCGAATCGGCGCCCGGCGTGGTCGTCGTGGACGAGCAGGCCGCGGGCGGGTATCCCACTCCGGTGACGCACGCCGCGGGGCAGGATCCGGTGTTCGTCGGCCGCCTGCGCGAGGACATCAGCCACCCGCGCGGCCTGTGCCTGTGGGTGGTCAGCGACAACATTCGAAAGGGCGCGGCGCTGAATGCGATCCAGATCGCCGAACTCTTGGTAAAAAATCACTTGTGATCTATAGTTACGTTCGGATCATAAGGTTGTTTCGAGTTTGTGACCTAAAATCGCGGACGCTCAGAAGCCGCTTAGCCCTCGGGGGAGTTCCATGAAAGGACCGCGCAAGTCACTCCTCGCCAGCAGCATCCTGGCGATTCCATCACTGGCGCAGGCCCTTGGGCTTGGGGGAATCGAAGTCAAATCAGGGCTCAACGAGCCTTTGGTCGCTGAGATCCAGGTGATCCAGTCGGGCCCCGGCGAAGCCGACGGGCTTGCCGTCACGCTCGCGAGCGCCGACGATTTTGCACGCGTCGGCATCGACCGGGCGCGTATCGACACCCCGCTCGAATTCAGCGTCGGCAACAGCAGCAGCGGTTCGCCGGTGATCAAGGTGACCTCGGCGCGGCCGGTGCGCGAGCCGTTCCTGAATTTCCTGCTGGAAGTGAACTGGTCGAAAGGTCGCCTGCTGCGCGAATACACGGTGCTGCTGGATCCGCCGGTGAGCGCCCCGGCACGCGGCGGCAGTCGGGAAAG
>JADMIO011288153.1_pt1 | contig 13767 bp, 12 predicted proteins | sample 8958161 | NCBI WGS metagenome assembly JADMIO01 (sample SAMN16585339, study PRJNA669376) | soil metagenome | isolation source: Crop rotation soil | place: USA: Cullars Rotation, Alabama | collected 2011 | reverse complement strand
CGCGACAACTTGTCCACGTGGAATTCTAAGCTTAGGATCCCAATGTGCTGGAAAGGATCGACACGACGTAGTCCTTGAGCACCTCGAGCGTTTCTTCCGGCAGCCATACGTCGGGGCCATAGACCTTCGTCGCCTTCTCGCCCGCGTAGATTTCCATCCAGTGGATCTTGCGCTTGCCGCCGTACGCCTTCTCGACCGCGGCGTCGACCACCTTGATCATCACGGGCGTGATGTCGAAGCCCGTGCCGTCGCCCTCGATGTAAGGAATGATCGGCTGGTCGGAAACGTTGAGCGAGAAGTCCGCGTTGACGGTGATCTTGTCACCGCCCGTCGGAACCTTGATGTGCTGATACGGCATGATCGACTCCAGTGTTGGCTGTGCGAGTGGAAAGCAATGATGTGCGATAACGGCGCACCCGGGCGCAGTCTCCCGAGCGCTGACGCGCGGCACTTGCCCAATCTTCGGTTCGGCGCTCGGTGCGGCCGCGCCCATGCGGCTGGATGGCTATTCTAGCCCACGTCGGATCGACGGCGGCTGCGATGCGCGCCGCGGGGAACGACCCGGACTCGAGCACGCCCGGCGCACCATGGATGCGGCGCCCCGGAGACGAGGATGTCGGCAAAGCGATGCGGTCAGTCTTGGGTCTTATATAAGACAAAAGACTTAGGCGTTCCGTATTATGCATTAAGATTCCGCCATTTGCCATAGAGAGAGAGGGGCCCCGCGCCCTGCTTTGCTTCGTTCGACGTCATGCGCCTCATCGCACTCAACAAACCGTTCGGCACGATCTGCCAATTCTCGAGCCATGAAACGCGCGACTCGCTCGGCGATTGGGTCGATGCGCCCGGCGTCTATCCGGCGGGCCGACTCGACGCGGACAGCGAGGGGCTCTTGCTGCTCACCGACGACGGCGCTTTGCAGGCGCGGATCGCCGAGCCGCGCCACAAGCTCGTCAAGCGCTATTGGGCGCAGGTGGAGGGGCTCCCGGACGCCGCGGCGCTCGCCAGACTGGCGGCCGGCGTCGATTTGGGCGATTACGTGACGCGTCCGTGCAAAGCGCGCGTCATCGACGCGCCCGCCGCCCTCTGGCCCCGCGTCCCGCCGATCCGCTATCGCGCCGCGATTCCGACGACCTGGGTGGAACTCGCGATCACGGAAGGAAAAAACCGCCAGGTTCGGCGCATGACGGCCGCGGTGGGGTTTCCCACGCTGCGCCTCGTCCGCGTGGGCATCGGCGCGCTCGATCTGCTCGCGCTCGGCCTCGCGCCCGGACAGTGGCGCGCGCTGCCGCCCGATGCGCCCTGGGACGGGTTGTCGCGCCGGCCGCGCAATTAATGAACAAAATCGCGTCAACCGCTTGCGAGACTCGCGCGTTATCCGACGCAGATGCCGTTAAAAGCTATCCGGCATTCGCCTTCGGCCCCGTCGCCGTGCCGTTTCCGCTGTACGGAACGTCGACCGAAGCGCCCGCAGACGTGTCGGCAAATTTGTTGATGCGGCTGTCAACCGAAAGGTGGATGGCGCGTTTACCGACATGACTCATTGACCGGGTCATTTGGTTAATTAACTAAAGCTGAGGATTTTCAAATGAGCAAACTGATCGCCGCTCTGGTCGCTGGCCTGTTCGCAACGGCTGCTTTCGCACAAGCTTCGGGCACGGAAGCTTCGGCTCCGGCTGCTGCTTCGGCTCCCGCCAAGCACATGAAGAAGCATCACGCTAAGAAGCACTCGAAGAAGGCCGCCAAGGCTGAAGCCGCTTCGGCCGCTTCGGAGTAAGTTTGTTGTAACGACGCAGTCAAGAACACGCAGTGCTGCCGTTCTTCACGGCGTTGAAGGCAGGCAACCGCAAGGTGCCTGCCTTTTTCTTTTCCGGGCCCGCGCTTTGCATCCAGCACGGCCGCTCGCGTAACATGCGCTGATTTCTCGTCGTCGAAAAGGAGTGATGTCGTGCGATTTTCGTTTCGCTCGTGGATGGCGCCTCTCGCGCTTCGCCTCGCCCTGCCCGCTTGCGCCCTCGTGGCCGCTCAGTTCGCAGCCGGCGCGGCGCTCGCTCAAGCGCTGCCGGCTGGCGCCAAGCCGCCCGAGGCTTTCCCCCACGTGAAGCTGACCGCGGGAATGTTCGTTATCGATGCGGCCGTCGCCGCCAACGATCCCGATCGCGAGCAGGGCCTCATGTATCGGACGCAGCTCGCGCCCAACGAAGGGATGCTGTTCGTTTTCGGCGAAAACGCCGTCCATTGCTTTTGGATGAAGAACACCCTGCTCCCGCTGTCGATCGCATTCATGCGCGCAGACGGCACGATCACCGACATCGACGAAATGCAAGCGGAGACGACCAACAACCACTGCCCGCGCAACAACGGCGTCTACGCGCTCGAAATGGGCAAGGGCTGGTTCGCGTCCAAGGGAATCAAGCCGGGCACGAAGATCGAAGGCCTGCCGAGGCCGCAATAGCATCGCGAAGCCGGCAGCCGCCGGCTCCCGAAATTCGTTCAAACGATGTTTGGTGCCGATTTATCGTGGTACCGGTACTCTGATATTTCTTCCAGTTGCCGACGATAGATCCACGTGATTAACTGTCGCTCACTAAAACCATAACGACATCAAATCACGGCATCACCTTATGCCTCGAAAGATAATCGCGCCTTCCGCTTTATCCGCGGAAATCGAATCATGACTATTGTCGACTAGCCGTCCGAGCCCCGTCTCGTACTGCGCCCGCGCGTGTGCGCTTACCGCATGTGCGCCGGGTGGCCGTGCGAGCATCGCGACGCGGCGGCTTTTATCTTTCCGTTTTGACGGCTCGCCGGACCAGAGATTATCCGAACACCGTTCGAATCATCTCGCCGCTGCAACTCGGTGCGACATCGGATCGCTCGCATTTATGCGTTCACCCCGATCGAATACGCGCCGATTAATCATTTCCATAAAATCCGTTCAATTAATCAGAAGCAAAGATCGAATGAGGGGTTTGAAATGAAAAAATTCGCAATGTACGCAACCGTTTCGCTGATCGGCTCGACCCTTGCCGCGGGCGCGGCCGCGCAGCACGTGAAACCGCTGGGGCCGATCACTCAGTTCGTGGCGCCGGCTCAGATGGCCCAAGCTGCCGGCACCATCGACTTCGAACACGCGCTGCCGATGCCGCTCCCCACGCCGAGTTTCGTCCCCCCGACCGGGGCGGAGTCGGCCCTGCTTGCACCGCCGCGGCTGGGGGCGCCCGGTCACATGGCCGGCGGCCTCGGGGACGGCAAGCGCCAATCGATTCAACTCGCCCGGCCCCAACTTTTGAGCGCGCAAGACGGCGTCAGTCCGCAGGAGTTCGGCTCGTCCTCGCAACCGTTTACGACCAACCGCGTCGACGCGCTCGGGGATAACACGCAGTACAACTACCCGTTCCGCGCTACCGGTAAATTGTTCTTCAACATCGGTTCGGCCACTTACTTGTGCTCGGCCTCGCTCATCAAGCCCGGCGTCGTCGTCACCGCCGCCCACTGCGTCGCGAACTTCGGGCGGCAGCAGTTCTACTCGAACTGGCAGTTCGTCCCCGCCTACAGCAACGGTAGCGCCCCGTACGGTGTCTGGTCCGCCGCCTCGGCCACCGTCATGACCGCCTATTACAACGGGACGGACCCATGCGCGGTGAGCGGCGTGGTCTGCCAGGACGACGTCGCCGTGCTGACGCTCACCCCGCAAAGCGGTGTCTATGCGGGCAACCGCGCGGGGTGGTACGGCTACGGATGGAACGGCTACGGCTTCAACGGCTCATCGCAAGCGTTGATCGACCAACTCGGCTATCCGGTCGCCTTGGACGGCGGATTGCTCATGCAACGCAACGACTCCCAGGGCTATAAGGCGCCCAGTTACTCCAACAACACGATCATCGGATCGCTCATGACGGGAGGGTCCAGCGGCGGCCCATGGCACGTCAATTTGGGCATGGCCCCCAGCTTGTCGGGCACGAGCTTCGGCAACGCCGCCGCTCGCAACACCGTCGTGGGCGTCACGAGCTGGGGCTATACCGACACGGCCGTGAAGCAGCAAGGCGCCTCGCCGTTCACGAGCGGCAACATCGTGCCGCTCGTGAACGCCGCTTGCTCGTCCAGGCCCGGCGCGTGCTGACCGGGCATTCCAACCTGCCGTAACGATCGAAGGGCGGCGCAGCGCGTCGCCCTTCCGGCATGCGAGCGTCGTTTTTTGCGCACGTTACATCCGCCGCCCCCTGCTTTTCGCCCTCTTGCGCACCCGCCGCGCCGATCGAGCGATCTTTCGCCGGGCCGCCCCGGCAGCCGCTCGCCCCATGGCGCCGGCCCTTCGCCTCTCATCCCGTTCTGCCGCCGTCCCTGCAAAAGCCTTGGGCAAGCGCTATGCTTGTAAGGCTGTTTGCAATACCGCACGTGCCGCACGGTCCGGCTCATCCCGGAGAGTTCGCGGCGCCCACATTCCAAGGAGATCGACGTGCCCCGCAAGACTCCCATCGAGCGCTACCGCAATATCGGCATCAGCGCTCACATCGATGCCGGCAAAACCACGACCACCGAACGCATCCTGTTCTACACCGGCGTGAGCCATAAGATCGGCGAGGTTCACGAGGGCGCGGCAGTGATGGACTGGATGGAGCAAGAACAGGAGCGCGGCATCACGATCACCTCGGCCGCCACCACGGCGTTCTGGAAAGGCATGGCGGGCAATTATCCGGAGCATCGGATCAACATTATCGATACGCCCGGACACGTCGACTTCACGATCGAGGTCGAGCGCTCCATGCGCGTGCTCGACGGCGCCTGCATGGTCTACGACTCGGTCGGCGGCGTGCAGCCGCAGTCCGAAACGGTCTGGCGCCAGGCCAACAAGTACAAGGTGCCCCGCATCGCGTTCGTCAACAAGATGGACCGCGTGGGCGCCGATTTCTTCCGCGTTCAGCGTCAGATCGGCGAGCGGCTCAAGGGCGTGGCCGTGCCCATTCAAATTCCCGTCGGCGCCGAGGAGCATTTCCAAGGCGTGATCGACCTCGTGAAGATGAAGGCGATCATCTGGGACGAGGAAAGCCAGGGCGTGAAGTTCGAGTATCAGGACATCCCCGAGAATCTGCGTGCCACCGCCGAGGAGTGGCGCGAAAAAATGGTCGAGGCCGCGGCCGAAGCCAGCGAGGAGTTGCTCGAGAAGTATCTCGAAGACCACACGTCGCTGACCGAGGCCGAGATCAAAGGCGGTTTGCGCAAGCGCACGATCGCCAACGAGATCGTCCCGATGCTGTGCGGCAGCGCGTTCAAGAACAAGGGCGTGCAGGCGATGCTCGATGCTGTCATCGATTACCTGCCCTCGCCGGTGGACGTGCCCGCCATTCTCGGCCACGACGAGGACGACCAGGAAGCCGAGCGCCACCCGAGCGACGAGGAGCCGTTCTCGGCGCTCGCGTTCAAGATCATGACAGACCCGTTCGTCGGTCAGCTGATCTTCTTTCGCGTTTATTCGGGCATCGTCAATTCGGGCGACACGGTCCTCAATTCGACGAAGCAAAAGAAAGAGCGCGTCGGGCGGATACTGCAGATGCACGCGAACGACCGCAAGGAAATCAAGGAAGTCTATGCGGGCGACATCGCGGCCGCGGTGGGCCTGAAGGAAGCGACGACGGGCGACACGCTGTGCGATCCGGCCAAACCGATCATCCTCGAGAAGATGATCTTCCCCGAGCCCGTGATTTCGCAGGCCGTCGAGCCGAAGACGAAGGCCGATCAGGAAAAGATGGGTATCGCGCTCAATCGCCTGGCGCAGGAAGATCCGTCGTTCCGCGTTCAAACGGACGAGGAATCGGGGCAAACGATCATTTCGGGCATGGGCGAGCTGCACCTGGAAATTCTCGTCGATCGCATGAAGCGCGAATTCAACGTCGAGGCGACCGTCGGCAAGCCGCAAGTGGCGTACCGGGAAACGATCCGCACGAGCACGGAGGACGTCGAGGGCAAGTTCGTCAAGCAGTCGGGCGGCCGCGGGCAGTACGGCCACGTCGTCATCAAGATGGAGCCGCAGCCGCCGGGCAAGGGCTACGAGTTCGTCGACGCCATCAAAGGCGGCGTGGTGCCGCGCGAGTACATTCCGGCCGTGGACAAGGGTATTCAGGAAACGCTCAAGAGCGGCGTGCTGGCCGGCTATCCCGTCGTCGACGTGAAGGTCACGCTGACGTTCGGTTCGTACCACGACGTGGACTCCAACGAAAACGCCTTCCGCATGGCCGGTTCGATGGCCTTCAAGGAAGGCATGCGGCGCGCGAAGCCGGTGCTGCTCGAACCGATGATGGCGGTCGAAGTCGAGACGCCCGAGGATTTCATGGGCAACGTGATGGGGGACCTCTCGGGCCGGCGCGGCATCGTGCAGGGGATGGAAGACATCGCGGGCGGCGGCGGCAAGGTGATTCGCGCCGAAGTGCCGCTCGCCGAAATGTTCGGCTATTCGACGTCGCTGCGCTCGCTCACGCAAGGCCGCGCGACCTACACGATGGAGTTCAAGCACTACGCCGAAACGCCGAACAACGTGTCGGACGCCATCGTCAACGCGAAAGGTAAGTAAGGCGGCGGCGCCCGCGTCCACGTTTCGTCCGTCGGGCCCGCCGAGCGCGGGCCCCTGGGCGCGGCCAAGCCGGCCGTCGTCGAGCCTGTCGGGGCGCCGCACCCCCGACAGGCTTTTTTATCTTTTTTTATCCGCCGGCAATCGCGCTTGGACTCGTCGGCGCGTGAGCCGCGGCGCCGCGGAACGACCCGCGCCTCGCGCCGGGCAGGCGCGCCTCTCTAGAGTCGCGCTACACTGCAAGCGCATTCGTCGCCGCCGTACCGCTCGTCAACGCCGCTGCGCTCGCTGAGCGCGCTTCCCACACGAACCGGAACTCATCGATGAAGATACCCGCATCGCTCCGCCTCGCTTTGGAGGCTTCCCGCCGCGACGCCGGCGAGCTCGGCAATCACGCCATCGACGAATATCTCGCTCACCGGCTTTCCCGCCGCGACTTGCTGCGCCATGCAAGCGTGCTCGGCTGTGCGAGCGTCGCGCTCGCAGCCGGCGCTCTGGTCGCGCCGAAGCGGGCTCTCGCGCAAGGAGCGAACGCCGCGGCCGGGGGAGCCACCATCCGCGTCGCGCACCTGACGCCCGCGGGCCGGGTCGATCCGTTGACCGTCGCCGACGCCGCGGGCCTTTGCCTCATTGCGCAAACCGGCGAATTTCTCGTCAACGACGAGGGCGACACCTCGACGCTGAAACCGGCGCTGGCGCTGTCATGGAAATCGAACGACAAGGGCGACGTCTGGACGTTCAAGCTGCGGCAAAACGTGAAGTTTCATGACGGCCAAGCGTTGACGGCGAAAGACGTCGCCGCCACGTTCGACCGGCTTTCCGACAGCAAGAGCGGCTCGGCCGCGCTCTCGGTGTTCAAAGGCGTGCTCTCCAAGGGCGGCGCGCGCGTCGTCGACGAACACACCGTCGCGTTCCATCTCGATGCGCCGAACGGCAACTTTCCTTACTACGTATCCTCGGACAATTACAACGCCGTGATTTTGCCGGCGAACTTCAACGGCGACTACGAGACGAGCTTTATCGGCACGGGTCCGTTCAAGCTCGAGCGATACGAAGCGAAGCGAAGCGCGTCGTTCATTCGGAATCCTGACTATTGGGGCGACAAAGCCCTGCCCGCGCGCGTGCAATTCGCCTTTTACGCCGACCAGCAAGCACAGATTCTCGCGCTGCAAGGACGGCAGGCCGACGTCATGGGCGATCTGACCGTCCAAGGCGGCCTGGGCATTCTGAACAACCCCGAATTTTCCGTGCAGGGCGTGAAATCGAGCGCGCATCGGCAAATTCACATGCGCTGCGACATGGCGCCGTTCAACGACAAACGCGTGCGCCAGGCGCTCGCGCTCGCACTCGACCGAGACGTGCTCGTGCGCGGTCTCTTCAAAGGCAAAGCCGTCGTCGGCAACGACAGTCCGTTCGCGCCGATCTTTCCTTCGACGAATCCCTCGGCGCCGCAGCGGCGCATGGACCTCGCCAAGGCAAAGAAATTGCTGGCCGAAGCGGGACACGCGAATCGAATCGCCGTCACGCTCACCACCGAAAAATTCATGGAGATTCCGGATTTGGCCGTCGTCTTGCAGAACCAGGCGAAAGCGATCGGCGTCGATCTGGCGTTGAAAGTCGAAAGCCAAGGCCAGTACTACGGCAAAGGGACGTTCGGCAGTTCCGACTGGCTCGATGCGCCGCTCGGCATCACCGACTATGGGCATCGAGGCGTCCCCAACTTGTTCTTGAACGCGCCGCTCGTCAGCAACGGTGCGTGGAACGCGGCACACTTCAAGAACCCCCAGTACGACAAGCTCGTGGGCGAGTTCGTCGCGGCCATCGACGTCGCGTCGCAAAAGCGCATCGCCGGCGAGATCGAAACGCTGCTGCTGGACGAAACGCCGGTGATTATTCCGTACTTTTTCGATCAGCTCATCGCGACGCGCAAGAACGTGACAGGTGTCCGTTTCACCGCTATTTCGCAGATGTATTTCGACCGAGCGCAATTGAAAGCGTAAACGCGCCGGCACGTACCCCGCCGGTCGTCCGCACGAATGCGTGTGCCGTCGACCCGCGAACAACTTATCGCTCCGACGATGTCAGACACCGCCGTTTTGTTTCGACGACGCGCCGCGCGCGGCAGCGCGCAGCGCATCGCGCGCTTCCTTGCGGGCAGGCTGCTGCTGTCGCTCGTCACGTTGTGGCTGCTCTCGATGATCGTGTTCGCACTGGGCCAGTTGTTGCCGGGCGACGTCGGCCGCGCGATTCTCGGACCGCTCGCCGATGCGCGCGCCGTGGCGGCGCTCGATCACCAGTTGGGCGTGGACCGGCCCGTGCTCGTTCAATACGCCCAGTGGATCGGGCATTTCGTGCGCGGCGATATGGGCCGCTCGTACGCTTATCGCTCGAGCGTCGCTCCGTTCATCGGACGAGCGCTGCTCAATTCGGCCAAGCTCGGCGCGCTCGCGTTCGTGATCGTCGTGCCGCTCGCGATCGCCGCCGGCGTCTGGGCCGCGCTGCATGCGGGGCGCTGGCTCGATCGCACGATCATGATCGTCGGCTTGTCGGCGACGGTCGTGCCGGAGTTCGTTTCCTCGATCACGCTGATTCTCGTCTTCGGCGTGTGGCTGCGCTGGCTGCCGAGCGAAGCAGGCTATCCGGACGACGCCGGCTTCGCAACGGCGTTGCGTCACCTGATTCTGCCTGCCTTGCCGCTCGTTTTCGTGTTCTTCGGCTACATCGCCAGAATGGCGCGAGCGGGTACCGTCGATGCCATCGATGCCGATTTCACGCGCACGGCAGTCCTCAAAGGGCTGCCCGGCCGCGTGGTCGTCATGCGCCACGTATTGCCGAACGCCTTGATGCCGACGATCACGGTGGCGGCCACGCAGCTCGGTTATATGGTCGGCGGGCTCGTCGTCGTGGAGACGCTCTTTCACTATCAGGGCATCGGCTCGCTGATCTACAACGCCGCCACGGCCAAGGATTTTCCGATGCTCGAAGCCGGCGTGCTGACGGTAGGCGTCGTCTATGCGCTCGCCAATCTCGCGGCCGATGCGCTGATCGTCACGCTCGATCCGCGCATGCGGCTCGGAGGCGCCCGATGAGCGATCTCGTGCAACCGCAAGAAGCAAGCGCGAGCGAACGCGTCTTGCCGACGCAGCGCATGGAGGCCCTGCGCGCGCTTGCCCGCTCGCCGAGTTTCATCGTCGGGATCGCGATCCTCGGGTTTTGGATCGGCTGCGCGCTTTTCGGTCCGCTGCTCGTGCCGCTCGATCCCTACGCGTCCGATCCGCTCAATTCGCTTGCGCCGCCCGATCATACGCATTGGTTCGGCACCGATCAGCTCGGCCGCGACGTCTTCTCGCGCGTCATCGTCGGCGCCCGCGACATCCTGACGATCGCGCCGCTCGCCACGCTCGTGGGCACATTCGCCGGCACCGCGCTCGGTCTGGTCGTCGGTTATTTCGGCGGTTGGCTCGACAATGCGATCGGGCGGCTCATCGATGCGCTGCTCGCGCTGCCGCTCGTCGTGCTGGCGTTGGCGGCGCTCGCTGCGCTCGGCGCATCGAACACGGCCGTCATTCTCGTCATCGGGCTTACGTTCATGCCGATCACCGCACGCACCGTACGCACGGCGGTGCGCTCGGAGCGCCATCTCGACTACGTTGACGCCGCGCAACTGCGCGGCGAAGGCGCGCTCTACATCATGTTCGCGGAGATTTTGCCGAACGTATTGGCCCCGATCGTGGTCGAGGCCACCGTGCGGCTCGGCTATGCGATCTTCGCGGTTGCGACGCTTTCGTTCCTTGGGTTCGGCATTCAGCCGCCGTCGGCCGACTGGGGGCTCGCGCTGTCCGAATCGTATGCGTTGATGACGGGCGGGGCGTGGTGGACCGTCGTCTTCGACGCGGCGGCAATCGCCACGCTCGTCGTCGGCGTCAACCTCATTGCGGACAGCGTGCAGGGAGTGCTCGACCGATGACTGGCACAGCACGTCGCGCCGTCCCCGCCTTCGAACCGCCTGCCCCCGCCGAAGGCGATGCGCTCGCCGTCGTTGGGCTCACCGTCGCGTACCGCGTGCGCGGTCGCGATCGCGAGGTGCTGCACGACTTGACGTTTCGCGTGCGGCGCGGCGAGGCCTACGGGCTTGTCGGCGAATCGGGTTGCGGCAAGTCCACGGTCGCGCTGGCGGCGCTCGCGTATCTCGCGCGCAACGGCGCGATCAAAGCGGGACGCATCACGATGGCGGGACACGACGTCGCTTCGCTCGGCGCCGATGCGCTGCGCGCCATGCGCGCGCATAACGTATCGATGGTCTATCAGGACCCGTCGCGCGCGCTCAACCCCTCGATGACGATCGGCCGCCAAGTAGCCGAGGCATTCGAGGTCGCCGGAGCGGCGCGCGCCGATGCCTTTGCGCACGCGCTCGACATGCTGCGCCGCGTACGGATCGCAGCGCCCGAGCGCGTGATGAGCAGCTACCCGCATCAATTGTCGGGCGGCATGCAGCAGCGCGTCGTGATCGCGATGGCGCTCGCGTCCAAGCCCGCGCTGCTGATTCTCGACGAGCCGACGACGGGGCTCGATGCGACCGTCGAGGCGGAAGTGCTCGATCTCGTCGCGAAGCTGCGCGAGGAGTACGGCACCGCCGTGCTTTTCATCAGTCACAACCTGGCCGTGATCGGGCGCATGTGCAGCCGAGTCGGGGTCCTTTATGCCGGGCGGCTCGTCGAGGAAGGTGCGACCGCGGACGTATTCGGCGCGCCGCACCATCCCTACACCGTCGGCCTGCTGCGCTGCCTGCCCAGCGTCGGCCGCGGCAAAGACAGCGAACGGCTCGATACGATCGCCGGCAGCTTGCCGCCGCCGGGCGCCGTCATCGAGGGCTGCGCGTTCGCGGCGCGCTGCCGTTTGGCCGACGAGCGTTGCCGGCGCGATGCGCCCCCGCCCCACCGGTTCCACGCCGAGCATGGCCCGCAAATGGCGCGCTGCCACTATCACGAGCAGGCGGCGCAGTTGCCGCGCATCGCTTCGCAGCCTATCGACCAGGCTTGCGAGACACGCGTCGCGCAAGCGCCGCTCGCGCTGCACGCGGCCCACCTGTCCAAGACGTTCGATGCCGCGGGGACGCCGATACGCGCCGTCGACGACGTCTCGCTCGATCTCGCCGCCGGCGAGACGCTCGGCCTCGTGGGGGAATCGGGCAGCGGCAAGACGACGCTCGCCAAACTCCTGGTGGGCTTGGTCGCACCGGATCCGGGCGCCACGCTCGAACTCGAAGGCAAGCCCCTGCCCGCGCACGTGGGGCGGCGCGACGAACAGCAGGTCAAATCGCTGCAGATCGTGTTTCAGAATCCGGACTCGGCGTTAAATCGCGCCCATTCGGTCAAGCGGCTCATCGGGCGCGCGCTTTCCAAGCTCGGCGCATTGCGCGGCCGCGCACACGGCGCGCGACTGGCCACGCTGGCGCAGGCCGTACGCTTACCCTCGCGCTATTTCGACGCGCGGACACGGCAGCTCTCGGGTGGCCTGAAGCAACGCGTCGCGATCGCGCGGGCGTTCGCGGGCGACCCGCGCGTGGTCGTGTGCGACGAGCCGACGTCCGCGCTCGACGTTTCGGTGCAAGCGGCCATCTTGAATCTGCTTGCCGATTTGCAGCGCGAGCGCGGCGTCAGCTACGTATTCATCTCGCACGATCTGCATGTCGTGCGCTACATCGCCGACCGGATCGCCGTGCTTTACGTCGGCCGGCTACTCGAAATCGGGCCGGCGCATGCCGTGTTCGACGGGCCGCAACATCCGTATACCGAGGCACTGCTGTCGGCGATGCCGGTGTTCGGCGACGCCCATCTTATTTCCAAAGCTCGCATTCGCTTGGCGGGCGATCCTCCCAGTGCGGCGAACCCGCCGTCAGGGTGCGTGTTTCACACACGCTGCCCGCGCAAGCTAGGCGCCATCTGCGAAGAGCAAGATCCGCCGTTTGCGGATGCGGGCGACGGCCACCGGATTCGTTGCCATATTCCCGTGGCGCAGTTGCGCGCGTTGCAGGAAGACGTGCAAAGCATCTGAACGGCGACGCACGCAGGCCTCGATTGCAAAGGCCTTTCGTCTGTTGGCTCACAGTCGCCGAAGGACATCGCGTTTCACGGATGAAACGTTTGATCCCGGTTTTCGCGCGGCCGCTTGCGTTCGTCTTTGTCATGTCCATATGCGGCGCGGCGCACCGAGTCATGGCACGGTTATCGCAATGATGCGCCCACATGGCCGCGTGACCGACGCGGGCCCGGCGAAAAACGATCGAGCGGTATCGCGACCGCATCTGTGTGCGCGTTCGCACATCCGAACGACATACATCATGTGACACACGCACGTATCGCGCTCGGGCAGCCATGGTCGCCTTTAGGCGACAGGAGTACGACGACATTCGAGCGTCGTTCCTGCCGGGGAGATGACGATGAAGATCAAGGCAATTAATAAGGACTCCTATATAAATCCGGGAATCCTCAAGGCAACGGCAGGCGCCGTGTTCGCCTTGCTCGCGACGTGTGCCCACGCCGGCTCGTTCGCGGACATCATGGGCAGATGGATGATGGAGACGAGCGCCGCCATGCAGGAGGCCACGGCGAACTCCAGCGATTCGGGCGCGCCCTCGATGACGAAGCTGAGCGCCGCGCCGTTCGATGCGTCGCCTTCGGCGGTTGCGTCGGCCTCGAGCGGCGAGGGCGTCGCATCGACTTCCGATCTTTCGGCGCCGGTCATCGACCAGGCTAGTTCCATCTGCGCAAATGCTCCTGGCAGCGCCGCATGCGTGGAGAATCCGAACGACGAAGCGGCGACAAGCGGTGTGGGCGGCACGGGCGACGGCACATCGGCCAGCGGCGATGGCAGCGGCGGATCGGTCAGCGGCGGCGCATTCGGCGGCGCTCGCGGGGACGGCGGCGGGGCTGGCGCGACGTCGGGCAGCGGAGCGTCCGGCGGTAACGGTGGATCGTCGTCAGGAAGCGGGAATAGCGGCAGCGGCAAGGGAGGTAGTTCGGGCTCCGGTGGGGCTGGTTCCGGTGGGTCGGGCTCTGGTGGTTCGGGCTCTGGTGGTTCAGGCTCTGGCGGTTCGGGCTCTGGTGGTTCGGGCTCTGGCGGTTCGGGCTCTGGCGGTTCAGGCGCTGGTGGCTCGGGCTCTGGTGGCTCGGGCTCTGGTGGCTCGGGCTCTGGCGGTTCGG
>JADMIO011538842.1_pt1 | contig 13769 bp, 15 predicted proteins | sample 8958161 | NCBI WGS metagenome assembly JADMIO01 (sample SAMN16585339, study PRJNA669376) | soil metagenome | isolation source: Crop rotation soil | place: USA: Cullars Rotation, Alabama | collected 2011 | reverse complement strand
AAAGGTGCACGTTCGAAAAATACCTCTTGCTGCAGACGTTGATATCGACGTAGTGGCTCGCGGAACTCCAGGTTTCGCTGGTGCTGATCTTGAAAATTTAGTGAATGAGGCCGCTCTTAATGCGGCTCGTTTGAATCGAGATCTTGTGCATGGAGATGATTTTGAACATGCTAAAGACAAAGTTTCTATGGGTTCGGCTAGGCATTCGATGATTATTTCAGAAGATGAAAAACGCCACACGGCTTATCATGAAGCTGGTCATGCTCTTGTGGGACGCTTTATTGAAGGCAACGATCCGGTTCACAAAATCACAATCATTCCTCGAGGTCCTGCCCTTGGAGTCACAATGACTTTACCGACAGAAGATCGGTTTACACTCACCAAGCAGAAGGCCGAAGCCATGATTTCATTTATGATGGGCGGACGTGTAGCGGAAGAATTGGCATTTAATCACCTTACGACTGGCGCAAGTAACGATATTGAAAGAGCTACAGATTTGGCTCGTAAAATGGTTACTGAGTGGGGCATGAGCGAAAGAATGGGGCCCCTTCATTTTGGGGGTCGCCAAGACAATGTATTTTTAGGGCGAGATATTTCTCAGTCCAACCATGTAAGCGAAGAAACCTCGCGTGTGATTGATGAAGAAGTGCGTGGAATTATCCAACGCAATTATGAGCGTGCAAAAGCAGTGCTTCAAGAACATTCAAAACATCTGCATGCTCTGGCTAATGCTTTGTTAGATCATGAAACGATTGATGCTCAGGAAATCGATATGATTCTTGATGGCAAGGCTATTGAGAAAAAAGTAGCTAAGGGGAATCCATCCAGCTCAGTAGATCCGGTTAAAGCTTCGACAGTACCCGCATCCCCGGCAGGTACGGTGATCGACCTCTCTAAGCCCGTGAAGGCTTAAGACGGTTGTGGTAAAATATCTGAGCTTTATTCCCCACATCTTAGGGCAGCTCAGATGGCAGGACGTCGTGGACATTCTGCTTGTGTATTTTATTGTTTATCGAATCCTTCTCCTTATTCGTGGAACCCGTGCTGTTCAAATTCTTACAGGAATGGGCCTCATTGGTCTGACTTATTTTCTTTCGGATCGCTTACGTCTTTTTGTTTTGAATTTCATGCTCAAGCAGTTCTTTGAATATCTTTTTATTATTATGATTGTGTTGTTTCAGGATGAAATTCGTCGTGCTCTTGCTAATATTGGCCGCAATCCGTTTTTGTCAGGCTCTTCAACTAAAAGCAAAGCAGCACAAGTCTTGGAAGAGGTATGTAAAACAGCGGGCATTCTTGCTGCAAAACGTATTGGGGCTTTAATCGCGCTTGAACGTCAGCATGGACTCAAAAATTATACCGAAGGAGCTACGCTTCTCGAGGCTGAGGTGAGCGCTGAACTTTTGGTTTCGATTTTTCATGTGAACTCCCCGATCCACGATGGAGCGGTGATTATTCGAGGGGGAAAAGTTTTGGCAGCAGGCTGTTTTGTGCCTGTAACTTTACAAGCGGAAATCGATCGCAATCTAGGCACTCGTCACAGAGCTGCTTTGGGATTGACCGAAGAAACAGATGCCGTAGTTGTTGTAATGAGTGAAGAACGTGGTGAAATTTCGCTTGTTGAGTTTGGTGAAATTACCCGAGCTTTAACTATTGCAGATCTTCGTGACCGCCTTTACAGAGCTTTTGATCTCGAAGACGAACTTTCAAGAAGCGGGCTTCCAAGCCCCGGTCCTGGTACACAAAGTGAGGGGACATCTTATGGCTCTGAGTAAGGCATGGAAAAAGGTTCGACGCGACACTTGGCTTCTGCGCATCGCGGCTCTCGTTATTTCAATCATGTTATGGATTTCAGTTCTTGGTGGCAAAAAAGTTGAAATCAATAAGACTGTTGTCTTGGATTATCAAGTCCCTAAATCTTTGGTAATTTCTAATCAGGTACCGAAAGAAATTATTGTTCGTGTCACCGGACCTCGAGCGATATTAAAAGAATATGAAGCTCGAGAAATCGTGTTGAGTGTCGAGTTGCCATCTGCGGTAGGTGAATATGATATTTCTGTTCCAGAAGAAAAACTTGATTTTCCACTAGGTATAAAAGTACTTAGTATTTCGCCGTCTGTTATTCCCATCCGATTAGAACGACTGATACCTAAACGTGTTCCTATTCGTGCCGTTTTTTCGGGCCAACTGCCGGATGGTATTAAAATCGTAAGTGTCACCCTTAAGCCGAGTACTGTAGAAATTCGAGGCGCTCCTTCACGGCTATCAGCGATTGATGCCATTCCTACTGAAGCTATTACGCCAACGGCTAATTCATTGCGCCAGGACTTCGACGTAAAACTGAGTGTTTCCGATTTGCCAGGAGTTGTGGTGGACGAGCAATCTCGTTTTGTGCACGTGGTAGCTGAGCTTGAAGGCAGTCTCTCACGAAAATGGTTTAAAGAGATTCCAATTGGGCTCAGAGTGGGATCAGGGCGTAATGCCAAACAAGTTGATGCTACTGGATTAGGGATACGGATTCGTCCGCAGGGCGTTAGCTTTTTAATTGAAGGACCGGATCCTATGATTTCTAAATTAAAAGCTTCGGATTTGGATGTATGGGCCGAAATTCCAAGTCTAAAGGCGGGTTCTTTTAAATCGCGTTTGGATTGGCGCTTAGCTCCCGAGCTTCGTGTCGTTAAGCGCAGCAGCGACTTGGTAGATGTCGTTGTTCCCCCATTAAAATGATAGAGAATTAAGATGACCAAAAAGCTTTTTGGAACTGATGGAATTCGAGGCATTGCCAATCGTTATCCGATGACTGCAGAAGTCGCTCTCCAAGTAGGGCGAGCTGTTGCTCACTATTTTAGGGGACGAGGAAAGCGTGTAGATAAAAACACTCTCGTGCTTATCGGAAAAGATACCCGCAGAAGTTCATATATGATCGAGCAAGCCTTAGCTGCGGGCATCACGAGTCATGGAGCCTCTGCATTGCTTGTAGGTCCCATGCCTACACCTGGGGTCGCTTTTCTTACAAAAAGTATGCGTGCCGACGCTGGAATCATGGTCTCAGCCTCGCACAATACGTATGAGTACAACGGAATAAAAATTTTTGGGCACGATGGTCATAAACTTCCTGATGACGTCGAAGCCGAAATTGAGCGATTGGTTTTAGCCAACGATTTGCAGGAAAGTTTACCGATAGGTGCCTTGCTCGGGAAAGCAAAACGCATCGACGATGCGATGGGTCGGTATATCGTTCACGCCAAGTCTACTTTTCCAAGTAGTTTCGACTTGCGAGGCCTTAGAATCGCCCTCGATTGTGCCAATGGAGCGGCCTACAAACTCGCTCCCCTTATCCTAGAAGAACTTGGTGCTGAAGTTTTTGTTATCGGCAACCAACCCAGTGGAACTAACATTAATCAAGACTGTGGAGCCTTACACCCGCATGGTCTTATCAATCAGGTTCAAAAATACCGTGCAGATTTAGGAATCGCCCTCGATGGCGATGCCGATCGAGTCATTTTAGTTGATGACGAAGGCGAAATTGTTGATGGCGATCAGGTGATGGCTGTCCTTGCAATTGATTTGGCTGAAAGGAGTTTATTGCGAGAAAATACTCTTGTTGCTACTCCCATGAGCAATGTCGGTCTCGAAATGGCTCTTCGAAAACAAGGTATTGACGTCGAATATTCTGAAATCGGCGACCGATCTGTTGTTGATGTTATGCGCCGGAAGAAATTCAGTTTAGGTGGGGAACAATCCGGTCATATTATATTTTCCGATTTCGGATTTACTGGCGACGGGATTGTAGCAGCTCTCGCTATTCTCTCAATCATGCGTCGTACTCGTAAACCCTTATCCGAGCTTCGAAAGATCATGACTATAGTGCCTCAAATTTTACGAAATATCCGAGTGACACAAAAGCCTCCACTCGACAGCGTTAAAGATATTTCAGTCGCCATGGAAAAAGCCAAAGTTCTTCTCGGTCAAGGCGGGCGCTTATTAGTTCGTTATTCAGGAACCGAACCTCTTTGCAGGGTTATGATCGAAGGTGAAAATTCTGGCCTCATTGTTCAACTTGCTGATGAGCTTGAAGCTACCATTACCCGCGCGCTAGCCTAGTATTGGTATGAGGCTTCTCAATACTGATGATGTCAGAGTCCTAGAAGAGAGTGCGCGGAATCAAGGCTTTGATAACGAGGCTATGATGGAATTCGTGGCCTTGCAGATGGCTGAACGCCTTTCACGAAAAATAGCCCATCAAAATTTCTCGGGAGAACTTGTAGCACTCGTGGGGCCGGGCAATAACGGCGCTGATGCTCTGGTCCTGCTCCGTCAGCTTTTTTCTAAGCATTCAGAAAGCTTTCGAAAACTTCGATCTGTTCGTATTTATATTTGGCAATCTAAAACTCAGAGTGAACTTCAAAAGTATCAGCTCGAAAAGTTAAAAAAATTACCTTCAAAAATAACTTATTATATTTTCAATGAAGAAAACATTGAAAATATGTCATCGATTGATGGATCGTTTCTTCTTTTGGACGGATTTTTTGGCAGTTCTTATGAAGAACGTGTTTTGAAGGTTTCAGAAAAAAATGCGCTTCAAAAGTTAGCTTATTTAGTTAGCAATAAAAATCCACAAATTTTTGCAGTGGATATTGTGTCAGGGCTTCAGGAAAATGGAAATTTAACTCCATCGTTTAGCTTTTTAAAAGCTAATGAGTCTTGGACTGTTGCTGCTCCTCGTTTCTGTCAGCTTCAAAAAGATGGCGTTGATGCCTCTGGCCTCATAAAAATTGTAAAGCTTCCTGGTCGAGAACTTCCTATTCGTAATAAGGAAGATTTTGAGTGTTGTTCACTTCGTAGGAATTTCAAGGATATTGCGAACACTCACTCTTTACGCTTCAAAGCATTGCCGAGGTCCTCGCATAAAAATCAACGCGGTCGAGTTTTGGTGTTGGGCGGAGATCTGCGTTCAGGCGGAGCTGCTCTTCTTTCGGCTAAAGCTGCTTTTCATGCAGGAGCTGGATACGTGACTTTGTTGTCGAAGGGCAACTTCCCGTTAAGTGAAACCAATTTAGGGGAATGGGTTATATCTGCTCGTCCGAAAAATTTAGCAGGTTGGAAACATGTCTTAAGCGACCACGAAGTACTTGTATTTGGCTGTGGAATGAAGGCGGGAGGAGAGCCTTTAAAAGGTCTAAAATCATTTTTTAAAGCCTTAATGGCTGCTGAATTAAAAACTATTGTAGTCGATGGAGGCGGTTTAGCTACTTGGATGCGTGCTGAAAAAGCAGGATGGATTAAATTGCCTGCCGAAACGGCAATTATTTTTACACCGCATCCTAAAGAAGCTTTGGACATGCTTCATGCTCTTGGAAAAATTCGACTAAAGCTCACGACTCGAGAACGTTTCGAACTATTTTCAAAACTTCATTTTGAACTCCAAAGTATTTATCAAAGTAATTTTTCAGTACTTTTAAAAGGAGCCTATCCTCTTTTTGGATCTGCAACTGAACGTTTCGTTTGGAACATTGCCGATAGCCGTTTGGCTACCGCTGGAATGGGCGATGTTTTGAGTGGTTATATTGGATCTTTGTCGTTGAGGTTTGAAGGAAGCGTTGCAGACTTAGGCAACGGAATATTAGATTTGAGTATGTGGCTTCAGCGTTTAAGTTTAAAACAATCCTTGGTTGGTTTTTTAGCCTCGGAATTTTCGCTTGCTATGAGGGCGGCGATGAATCGAAAGTTTTATGGAATATTTTAAATCTCAAATTGAAGCCCTAAAATTGAACTTAGGTAAACGCAGAAAACCGTGGCTTGTATTACTAGAAGGGCCTTTAGGTGCAGGAAAAACAACTTTTACAAAGGAATATTTAGGAAGTTTAGGCTTTCCTGCAAACGAAGTACAAAGCCCTAGTTTTTTGAAAGTTTTAGAATATCCCATTCCTGGTTTAGGCTTGTGCCTCCATTTGGATACGTATCGGATGTCTGATGTGATGGAATTCAATCGACTTGGTTTAGAAGCTTATGAGGACATCGCGCTAATTGTGGTGGAATGGCCTTCTTTATTTTTAGAGGCCTTAGATAGGGATCTTCCCTTTAAGAAAATATGGGCTTTTCAGCAGGCGACACTCTTGAAATTTAGTGTGGAAGGTCTGGAGCGCATGGTCAAAATTTCCACGATCGATTTATAAAGATTTTTTATTTTAGAAGTCGTCGTAAGTCGTTTACTAAAAAAGAAAGTTTCAAATGGCTTTCTTGAATCTGAAAAAGTAGTCTTTCGCTTTGGTTTAAAGAATCCCAGATTTCCCCAGAACCCTTCAACTCGTCTTCTTTAGGAAGGAAGTCTTTAAGATCGCGAGCAGCATTTCCATAATAAAAACGAAGAGATTGGCTTCGGTCTAAGGTAGCCCCTACAAATTTATTTCCAGATTTATCCATTACCATTCTCCTTCCTTTATAAGGTTGCAGGGCCTATGCCACACCTGAAGATTCTAAGGTGCGATTAATACCGATTAATATCAACAATTTAACGCTATAGCTGCTAAGCCATGGATCAGCTTTTACGGGTATTGCCACATCGCAACAATTTGCGGTTCGAGCTGTCCAAGAAGTCGACACTTTTATATGGGGATTAAAAAATCAAGCTAGGGAATTTTTATGCAGCCTTTTGCATCGGGAAGTAAAAAAATGGGGAATATTGCCGCTTGAATTGAAATAAATGTGCCTCAAAACAGGGCATCCCCCTTGCATCTGTATTTGCTTAAAGAATTAACACGTGAGGTGCTTATTAAAAATAAATTAGAACAAATCGAGGGCAAAGTTTTGCCACCCCTTATTCTCTGGATTCTCGGAGTGCCAGGTGGCCTGTGCATTGTGCTCTGGCTATTTTTTTTCCGTGGCAAATAGATCTCTAGCTAACAACCAAACTCGTTAACAAAGAAGGAATTTTTTATGAGTGATCGACGTAGACAAGATAACCTAGACCCATCAGTACGTTCTGAAATTGGCCGTAAAGGCGGACAAGCTGTAAGCCGAGACCGTCAACATATGGCGGAAATTGGTCGTAAAGGCGGTATGGCCAGCGGTGGACGTCAACGACCAGGTACCGATAAGAGCGATAGCTCTTCCATTCCTCAGCCTGAAAATCTTACCTAAGATTAGCTCTTTAAAGATAATTCTTTAAAGAGTTTTTTGTTCCGAGATTCCAAAAGGATCATTGGGAAGTAGGATTTCAAATAGAGATCCTCTTCCCAAATCGCTTCGCACCGAAATACTTCCATGGTGCATTTCAACTATCTGTTTCACAATATAAAGCCCCAAGCCAAGGCCTCCAGCGTTATTATTGGTTCCGGCACGTTCAAATCTTTGGAATATTCTTCCATGATTGCTAGGTGCGATTCCTTGACCCTGATCTTTCACTCGCAATATTACGAAGCCTTCTTTGTCTTCCAAGCTAATTTCAACAGGTTTTCCGTCTCCATAACGTAAAGCATTGGTGACAAGGTTTATAAGAACTTGCTCGATTCGATAGCGATCCCAATAAACGGTGCGATCGGAATTTAGAATTTCTTTAAACTGGCAACCTGCTTCCACAATTTGTGGGTTTAGACGCTCAAGTGCGTCTCTCATCAATCCACGAAGCTCAATTCTTTCAGGAACAATTTGTAACTTGCCAGTGTTCACGCGGCTAATGTCCAGCATATCTTCCACGAGCCGAGTGAGTCGATGAATCTGTCGGTCAGATTGCTCAATTGTTTTGAGTACTCGCTCACGGCTTAAAGCTTCGTCGTCTCCGCGTTCCAAACTTCTTTTTAAAGCTTGAATTTGAAGTTTCATTGACGTGAGAGGGGTTCTCAGTTCGTGGCTTGCAATGGATACAAATTCGTCGCGAGCCTGCACCGCAGAATGGGCTTCTTCAGCAATTCTTTTTAGATTCTCTTCGGCACTTTTTTGTTTAGTGATGTCGATAGTTATTCCATCAAAACATTTTGTGCCGCTGTGTTGATCGGAAAAAGTCTGTCCTACGGCTCGAATCCACCTTACTTCACCAGTGTCAGGATGAAGCGTTCGGTATTCTTCAGTAAAAGGCTCGCTACTGAGAACTTTAGTAATCATGGCTTCTTCAATTCGATCACGGTCGTGGGGATGAAGGCGATCAAGAAAAAATTCCATCGACGGTTGTGCATCCGGCGGGAGTCCAAATTGCTCTTTAACTTTAGCGTCCCAAACAAGTTTTTTTAAAGGGAGATCAGAATGCCAAAATCCAATGTCTACCGATTTCAGGACAAAATCTAAATGAGATAACGTTACCCTCAGGTTGTCTCTTGACTGTCTTAAAGCGAGCTCGATTTCTTTCTGTGCGCTCACATCATTTAATATCATGGCCAATTCTGTGACTCGCTTAGTATTGTCTTTCACTGGGAAAAGATAGATTTCCACCCAACGGGCACGTCCAGGCCGTCCTTCAATCTTTGGATCGTAAAAAAAGAGGGGAATATTTACTGGAGCTCCTGAATAAGCTTGTCGGAAATAATCATCTAAACCCATCTTTTTAAGTTGGCTGTTTTTGTGAATATTGTAACCGGTTTGTTCGTATCTGCTTACTTCGAAAAGTTTTTCCCATGCCTCATTGGCAGCCAAACAAAATCCATCAAGAGAGTAAATCTCCATGGGCAACGTGGCTTGCTCAAATAAAGTTTTGAAGCGACTCTCTGAAGTAACGTTGGGAACCATGGTGAAGTTCATTGTTAAGGGGACTTGTAATGAGTCGAATTCAACAAGGCCAACTTTTTCGTATCCTGACAAAACTGACAAAAATGTCAGAAGTCTTGGAAATGTCAGAAGTGTCAGAATGAAAAAAAAACAGCAGCAGGAACGAGCCAGGGTTTAAACAAAAAATAAAATTCATCGAAAGTATTTTGCCTCGATGGCTTTGGTTTTTGCAGGTTTTTATTTGAGAACTAAACGAGGAATCTTTAGGTAAAATAATAAAATTAAAAGCTGCTAACAATATCTTCATCGACTGAAAGGGGATGCGATCGCACGGATTTTGCTTCACCCGGCGCTGGTCTTGGCGTTGTCGTTTGTGAATTTGGGGAAAAATACTACACCTCTTTGCTTCTGTGGCCATTTGGGTGTCGGTTACATGTTTTTTTCAATGGATGTCAGAAAAAGATGACATAAATAAACTATTAGACTGCATTGATGAGATGCTTGAACACTCGGCTATCGTAAACACCTCTGGAACCAAGGAAGAATTCTATTTCAGTCTCTCAAAAAATATTGCTGTTATTTTAGAGGGCGAAACAAACCTCATTGCAAGGGCTGCTACGGTCGCAGCAATTTTAGGTGATACCAAAAAGTATTTATGGGCAGGCTTTTATTTTGTTGACGGCAGTCAATTAGTTTTAGGGCCATTTAGTGGCCCCCTTGCATGCTTTCGTATTCAAAAAGGTCGTGGAGTTTGTGGAAAAGCGTGGGAGCAAGGCGTTAGCTATCTTGTGTCGAATGTTGATGAATTTCCGGATCATATTGCTTGCTCATCACTTTCGAAGTCCGAGATTGTGATTCCTCTCCTAAATCCGGTGTCAGGAAAGATTATTGGTGTGCTTGATGTTGATCATCCAGAAGTGGGGGGCTTAGATAAAGTCGATTTGAGAGGTCTTCAGGCTGTGGCGACTTTAGTCTCTAACTCACAACCCTATTGTGAGATTGTTTGAGCTGGACTGGATGTAAAAGAAACTTGTTTAATCCAAGCTTTGCCGGAACTCTCAAATGGGTCAGCGTTTTGCCGAAGCGTGTACTCTCTTCATGAGGCGGGGAAGGAGCTTGTTAATCACCTCTTTTCCGTTTCTTCGAAGGCCATCATGTTGCCATGTGGGATGGGTTAACTGCTTAACGCCTTTAACAATTTCCACAGCTTTTAATGCTAGGTCATAATCTACATAATAATCTGATTTATAGAGTAAGCATTCTACAGGCACTGGGTTTTGTTCTAGCTGCTTAAGGTCATAAATTTTGGTCCACGTGTGATTAGCGATTTGGTGAGCCACGTTCTTAAATCCTCGGAGTTGTGCAAAGTCCTCAAAAAGGCTTTTTCTTATAGCCTCCCCCATAAAACAAGGCTTAGAGCTTTTTAATTCAAAACCTTTGTGTTCTTTGAGTTGCCTTTCCGCACTCCACTTACTTGATATTCCATTGCAGTAAATAGATTCATGAAGAATCGAATAAATGGGATTCGTTTCAAAACTCAATCGAAAACCAGAACATTGCATTGCGAAACTATAGGACAGTTGTTGCTCCGATGAATCTAAGAAAGGATCGTCTAAAAAGTTATGCAAGGATTCAAGGGGGCGATCCTGTCCAAGGATATCGAGCCCGATATACTGAAACCGCTCGGCAGTGAGCTGGCCTCCATCGGGCAGTAAATAGGGTTTCTCAAGCAAAAGATCAAAGATTTTGCGAATTCGCGCAGCGTCCTTTGGATACTGTTTGTAAAATTCCATATTCCTTTGAAAAACAACCTCGGATAATCGTTTGTAGATTTGATCCACAGAGTTGACGCTTAGGGGTGGAACTCCACCTGTAACAAGAGCTCCTTTAACAGATTGCGGGAAGAAGCTAAGGTAAGAGAAGATAACAAATCCTCCATAGCTCTGGCCTAGGAGAAACCATTTGTTGACCTTAAAAACTTTAGCTCGCAGATGCTCTAAATCTTTAACAATAGAATCTGCCCGGTGATACGAAAAGTATTTAAATAAAGCTTCTTCTGAAAGTCCTTGCTCTGCCAGCTCGGGTCCAATTTTCTGGCTACGTCCTGTCCCTCGTTGATCGAGCAACACGACACGGAATTTTTTAAGCAACTCAACAATCCATGCCGTTCCTTCAATGTCTCTCGGTGATGCGAATCCGGGGCCACCCTGCAAAAAAACAAAAATATCTTTGTTCTTATTTTTAGGAAGGTAGATTTCTCGTGCGAAGACTTCAATCTTTTGCCCAGCAGTATCGTCCCAATTTAAGGGAACAAACGTAAGATGGTCTTTGGTGATGTATTTTGTTTTTGAAGGCTGCTGCATTTAGCGTTTTACTTTAGCATTGAGAGTGGGTGCTTTGAATAGGGAGATATGAGAACCTAGTTTGAGGGGCTACCTATTGATCTTGGCAAGAGCTCGACTGAGTTCATCACGAATGGATTCCGCCCATTGCAAATAGTCCGTGTAATGAAGGCAATCTTTGCTTTTCGGAGGAACTTTGTCGGTTAAAGCAAAGCTATCAATGTAAATGCATTTTCTTCCGTTCACTGTGGTTGCATTGAGTGCTTTTTTTATCGATTCGTTAACTTTTTGTTTCTTGCTTCGATTTAAAGAACATTTCTCTGAGTTCGTGGTTGCCAAGGGTGAAATGGAAGCTGGGCCCATCCATATGCATTTTTTTCTAGCTGTTAAAATTTTTGTGACGAGTTCTTTTGCACTTGCACCTGCCCCGTTCGGATCGTCGATGTGATTGTCTCCCAGTTGGATCATAACAGTGTCGGTCTTTTTAAAAAGTGAGAGAATATTTTCTGTTTTTCCTGAACCAACCTCAAAATTGTCTCGTCCTTCACTAACGTCGAGAAAAGTGACGCCGCGATATGTGCATCCTCCCTGCACACCGCCAGGAGCTAAATAATCTTCTATGTGTGCACCACATACTGATCTGCCTGTAAGAATTAGGCTGTTAGATGGGAGAGATGCTTTGACGAGAGGATAAAGTGCTCCGGCAACAGAGCTGTGTGAATCGCCTATGTAAGTTATTTTAGCAGCGGATGCCCATAGTGAAAAAAAAGCAATTTTGTATAGAATCAGAACCTTGATAATCCAGCGAAGCTTTATCATGGCAAAGCCTTAAAAAACATCATTGCTAATTTCAAACCAAATGCGCCTAAAAAAATACCGCAGATTATATTTAATATCCGGAAAAAATTGAGGGGTAAAAAAGTCCTTAAAGCTCCAACAATGCTTGTTAGGGAGAAAAACCATAATGGAGAAGCAACGGCCATTCCTATAAGAAAGGGAGTGATTCCGTACGTAGGAAGTGATGCGCGATAGGTGCCAAATAGGATGGATCCATCGACTAATGCATGTGGATTAAACCACGTTAGAATAAAACTTGTTTGAAGCACTCGTCGAAAGCTCAGATTAATGGATTCTAAACGGGCCTTTATTTGTGGCTTATCCCTAATGAGTTTGTAACTCATATAGAAAAGAAAAATAGCACCACCGGCAAGTAAGATAAGTTGAAGAAAAGCGATTTTTTGAAGCAAAAGTCCGAGACCCAAAAAACATGCCATGGACAACGAAACGTCCATTAAGCTGACCAGAGATGCAGTGCGAAAGGATTTGGGCAATCCTTCTTGTAATGCCGACTGAATCACAAAAATATTTTGAGATCCAATTGGCATTGCATAGGCACAGCCCAAAAAAAGCCCTTCAAAGAAAAAAGTCACTGCCGATTTTTCCGCATGAAATTGTTAATGCCATTCAAATAATTCCCAGAAACAATTTTAATCCCAGAGCTCCGAGCAAAACGCCACAGACTATGCTGATTATCGATTTCCAGTCCCCAAATTTCTTTTGGGCCCTAGTAGTTGATAATCCATAAGCAAGAATCGAATACCAAAGTGTTTCATTTATAATAATTATTCCCAATATTAACGCCTTAAACCAAAAGGGCGATCCAAGCGGAAGGGCAGTCAAAAAGACAGAGCCAAAAAAAATGACAACTTTAGGATTAGCGAGTTGGAGTTTGAGTGCCCTAATAAAGATTTTATCTGAAGATGTGCTTTGATGGGACGAAAGGCCCTTTCGAGCCCCCAAGCACATCTTGATACCTGTCCAAATTAAAAATAAAGCTCCGAGAATTTGAAATATGTGAAAGACATTCAAGTTTTTGGCGAAAAAAATATCCAATCCAAAAAGGGCCGCTGCTGCCCACACACCTGCACCCACGCCCATCGCTGCTGCTGCAATAAATCCTGATCTTCTGGAATCAAACGCAGCCGCATGGGCTACGAGAATAACGCTGGGGCCCGGAGATACTGCCGCAACAATATGCAGAGCCATAAGGACGAACAATGCATGCGTATATGTTGATGCTATTTCCATAGTTGCAGTGACTCGCCCTCATCTCTCCATGTTGAAAGAGATTGAGTAGGACTTTCTCAGATATTGATCTCCAAAAATAGCTTCTAGCATGATTGAGATACTATCGACCACGTGCAGGCTTTTAAGTGTCTGCGACTCAACTTCGTTGTGGATCCAAGGCGTTCAGTGCCATTTCAATCTTTTGTGCCGATTCTTCTAACGTAAGCTCTTTCGTGAGATAAATCGGACTTCCATATTTGATTTCAATTGAATTAAAAAATCCTGGAATGATCATGCGGTCCCAGCGTGATGTCTTTATTTTCCCTTGTGGGTTGGTGTACGACACGGGAACTATAGGAAGTCCCGTATTTTGGGCTAAATCGATGCAACCACGTTTTACTTTAAAGCCAGGGCCTGCAGGTCCATCGACCGCCAGCATCACAGAGTCTCCTGATTTTAGTTTCTGTTCCAACTCATTCAATGCGCTTGCTCCGCCACCGCCAGATGCTCCGCGCACCAGGCGCAGACGATGACACCTGTCCATAAACTGAGTAGCGTCTTCAATGCAAGATAGTGCGAAACGCCTTTAAGTGCGCGGTGTAATCCCGCGATGTGAATCTGTGGATTATTCAGCGCAAAACGCATTTTGTAAGGGACGTGGCG
>JADMIO011280115.1_pt1 | contig 13770 bp, 12 predicted proteins | sample 8958161 | NCBI WGS metagenome assembly JADMIO01 (sample SAMN16585339, study PRJNA669376) | soil metagenome | isolation source: Crop rotation soil | place: USA: Cullars Rotation, Alabama | collected 2011 | reverse complement strand
AGGGCTCGGTCAAGGCAGCCCCGCCTCCCCCGGTCCGCAAGAAGGTCAAAGCGCCCGTCCCGCCCACCGACCCGGCCCTGAATTTCCAGGGTCCGGAACGGCTGAAAGAGACCCTGATCCGCGTCGCCCAGGCCCGCCGCCCGGTGGTTAACAAGGCGCAGGATTGAAGGATTCCGCGGCCTCTGCCACAAGTCGTCCGCCCGCAGGAGTGGACCAAGGTGAACCGCAACCAGCTCATCATCGCCGCCGTCGCCGTCTTGATCGTCATCGCCGCGGCCGTCGGCTATTACGTGTTCTTCCCGGGCGGCACGACCACGGGCCCTATTCCTGAGACCTCCACCGGGCCGGGCTACACCGTCACGGCCGACGACCGCACCCTGGGCTCTCCCAAGGCGCCGGTGGTGATGATCGAATATGCGGCGCCCACCTGCCCACATTGCGCCCATTTCGACGAGACGGTGTTCCCGTTCCTCAAGCAGAACTACATCCAGACCGGCAAGGTCTATTACGTCTTCCGCGTCTTCCCGCTGCACCCCACCGACGGCGCGGCCGAGGCGATGGCGCGCTGTTTGCCTGCGGATAACTATTTCGACTTCATTGACCTCCTGTTCCGGAATCAGGCGAAGTGGGACTGGGAGTATGGCGTGACGGACCTGCACGGCGCCCTTGTCAACATGGGCCGACTCGCCGGAATGACTCCCGAGAAGGTAGACAGCTGCATCGCGGACAAAGCGATGGCTGAGCGTATCAACAAGGTCGCGACGGATGGTCAGACGCGTTACAACATCACCGGCACGCCGACCTTCGTCATCAACGGCGTCGTCCATCAGGCTGGCGACGTCATCACCCCGGCCGATCTGCAGAACACGCTCGATCCCCTGCTCAAGAAGAAATAAGGCCGCAACAGAGCGCAAGGCGGCGCGCGTCCATTGAAGTTCTCCCGGCTTAGACTTTCCGGTTTCAAATCCTTCGTCGAGCCGACGGAGCTGTTCATCGAGCCGGGGTTGACGGCCATCGTCGGCCCGAACGGCTGCGGCAAGTCGAACCTGTTCGACGCGCTGCGCTGGGTGATGGGCGAGACGCGGCCCACCTCGGTGCGCGGCAGCGAGATGGACGACGTGATCTTCGCCGGCTCCTCGGGACGTCCGTCGCGCAACGTCGCCGAAGTGACGCTGTTCGTCGACAATTCCGACCGCAGCGCCAACGCGCCCTATAACGAGTACGAGCAGATCGAGGTCTCGCGCCGCATCGAGCGCGAGGCGGGCTCGGTCTACAAGATCAACGGCCGCGACGTGCGCCAGCGCGACGTGCAGATATTCTTCGCCGATGCCTCGTCGGGCGCGGCCTCGACTGCCTTCGTGCGCCAGGGCCAGATCGGCATGCTGGTCAGCGCCAAGCCGCTGAACCGCCGCGCCATCCTGGAAGAGGCCGCCGGCATCGCCGGCCTGCACCAGCGCCGCCACGAGGCCGAGCTGCGCCTGAAAGCAGCCGAGACCAATATGGGCCGGCTCGACGACATCATCCGCGAGGTCGAGGGCCAGGTCGCCAGCCTGAAGCGCCAGGCGCGCCAGGCCGCGCGCTATCGCAACCTCTCCGGCCATATCCGCAAGGCCGAGGCGCTGGCGCATTACCTGCGCTGGACCGCCGCCGAGCTGCGCTCGCGCGCGGCCGAGGATGCGCTGGCTGCCGCTGCCGCGCAGGCCGAGGCTGCCAGCCTCTTGCCGCCGCTGCGCCAGACCGAGGCCGAGAAGTCCGCCGCATTGCACCGTCTCGTCGTCGAACGCGACGCGCTGGATGCCGAAGAACAGCGCGCGCGCGACACGGCGGAGAGCCTGCGCCTGCGCATCGTCCAGACCGACCAGGACAACGAGCGCGAGCGCGCCCACGACAATGACGCCGCTCACGCCGTCGAAACGCTGGCCGGCGAAGCGTCCGGGCTCGAAGCCGCCGCATCGCGCGCCGCCGACGAGCTTGTCGAAGCCGATGCCCATGCCATCGCGCTTGCCGATGCGCTCGACGAGAGCGAGCGTCTGCTCGAGCGTCTGACCGCGGAGCTCGCCGAATGGAACGCGGCGAAGTCGAGCCACGAGCGCGCGCGCGAAGTCGCCTCCGCATTGGCCGAGACCAGCACCCATCAGCTTTCCGAAGCTGAGGCTCGCCTGGAACAGGCGATGGCCGGCGTCACCGACATGCCCGACGTGCGGCTGGCCGAAAGCGCGACCGAACAAGCGCGCTCGCTGGCCGAGACCGCGCGTCTGGCGCTGACCGGCGCGCGCACGGCGCTGGAGGATGCCGAGCGCGCCGAAGCCGCCGCCCGCCTGCCGCTCGAAGAAGCCGAGCGCACCGTGCAGATGCTCTCGGCCGAGGCCAAGGCGCTTGCCGATCTGCTGCAGCCCGAAGGCCAGGGCCTGTGGCCGCCGATGGTCGATGCCGTCACGGTTCAGCCCGGCTATGAAGGCGCGCTCGCCGCGGCCCTGGGCGACGATCTCCAGGCGCCGCTCGACGAGGCCGCACCGCATCACTGGCGCGATCTCGGCGCGTTCGACGCGGCCCGGCCCCTGCCCGAAGAGTCGAAGCCGCTGAAGGAATTCGTCGCCGCGCCGCCCGCGCTCGACCGCCGCCTGCTGATGACCGGTGTCGTCTTCCCGGATCGCGGCGCCGCGCTGCAGAACCAGCTTCATCCCGGCCAGCGCCTGGTGTCGGCGCGGGGCGATCTGTGGCGTTGGGACGGGTATGCGGCTTCGGCCGACGCGCCCTCGCCCGCCGCTGCGCGGCTCACGCAACGCAACCGCCTTGCCGCGCTCGAGTCCGATATTGCCGCTGCCAAGGAGCTGCGCGCCGAAGCCTTCGCGGCCTATACCGCCGCCAAGCAAGCCGCCGATGCCGCGCGCGAGGCCGAACTCGCCGCCGAGCACGAGGACCGCCGCACCGAGCGCGGCCTGATCGAGGCGCAGGACGATGCCGCCCGCACGGCGCGCGCGGCGGCCGAGCGCGCTTCGCGCCTGGCCTCGCTCGAAGCCGAGATCCGCCGCCTCACCGCTTCGCGCGACGCGGCCCGCGAGGCCGAGCAGCAGGCCGGCGAGAAGCTCATGGATCTGGGCGACGGTCTGTCGCTCAACCAATCCGTCATCGATGCGCGCCAGCAGACCGCCGAAGCGCGCGTGTCGAGCAGCGAAGCCCGCGCTGCCGTCGAAGGCCTGAAGCGCGACCGCGAGATCCGCGAGCGCCGCTTGACCGCGATCGCCGAGGAAAGCGCGCGCTGGCAGACGCGTCGGGAAGCTGCCGCGGCCCAGATGGGCGAATTGGCGCGTCGCCGCGACGAGCTGAGCGAGCTGCTCGGACAGGCCGAGGCCATTCCCGCCGCCATCGCGATGAAGCGCGGCGCGCTGCTCGACGCCATCGGCGCCGCCGATGCCGCGCGTGCCGAGGCGGCCGATGCGCGCGCCAGCGCCGAGACGCATCTGGCCGAGGCCGACAAGATCGCCAAGGCCGCCGAGGCTGCGCTCTCCGCCGCGCGCGAGGAACGCGCCCGCGCCGAGGCGACGCTCGAAGCCGAAGCCGCGCGCATCAACGAGCTGCGCGAGCGTATCCGCGACGAGCTCGAGATCGCGCCGGACGAGCTTGCCGAGCGCGCCGAGCTCAAGGACGACCAGGAGCTGCCGCCGCTCGACCAGGCCGAGAAGCGCGTCGAGAAGCTGAAGCAGGAGCGCGAGCAGCTTGGCGGCGTGAACCTGCGTGCCGAAGAGGAAGCGGCCGAACAGGAAGCGCGCCTCCTCACGCTCACTACCGACCGCGACGATCTCGTCGGCGCCATCGACCGGCTGCGCCGCGGCATCTCCACGCTCAACCGCGAAGGCCGCGAGCGCCTGCTCGAGAGCTTCGAGCGGGTGAACAAGAATTTCCAGGAGCTGTTCACCAAGCTGTTCGAGGGCGGCGAGGCCAAGCTCACCTTCACCGAATCCGAGGATCCGCTCGAAGCCGGCCTGGAAATCTATGCCCGCCCGCCGGGCAAGCGGCTGCAGACGCTGTCGCTGCTCTCCGGCGGCGAGCAGGCGCTGACCGCGCTGGCGCTGATCTTTGCGGTGTTCCTGGCCAATCCGGCGCCCGTCTGCGTGCTGGACGAAGTGGACGCGCCGCTCGACGACGCCAATGTCGAGCGCTTCTGCAACATGCTCGACCAGATGGTCGCGCTGGCCGACACGCGCTTCCTGGTCATCACCCACCACGCGCTCACCATGTCGCGCATGCACCGGCTGTTCGGCGTGACCATGTCCGAACGCGGCGTGAGCCAGCTGGTGTCGGTGACGCTGGCCGAGGCGGAGCGAGTCGCGGCCGAATAAGCGCCGTACGAAAATTTCGTACAGCACATATCGCCGCGCCTCATAACCCATTGATTTTATGCGGTTAGAAGCACTTTTGCGTCCTTGACATAAAATTACCTCGCCCCTATGGTCCCCGCGCTTTCGACGGGGTCGCGGGCAGGCAGCGAGTGACGGATGTCTCCTCCAGAGCCTAAGGATCTGCGCAAGCTGGGCGACCGGCTGGACGCCTTCCAGCAGGCTCACGAGGCGCGACACAAGCCGCCGCCGCCGAGCTCGGCGGGCATCGCGTTCCGCTTCTCGACCGAGATGGTCGCGGGGCTGATCGTCGGGGGCGGCTTGGGGTATGGGATCGACTGGCTCGCCGGCACGAAGCCCATCTTCATGATCGTGTTTTTCGTGTTGGGCGCGGCGGCGGGAATTCTCAACGTGGTCCGCGCCGCCAAAGAGTTGAACGCCGAGATGTCGGCGAAGAAGGACGGAGACTGACGTTGGCCATTAACCCGATGGAGCAGTTCGCGGTCAGGCCGCTCATCCCGCTGCACATCGGCGGCTACGACGTCTCCTTCACCAACCAGTCGCTGTGGATGTGCATCGTGATCGGCGCGGTCACGCTGTTCATGGCCTTGGCCACGTCGCGGCGCAGCCTGGTGCCGGGCCGCATGCAGTCCATGGCCGAGATCTCCTACGAATTCGTCGCCAATATGATCGGCACGGCGGCGGGCGAGGACGGCTTGAGGTTCTTCCCCTTCGTCTTCACGCTCTTCATGTTCGTGCTGTTCTCGAACTTCCTGGGCCTCCTGCCCGGCTCGTTCACGGTCACCAGCCAGATCGTCGTCACCTTCTCGCTCGCCGCCTTCGTCATCGCCATGGTGGTCATCGTCGGCTTCGCGCGCCACGGCATCGGCTTCCTCAAGCTCTTCGTGCCGCATGCGCCCTGGTATCTGCTGGGCCTTCTGGTCCCCATCGAATTCATCTCGTTCCTGACGCGCCCGATCAGCCTGTCGGTGCGTCTCTTCGCCAACATGCTGGCCGGCCACACGCTGCTGAAGGTGTTCGCGAGCTTCGTCATCGCGCTCGGCGGCGCGGGCGGATTGCTGTCGCTGCTGTCGATCGCGCCGTTCTTCCTGATCGTCGCGATCACCGCGCTCGAGCTTCTGGTCGCGTTCCTGCAGGCCTATGTGTTTGCGATCCTGACCTGCATCTACCTCAACGAAGGCCTTCATCTCCACGAACATCACTAGAGAGGATTTGACCCATGGAACTCGCAGCAGCTCAAATGATCGGCGCAGGCCTTGCCTGTATCGCCCTCGTCGGCGCCGGCATCGGCATCGGCAACGTGTTCGGCTCCTACCTCGAGGGCGCGCTGCGCAACCCGGGCGCCGCCGCCAGCCAGACCACCAACCTGCTGCTCGGCTTCGCGCTCTGCGAGGCGACCGGCCTGTTCGGCCTCGTCATCGCGCTGATCATCCTCTACGCGAAGTAAGATGATCGCGACCGACGCCACGACCGAGGGAACCCAGGCGCCTGCCGAAGGCGCCGGCTTCCCGCCGTTCAAGACGGAATCGTTCCCCAGCCAGATCTTCTGGCTCGTGGTGACGATGACGTTCCTGTTCGTCGTGCTGTGGCGTTTCGCCGGCCCGCGCATCAAGGGCACGCTCAGCGAGCGCCGCGGCCTGATCCAGAAAGAGATCCAGACCGCGCAGGAAAGCCGCAAGCGGGCCGAGCAGGCGACCGTCGCCTACGAGACGCCGCTGTTCGAAGCACGCGAACGGGCCCGGGCGATCAACAACCAGTACCGCGAGAAGGCGGCGGAAGACGTCAAGAAGGCCGAAGCCGAAGCCGATGCGAACGCCGAGCGCGTCACCGCCGAGGCCGAGACGCGGCTCGCCAAGATCCGCGTCGAGGCCAAGACCCACATCGCGGGCGCGGCCAGGGACGCGGTGGTCGAGATCGTGCAGCGCCTCACCGGCGAGCGCATCTCGGACGCGGACGCGGCGGCAGCGGTCAGCGCCGCGCAGGAGAGCTAGAGCGTGATCGAAGAGCTCCTCAAGGAACCCGATTTCTGGGAAGGCCTGGGCCTCGCCATCGTCATCGGCCTGATCCTGTACCAGCGCGTGCCGGCGATGCTGGCCAAGATGCTGGACGCGCGCGCCGTCGCCATCCAGAACGAGCTTACGCAGGCCAAGCAGCTGCGCGAGGAAGCGGAGGCCGTCCTGATCCGCACCACCCAGCGCGCCAGCCACGCCCAGGCCGAGGCCGAGACGATCCTCTCCCAAGCGCGCGCCGAAGCCGAACGCTTCGCGAAGGAATCCGAGGTCCAGCTCAAGGCGCTGGTCGAGCGGCGCGCGCGCATGGCGCAGGACCGCATCGCCCGCGCCGAGGCACAGGCCATGGCCGAAATCCGCGCCATGGCGGCCGACGCGGCGGTTGCGGCCTCTGCACGGGTCATCGCGGCGCGCATCGACGACGCCAAGGCCGGCTCGTTGATCGACGCCAGCATCAAGGACCTGGGCGCGAAGCTGAACTGAGGCGCGCGCCTACTTCCCACCCTTCAAATACTTGTCGAACCACGCGACCAACCGCTCGATCGCGTCGATCTGGTTCTCGCGCTTGGCGAAGCCGTGGCCTTCACCGGCGTAGAAGTGCGCCTCCACCGCCGTGCCCTGCGCCTTCAGCTTGTCGACCACCATCTGCGCCTGCTCGCGCGGCACGCGGATGTCGTTCTCGCCCTGCAGCACCAGCAGCGGCGCCTTGGCCTGGGCGATATAGGTCATCGGGCTCGACGCGACATAGACCGCCTTGTCCTGGACGGGGTCGCCCAGCAGCCCGATCTCGTATTGGCGCAGCGGCGGCGCCTCGTGCTCGTACATCGCGAACCAGTCGATGATGCCGTACTGCTCGACGCCGGCCGCCCACACATCGGGCGTCTTGCCGACCGCCATCAAGGTCATGTAGCCGCCATAGGAGCCGCCGGTGATGCCGATCTTCTTCTTGTCGACATAGCCGGTCGCGGCCAGGAACTTCGCGCCGTAGACTTCGTCGACAAGGTCGCCGCCGCCGAGGTCCTTCTTGTTGGCCTCCATGAAGGCGCGGCCATAGCCCGTCGAGCCGCGCGGGTTCGGCGCGATCACGACATAGCCGCGCGAGGCCATCGCCAGCACCGTGCGGCTGAAATAGTCGGTCGTCTGTCCGGTCGGCCCGCCATGGGCATAGACGACGCCTGGCGCCTTGCCGTCGCGCTTCAGGTTGAACGGCACCCACAGGAGCGCGCTGATGACCGTGCCGTCCTCGCTCTTGTAGTGGACCACCCGCGCCGACGGCAGGTTCGCCGGCATGATGCTGGCAAGGCTCAGTTGGGTGAGCTGCGTCGCGCGGTTCGACGCGAGGTCGACGATCCAATAGTCGAACGGCGTGTTGCTCGCCTCATGCGACACCAGCAGCTTCGTGCCGTCGGGCGACAGACTCAGGCTGTCGTTGGCGCCCTTGTTGCCGCCGGCCGGCAGATCGATCCGCGTCGCACGTCCGTCCGCGGCCATGAACAGATCGCCCCGGCCGTCGACATTGCTGCCGAAGATCATGGTGCGGCCGTCGGCGGCCAAGCTGCCGGAATCCTGCTCCCAATGGTCCGGCTTGGCGAGCTTGATCGCGCCCGTCGTGGTGTCGAGCGTCGCGGCCTGCATCGTGCCCTCTGCGGTCCCGGTGGTGAGCGCGACGGTCCTGCCGTCCGCGCTGACGGCGCTGGCGGAATTGAACGCCTCGGGCTTGGCATCGGTCAGCGCATCGGCCTTGCCGGTCGCGGTGTCGATGCGCCAGATGGCCGACTCCGAGCCCAGGATATTGGAGCGGTTGACGATGAGCGTGTGCCCGTCGCTCGTGATCCCGGCGATGGTCCAGAGATAGCCCGGCGAAGCCTCGTGGGTGAGCATCGTCACCTTGCGGGTCGCCAGGTCCATCGTCGCGATGTCGACGACGGACGCGGTCTCGGACCGCGACATGAAGAACAGGTCTTTGCCGTCAGGCGAGAAGCGGGCCGCCTCCTCGGAGACATGCGCGGTGCTCGTGAGGTTCACCACGGGACCGCCTGCGAGCGGAACCGCGAACAGGTCGTAGATCTCCCCGCCGCCGACATCGGATTGGAAGACGACCGTCTTGCCGTCCGGCGACACCACCGGCGCGAGCTGGCGGTCGTCGGACTGGGTCAGCTGCTGCGGGAAGCCGCCGGCGGCCGGCATCTTCCACAGATTGAATCGGCCCGACAGGTTCATCGAAAGCACGATCCATTTCCCGTCCGGCGTCCACACCGCGCTCGAACCCCCGCGCGTGTTGAACAGGTCGGTCACGGCGACCGGCGCGGCATCCGGGTTGACGGCCGAAGACACCGATTTCGGATCGGTGATGGCGCGCGGCGGCGGACCGGTCAGCACCGCGGTCGCGGCATGGGCGGATACGGTGGCCAGGAAAAATGCTGCGAGCGTCAAACGCATGTCGTCCCCCAAGGATGTCAAGCCGACCCAGACTCACCGCATATTGCGGCTGGAATTCGATGTGGGGCAACCGGCAATGAAGCGGCGGGCAATGAAGCCACTGGTGGTCGTGCTGGCCTGTCTGTGGCTGGCCGGTTGCGGCACGGAAGGCCCCGTCGCCGACGAGCTCACCAGCTTCAATGAAGCCCAGCAGAAGGGCAATTCGCAGCTTCTGCTCATCAACATCCTGCGCGCCCGGGAGAAGCAGCCGCTCGCCTTCTCGCGCTTCGACGTGCTGCGCGGCGGGATCGGCGCCAGCTCGTCGCTGGGGCTTTCGGTGCCGTTCGGCGCGGGCGGCCCGGCCAACAACGCGCTCGCCACGGGACTGGGTCTGGCGCCCGGCATCTCGCAGGACGTCAAGCCGCAAGAGGACCAGGATTTCTATCGCGGCATCCTCACCCCGGTGACCGAAGCGACCTGGGCGCTGTATCAGGACCAGAACTGGTCGCCGGACCTGCTGTTCCACCTCTTCGTCGAGGACATCAAGCTCACCGAGACGGACTTCGAGACCGTCAAGCGCAACACCGACCGGCTCTGCGCCGAGCACGGCGGCGTGGCAGATATCGCCATGAGCTGCACGGCCCTTGCCGACAGCAATGCCCAAATCAAGGCGATGACGGATTGCGCGCCCGTCAAGCACCTGATCGGCGGACGCCCACTGCTGGAGATGTCGAACGATCCGGGCGATCCGTGCAGGCTCGCACAGTTCGAGGCCTTCACCGATGCGCTGACGATCCTGGGCTTCCGCATCGGCCAGGTGACGACCAAGAGCGACATCGGCCCGGCGCTGTCGGCGGCCGCGTTCAACGACCTGAAATGGCCCTTCGCGCTCAAGGACTCCAACGTCGAGATCGCGCGCAGCGGGGCGAGCTATCAGTTCCAGCGCGTCGCGAGCGACTATGCCGTCTCCTTGAGCAACATGCCCTGCCCCGCCCGCGCGACCATCGCGGTGGCCGCAACCTCGGAGCAGACGGCGGAAGCGCCGATGCCGGCGCAAGCCAAGGGTGAGGACTGCGCCAACCGCGCCTCGCTCGACATCGCGATCACGACGCGTTCGCCCGACGGCATGATCTATTACATGGGCGAGGTGGCGCGCGCGCTCCTGCCGCTGCATGCCGACCAGCCCGCGCATGCGGTGATGGTGCGCGGCGCCAGCGGCAAGCGCCGTGCCCTGATGGCGCTGGTCGCGGGCAGCGAGAGCGATGCGGCGACGCGCGTGGATTATCACGGCCAGACCTACAGCGTGCCGCGCGGCGATGCGCATGTCACCATGCAGGCTTTCGAGCTGCTGCAGCAGGTCTTCGCGCTCTACAACCGCGCCTCGACGACGCCCTCGACGACGGCGGTGACCGTGGTGCCCTAGTTCTGAACCTTGAGGTCGGACATGGTCATGCCGAAATGCTGTTCGCAGGCATGCACCTCGTCCACCAGATCCTGCGGCGTCATGCTCTTGCTTTGCAGGCGGGTGGCGACATCCTGGGCTTCGCCCTGGAGCCGCTCCTTGATGCGATCGGGCGGCATGTCGCCGAACGTCGGAACGACTTTGCTCAAGCCCGTGTTGTAGCGCTCGGCCATGGCGGCCTGTGCGGGTGAGCCAGCCGGCGACATCTGGGCGGCGAGAGCGAAGCGCATGGTGCATTGCAGATCGCTCAAGCCGGCCAAGTGCGCCTCTTTCTGCTCGCGCTCGCGGTCCATCTGCTTCTTGGCGTCTTCCATCAGCGCCTTGGTGTCCGGCACCGCGCCGAGCACCGGGCTGATGTTGTAGCCGACGTCGCAGGCATGCGCGTCCGCGAACCAGCCGCGCTGATGGGCGAAGATCTTCTGCGGCGCCAGCATCGCGTCCAGGCGCAGGCCCGGCCCTTCCAGGATCATGTCGTCGACCACCTTGACCGCGCTGATGGACTGGCCAAAGACGCTGGTGAACGCGTCGAACTTGTCCGGGAAGCGCTTCGCCAGATCGTTGGCGCGCTTGTCGAAATCGATGGCGAAGAAGTTGGCGGCGTAATTGCCCAGCCCGTACCAGTCGCGGCCGCTCTTGTGCTCGTTCACTGCCTGCACCTCGAGGCCCTGCGCCTTGTGCTTCAGGTGATCTAGCACCTCATAGGCCTGGGTGCATTGGGTCGGGGTCGGCGTGTCCGCCGCGGCCCCGGTCGAAGCCAGAGCCGAAATCAACGCCGCCATTGCCACGAACTTGCGCATGCCCCACCCGCGGATGAAATCCCGGCAATATTTATCGCCGGGCGGCAGGAAGGGTCAATCGGCCGGGACGTGGTCGACCGCAAGCGTGGTTACCGGAAAGCCCAGGCGCGTCTCGCAGGCGTTTACGTCGGCAAAGACCTGCTCGATGGTGATCTCGCCGCTTTTCAGCTTGGCGAGCACGGCATCCATGTCCTGGCGATGCCGCGCCTTGCTGTCCAGGGCTTTGTCGTCGGTCCAGTCTTCGGGATATTTGCGGTTCAGGTCGATGGAATGGCGGGCCATGGCCTTCCACTCCGGCGACGCGGATTTCAGGTAGCGCGCCGCGGCCGCGAAGCGCGCATTGCAGGCACGATCCTCGGTCGACTCCGTGGCGAGCGCACCGGAGGCAAGAACGGTGCAGGCGAATGCGATCGTCAGAACTCTGCGCATGGTCTATTTCTCCGGCAAAGCGGTACGGATGTGAAGTTCTTTCAGCTGGCGCGCCGACGCCTCGTTCGGCGCGTTCATCATCAGGTCCTGCGCCTGCTGGTTCATCGGGAACATGGTGACCTCGCGCAGGTTCTCCTCGCCCGCGATCAGCATGACGATGCGGTCGATGCCGGGCGCGGTGCCGCCATGCGGCGGCGCCCCATAGCGGAACGCGTTGAGCATGCCGGCGAACTTGGTCTCGGTCTCGTCGCGCGAATAGCCGGCGATCTCGAAGGCCTTGAGCATCACCTCGGGATCGTGGTTGCGGATCGCGCCCGAGGACAGCTCCACGCCGTTGCAGACGATGTCGTATTGATAGGCCTTGAGCCCCAGGATCGTGTCCTTGTCGGCCTTGTCGAGCTCGAGGAACTTCTCGCGCGCATATTGCGGCATCGAGAACGGGTTGTGCGAGAAGTCGATCTTCTTCTCGTCCTCGTTCCACTCATACATCGGGAAATCGACGATCCAGCAGAAACGGAAGTCGCGCTCGTTGATGAGCCCGAGATCGCGGCCCAGGCGCGTGCGCGTATAGCCGGCCAGGTTCGCGGCGCGGTCCTTCCTGGCGTCGGCGGAGAAGAACACCGCGTCGCCGGGTTTGAGCCCGCACCTTTCGATCACCGCCTCGAGCGCCGCTTGTGGCAGGAACTTCGCGATCGGGCCTTTGCCGCCGCCGCTCTCGATCACGATGTAGCCCAGGCCCGCGGCGCCCATCTCGCTCTTGGCCCAGCCGTCGATCTTGTCGAACCAGGAACGCGGCTGCGCGCCGGCGCCCGGTGCCGGGATGGCGCGCACGGTCTTGTTCTTGAACGCCTTGAACTCGACGTCGTCGCGCGCGAACACGTCGCTGACGTCGGCGATGACGAGCGGGTTGCGCAGGTCCGGCTTGTCGTTGCCGTATTTGAGCATCGACTCGTCGTAGGTGATGTGCGGGAAGCTCGCCGGCCCGCAGTCGCGGCCATCGGCGAACTCGCTGAAGGTGCCGTGCAGCACCGGCTCGACGGCGGCGAAGACGTCGTCCTGCGTCACGAAGCTCATCTCGAGATCGAGCTGGTAGAACTCGCCCGGCGAGCGGTCGGCGCGCGCGTCCTCGTCGCGGAAGCACGGCGCGATCTGGAAGTAGCGGTCGAAGCCCGCCACCATGATAAGCTGCTTGAACTGCTGCGGCGCCTGGGGCAGCGCGTAGAACTTGCCCGGATGCAGGCGCGACGGGACGAGGAAGTCACGCGCGCCTTCCGGCGACGAGGCGGTCAGGATCGGCGTCTGGAACTCGGTGAAGCCCTGCTCGATCATCCGTCTACGGATCGACGAGATGACCTTGGAGCGCAATGTGATGTTCCTGTGCAGCCGCTCGCGGCGCAAATCGAGGAAGCGGTACTTCAGCCGCGTGTCCTCGGGGTAATTCATGTCGCCGAACACCGGCAGCGGCAGATCCTGGGCCTGGCTCTGCACCGCGACGCCGTCGATGCGCAGCTCGACCGCGCCGGTCGGCATCTCGGGGTTCACCGTCTCCGCCGTGCGGGCCACGACCTTTCCCGTCAGCGTCAGCACCCATTCCGAGCGCGCCTGGTCGGCGGCCGCGAACGCCGCCTCGTCCGGCTCGACCACGCACTGGGTGATGCCGTAGTGGTCGCGCAGGTCGATGAACAGCAGCCCACCATGGTCGCGGCGGCGGTTGACCCAGCCGGACAGCCGGACGGTCTGGCCGACATGGCCTTTGCGCAGTTCACCGCAGGTATGGGTGCGATAGGCATGCATGACCAAGGGAAACCTTCGAAAACCGGGGCGGTTGTGGCGGGCTGCCCCCCCTTAGTCAAGGGCGGAAAGCCGCGTATTCTGCGGCGGAATCAGGAGTTCCGCCATGAAATTCCGCCTCGCCCTGGCCCTTCTTGTCGCAGTCGCGAGCGCCGCCCAGGCCGCGCCCCGCAATGTGCTCGTCTTCGTGGCGGATGGGCTGCGCTATGACAGCGTGACGCCCAAGACCGCGCCCACGCTGTGGCGCATCCGGCACGAAGGCGTGGACTTCACCAACAGCCATTCGATCTATCCGACGCTGACCACGGTCAACGCCTCGGCCATCGCGACCGGCCACTATATCGGCGACACCGGCAACTACGGCAACCGTATCTGGTCCGGCAGCGAGGTTCTCCAGCTCGAGGACGACGACCAGCTCGCCAAGGCCAATACCCAGTTCGGCGGCAACTACCTGAACGAGACCTCGTTCCTCGCCGCGGCGCACGAGGCGGGCTTTGTCACCGCCG
>JADMIO011081522.1_pt1 | contig 13770 bp, 12 predicted proteins | sample 8958161 | NCBI WGS metagenome assembly JADMIO01 (sample SAMN16585339, study PRJNA669376) | soil metagenome | isolation source: Crop rotation soil | place: USA: Cullars Rotation, Alabama | collected 2011 | reverse complement strand
GCTGACATTCAGGGGCAGCCGGTCGATTTCAAGATGGAAGGCACGGTTGACGGCGACAAGATGTCAGGGTCATTTGCGAATGGCAACCTTGGCACCTTCAGCTTTTCCGGTAACCGCACAAAGTAGCCTTTTAGATTCGCAAAAAAGACGCGGCCTTGACGACCGCGTCTTTTTTTTTGCTAGTGATCAGACTATTTGATCGTCCAGGTGGTTCCGATCGTGAAGGACCGACCCCGTGCGGGGGCAAAAACGAACTGCTCACTGTAAGCCTTGTTGAACAGATTCGAGATCCCTGCATTGATACTAAAGTTGTATTTCTCGCGTCGGAAATAATACCCTCCGCTGATATTGTGGGTCACAAATCCCGGCTCTGGTCCGCCGTTGCCGCCCTGGTTCACCGGCAGCAGGAACGAGGGCGCCAGCCTCGACTGCTCCTTCACCATCCGTGAGTAGTAATCGAAGAAGTACGACTTGCCGAAGTTGTTCCACCGAAAGCCGACATTCGCCCGCAGCGGACTGATAAAATTCAGCGGCAGATGCGTCTGTGTATCGTCACCACGCAGATAGCTGACATTTCCATACGGTGTTAGATAACCCAGGCTTATCTTGAAGGTCGCCTCCATCTCCCCCTCGACACCCTGGATACGGGCCTTGTCGATGTTCTGCGTTTGATAAACACGAACCGGTGCCGGTCCCGGGGGACTGCTCACGATCTGACAATTGTTTGCATCGTAAACGGTACCGGGCCGAACGATGAAGATCGGACATCCACGACTGTCATCCGTCGGCACCGTCGCCAGCAGATCACGGTAATTGTTGTTGAAATAAGTAACGCTGCCCACGACCTTCGACGTCTTGAATTTGACGCTCGTATCGAAGTTAACGCCGATCTCCGGCTTCAGTCCCGGATTACCTACGACGAAGCCGCCCACCGAACCATTATCCGTAAAGAAAAGCTCAAAGATATTTGGCGTGCGGAACGATCGGCCAACGTGGCCGGACAAGCTGACAAACTGTGACAACTTATAGACAGCACCGATATCACCCGTTACTGCGGTATTCGAAACGTTCAGTCCCGTCGCAAGATTACCGATGCCAAGATCTGCGATCTGATCGGGGCGAAGGTTCGGCAAGGCAAAGCCCGTTGTAGGATCAGCCTTGGTATTAAACTTATCGACCCGAAGCCCGCCTGTGAATCGCAGTTTCGAGGTAGCCCGAAACTCATTCTGGGCAAAACCCGCAAAATTCGTCAGGTCGGCATTTGGAACACTCTTTGTGTTACTCGTGAAGAAGATCGTCGCAGGATCGGCCCCGATCCGAGTAACGCGCTGGTCTTTGTTCGTGTCTCTGAAGAAGCTGGTTCCCGCGATCAGATCGTATCGTGACCCAAAAAACCAGTCCGTCTGCACGTCGTAACCCGAAGTCCTCGTGTCTGTATCCGTAGAGCTGAATTGATAAAAGCCCGGAACGTTAATTATGTTGGTAAAGTTGCGCGGCTGCTTTTGATAAAAAGTGCTCGCACTCAACCTTTGTAGGTGCTTGGTAAGGGCTGCACTGTCAAAACGGGCGCTGAACTTATCGCGATTCGAGTACGGGAAGAAAGCGTTGAACCCCTCCAACAATCCGGCCGAGCCAATGTTTCCAGCACGGCGACGGTCATAGTTGAATTTGAGCGAGTTTCGGTCGTTGATAAAGAAACGTCCGGTGACATTCGTATCGCTGCTGTGCGATTGCGAATTAGCGACCTCGCCGTCCGCGCCAACCGTCGCCCCAAGCGCCGTAAGGTCCGCGAGGAACTGGCTGTTCGGCTTGCCTGTAAAGTAGTTGTTGAATCGCTCCAGTGACTGGGCGACACGAAACGCGAAGTACTTCCCAGAACCGTTGACCGCGGCGTTCCCCCGACGGCCCGTCTCGTTTGAGCTGTAGAAAGTATCAAACGTCGCTCCGAAACGAAAACCAGCGTCGCGCCGGGTTGGCGTATCTCGGGTAATGATATTGATCGTTCCGCCGAGAGCATCGGTGCCATAGAGGACCGACCCGCTGCCGCGCGTAACTTCAACGGCCTCGACCTGTGACGTATCGACGATACCGGTCTCTATACCCGACTGCTCCGTGGATGTACGACTGTTGTTCAACCGCTCGCCATCGACAAGGATGAGAACGCGATTGCTGTCGAGTCCCCGAATGCGTGGCCTCACTTGAAAGCCACCTTCATTTACGGTCGATGTACCGGGCAGAGTGCGAAACAGGTCACCAACGGTATTGGGTGCCTGTCGCTCGATGCCCTCTCGATCGATCACGCTCACAGGTACCGCGGTATCCTCAGCAGAGATCTGACGTCTCTCGGCTGTAGCGGTAACCGTTTCGGATATGCCGCCTGTCGCAAGCGTTAGCGTCGCCACATTTACCGCCGCGACCTTAAGCTCAAAGTCGACGGCAGCCCCGGTAAAACCGTTCGCCGCGGCCTTGATCGTATATGTACCGATCGGAAGCGCCCTTACCTCGGCCGCCCCATCCGGCCCTGTTGCTACTGTCCGGATCACATTCTCGCCCGTCGAGATCGTCAGAGCAGCTCCCGGAATGAGAGCGCCGTTGCTGTCCTTGACCTCGATCCGCAGATCCCCCTTATCCGGGCCGGTCTGAGCGACGGCCACAGCTACACCAAATATTGAAATAAGAACAAAAAATACGCCCCTTAACATGCAAAACTTCTCCTTTTGCCGGCATTACGGCCTATCCAGAAGTTTAGCAGGTCGGACTCCGAAGAGCCGCACGGCCCATATTCCAAATCTTTTGGGAGCAAATTAGTGAGTCTAATCTTTTGCGGATCCTATCAACATCGCCGCTAACAACGGCAGGGTCAGTTCGTGGTGGCCGGTGATCGCATATCCGCGGCCCGCCCCGTTCGCGGTAGGCCTGCGAACGACGTTTGTCGTGGGACGATATGCCTGAACAAAATCAAAGTTCGCGGTGGTAATGTCGGTAAGTTCGTTACCGAGATTACGCACTACCGTCACAGCTTTTAGGAAGATCTCGGGCATTACCACGGCCGAACCGTAATTAATATAAACACCTCCGCCGTTCATCTTTTGAACAAGCGAGCAGAACAAACGAAAATCCGTATGCGACGCGGCTCCCAAAGCGGCCCCGTTGACCGTCGGATGAAAATGACCTATGTCGGCACCGATCGTCAGATGCGCGGTAAAAGGCAGCCTTCTTCGATACGTCTCGTAGAGCAGCGAAACGCTGCCATACTTAGGATCCGCCGCTGTGACCTCACGTCCCATCGCTTCTCCCAGTCCGATGTTATCCTCCACCGCGCGTTTCGCCGCGCGATTTAACATCTCACCGGTCTCGCGTGCCGCGCCAAACTCGCCTTCGCCAAGAGTGCCGTCGACGTCCTCACTCGTAAAGCCGACCGTTGCCATCTCACTGTCGTGCACCAGTACCGAACCATTGCCGGCGATCGCTGTCACAAAACCGCGATCCATCAAGTCGATCATTATTGGAGCAAGCCCCGTTTTGACGACGTGTCCGCCGATGCCCCAAATGATCGGTGCACTAAGCTCGCGAGCACGGTTCATTTGTTCGACCAGCGAGCGCAGGCTCTTTACCGCAAGAACGTTCGGCAGCTTTGCAAAAAATTCCCGAATGGTGTCGCCTTCCCCCAGCGGTACGGCGAGATCGTCGACCGATACCTTGCTCGGTCGCGAAGCTAAATCGTACGTTCTTATTTCGGCGAGGTCGATCGGTTCGAGATCGTCGTAATGTCCCATAGCGGAACATTATAGGCGACCAGCAAGCGAGCAGCTACAGGGCGAGCTATTGGGGGCCCGCGGCGTTAAGATCCGTGAACGTCAATATGAGCACTAAAGCGGCCAGTACCACTACGGCCAGAAAGCTTACCCAGGCGGACAGAGGCGAGCGATATGTCATAACTTTTCTTTCGTACTTACTTGATCCGATTTGACTGCGAACGACTCCGTCGTTTTGTAATGCCGCATACTCTATGTCGTTGAATGCGGTTTTTTTGTCACCATCGAAAAGATACCTACGTATCCTCTCCGACATTCCCTATTTACTACCAGTAGTAGTCTAAAGACCGGAGGTTAATTCGATGCAAACCATAAATGGACCCGGTCGAGGCTCCCCTTATCAGGATGAAGGTCAGGGGTGGAAAGGTCCCGACGTCGAACGCGGCAGCGAGCCGTCCGATCCGAGGCTCGATCCTTCTGCGGATCTGGATGATTCCGTTGCAGACAGCGATCCGGATACCGCCACCCAGCCGGAAGAGACGGACGTCAACCAGTAGTCACGACGACAATAGGCGCGGATCAAATAAGCCAAAGAAAAAGGCGCGTATCTCGAGCGCCTTTATTGTTCCTATTTCCGTTAAAGGCTAAGCTGCTTCCTCGGTCCGGCCAAACACCTCGAAGACCGGCACCTTACGCTCGACCATTTCCCGCGTGACAACGATCTCGTTCACTTTCTTCTCCGAGGGCAGCACGTACATCGATTCGAGTAATATCTCCTCGAGGATCATCATCAGTCCGCGGGCCCCTACCTTGCGTTTGTGAGCTTCGAACGCGACCGCTTGAAGCGCGCCGTCCGTAAATTTCAACGAAATATTATCGAACTCGAACTTCCGCTGATACTGCTTCACGAGCGCATTCTTGGGCTCGGTAAGTATCTTGATAAGCGCCGATTCGTCGAGTTCCGAGAGCGTGCCGATCACCGGCAGACGTCCGACGAACTCCGGAATAAGGCCATAGTGAATGAGATCCTCGGGTTCGAGATTCTTTATCGATTCCATGTGCCTTTGCTTATTCGTCTTGACCTCGGCCTGGAAGCCCAGGCTTTTATTGCGGAACCTCTTCTCGACGACCTTCTCTAATCCGATGAACGCCCCTCCGCAAATGAACAAGATGTTTGTCGTGTCCAGTTGTTGAAAGTCCTTCTGCGGATGCTTGCGACCACCGCCCGCGGGAATATTCGCGACAGTGCCCTCGAGTATCTTCAACAGTGCCTGCTGCACGCCTTCACCCGAAACGTCGCGCGTGATCGAGGGATTGTCATCCTTACGGCAGATCTTGTCGATCTCGTCGATGTAGATGATGCCCTGGGCCGCTTTTTCGAGATCGCCGCCCGCAGACTGCACGAGCCGAAGCAATATATTCTCGACATCCTCGCCGACGTAGCCCGCCTCTGTGAGGCTCGTCGCGTCAACAATGCAGAATGGCACGCTCAGTTGCCGCGCTAATGTCTGTGCCAGCAGCGTCTTCCCGGTCCCAGTCGGACCGATGAGCAGGATGTTCGATTTCTGCAACTCAATGTCGCCCTTTCGCTTGGCAAGCTCCAGGCGTTTATAGTGTTGATAAACGGCTACGGACAGTCGTTTCTTCGACTCTTCCTGTCCTATCACATATTCATCCAGGAACAACTTGATCTCTTGCGGCTTGGGCAAATGCGCCCGCGGAGCACTCGACGCCGCCTGTTCATCGTCGTTGATGATCTCGTTACAGATATCTATGCACTCGTTACAGACATAGACACCGGGACCGGCGATCAACTTGCGAACGTCATTCTGCGATTTGCCGCAAAATGAGCAGGTCAGGAGTTCCTCTGGATGTTTGAACTGGGGCATAGCTCAACTATTTCTCGCGATGTTCAATGACTTCGTCGATAAGGCCATAGTCCTTTGCCTGTGGCGGCGTGAGGATGCGGTCACGCTCGACGTCCTTTTCGACCTGGTCAAACGACTGGCCGGTATGGTCGGCAATGATCCGGGAGGTTAGCTCGCGCATACGGATGATTTCCTCAGCCATGAGCCGAACATCCGTAGCCTGCCCCTGTGCACCGCCCGAAGGCTGGTGGATCAGGATGCGCGAGTGGGGCAGCGCGAAGCGCTTACCTTTTGCTCCCGCCGTCAACAACAAGGCTCCCATCGAAGCGCACTGGCCAACACAGATAGTCGTCACATCGTTTTTGATGAACTGCATCGTGTCATAGATGGCCATGCCCGCGGTGATCGAGCCGCCAGGTGAATTTATGTAGAGATTGATGTCGCGTTCCGGGTCCTCCGCCTCGAGGAAAAGCAGCTGTGCGACGATAAGATTGGCGATCTGGTCATCGATCGGTGTCCCGATAAATATGATCGAATCCTTTAATAGACGCGAATATATATCGAATGCCCGCTCGCCACGCGAGGTCTGTTCGACAACCATTGGTACTAGGGCCATATGTTTACTCTCAGTTTATGTAAAGCTTGAAATGATCCGAGTTAAGTTGTTGAGAATATGGCGATTGCCATACGCGATTTTACAACTTTTCGCCCATAAATCAAGTCATTTGTGTTCGTTGCTGGTGGTTCGTCGTTCGTCGCGATCTCTAGCAACCAACCACGATCAACGATCTACGAACCTGCTTCCTTCTTCTTCTTTGCCGCGGGCTTTTTGGCCTTTTTCGGCTTTTCTTCGGTCGAGACAGCGGCCGCGGCGGCTTCGTCGATCCATTCCCCGTCGGTGATCTTTGCGTGCTGAATTACCGCCTCGATCGACTTGCGGGTCTTCAAATTATTTCGGATCGTATCGAGCCCGCCTCCCTGCTTAACAAGCGAATCCCGGATCTCATCCGTCGATGACTTGTAGTAATCGGCCATTTTCGCAAGCTCTTCGTCGAGCTCGGCGTCGGTCACCTCGACCTTCTCGGCCTGTGCGACGCGGTCTAACAGCATCGCCCCGCGAACGTCCCTTTCGGCCTGTGTTCGCATGTTGCCGTACGCCATCTGAACGAAATTCTCATCGACTTTGTTCAGATCGACACCCCGCTGCTGCAGGTCCTGGGCGAAGTTGTTCAACAGATTTCGCGCCTGGTTCTCGATAAGCGAATTAGGAACTTCAAACGAATTTTCCTCGATCAGTTTTGCGATCGCATTGTTGCGGACGCGTGCGTCGGCATCGGCCTCTGCGTATTTTGCGAGATCGGCACCAAGGCGTGACTTTAACTCGTCGAGCGACTCGTACCCCTCGTCAAGGCTCTGTGCCCACTCGTCGTTAAGCTCGGGCACCTCGGACTTGCCGACGGATTTGATCTTGGCTTTGTAATGAACCGTCTTCCCGGCAAGCTGGGCGGAACTGAACTCGGCGGGATAAACGACCGTGAACTCTTTCTCCTCGTCCTCTTTGACCCCGGCAAGATTCTCCGTGAAGGACTTCTCGATCACGTCGTCGCCAAGCACGACCTCAAGGTCCTGAGCGGTGATCGGTTCGCCATCCGGTTGGTCGTCAAAACGTCCCTCGAGATCCACGATCACTGTGTCGCCGATCTCCGAAGCGCGCCCCTCGACCGGGATGAGCGCGGCCTCGCGCTGCAGACGGCTGGCGATCAGGTCATCGACCTCGCCGTCTGCCACGGGCTTTACACGCTTAACGACCTCGATGCCCTTGTAATTTGGCTCGGGAATATCGGGCATCACCTCGACGTGCACGTGCAGATTCAAAGGCTTTGAGCCGTTTACGACGGCATTCTCGGCATCCTCAAGATGCAGATGCGGCTCGGCCAGCGGGTGAAGCTCGTGCTCCTCTATCGCGGCCGTCACCTGCTTTGGAATGACATCCTGCAGGACGTCAGACTTGATCTCCTCTTTAAAGCGCAGCCGGATCACGTCCAGCGGTGCATATCCCTTGCGAAACCCCGGCACATTAGCACGCTTTGCATACTTTTGACTGACCCGCCCATACGCCTCTTTCAACGCCTCAGGATCGATCTGCAAATGTATCTCTTTCTGTGTCGGTGAAATGTCTTTTACTTCACTCTTCATCTACAAAAAAGCATATCGGAGCGGTGCGCGAATGTCGAACGTCAGGCAATCGGGCTATTTTGCGGTCTAACAAGTTGGGGGCCCGGCTTCAACAAACCAATCGCGTCTGAGTCATCAATGGGTTCCCAAGTCCGAGTGCTAAGTTACTTTTGCAATCCGGGGAAAGTCGACTAATATTGCGTAAAACTTAATATCGTCCCCACAATGATCGTTCTTATTGATTACGACAATCTGCCTCGCATCGAGCAAAAGCGGGGATTGTTACACGTCGTTACGAGAATACTGGAAACCATTGGTTCTCAACGGCTCTCTTTGGCTCCGCGCGTGAGGTTGAAGCTTTATGGAGGTTGGCTTGAATCCAATCAGCTTTCGCCCTATGCGAAGCGGTTGATCGGCCAATCTGGGGTTTTTCCGAGAGCCCTATCAATCACTGATAAGGCCGGAACGGCAAGAGTAATTGTCCGTGTGGATATGGGCTACAGCCTGGAGATTGAACCGTCATTCAATCTTGAAGACACTTTCCGCCGCAGAGGTATGCCGAAAGGCCTGTCTTGTACAGCCTTACCATTAACGAATTGTTCGAATGTCTCTGGTTGCCCCGTGGCAGGATTTCATTCGCTCATTTCGAATGAAGTCTGCTCAGAATTGACCTGCACCGTACCACTCGCCGACATAATTACCCGTCATGAACAAAAACTGGTCGATACTATGATAGTTGCCGACTTGATTCACCTTGCGACGAGCCGAACGCCCGAAATTGTGCTAGTTAGCAGCGACGATGATTTATGGACCGGGATAAAATCGGCTCTTTTAATCGGATCTCGTATTCTTCACATACACACGATACCGGGGCGCAAGACACCAAGCCGCTATAGTATCGGCGCTGGAAATAATTACAACGAGTTGAACCTCTTACCCTAAGTCCCATGAATTACGAATCATTTAGTCGCATTTTAGCCACTTTTGCGGATAACGCCGACGCGGTCGCAAATTCCAAGGGAGAATTGGTCGTTCAGATTAGGGATGATGTTATTCACGCGACCGTGCAAAACCGTTCCGGCGACGTGTATGTTATCGAGAATGGAGCCGAAATGTCGGGGACTCAATGGCTGATCGAGCGAATCGCTCGCCTGCCAATACTCGCCGATAGGATTCTGGGATCAATTCCAGCCGAACCGAATTTTGTAACCCCTTCCGGCGACCTACAACCGCAGCTAAACGAGGCGTCGACATCAGACGAAAGCATCCAGATTCCGGACGTCGTGGAATCGGTTCGCATTACCCTTGATGCCCGGCTGGCTGGAACGACATCCGTTTTGTATCTGACCTCTAATGCGGGTGAGGGCAAAACAACACTCATCAATCACGTTGCCCATATCCAGGCCCAGGCGTACAAGGAGAGAAAGAGTGATTGGATGCTTATACCGATTACGCTCGGAGGAAAGCCATTCCTTAGGTTCGACGACCTGATAGTCGGCACCTTGATGAACAAGCTGAGGTTTCCTTTTTTCTATCACAACTCCTTTCTGGAACTCGTAAAACTAGGCGTCCTCGTACCCGCTTTCGATGGATTTGAGGAAATGTTCGTCGAGAGCTCGTCCGGTGAAGCACTCTCAGCTCTAGGAAATCTCGTGCAGAGCTTGGAGTCGGCAGGAGCAATTCTAATTTCGGCCCGAAAAGCGTATTTCGATTATAAGAGTTTCGCGAATCAAGCCCGCTTATTTGACACGATCCGAACAGATGCTGCGTTTTCGAGCTTGGCAATTAACCGCTGGAGCAAAAGCCAGTTTCTTAACTACTGCGAAATTCGGGGTCTGAAGGACGGACAGGAAGTATACGACAGAGTCTCTAGCCGGTTTAATGAGAGTCACCCACTTTTAACCCGGGCCGTGTTGGTCAGACGCCTAATCGATGTTGCGAGAACGGTCGCCGAGCGTGACGCACTCCTGTCCAAGCTTGGGCAAGCGCCCCATGATTACTTCTTCGAATTTGTGAATGCAATTATCGAGCGCGAGGCTGGAGAAAAATGGATCGACCGATCAGGCGAGCCCGCTCGTCCCTTGATCTCTGTCTCCGAGCACCACGAGCTTCTTTCCTCAATCGCTCAGGAGATGTGGCTGGCAAGCAGTAATGAGATTCATACGGACTCGCTCGAGTTGATAGTTGAATTGAACGCGGAAGCTCGGGCACAGGATCCGAAGATAACAAGACAAGTTAAAGAACGCATACCGCAGCACGCACTTCTCGTTAGTGTCAGCGATTCGGGAGCTAGCTTCGCTTTCGATCATGAAGAATTTAGAGATTTTTTCTTAGGACAGGCGATTGGACGACGAATCGTTGAGGGTGCAAGCTCGGATATGCGAAGCATCCTCCGCGAAGCACCTATCCCACGAGAGGCGCTTGGAGCCGCTGTTCAGTATCTAAAGAGGGTGAATTTTGATGCGGAATCGGCGATAAGCACGGTAATGGCATTTGGCCAGGCGGAGCTCGCGTCGTCCTTTATTCGCGAAAACTGTGGTGGTTTGACGATCCGCCTGCTTAGTAGCATGCAGGATAGGCTAGGAATGGTGGTCAATGACCTTACATTTCCGGTTGATGCTCTCGCAAATCGAAAACTGTCGGGAACGACCTTTGCGAATTGTTATTTCCAGTCATCAGAACTCAGTGGTTGCGAAATCCGAGACTGCAAGTTCGTTAAGTGTCGCTTCGACAGACTTGAGATGGCCTCGGACACGGACATTCACAATAGTTGTCTCGACGAATGCGAGGTCATGAGTATTGTTCCGGTGTCGAGTGATTCGGGGATATTTGATCCTGGGTTGATTCGGGCGACTCTTGCGGCAAACGGATTTCAATTGACCGAAGAGTCCCGGCCAACGGGGCCGGAGGGCCTAACGGCCCCCGATGAGGACATGATTCTTTTGGATAAGTTACTCCGATGTTTTCTTCGGTCAACGCAGGTCGGAGACGGAGTACTTAAGCTCCGAATGGGTGCAAGAGCCAATCATTTTATTAAGGATAAGATTCCCGAACTGCTTCGACACGGGATCCTTGTCCGGCCTGTTTCCGGTGCAGGACGAGAAAGCAGTTATCGGCTGGGTGTACAGATGCGTGACGTAGATAAGGCTATGGCCGGTAGCGCCGGGTCATACGAGAGATTCCTAACATTTTTTCCCGACAATTAGCCTCAAACAAAAAGCCTAGATAGACCATGTCGCCCGTTGGCCCGATTCCGATTGAAGACATAGGGTCGGACCCGGGCTCCGGGTTGTTGAAACCGGCGTGTTACCACGTCCTGAAGGACGTGGCTATGTGCCCTACCGGGTTGAGCAGGCGCCTTCGGGATCATTTTGTTAATCGGCTACGGCCAGGCAAGCCGAACCGCACCGCGATGGGGCAGATCCGAGAAAAGGTGGGATGTCGCCCGTTGGCCCGCTTCCCGATAGAAAGCATCGGGACGGGCCCGGGCTCCGGGGATCGGGGCGAGCACGCTAACCCCGGGCTAACGCCCGGGGCTAAATTCTGTCGCCCCTACGGGGCTAATACCATAAAGCAACCCCCGTGTCGGAAACGCGGGCATCTGGCGACAACAGCTTGGCGAATGGGCTATTATTTTTGGCACTAACGATGAAGCGAGTTTTCCTCATCTCGATCTTCTGCCTCTTCCTGATTGGACCATCAAACGCGCAACGGATCGCGACTAAGAAAGCTACTCTGTCGGATTCCGCGATGAGGGAACTCGTCGGAAGAGTATTAAAGTTCTATTTCAAACCCGCAAGGTCAATCGAAGAGTATATTTATCCGACAATCTTCTCGATCGATCAACACTGCCTAAGATCGCAGGAACTCAATTCATTTTTGTGGGCCGCTCATCACCCACTTCTATCCGCAAAAGCTTTGGCTTTGAGAGCTTGAACGTCGATGAACGGGCAAACTATTACCTACAATTCGGGTACGGCGACACGAGGTGCGGATCGAGGTGGGGCGATACCTGGTCGTTCCGAATAGCCAAGGATGGCCGGCCGAAAGTTCTTGAGATAACCCCCGGTTGGGCCTCAAACACGGACTGCCTGTGGTGACTTCTACCAACCTAGAAATCCATCTCTGGATCCAAATGCAACAAAGCCGATCTCGGGGCGTTCTTCAGGTAGAAGACGCCATAATTCCGCGCGGGATGGAACAAGTGTTCATTTCGGCGTCTAAAGACTGAGGTCAGAGATGTTTACAAGCCCATTGGACAATATTCGCGTTGCGTCGCCGTGCCCGGCGGATTGGGACCAGATGTTTGGCGACGATCGGACGCGGTTTTGCTCGGACTGCAAGCTCAATGTTTACAACCTGTCGGGGATGACGCGTGAGGAGGCTGAGAGCCTGTTGATCAACGCCGAGGGCCGGGTGTGCGTGAGATTTTACAGGCGTGCCGACGGGACCGTGCTGACCGCGAACTGCCCCGTTGGGTGGGCCGCGGTAAAACGACGAGTTTCGGGGGCCGCGACGGCCGCGGTCTCGATGGTGATCGGATTTGCGACGGGAGTGTTGGGTTTTCGGCTGGCGGAGTCGGTTGGAAGCTCGATGGTAACAGTTCAAGGTGCAATGGCGGTTCCAACAGCCGACAAGCCGAACGGTTCGTTTCCGGTGATGGGCTCTCCTGCTATCGATGTGGATCAGTATGTGGTGGGACGGCTCGAGCTGTGACCCGCGAAGAAATTGGTAAGGATCCAAAAGGCCCTCAAATCGACGCGTCGGTAGGCTCCGGCGCCCGGCCTTGACATCCATGCTACACTATCTCGTACATGCAACATCCGTTGCTAGAATGTTTTTTGAAAATTTACGCTTTTGGGCAGTTTTGTCGCAGTAAGCCCTTTGTTTATAGGTACATAGACTGTCCCACGCAGCCGTGGGACAGCGTGGGACATGGGACAGTCCCTCAGTGCACTCAACTATTCTCTTTATTGGGTTTAAGTGGAAATGGAGGGCCGATACCGTTCGAAAAATATCTGTCCGCCATTCATAGAAGGGGTCTGCCTCCGTGCCCTCTGTGTCTCTGTGGCCAGAGGGTAGAGAAATGGCCGGCTCATTTGCCGTTACTGGCAACTGACAACCGACCACTGACAACTGTTAATTTTTGGTGCCGAGGACAGGAATCGAACCTGCACGCCTCGCGGCGCTAGATCCTAAGTCTAGTGCGTCTGCCAATTTCGCCACCTCGGCACAAGGAGCAACGTTGATTATAGCGGGAGGCTCGGGAAAGGTGAAAATGTGAAAAAGTTTAAAAGTGAAAAAGCGGCGACAAGCCCGCGAATCCAACTTTTTCACCTTGTCACTTTTTCACTTTATTTATGCAAGTACTTTTTGTCGTACTCGTCCCAGGACATATTGATATCGCCGGTGCCGATATTCGAATGACGGTCGCCGCCGAGTGCCTTTGCCTCGATCTTCGTAAACAGCTTGTAGCCGACATAGCCGATCCCACCGAGCAGGCCGAGCCAGAACACCCACGTTAACAGCGAGCCCACCCAGCCAAGCACCCAGAGGAGCAGCATTCCGACGAAGACAAGTCCGATCGCCGCAAGGATGAATTTGATGATGTTCATAATGACCTCCCGCCCAGCTAACTGGCCGCCCGCTTACGCAGGCGGTTCCGACAGCAGCCGCGTATATGTAGGATACGAAATTCGGGGGCTGAGGTTCGTGCAAAATTATGCGAGGCGGGTATAATTCACCAATCGACCTCAGAAACAAGCACGATGACCGCCCAGATCACCGTAAAACAGACAGCAGAAGCACTTCGAGCGACCCTGACGGGCGACGGCTCGGGTGGGGCCACGGACGTTACGCACGACTCGCGACAGGCCCGCGAAGGCACGCTTTTTGTGGCCATCAAGGGTGAGACGATGGACGGGCACCGCTTCGTAAGCGACGTGATGCGGCGGGGCGCAGCGGGGATCATT
>JADMIO011227360.1_pt1 | contig 13771 bp, 14 predicted proteins | sample 8958161 | NCBI WGS metagenome assembly JADMIO01 (sample SAMN16585339, study PRJNA669376) | soil metagenome | isolation source: Crop rotation soil | place: USA: Cullars Rotation, Alabama | collected 2011 | reverse complement strand
CCACCACGCTGCCCGCGCCGATCCCGCCGACCGAGCGCCCCGTCACCGCCTGACCCCTCGCCGACCCGGCTCAACCTCACGCCTCAGTGCGCCGAGTCGGCGTCGTGTGTCGTGAACCTGCGCCGGGTCGGCGTCGGTGGTTGGAACGATCAAGCCCGCGATAGGCTCGTCCCGTGCGTAGAGCAAAGATCGTCTGCACCCTCGGCCCGGCCGTCTCCACCAAGGAGTCCATCCGAGCCCTCGTCGACGCAGGCATGGACGTCGCCCGGCTGAACCTGAGCCACGGCACCCACGCCGACCACGAGGCCGTCTACAAGATGGTGCGCGAGGCGTCGGACGAGAGCGGCCACGCGATCGGCATCTTCGCGGACCTCCAGGGCCCGAAGATCCGGCTGGGCTGGTTCCGTGACGGCGGGGTCCGGATCAACACCGGGCAGTCGTTCACGATCACCACCCGCGAGGTCTCCGGCGACAACGAGATCGCCTCGACGACGTACGAGGGCCTGCCCGGCGACGTCGGCCCCGATGACCAGATCCTGATCGACGACGGCAAGGTGCGCCTCCGGGTCACCGCCGTCGAGGGCACCGAGGTGCACACCCGCGTCGAGGTCGGCGGCCGCGTCAGCGACCACAAGGGCATCAACCTCCCCGGCGTCCCGGTCAGCGTGCCGGCGCTGTCGGAGAAGGACATCGAGGACCTGCGCTGGGCGCTGCACCTCACCGTCGACTACATCGCGCTGTCCTTCGTGCGCTCGGCCAAGGACGTCGAGGACGTCCGGCGGATCATGCGCGAGGAGGGCGTCATGCTCCCGGTGATCGCGAAGATCGAGAAGCCGCAGGCCATCGACAACCTCGACGAGGTGATCAAGGCATTCGACGGCTTCATGGTCGCCCGCGGTGACCTCGGCGTGGAGTGTCCGCTCGAGGACGTGCCGTTCCTGCAGAAGCGCGTCGTCGCCAAGGCGCGACGCAACGCCAAGCCGGTCATCGTCGCCACCCAGATGCTGGAGTCGATGATCTCCGCTCCGGCCCCGACCCGGGCCGAGGCCTCCGACGTCGCCAACGCCGTCCTCGACGGCGCGGACGCGGTGATGCTCTCGGGCGAGACCAGCGTGGGGGAGTACCCCATCGAGACGGTCCGCACGATGGCCCGGATCATCTCCTCGACCGAGGACCACGAGCTCGAGCGGATGGCGGCCATCGACTGGCAGCCCAAGACCCGCGGCGGCATCGTCGCCAAGGCCGCTGCCGAGGTCGCCGAGCGGGTGGGCGCGAAGTACCTGGTCGCGTTCACGCAGTCCGGTGACTCCGCGCGCCGGCTCGCGCGCTACCGCGGCACGATCCCGGTGCTGGCGTTCACGCCGGAGGCCACCGTGCGCTCGCAGCTCTCCATGACCTGGGGCGTGGAGACCTTCAAGACCGTCGAGGTCGAGCACACCGACCAGATGGTGCGTCAGGTCGACGAGCAGCTGCTCGATGCCGGTCGCGTCCAGGAGGGCGACATCGTCGTCATCATCGCGGGCAGCCCTCCGGGCATCCCCGGCTCCACGAACGCTCTGCGCATCCACCGGATGGGCGACGCGATCAACGAGGTCGCGCCGGCATACCGGCGGCTGACCTAGCGGCTGTTCGGCGGCAACGGGTTGCTCTGCGGCTTGGGCAGCTTGCCCTGGTCGATCAGGTCGCTGCCGTAGCGCGCCCGCAACCAGCGATCGGCCTGCTCGCGGGTGCTTCCGTCGAGCTCGGAGACCGCGTCCTTGATCCCGAGGTGCACCCCGAACGCGATCGCCCAGATCAGCAGGAAGACCGACGCCACGCCGAGGGTCACGAACGCGAGCACGCCGCCGTCGGCGGCGGCGAACAGGCCACCGACCATGTAGCCGGTGATCGCCAGGAAGAGGAACAGACTGCGTTCCATCGGCTGCTCCTCGGGTCGGGGTGTGCGCTCAGTCTGCCACCGCGCTGGCCGTCTAGTGCTTCAGTCCGATCAGGTCGGTCAATTTTGCGACATCCTCCCGCCTGGAGACCGAGAGCACTCGGCGGCTGGTCTGACGCCACCGGATACCTACCTGGTCCAGCGTTTCGCCACACCAACGCATGATGTCGCCCGACTCATTCACGAACTGCCAACGCGGGTACTCGTAGCGCTTCATCTCACCCGCGACCGTCCGGGTCGCCCAGTTCTTCACCAGACAGCCGTCGGAGTGGAAGAGCCCCCGGAGGAAGTCTGCGGGGTAGCCATCGACGGCGTCCTGCTGCCAGGACTCGAGGTGCAACGCCCGTTCGTGTTTGCGTCCCGGGCCGTGCTGGGGGAACAGGCAGGGCCAGTGCTTCCAATAGCTCTGGACCACCGTGACGCCCGGAGCATTGACCCGGTAGGTGCGCCGAGTCGGATGAACTGCGCGCACGCACTCCTCGACGTCCTCGACGATGCCGGTCAGACTGGCATCGCAGGAGACGCGAAGTGCGTAGGCGCGGCTCACACGAGAAAGGCATCCGTCGCCCAGGTAGTAGCCCAGCAGTGCGGCGTACTCAGGTCGGCGTAGCGGTGAGGGGCAAGGCTCTGCTGGTCGTGCCCCGCGCTGCCAGGCCCGGATGGCGGACCGGCTCGCGCCCGACGCCCTGCTCGCTTCGCTGAGGGTTGCTCCGTCGGCCAACAGCCTGGCCGCGTGGATTCGAACTTCGGCGCCGTACATGCACTCCAGGGTCACGAACAGCACCGACAAGATGGTGCCCCGAGTGGGATTCGAACCCACACTGGATGTGGTTTGAGCACATTGCCTCTGCCGTTGGGCTATCGGGGCGACAGCAGGCGCAAACGCTACCGGACACGGTCGTCTCAGTCGCACTCGGTAACCTGTGCCCGTGACCGAGACTCCTGCCACCCCGACCCGTCGCGTCGTGATCGCCGAGGACGAGGCGCTGATCCGCCTCGACCTCGCGGAGATGCTGGCCGAGGAGGGGTACGACGTCGTGGCCGCCGTCGACGACGGTGAGCAGGCGATCGCCAAGACCGAGGAGCTGCGGCCCGACCTGGTCATCCTGGACGTGAAGATGCCCCGTCTCGACGGCATCGCCGCGGCCGAGCGGATCGCGTCGCAACGCATCGCGCCCGTCGTCATGCTGACCGCGTTCAGCCAGCGCGACCTGGTCGAGCGGGCCCGCGACGCCGGGGCGATGGCCTACCTCGTCAAGCCGTTCGGCAAGTCCGACCTGGTGCCGGCCATCGAGATGGCGGTCAGCCGGTTCGCCGAGCTGCAGCTGCTCGAGGCCGAGGTCGCCGACCTCAACGAGCGGCTCGAGACCCGCAAGGTCGTGGACCGCGCGAAGGGCGTCCTGCAGGAGAAGCTGAGCCTCAGCGAGCCCGACGCCTTCCGCTGGATCCAGAAGACGGCGATGGACCTGCGGCTCTCCATGCGCGAGGTCGCGGTCGGCGTCGTCGAGCACGGCATCGAGGTCAAGTAGGGCCTTAGGTCCCGCTCGTGTGACGGGAGTGCTTCCACTTCGTCACAAATTGGCAACGGTCGACATCCGTCGGCTGACGTTCCCCCGCAGACGAATATCCGGTGCTAGGTTCCCGGAGAACGTGCGATCGAACTCCTTATCGATCGCATCCAACCGTCAAGCGGAGGAAAGATGATCCGTTCCACCAAGTCCCTGCGCACGCTCGCAGCCCTTGCGAGCGTCGCTGCCCTGACCCTGAGCGCCTGTGGCAGCTCAGACGACGACAAGAAGGAGCCGTCCGCCGGCGGCGGCGACCTCTGCGGCAAGAACATCGCCTTCCTCGGTGCTCTGACCGGTGACGCCGGTGCCCTGGGCCAGAACATGCTCAACGGCATCAAGCTCGCGCTGGACGAGTACAACGCTGACAACGCCGACTGCAAGATCGGTGTCAAGGAGTTCGACTCCCAGGGCAACCCGGAGAAGGCTCCGGCGCTCGCCACCCAGATCATCAACGACGACTCGATCTTCGGTCTCGTCGGCCCGGGCTTCTCGGGTGAGTCGCTGGCCACCGGCAAGACGTTCTTCGAGGCCGGCCTCCCGTCGATCTCCCCGTCGGCCACCAACGTGACCATCACCGACCAGGGCTGGACCACCTGGCACCGTGTCATCGGTAACGACGACGCCCAGGGCAACGCGGACGCCAAGTACCTGACCGACAAGGGCGCCAAGAAGGTCTTCGTCGTCGACGACGGCCAGGACTACAGCAAGGGCCTCGCCGGCACCGTCAAGGAGGCGCTGGGCGACGCTCTCGTCGACTCCGACAAGATCTCCGTCGGCCAGACCGACATGTCGGCCGTCGTCACCAAGGTCAAGGCCTCCGGTGCGGACGCGTTCTTCTACGGTGGCTACTACACCGAGGCCGGCCTGCTGGCCAAGGCTCTCCGCCAGGGCGGCTTCACCGGCACGTTCATGTCGGGTGACGGTTCCGAGGACGCTGCCTTCGTGACCACCGCTGGCAAGACCGCTGCTGAGGGCGCTGTGCTCTCCGCTCCGGCCGGTCCGGCTCCGTCGGGCTTCAAGGCTGCCGGCCTGTACGCCACCCAGGCGTACGACGCCACGAACATCTTCCTGGCCGCGGTCAAGGACGGTAAGTCGGACGCCAAGGGCATCAACGACTTCATCGGCAGCTACACGGGCGACGGCGCGAGCGGCCCGATCGCCTTCGACGACAAGGGCGACATCAAGGAGTCGACGATCTACGCCTACTTCGTCAAGGACGGCAAGCTGGACGTCGACAACCCGGAAGCGATCAAGTAACCAACGATCGACTGACGTACTGAACAAGGCTGTGGCCGGGGGGAAACCCCCGGCCACAGCCGGTCAGAACTCCGGAGGGGACTTCCTTGGAACTCAGCGCGCTGTTCGGCAGCTTCGACAATTTCTTGAGCTTCACCATGGGTGGGCTCGTCTTCGGCGCGATCTACGCGCTGATCGCGCTGGGTTACACGATGGTGTACGGCGTTCTCCAGCTCATCAACTTCGCCCACTCCGAGGTCTTCATGTTCGGGACCTTCGCGGTGGCCTGGGTCTTCGTCCTGCTGCACGGCACCGATTCGGTGACCTGGAGCCTCGGCAAGGCCCTCCCCATACTTCTGGTCGCGCTGGTCGCGGCCATGATCGTCTCGGCCGCGGTGGCACTGTTGCTCGAACGCGTGGCGTACCGCCCGCTGATCAACAAGAACGCGCCAAAGCTGATCGCACTGATCTCCGCGATCGGTGCCTCGTTCGCCCTCGCCGAGGCGATGGGCCTGCGCGACAAGTTCGCCGCCAAGCTCGGCCTCGACGACAACCTCAAGGACTACGTGTCGCCCGGCAAGGCGCGTGACGTCTACTCGAACCCGGTCTCGATCCAGCCGCACGGGCTGTTCAACATCGGCGGGTACGAGGTCACCGACGTCGACCTCGTGATCATCGGTGCAGCGCTGCTGATGATGATCGCGCTGGACCAGTTCGTCCGACGCACCCGGTTCGGCCGCGGTATCCGCGCCGTCGCGCAGGACCCGGAGTCGGCGGCCCTGATGGGCGTCAACTCGACGCGGGTCGTGCAGACGACCTTCCTGATCGGCGGCCTGATGGCGGGTGCCGCCGCGACGCTCTACATGATGAAGATCGGCTCGACCCGCCAGAACGCCGGCTTCATCCTCGGCGTCAAGGCGTTCACCGCCGCCGTCATGGGCGGCATCGGCAACCTCCGAGGAGCACTCCTCGGAGGTCTCATCCTCGGAGTGATGGAGAACTGGGGTGCGGCCGTGTTCGGTGGCCAGTGGCGTGACGTGGTGGCCTTCGTGCTGCTCGTCCTGATCCTGCTGGTCCGACCTTCCGGCCTCCTCGGCGAATCTCTCGGAAAGGCGCGCGCCTGATGTCGTCTGTCCGTACCGGCCTTCAGAGTGTCGGAGCCCGCTGGGACCGCGTGGTCGACCGCTACAACGGTCAGCCGGTCCTCGTGAAGGGCGTGCTGATCCTCGGGTTCCTGCTGTTCTTCTACGCGTTGCCGATCCTGCGGCCGCCGGTGATTACCACCGACCGGATCGACTTCGGTGGCGTCATGTTCACCTGTGCCGCCTTCGCGCTGGTCGCGGTGGGCCTCAACATCGTGATCGGGTACGCCGGCCTGCTCGACCTCGGGTACGTCGGCTTCTACGCCACGGGTGCCTACGCCACCGGTGTGCTCACGTCGTACCACTGGCACTGGCCGTTCTTCCTCGCGCTCCCGGTGGCGATCGCGGTCACCATGGTGACCGGCGTGATCCTGGGAGCTCCGACGCTCCGGGTCCGCGGCGACTACCTGGCGATCGTGACGCTCGGCTTCGGCGAGATCATCCGCATCGTCGTCAAGAACGTCGAGTGGCTCGGTGCCTCGTCCGGCATCAAGGACATCAAGCACCCGCCGACCATCGGCGCCCAGCCCGAGCCGCCGTTCGACCCGGGCGGCATGTTCGAGATCCCGCACCTGAAGTGGGACGGCATCGTCCCATCGCTCGACCACGAGCACGTGACGCACTTCCTGACCTTCGGGGCCCTGGACGCGATCCCGTACTACTGGCTGCTGCTCACCGTCCTGGTCCTGGTGCTGATCGGTGACCGGCTGATCAAGACCAGCCGGGTCGGCCGTGCCTGGGAGGCGACCCGCGAGGACGAGGACGCCGCCGAGCTGATGGGCGTGCCGACCTTCAAGTACAAGCTGATGGCGTTCGCGCTGGGCGCGGCGATCGGTGGTCTCTCCGGCTCGTTCTACGCCAGCGGGCAGAGCGGCTACATCAGCCCGGACAGCTTCCTGCTGATCTACTCGATGCTCTACGTCGCTGCGGTCATCGTCGGTGGTTCCGGCAACCGGTGGGGTGCCGTTGCCGGCGCCGTGCTGATCGCCTACCTGCCCGAGAGGTTCCGCGAGTTCGCCGACTACCGGTTCTTCTTCTTCGGGCTGGCGCTGATGACGCTCGCGATCTGGCGACCCCAGGGTCTGCTGCCTCCGCGGCGCGCACGCCGCGCGAAGCGGGCCGAGGACGAGATCGATGCGCTCGAGCAAGGCGAGCTCGAGGAAGGGACCCCCCATGTCTGAGCGCAAGGCAATTCTCGAGGTCGACAACGTCACCATCAAGTTCGGTGGTCTGACCGCGCTGAACGAGGTCACCTTCGACATCAAGGAAGGCGAGATCCTCGGCCTGATCGGACCGAACGGCGCCGGCAAGACGACCTGCTTCAACGTGATGACGGGCGTCTACCAGGCCACCTCGGGCCAGGTCCGGTTCGACGGCAAGCCGCTGGGCAGGCTGGGCCGCCACAAGATCACCCGCCTGGGCATCGCCCGCACCTTCCAGAACATCCGTCTGTTCAAGAACATGACGGTGCTGGAGAACGTGATGGTCGGGGCCGACACCCACAGCAAGGTCAGCTTCTTCGACGCGCTGTTCCGTACGCCGCGGCACCGGCGGACCGAGTCCGAGGCCCTCCAGCGTTCCAAGGAGCTGCTCGAGCTGGTCGGGATCAGGGCCGACTACGACGAGCTGGCCTCGAACCTCTCGTACGGCGACCAGCGCCGCCTGGAGATCGCGCGGGCGATGGCCACCGGCCCGAAGCTGCTCTGCCTCGACGAGCCTGCGGCCGGCTTCAACCCGGCCGAGAAGGTCAAGCTGATGGAGCTGATCCGCAAGGTCCGCGACACCGGGTACACGGTGCTGCTGATCGAGCACGACATGCGCCTGGTCATGGGCGTGACCGACCGGATCGTGGTGCTGGAGTTCGGCCAGAAGATCGCCGAGGGCGCCCCTGCCGAGATCCGTGACAACCCTGCTGTGATCGCCGCCTACCTGGGAGTGGATGAAGAAGATGCTTCTTGAGGTACAGGGCCTGTGCGTCAACTACGGGCACATCGAGGCCATCCGTGACATCAGCTTCGGTGTCGAGGAAGGCACCATCGCGACGCTGATCGGCGCCAACGGTGCCGGCAAGACCACGACGCTGAAGACGATCTCCGGCCTGCGCAAGGTGCGGGCCGGGACGGTCACCTTCGACGGCAAGGACATCACGCACATGCCGCCGTACGAGCGGGTGCTGCTGGGGCTCAGCCAGTCGCCCGAGGGCCGTGGCTGCTTCCCGGGCATGACCGTCCTGGAGAACCTGGACATGGGGGCGTACGTCCGCAAGGACCGGAAGACCGCCGCCTACCAGGCCGACCTCGACCGCGTCTTCGACCTGTTCCCGCGGCTCAAGGAGCGCGAGAAGCAGGCTGCCGGCAGCATGTCCGGTGGTGAGCAGCAGATGCTCGCGATCGGTCGCGCACTGATGGCCAAGCCGCGACTGGTGCTGCTCGACGAGCCCTCGATGGGTCTCGCGCCGAAGCTGATCCAGCAGATCTTCAACATCATCACCGAGATCAACAAGCAGGGCACCACGGTGCTGCTCGTCGAGCAGAACGCCGCTCAGGCGCTCAAGCGCTCCGACACGGCGCACATCCTGGAGACCGGTGAGATCGTCCGCTCCGGCACGGGTGCCGAGCTCGCCGGCGACGACTCGGTGAAGGCTGCGTACCTCGGTGGCGACGTCTGACGTCAGCGGAACCAGATCACGACCTCGGTCAGCAACGGCGCGATCAACAGCGCCGGGAGCAGGTCGCCGACCTTCACCTGCTTGATCTCCAGCAGGCGCAGCGCCACGCCCACGAGCAGCAGCCCGCCGGTCGCGGTCAGCGCTGCCAGGTGGGCGTCCGGGACGAAGTCACCCAGGACTGCGCCGAGCGCGGTCAGCGATCCCTGAACGACCACCAGGGTGACCACGCTGGCCACCACGCCCCAGCCGAAGGTGGCGGCGAAGGCGATCGCGGCGAACCCGTCGAGGGCGGACTTCAGCAGCAGCTGGTCCGCGCCGTTGCCGATGCCCTCGGTGATCGAGCCCAGGATCGTCAGCGGGCCGACGCAGAAGACCAGCGAGCTGATCAGGAACCCCTGGATGAAGCGGGCGCGGTTGTCCTCGGCGGCCTCGTCGCCCGAGGAGACGCTGCCGGTGAACCGCCGCTGCAGGTAGTCGCCCAGCCCCTCGATCCGGTCCTCGAGGCGCAGCAGCGACCCGATGATGGCTCCGGTCGCCAGGGCGCCGAGCACGATCAGCATCGGGGCGGAGTCGCCGACGGCGTCCGAGAGCGAGCCGTCGGAGACCGCCATCGCCGAGGATCCGGCGATCAGCAGGGTCACCAGACCGAGGGCGTCGGTGACCCGGCTCCGGACCCGGACGGGGAGCCGGTGCCCGATCAGGACCCCCAGCGTGCCGCCCAGGAGGACGGTGGAAGCGTTCACCAACGTGCCCGTTCCTGTGAACATCGCCGCCCCCTAGAGTGATTGAACGTAGAAGCGTAGTGTGCACGTTCAGACGGTTTCGGGCTCTCGTGGGGTGTGAAGGAGACAACGAATGACGCGTCAGGTGCTGGAGGTTCGCGATGCGCGTCCCGAGGACGCGCCCGCTCTGCTGCGCCTGTGGTCCACGAGCGCACCCCGGGGGACCGAGCCCTCGAGCCCGCGCCCCGACGGCGAGGCCGTCGCCGCCCTGGCGCAGATCGCTGCGGACCCCGACGAGCGCGTCATCGTGGGTCTCTTCGAGGGCGAGGTGGTCTCGGCGATCCACCTGCGCCGCGCCGCGATGAGCCCGCTGCACACCGACATGGCCGTGCACACCTCGTACCTGCTGGTCAGCCCGGAGCACCGCAAGCACGGGTTCGCCCGGATGATGCTCGACGCCGCAGTCACCTGGGCCGAGGACAAGGACGTCTCCCACATCACGGCGATCACGTCGAGCAGCTCGCGCGACACCAACCGGTTCCTGGCCCGCCTCGGGCTGGCGACGGTGGCGTCGGTCCGGGTGGCGAACACCGCGATGCTGCGCCGCAAGCTCACGCCGGAGGCGCTGCGCCCGAACGACGCGCGCCGCAACCTCGGCAGGATCCTGGCCCAGCGCCGGTCGACCCAGCGCCGCCCGATCGACCCCGACGCAGGGGAGTAGCCCTCAGGCCGGCGCGACGTCCGGCGGGGGGATCAGCGCGCAGGTGATCCGCGAGGTGCAGACCCGCTTGCCGCGCTCGTCGGTGATGACGATCTCGAACGCCGCACTGGTGCGGCCGAGGTGGATGGCGGTGGCCGTCCCGGTGACCACGCCCGAGGTGGCGGACCGGTGGTGGGTCGCGTTGATGTCGACGCCGACCGGGATCTTGCCCAGCGTCTGCGCGTGCAGCCCCGAGCCCATCGACCCGAGGGTCTCGGCCAGCACCACCGAGGCGCCGCCGTGCAGCAGGCCGTAGGGCTGGGTGTTGCCCTCGACGGGCATGGTGGCCACGATCCGCTCGGCGGACAGCTCGACGACCTCGATGCCCATCTTGTCGTTCAGGGAACCCATGCCGTGCGGCATCGCGGCGATGTACGCCTCGATCTCGTCCTTGTCGCTCATGCCCCCCATCCTGCCCCCGAGCGCAGAGGCTGACGTTGTCGGGGCCACCCACTAGGGTCGTGACGTGCCAGAAAATGTGCCCGCGAACTCCTCCGACGCCGCCCGCCCACGCCTCCTGGTCCTGGACGGCCACTCGTTGGCCTACCGCGCCTTCTTCGCCCTCCCGGTGGAGAACTTCTCGACGGTGACCGGTCAGCACACGAACGCCGTCTACGGGTTCACCTCGATGCTGGTCAACGTGCTGCGCGACGAGCAGCCCACCCACGTCGCGGTGGCCTTCGACCGGTCGCGGAAGACCTTCCGGCTGGCGGAGTACCCGGAGTACAAGGCCAAGCGCAACAAGACCCCCGACGAGTTCAGCAGCCAGCTCTCGCTGCTGCGCCAGCTGCTCGACACCTTCGCGATCCGGCACCTCGACTACGAGGGCTTCGAGGCCGACGACATCATCGCCACCCTCGTGACCCAGGCGCTCGCCGACGGTTTCGAGGTGCTGATCCTCACCGGTGACCGGGACTCGCTCCAGCTGGTCACCGAGCACTCGACGGTGCTCTACCCGATGCGCGGCGTCTCCGACCTCGCCCGGATGACACCGGAGGCCGTCGAGGCCAAGTACGCCGTCCCGCCGCACCGCTACCCCGAGCTGGCCGCGCTGGTCGGGGAGGACTCCGACAACCTGCCGGGCATCCCCGGGGTCGGTCCGAAGACGGCGGCGAAGTGGATCGCCACGTACGACGGGCTGGACAACGTCATCAACCGGGCCGACGAGGTCGGCGGCAAGGCAGGGGAGAACCTGCGTGCCCACCTGGACGACGTGATCCGCAACCGCCGACTGAACGCGCTGGTGCGGGACCTGCCGCTCGAGCTGACCCTGGCCGACCTGCCGCGCTCGGAGTGGGACCGCCAGGCGGCGCTCGCGATGCTCGACGAGCTGGAGTTCCGCGGCGAGCTCCGCACCCGGATCCTGGACACGCTGGCGCCCGAGGAGGAGCCCGAGGTCGAGGGCGGCTTCGAGCTCGCCGGTGAGACGATCGCGCCAGGTGCGCTCGGCGACTTCCTCTCCGGCCTCGGCACCGACCCGGTCGGCCTGCACGTCCGTGGCGCCTGGGGCTCGGGCACGGGTCGGGTCGACGGACTGGCCTTCGCGCTGGTCGACGGCCGTGCGGCGTACGTCGACGTCGCCGGGCTCGACCAGGCTGACGACGCCGCGCTGGCGGGCTGGCTCGCCGACGCCGACCGGCCCAAGATCCTGCACGACGCCAACGGTCCGCTGCTCGCACTGGGCGCCCACGGGTGGAAGGTGTCCGGCCTGGCCACGGACACGGCGATGATGGCGTACCTGGTGGCCCCGGACCAGCGCACCTACGCGCTGGCGGACCTCACGCTGCGGCACCTGAAGCGCGAGCTGAAGCAGGACAGCGGCGACGACCAGGGGCTTCTGTTCGAGGCCGGGGACGAGGTCGCCGAGACGGCGATGCTGAACGCCCGCGCCGTTCTGAACCTGTCCGAGACGCTCGCCTCGGAGCTTTCCGATCACGGCGGCACCCAGCTGCTCGACGACATCGAGCTCCCGCTGGTCGAGGTCCTCGTGGCGATGGAGCGCGTCGGGATCGCGGTCGACTCGGACCTGCTGCGTGACTTCGAGTCGGAGTTCTCGGACTCGGTGCGCGCCGCCGCCGGCGAGGCGTACGACGTGATCGGCAAGGAGATCAACCTCGGCTCTCCCAAGCAGCTCCAGGTCGTGCTGTTCGACGAGCTCGACATGCCCAAGACCAAGCGCACGAAGACCGGCTACACCACCGACGCCGACGCGCTCCAGGACCTGTTCGCCAAGACCGAGCACCCCTTCCTCGCCCACCTGCTGCGGCACCGTGACGTCAGCAGGCTGCGGCAGACCGTGGAGGGTCTGCTCAAGACCGTCGCCGACGACGGTCGCATCCACACCACGTTCAACCAGCTGATCGCCGCGACCGGTCGGCTCTCCAGCACCGATCCCAACCTGCAGAACATCCCGGTCCGCACCGAGGAGGGCCGCCGGATCCGGCAGGCGTTCGTCGTCGGGTCCGGCTACGAGACGCTGCTGACGGCGGACTACAGCCAGATCGAGATGCGGATCATGGCGCACCTGTCGGAGGACGCCGGCCTGATCGAGGCGTTCAACTCCGGCCGTGACTTCCACCAGGTCACCGCCGCCCGGGTGTTCGGGGTCGAGCCGACCGAGGTCAACACCGAGATGCGCGCCAAGATCAAGGCGATGAACTACGGCCTGGCCTACGGGCTGTCCGCGTTCGGCCTCTCCCAGCAGCTCAAGATCGACACCGGCGAGGCCAAGGGCCTGATGGACGAGTACTTCGAGACGTTCGGCGGGATCCGGGACTACCTCGCCGGGGTCGTCGACGAGGCCCGGCGTACCGGCTTCACCGAGACGATCATGGGCCGTCGCCGGTACCTGCCGGACCTGACCAGCGACAACCGCCAGCGTCGCGACACCGCCGAGCGGATGGCGCTGAACGCCCCCATCCAGGGCTCGGCCGCCGACATCATCAAGGTCGCGATGCTCAACGTCGACCGGGCGCTGGCCGAGGCCGGGATGTCGTCGCGGATGCTGCTCCAGGTGCACGACGAGCTCGTCTTCGAGGTGGCGTCGGGGGAGCGGGAGTCGCTGGAGGCACTGGTGCGCGAGCAGATGGCTGCCGCCGCCGACCTCACCGTCCCGCTCGACGTCTCGGTCGGCACCGGCAGCAGCTGGCACGAAGCCGCCCACTGAGCTCGGCCCGACCTCTCCATAGGGGAGAATTCGGACTAATCGCCATGCTGTAATGGGTGCGTGGGAGCGAGGGCCGACGTGAAGTTCGACGACGCTGTCGCGTCCCCGGAAAGCCTCGCGCCGGCCGAGAAGGCGATCCAGGTCGACGCCCTCACGGGTCTCCGCGGCTTCGCCGCCCTGGCCGTCGTCGCCGTGCACGCCTCCGGGCGCACCGACTTCGACTGGTTCGGCATCCACGGCTACGGACCGGTGAGCCTGTTCGTGCTCTCCGGGTTCCTGCTCTACCGACCGTGGTCGATGTGGGCGCTGGGTCGCGGGGTCCGCCCCGAGGTCCGCACCTTCGCCCGACGGCGGCTGCTCCGGATCTTCCCGGCGTACCTGGTGGTGATGCTGGCGATCGCGGTGATGCTCCCCGAGTCCCAGCCCAACGGCCCGGACGGCTGGTTGCGCGCGTTCACGCTGACCGGCACCTTCGCCAGCGACGGCCTGCGGCCGGGGTTCGAGCAGACCTGGAGCCTCGGCACCGAGCTCAGCTGGTACGTCGCGCTGCCCTTCCTCGGGCTGCTGGCGGGG
>JADMIO010871551.1_pt1 | contig 13771 bp, 10 predicted proteins | sample 8958161 | NCBI WGS metagenome assembly JADMIO01 (sample SAMN16585339, study PRJNA669376) | soil metagenome | isolation source: Crop rotation soil | place: USA: Cullars Rotation, Alabama | collected 2011 | reverse complement strand
GCCGCTCGATGCGCCACCTCCGCAAGGGGAACCGCCCCCGCAACCCCCGCCACCTCAGGAAGCACCACCTCCGCGCTGAGAATTGACGGGCGCTCGGGCCAGCAGGCCAGCGAAGATCCAGCGCGTGGAGAACCCGCGTAGCGTCGTTCGCGCGCGGCGGCTCGCCGACGGGGCGTTGATTCGCGCGCCTCGGCGCTTGACGCGAGCCGTACGGCCTGGTCGGCGCGCTGGGCAGTTCTGGTGGCCCGCTCGTCCGCGCGGCACGGAATCGTAGGAGCTACCTTCCGGTTTGCCTCGCGCGGATCGCGCTGCCATCGTCCGCGCCGATGAGCGAGATTCGCCACCGTACCGTCACGACGAACGGAATCCAGATGCGGATCGCGGAGTCCGGATCCGATGCGGCGCCGCTGGTGCTGCTTTGCCATGGCTTCCCCGAGGGCTGGTACTCGTGGCGTCACCAGCTGCCGGCGCTCGCGACGGCCGGCTACCACGCGGTTGCGCCCGACATGCGCGGGTACGGCGGCAGCGAGAAACCGAACGACATCCGCGCCTATACGCAGCTGCACCACGTCGGCGACATGGTCGGCGTCCTCGACGCTCTGGGCGCGCAGACGGCGACGGTCGTCGGTCACGATTGGGGGGCGGCCGTGGCGTGGAATGCGGCGCTGCTGCGTCCGGACCGGTTCACCGCGATGGCCGCGCTCAGCGTCCCGTGGCAGCCGCGCGGACCAGCGCCGCCGACGCAGCAGATGAAGGCGCTATTCGGCGACCAATGGTTCTACTTCCTGTACTTTCAGGAGCCGGGTCGCGCGGAGGCGGAGCTCGACGCGGATCCGGAGACCTTCCTGCGCGCCTTTCTCTACTCGATCTCCGGCGACGCCCCGGCGGACCGGCTGTTCAAGATGATGGGCGGGCCGAAGAGCGGACGGATGCTCGAGCACCTGCTGCAGCCGGACGAGCTGCCGCCGTGGCTCACGCAGGAAGACCTCGCCGCCTATGCCGTCGAGTTCGCCCGCACGGGGTTCCGCGGCGGGCTCAACTGGTACCGCTGCGCGGACCTTTCCTGGGAGCTCATGGCGGCGTGGCAGGACGCCCGCGTCCGCCAGCCCGCGCTCTTCGTCGCCGGCGACCGCGACCTGATCGCTCTAATGCCGGGCGTGGTGGACGCGATGAAGGAAAGCGTGCCGGGCCTGCGCCGGACGCTCATCCTACCCGGGTGCGGACACTGGACGCAGCAGGAGCGTCCGCACGGGGTCAACGCGGCGCTGCTCGAGTTCCTGCGCAACTTGCCTGAGGGAGCTATCTCCGAGCCGATCCATGCGTCTCGTGGTCTTTCCCGCCAATAGTTGCTGGCCTTCCGCGACCTCTGCAACGGGATATGCGACGCATGGTGGAATTGTGCTGCAAATTGGATCCCTCTCTGAGCTCTTCGAGGCCACGCGTGTCGTTGTCCCAAGATCGCCGTCAGCAAAGCATTCGGGCGAGATGCCATTCAACGGCCACAATCTTTCCGTCGTTCCTTTGACCCCCCTTCCAGACGCTTCACTCTGGCGGTGGCTTGCCCTCCCGTTCTGGCTGACGCGAAACGGCGTTCGACTGATCACTGAAATTGTCACTGCGGACGCGATCTTGGTCCACGTTCCCGGAGTGATCAGTATAGTGGCCCTTTCATTTTCTCTTGTTTCGCGAAAGCCCTTGCTGGTCCGACACATTATTTCTTGGTCCGAGCCGCGAACGTTCGTCGACAGGTTCGAAAAGAGACTGCTCGAGAAGTACGCCGGCGGAAAGAGAGTGATTCTGGCAACAGGGGAAGGCGATGAGCCTCCTTCAGGACGAAACCCCAATATCCGTTGGGTCTTTACGACCACGATAAGCGAGGAAGAGCTCGACGCCAGTTCGGTGCGCGAGCTCCCGCGCCCGGAAGAGGTTCGGCTGATCATCGTGGCGCGGCAGGAGGTCACGAAGGGCACGGATCTCGTGCTTCGAAGTCTGTCTCTGCTGCGAGACGACTTGCCGACTGTCGCCCTGGATGTCGTCGGCGACGGCTCGGCGTTGCCCGGCTTCCGAAAACTGGCGAGCGATCTCGGTCTGGCCGACCGTGTTTGCTTCCACGGGCAGGCCAACCATAGTGAAGTACTACGTCTACTCGCCAGAGCCCACGTCTACTGCCTGCCGACGATGACCGAGGCTTTTGGCAAGACCGTCGTGGAGGCGTTGGCCTGCGGATTACCTGTTGTGACCACAGCGGTGGGCGTCTTTCCGAAATTGATCGACGATCGCTGTGGCGTGGTACTCCAGCAGCGAACACCTGAACATCTGGCGGCAGCGATCAGGCACTGCTTGGCCGATCCCTCCCGGTATCAGCGGATGTCCATCGAAGCCACTGCCGCGGCGCGCAAGTATTCGCTGGAGCGATGGCGAGACACGATCCGGGAGATCCTCGAGTCCGCCTGGGAGCAACCGATCGGGAAGGACCGCTAGAGCTGCGGGCTGCACGAATGGGATCGAGCAACGACATAGGAATTGTGAATTTGCTGATCTTGGGCGCCGGCAGCATGGCCGTGGAGGTGCTGGATATCGCGGAAGCCGCGGGTAAGTTCAACGTGCTGGGATTCGCTGTAAGTGTAGCGCAGGCGCCCCGGGCACTCGAGGGCCTGTCGGTATATCCGGCAAACGCCCTGCCGATCGGACCTGCCGATTGCCGTCTGGTTGCGGGGATCGTCAGCACACGGCGGCGAGGATTTGTGGAAGAGATGGCTGCTCGAGGCTACGTGTTCGAGAGCGTAGTTCATCCATCCGCGCTGATCTCGCCGCGATCGAAGGTCGGCACCGGGTGCGTGATTCATCCGGGCGTGATCGTGGCATCCAACACCGTGATCGGCGACCATGTAATGATCAACCGTGGGGCGCTGGTCGGACACGACAACCGGATCGAACCATTTACCACCATTGGGCCCGGCGCGAACGTGGCCGGGGCGGTGACTGTCGGGCCGGGTGCCTATCTTGGCGCTGGCTGCGTTGTGAGGGATCATCTGAGCATCGGAGCCGGTGCTGTAATTGCGGCCGGCGCAGCTGTCATTCAATCCGTGGATGCCAATACGCTATGGGCCGGCGTGCCGGCCAAGATGCTGCGGGCGGGGGTGGACGGCCTTTAATGGATTGCGCGAACCTGGCGGTCGCAATCATCGAGCAATCCCGGACGCTCCTGGGGTTGCGATGAAGCGGTTGCTGCTGCTGGCGCCCGTCGCCGAGACGGGATTTGTCGGTGGTTTTCAACTGGCGCTGGCCGATCTGCGGCGCGAGCTGGAGAATCGCGGTTGGGAGATCGAGGCTCCATTCTATGCGGGCCCGGGCGATGGGCTGACACCATCCATCGCGCCAGCGCCTCCGTTGATTGCGTCAATGCAGAAGTCGGCGTGGCTCCTGCGATGCGGCCGGCGTATTCGGGTGGACCGGAGGTTGACGGTCTACGACATTCTGAGGGGGCGGTCGGCCTACGAGAATGCCGCGCGGAACCTGCGCTGGGCGGAGGAGCGCCTGCAGGAGGCAGAGTCCTATGACGGCGTGATGGTCTGCGTGGACTGGAACGTGAGAGGTATGCTGGCGCTGGCCCTGGTGCGGCATCGGCATGTCGCGGTGTTGTCGCTGGGAGCGCTTGCCGGAGAGCTCCGGCCGGCGTGGTGGAGCTTGGCCCGGCTGCGGGCGCGGCATCCGTTTCACTATGCTCCGGCGAAGCCCGAACAGATCCGCTGCGCGATCTTCGCCAGTCGGCGTTGGCGTGATGAAGCCATATCGGCCGGATTACCCGCGGCCGCGGCGCATACCATCTACTTTGGGATTCCAGTGGGTCCTCGCCGGAAACGGCGGGCGACTCCCACTGGCAGAAGTCTCTTGTGGGTGGGCCGCTTGGCTCCGGAAAAAGGACTGCATCTACTGCTGGAAGCGCTGCCGGCGCTGCGCAAGCTCTGCCCGGGCGTCACTCTCACCGTCGTGGGTGCACAGGGCGAGCAAGCCTACCATGAGATGATTACGTCGATGATTGTTTCTCAAGGCCTACAGGACGCGGTAACACTGCGGCCTGCCGTTCCGCGGGACCAACTGCCGGAGCTTTACGCTGAGCACGACGCGCTGTTTTTCTATTCGATCTACGGAGAACCAGTCGCGCTGGTCCTGATGGAGGCATACGCCAGCGGCCTGCCGGTGGTGGCCAATCAGACCAGTTCCGATTTGGTTCAGGACAGCGTGACGTGCCTGACATACGACGCCGGAGATGCTGGCTCCATCGTGCGGGTGCTTCACCGGTTGCTGAGCGAGCCGTCCCTCCGGGCGGGGCTGGCGGAAGCGGCAAGGGAACGCGTAGAGAAAAACTACGCCTTGCAGGCGATGGGTGATGCCTACGATCGGCTGCTCTGCGAATTGTGCGGGTGAGCCCAGACGATGATCGGGCTCGGCACGTCGGTCATGATCGGAAGCCCGGCTTGGTCTGGTCTGGGTCTTTCGCTGAATCACGGCGAACCTCGGCGATACTTCGACGAAGCCCTTCTGAGACGCTATTACGCCCCCTCGACGAAGAAGCGGGAGGAACGTAATGGCAACGAATCGCAGAGGATGGCTCGTCGTCGCGCTTGCGCTGTGTGTCGGAGCGCTGGCGCTACCGCCAGGCGCGCTTGCTGCGTCGATCGCCACCGACTTCGGCGAGGTCGGCGTCGACTGCTCGGGCAACGCAAACAAGTGTCGATACTTCGGCTACATCACCTCGCCGAATGACAAGTGCCTCGCGAACCGCAAGGTAAAGCTCTTCCGGCTCCTGATCGACGGCTCGACGGAGCTCGTCGACGTCGCCCGGACGAGCAAGCATGGTGGCTTCGGCGGGGTCGGCAAATCGAGCGAGATCTCGGCGGCGAAATTCAAGGTGCTGTCCCAGGAAGGTTGGCCTCGACACCTGCAAGAGAAAGGCGTTGACTGGAGTTTGAGCTGAAGGCCCTCCATCCGTCTTGCCTCGATTCCGCAGGAACGTGATAGAGCCTACGCTCATGGGCCAGGCGGATCCTCGCCACCGCTCGAGAGGGCGCATGCGACGCTTGACGAGCGCACTCGTCCTGGTCGCCCTCGCTGCCGCCTGCAGTGACGCGCCGCAGTCGAGCGCCCCGGTCGGCCAATGGCTCAAAGGGGACCTGCACCTCCACTCGTCGCACAGCAACGACGCGCTCGACAATCCCGAGGCCGTCGTCATCGCGAAGGCCGAAGCGCTCGGGATGGACTACTTCGTCTTCACCGACCACGACAACCACGTGCAGGGAAACATCGAGACCTGGGCCGATCCGGCTTACCACTCCGACCAGATGGTCCTCCTCTACGGCGTCGAGTGGACCACGGCTCGCGCCCACGCGAACATCTTCGGGACCAAGCCCTGGGATCACCTGCGCCTATACGCGCTACGCGAGGGCGACGCGGCGCCAGCCATCGCCGAAGCGCACGCGATGGGACTCCACTTCTCCGTCAACCATCCGCTGAACGGCGATCCATGGGAGCACTCCTTCGACCTGGACTTCGACAGCATCGAGGTATGGAACGCGATCTACGTTCTCCCGGCGAAGAACCCCGAGGCTATCGAGCTCTGGGACGGCCTCGTCGCCGGAGGTCGGCGGCTGACCGCGCGCGGCGGAAGCGACGTGCACCACCAGGAAGGTGTCGAGTCGACGATCCTGAACGTCGGCAACCCGACGACCCACATCTTCGCGCGCGCTCGCACCCCGGCCGCGATTCTCGATGCGTTGAAGGCCGGGCACGTGACGATCAGCTACGCGCCGGGAGCCGAGCGCGTCGACTTCACCGCCGACGCGGATGGGGACGGTACCTTCGAAACGATCGTCGGCGACAACATCGAAGGCTTTGGCCAAGCGATCCAGTTTCGGATCGAGATCGTTGGCTTCCAGCCCGGCAGCACGTACCGCGTGAAGGTGCTGAAGAACGGCGAGACCTTCCTCAGCCGCGAGCTCGACTCCCCGCTGGTCACCTTCGGGGATGCGACGCCCGCGGGCCAGCGAAGTTACTACCGGGTCGAGGTTCGCGGCGCCGTGCCCCTCGCGCCGGCGAATTTCGTCGCGCTCTACGGCGATTTCATCGCGATGAGCAACCCGATCTACGTTTCGTTTCCCTGAACCCGTTCAACAAGGGGTCACGCGACCCCTCGCCCCACGCGGCAAAGCCTAAGCTGTGCCCCACTCCCCGCGCTCCCTTCGGTCGGCCGCTCGCTGTGCGCGCGGAGGGCGCGTCTTGAGTCACGCTCCTAGGCAGCGGCTCTAGTCGCAGTCGTGTTCCTACGTTACGACAACCCGGTGCAGGCGACCCGGGTGGCGACGGCGGACGCATGAACGATCTCGACGTGGTTGTGATCGGCGGTGGCCCGGCGGGGAGCACGGCTGCCGCCCTGCTGGCCCGCGCCGGCCGTTCGGTGCGCCTCTACGACCGCGAGCGGTTCCCGCGCTTCCACGTCGGGGAGTCGCTCCTGCCGCACAGCGAACCGCTGCTGCGCCGGCTCGGCGTCTGGGATCGGCTTGCCGCCAAGGGCTTCCAGCGCAAGTGGGGCGCGCACTTCACCTTCGAGCCCCACAGCGGCATCAAACACATCTCCTTCGCGCGCGCGGTGGGCAGAAAGCCGCCGCCGCAGGCGTACCAGGTGCGGCGCGCCGAGTTCGACCACCTCCTGCTGCAAACCGCCGCCGACAGCGGCGCCGACGTTCGCGAAGGCGTCAAGGTACTCGCCGTGCACTTCGACCGCGAGCGCGCGACCGGCGTGCGGGTACGCCACCCTGACGGCAGCGAGGAGGACGTCGCGGCGCGGGTAGTATTCGACGCCACCGGCCGCGAGGCGCTGCTCGGCGCCCAGCTCAAGCTACGCGAGCGCGACCCGGTGCTGCGACAGGCGGCGATGTTCTCACACTACCGCGGTGCGCGCCTGGCGCTCGGCCGCGATGGCGGCGACATCCTCGTCGTCGGCGCACCGGCGGGGTGGTACTGGATGATCCCGCTCGACGCCGAAACGACCAGCGTCGGCGTCGTCTTCCCCAGCGGCGTGATGGCCGAGCGGCGTGGCCGGCCCCTGGCCGAGCTCTATGAGGAGCTGCTCGCCGCTTCGTCCGAGGTGTCGAGTCGCATCGCCTCTGCCGAGCGCATCGAAGAGGTGCACCCGCTCGCCGACTTCTCCTACCGCCTGCGCCGCTTTGCCGGCGACGGCTGGGTGACCGTCGGCGACGCCGCCTGCTTCCTCGACCCGGTGTTCTCTTCTGGCGTGCACGTGGCGCTGACCACCGCAACGCGCGCAGCCGACGACGTGGCCAGCTTGCTCGCGAGGAAGGGCAGCGTCGACGCCGGCGACCTCGACGCCTACGAGCGCTTCGCGAAGCGGGGACTCGACCGCTTCCGCCGCTATATCGTCGGCTACTACGATCCCGCCTTCGTCAGCCTCTTCACCAACGAGCCGCCGTTCGAGGCGGTGCGCTCGGCGGTCGTTGCGGCGGTCGCCGGCGGCGTCTTCCGCCCGTCCCTGCGCCAGCGGCTGCTCGAAGCGATGTTCTTCCGGGGCGTCGAGCGTCAGCGGAAATGGATGGCAGAGGGGCGCATCCCGCAAGTGGTGGCGCCGGCGTGCGACGCCCGCCGGGGCTGAACGCCCAGCGCGGCTTTCTACGCGCGCGGGCAACGACGCGTGGTCGCGCGCCGCATGTAACGGGGCCCCACTCCCGCGCTCCCTTCGGTCGGCCGCGCGCTTCGCGCGCGGAGGGCGTGTCTTGAGTCACGCTCCTAGTCCGCCGGGATTGCGATCGACCCGCGGAAGGCGTCGACCACTATCTGCCTGCCGGTCGAAGCCGGGTTTTTCGTCCCCAGCGGCCTGATCTCGATCGTGTGCGGGCCGCTGCCCAAGCCGGTGAGCGACAGCGCCTGCTGAAGCTGGAGAACCGCCGCGAACAGATCGAAATCGGCTCTCACAAAGCCGTCGATCGATACCCTGGCGATGCCGAAGGCCGGACCCCTGGCGGTGATCCATTCGATCGCGTCGCCCTCGAAGCGCAGGCGGGCGGTCGCGCTCGGCAACCCGTTCGCTCGATATCGGCCGGCGGTCGCGGCGGCGTTCGGGATACCTTTCCACTTGTTGAAGCGTATCCGGCGAGCCGTGTCCTGTGTGGTCACGCCGCCCACGGTGAATCCGTCCACGACGACGTTCGAATCGGTCGCGCTCGGGTCCTTGTCCGTGAGCACCCGCACGAGGATGGTGTGCCTTCGCTGCGACAGGCCCTGGATGGTCGTTTCGAAACCGAACAGAGGAGTCGGATTGAAGAGATTGACGACTCCCTTGTCGACGCCGTCGATCTTCACTCGGGCTCTCCCCTGGTCGGGCCCCTTCATCGAGATCCAGGTGACCGCCGTACCCGTGAACTTCATTCTGATGGCATCCGTCGGGACGTTGCTGACGCGATAGCTCCCGCCGTTCGCGGCGGAGCCGAGAATTCCGCGCCAGCCGTCGTACTGGACGTTCGGATCGCTGTCCTCGATCGTGATCACGGGTAGTGGTGTCGGCGTTGCGGTCGGCGTTGGTGTGGGCGTGAGGGGCGGTGTTGGCGTTGGCGTTGGCGTCGGGGTTGGCGAGGGAGTGGGTGTGGGAGTCGCCTGCACCACCTGGACGCAGTTGGAGAACGCCGAAGTGTTGCCGTTGGGATCGGTTGCCGTTGCCGTGACCCCGGAGCCGACCGGCGCAACGACGGTCTGATGTGATGTGAAGCTCGCGACGCCGAAACCGTTGGTCGCGACATCCCCCGAGCCAACCAGGGTCCTGCCTTCCGGATCTGCGCTGCAGGTCGGGTTGAAATAGAAATCGATCTTGAAGGTCGTGGAGGCGCTACCAGCGAGGGTGCCGGAAATGTGCGTGCTGCCGGAGCTGACGACGGTGAGCTGGGGAGCGGCCTGGTCGTCGTTCCCGTCGTTCGTCAATAGGATCTCCGGGCCGGTGTTGGCGAATATGGAGTTGTGCCGAACTCGATTGTCGTCAGCGGTGTCTATCGCGACACCCCGACCACCGTTGCCGGAAATGATGTTGCACTCGCCAGTACATGCGCCACCCGGCGTGGTGCCGTTCGTGCCTCCAACCGTATTCCCCGAAGCGGAACCCTCGATGCGTACGCCATCGGCGCTGTTGGGTAGTGCCGTCGTGCCGTCGGTCTGGAGACCGATGAAATTTCCCCGAACGAGGTTGCCGCTTGCTGCCGCGATGCGGACTCCGTTGCCGTCGTTGCCCGAGATGAGATTACGTGAGTTGATCGCAGTGCCGCCGATCGAATTGTTCACGGCGTTCTGAATCAGAACGCCGCCATCGGTGTTGCCCAGGTCGCCGGTGCCCGACGCGTTGGTACCGATGAAGTTACCTCGCACCGCGTTGTTCAAGGCAGCGTTACCGCTGATGATGAGGCCGTTGTCCTCGTTGCCCGAGATCACATTGCAAGCGCCGGTGCACGATCCGCCGGGCGTGGTGCCCGCGCTCCCGCCGATCGTGTTGCTCGCGGCGCTGACGACGTCCACGCCATCTCCGAGGTTGCCGAGGTCGGCATTCCCGGCCGAATTCGTGCCGATGAAGTTTCCCCGAATGACGTTGCCCGTCGGGTTCCCCCCGGCTCCACTGATGGCTACGCCGTCACCGTCGTTTCCCGAGATGACGTTGCGCGCGTTCGGGACTATGCCGCCCACGGTATTGTCGTGGGCAGTATTGCTGAAGAACACGCCCTGGGTGCCGTTGCCCAGGTCCCCCGTCCCCGCTGCATCGGTGCCGATGAAGTTGCCCAGCACCTCGGTGCCCGTGGCGTTCGATTGCAGGTGCACGCCATTCTGGCCATTGGCCGAGATCAGGTTGCATGCGCCCGTGCACGATCCCCCGGGAGTCGTCCCATCCGTACCGCCGATGTCGTTGTCGGGCGCTCCGCTGACGGATACGCCGTGGATCGAGTTGCCCAGGCCGCCGGTACCCGCCGAGTTGGTGCCGATGAAGTTGCCCTGAATGACATTCTCGCCCGCCGTCGAAGTCTGGATGTCGATGCCGTTGCTGCCATTGCCCGAGACGACGTTCCGCGCCGACGACGTCGTGCCGCCGATGATATTGCCGTTCGAGTCGCCGCTGATGCTGATGCCGCTGAAGGAGTTTCCCCGATCGAGCCCACCGTCGACGTCCGTACCGATGAAGTTCCCCTGAACCAGCGTGCCGGAGGTCCTTATCCGGATGCCGTTGCCCTGGTTGCCGGAGACGACGTTGCATGCGCCGGTACAGGAGCCGCCGGGTGTCGTACCCGTCGTGCCGCCGACTTGGTTGGAAGAGCCCGCCAATACCGCAATGCCGCTCCCCTGATTCCCAAAATCCTCGTTGCCGTCGGTATCGGTGCCGATGAAATTTCCCGAAACGACGTTGCCGCTCGGCGACGGCGCCCCTCCCGAGGTGTCGTCGATCCTCACGCCGTCGAAGCCGTTGGCGGAGATGAGGTTGCGCGCCGCGCTGGTGGCTCCACCGATCTGCTGATTCGCGACGCCGTCGATGAGCACACCGTCGCCGCCGTTGCCCAGCGCACTCTCGCCGAGTGCGCCCAAGCCGATGAAGTTGCCCTGGACGGAGCTGGCCGAAACGACGCCCTTGACGATCTCGATTCCGCTGCCGTCGTTGCCGGAGATGACGTTGCAGCTGCCGGTGCAAGCGCCACCGGGCGTGGTTCCGACCGCGCCGCCGATGGCGGTCCCGCCGGCGCTGCCGATCCTGATCCCGGCGAGCGTGTTTCCCAGGTCGCCGGTGCCCGCGGCGTTGGTGCCGATGAGGTTGGTTTCGATGGTATTCCCGCTCGAGCTGCCGACGATCAGGATGCCATACCCCGCGTTGCCCGAGATGAGGTTGCGTGTCGAGACGCCCGTGAAGCGATCGCCGATGTCGTGGTTGTCCCCGTTGGTGATGCTGATCCCGTTGCCGGCGTTGCCCTGGTCGCCGGTCCCGGTACTGTTCGTGCCTATGTAGTTGCCGAAAATATTGGCGTTGTCGGCATTGGTGATTCGGATCCCATCGCCGGGAAACTGCTGAATCACCAGGCCCTTGATGGTGCTGTTGCTGGCGGTGAGAAAGATTCCCGGCGTTCCCGGCGACGTGGCGGTGCCGTTCAGAACGATCTGCAGCACCGCGTTGCTGCTGGCAGCGAACGTATTGACGCTCGAGCCCGGCTGGGAATAGCCGTTGATGATCACGGGCGAAGTGATCGTGGGGAGCTGCGATGTGAGGGAGATCGTATGCGGACCCGCGCCGCCGATTTTGAAATTGATGGTATCCGTACCGGTCGTGCCGTTGTGGGCGCACTCCTTGACCGTGGCGTTGGTGTTCGACGCCGTGATCGCTTCTCGCAGCGAGCAGCTCCCGTCCGTCGCGATGAGATCGCTCGTGGTGGTGACGGTCATGGTAGCCGACCGAGGCCCGGCGGATGCAGTGAGCACCGAGAAAGGTAGGGAGACCAACGCGGCGAGCGCAGTCCAGGCAGAGACGGATCGTAGCCTCATGGGATCATCTCGCACCCGCCGCCGCCGCACCATCGAACTACGGCAACTGGTCGCAGGGCCAGTCGGTCGAGACGGCGGCGCGCTCGGCGAGCCGGTCCCAGAGTCCGGTCGCCTCGAGGGCCGCGAGCGTGTAGTCGCTGTCATAGATGTCGAACACCTGACCGTCGGCGTGGCTCTTCCCGTCGATCACGTCCTGGCAATACTTACTCACCACGTAGGGAGGCGGAGTCGGGATCGACAGCTGCCTCGGTCGCCGTCCGACGTTCTCGGCGGCTTCCTCGTCGGAGGCGAGCGTGAACCAGCGGTCGAACTGCCGTTGGCCGATCAGCAGGCGCTTGGCGGCGATCTCTGACGTCTTCATCAGCGCGTCGTAGGGATCGTCGCCGTGGGAGAGGTAGCGCTCGATGCTCGGGAAGTAGGGCAGCGCGTGACCGTTCACGTTCATCTGGTGCACCGGGATGTTGACGGTGCGCAGGACCCACGCGAGAAGGCCCTTCGTACCTCCGCAGCCGGCCGTCCAATGCGCGTGCCCGACGCTGGGGATCCCGGGACCTTCAGCCACCGTACCCTCCAGGATCCGGATGATCGGCGAGGCTCCTTTGTACTGGTAGTAGTTTTGAAGGTTCTCCCAGCCCGTCGATCCGATGACGTGGCGCAGATTCCAGCGCGACCAATCGAGCATGCAGGCGACGGTCGAGAGCGCCGACTTTCCCACCAGGCGGTGATCCTTCAAGAACTCCCGCACCGTCGTCGCGTTCGAGGGAGTTCCGCCTTTGACGGCCATCCCGCGGTAGACGACGTAGCTCATGTCGTACGTCTGGAAGAACATCTCGTTTGCGCCGAGGAGGTCGGCGAGGGCGGCGTCATCGAGACCGCGGATCGACCACGGCACCCAGCCGTTGATCTCGGTCGCGAGGCTCAAGGCGACATGGCCGAGATAGATCGGCCAGGCCTGTGAGCCGTTCGCGAGCACGGTGAAGCCCGTGTGCTCGATCCACGGCTCGTTCTTGTTGGCGGGCGGATCCTCCACGAGCGTCCCGGGAAAATCCGCCATGCCGTTGGCATACCAGGCCTTGGCGTCGACGTAGGCTTGACGCAAGGCTGTGCGACGGGCGCTCGACCAGTCCTTCCAGTGCTTGGCGACCTTCGCGCCCGTGCGCGACTGCCAGGTCCAGGAGATCGCGTCTGCGATTCGCGGGTGATGCTCGAGCCAGCAGTCGAGAAGAAACGGACTTCCGTTGACCGCGAGCGGGATGCAGTCGACCGGCAGGTATCCCGACTCCTTCTCTCCCGAGGGCGCGGGATAGCCGCTCCCGCAAGACCGCGGCGGCTGCGCGGGGGCTGCGGCGGCGAGTCGGGACGCCGCCATGACGAGTAGCGTGCCGAGCGCGATCGCCGCTTGGACCGGACCTCGAGCGAGAAATCTGCGCTGCAAGGAAAGTCTCCTTGCCGCGACTAGATCACGTGCGTCGCGATGCGACCAGGGGGTGTACCGCTCACTCCCACGATGGGGCGCGCAGCAAGGCTGCTGCTGTCCGCCTCGTCATGTGCCCGTCTCCCGCACAGCTCGAACCGACGAGGATGAACAGGCGAGACGCGGACCTCGACGGGTCGAGCCGCTCAGCGGATCAGGACGAGCTCCACACGACGATTCTGCGCGCGCCCCTCGACGGTATCGTTGCTGGCAACCGGGCTCAGCGGACCGACACCCACCGCGGCCAGGCGATTCGACGGAACGCCGGCCTTGACGAGGGCGTCGTAGAAGGCCTTGGCCCGCCGCTCCGAGAGCTGGAGGTTGTAGTTGAAGTCACCCGTATTGTCGGTATTGCCGACCACCGCGAGCTTGAGATCGGGGTGCTCCTTCATCACCTGCGCGACCCGCCCGACCACACTCTCCGCGTTCGGCATCAGCTTGGCGCTGTCCGTCTCGAAGAGAATGCCGGCGCTGATCGCGACCCGCCCGTCCTTCTTGAGGGCCTCCGCGATGTCTTCGGTAGATGCCTTGGAGATGTCGAACTTCGACATCGAGCCCAACAAGCCGGGCGTCGTGCATCCCCTTTCCAGCACATTGGGATCCTAAGCTTAGAATTCCACGTGGACAAGTTGTCGCGGCCGCTTCTATAGTGTCACCTAAATACTAGTGACTCCAGCGTAACTGGACTGGCCACAGTTAGGCCGCAAATGTAATCACACTGGCTCACCT
>JADMIO011121748.1_pt1 | contig 13773 bp, 10 predicted proteins | sample 8958161 | NCBI WGS metagenome assembly JADMIO01 (sample SAMN16585339, study PRJNA669376) | soil metagenome | isolation source: Crop rotation soil | place: USA: Cullars Rotation, Alabama | collected 2011 | reverse complement strand
CCAGCGGGAGAACCGTCAACAGAGCCGCCGCGATTTTATTCATATTCCAATGCCTCCACCAGGGAGCTGCGCACGGCCGTTTCCGACGGCAGAATCGCGGAGGCCAGCGCCGCTCCCAGAATCACGGGCGCCAGGAGCGCGGCGATCCCGAACGGGAACCGGTACTCCAGCTGGATACCCGTCAGGTCTGTCTGCACCACCTGCAGTTCGTAAAAGAGGTTGAGCGCACCCGTGAAAATCCCCAGCACCAAGCCGATAAACCCGATGGCCGCCGCCTCCATCCAGATGGTGTGGCGAACCTGGTTGCGCAGGCCGCCGACCGCGCGCAGCACGCCCAGCTCGCGGCGCCGGTCGGCGATAGACACCGTCAGGGTATTGACGATCCCGAGCACCGCCACAGCTACAGCGACCAGCAACTGCAGATACGTCATACCGAACCACTGGTTCACGAGCTTCGAGACATAATCGCGGACCTCCTGGTTCAGGAGCACAATCAAATGGCGCTGATGGCCCATCCGGTCGACGATCATGCGGCGGCCGTCCTCGCCCGTGACGCCGGGCCGCAGATAGACCCGGAAGATATCCACAGTGTCGTCTTGAAACGCGCGGACATAGAGATTGCGGTCGATGAAGATTGTGCCGAGCTGATTCGAGAGATCGCGGATGACGCCCACTACGGGCAGCTTCAAAACGCCGGTGGGGCTGGGGAGCTCAACGATGTCGCCCATACCGAGTTTGGTCATGCCGACCAGATTCTCCGCCAGAATCACTCCCTTGCCCTCGGAGGCGAGCCGCGTCATGGCCGCTTCGTCCCCGGCTATCATGTGGCGCTTCACCCGCCGGCCGACGGACGATTCGTCCACCGCCACCAGCAGGACAGGAAGATTGCGGAACTGGATGCGCACGGACCGCACGGGCTGGACGTCCGCGACGCCGGGCAGATCGCGCAGATCCTTTTCCATAGAGGCCGGGAAGTGGAAGTCCTTGGCGGCGAAGTTCTGGGATGTCGAGACGAACAGATCCGGGTTGAGCGTGTTGTGCACCCACTCGTCCACGGATTCGAAGCTGCCGCGCGCCATGCCGCCCTGAGCGATCACCAACGCCAAGGAAAGCATCAGCGCAGCGACAGTGGCGGACGTGCGGCGCGGCGATTGAAGCAGGCTATCGGCGGCCAGCGATCCCTCGACCGGGCGCAGCCACTTCATCGGTACGCGCAGGACTTTGATGAGCGCCTGGGAAAAGAGCGGCGCCAGCAGCAGCGCGGAGAGCATGGCCAGCACGTAACCCAGATAGAAGAGCAGCCGGTATTTCGCGAATCCGAGGCAGAACAGCGAGATGGCGATGGAGACGAAGGCCGCGTTGCGGCGGAGACGGCTCTCGCCCGTGGTGAGGACCTGGTACTTGCCCTTTTGCAGCGCCTGCACGGGCTCGACGCGCGCCGCATTGCGCGCGGGGACGTACGCAGCCAGCATGCTGGTCACCACCCCTAAGCCAACGGCGAAGATCAGCAGCCGGGAATCGATGATCGCCTCGGTGGCATTCTGCCGCGCCCCGAACAACGACGTCATGATTTCTCCCGTGACGCCGGTGAGGCTGTGGGCGAAGGCCACGCCGATCGCCATGCCGATGAGCGATCCGACCAGGCCGGCTGCCGCGCTTTCCGCCAGGAACAGCGTGCGGATCTGTTCGCGGGTGGCGCCCAAGGCGCGTAGAATCCCGATCTCCGAGCGGCGCTGCGTGACGGCGATGGCGAACGAGTTGTAGATGATGAACATCCCGATCAACAGGGCGAAGAGGCTGGAGACCTTGAGGGCCAGCGAGTAGACGCTGAGGAGCGAAGCGAAATCGCGCGTCCGGCCGGAGGGCGGCTCGACGGTAAAGGCCGGGCCGACGGCCTTCTGGATTGCGGCTTCGCCCTGGTCCAGGGAAACGCCCTCGCGCAAGCCTATATCGATGCGGTCGAAGCGGCGGCCGCGGCCGAAAATCTGCTGGGCGGCATAGATATCCATGACCGCGAGATTGCCGCCGAAGGCCTGGGCCATACCGCCGGCCTTGAGCAGTCCGCGGACGGTGAAGTCGCGCGGCCCCTGCATGGTGTCGAACGAGATGCGACTGCCCACGCCGATTCCGTTACGTTCGGCGAAGGCGCGGGTCAGGATGAGGGAATCCGGCTGAGCGAGGAAGACCAGCGGGTCGTCGATGGCGTCGGCGCCGCCGCTATCCAGGTCGTAGTCGCGGAGGCCCTGGTCGCCGGTCATATCCACGGCGACGATCAACAGCTTGCCCTGTCCCTTGAGCCCGGTGTCCACTTCGGCTTCGATCACCGGAGCGGCCACCGCGACTTCCGGCACGGACTGAACCCGCTCGAGGATCTCTTCGTTGAATCCGGCGTCGCCGGCCGCCACCTGGAGCTGGGCCTTGCCGGCGATGCGGTCCACGGTGTCGCCGAAGGCCTTGAGCACGGAATCGTTGGCCGTGTGCATGCCTACCAGCAGCGCCACGCCGAGCGCGATTCCCGCGACGGTCAGAACGGAGCGCAGGAGGTGCTTGCGCAGGTAGGGCCAACTGATGAGGCGGAGCAGGATCATCGCCGTACGTCTCCGGCGATGCGGGCGTCGCGCAGGGTGACGGTGCGGGGACAACTCTCGGCGACGGTCGAATCGTGGGTAACGATCAGGACGGTGGCGTTGAGGCGGTCGTGCAGGTCGTGGATGAGCTTCAGGATGTCGGCGCCGGTGCGGCTATCCAGGTTCCCGGTGGGCTCGTCCGCCAAGAGGACCGGCGGATAGAAGGCAAGGGCGCGGGCGATGGCGACGCGCTGCCGCTCGCCGCCGGAAAGCTCGTCGGGCAGGTGGTCCATTCGCTGCCCCAGTTGGACCAAATCCAGCAGCTCGCGGGCGCGCTTCTCGGTCTCCCGGCGCGGCAGTCCTTTGAGGTGCAGCGGGAGCGCCACGTTCTCCACGCAGGTCAGGCTGGGGAGCAGGTTAAAGAACTGAAAAATGAAACCGATTTTGTCCCGCCGCAGACGGGTGAGGTCGTCATCGGAGAGGGACGCGAGCGAACTTCCGTCGATTCGGATATCGCCGGCGCTGGCCCGGTCCAGCCCGCCGATGAGGTTGAGCAGGGTCGACTTTCCCGACCCGGAAGGCCCTACGATCGACACCATTTCGCCTTTGGCGATGTGAAGGTCGACCGACTCCAAAGCGGCTACCTGGCGCTTACCGCTGTAGTACTTTGACACTCCAGCGAGGGAAATCATTTATTATTCACGATGACGTGGGGCTCACTAAGGATTCAACGGACGCGCCGCCGACTACGGAAATCGGACGAGCATGTTCTGCATGGGCAGGGCATTCTGGCGCTTGCCGGGGTTTTGGCCGTTCTGGAGCTCGAACGCGTCGATGACGTACGGCACTCCTTCCGATCCGAGCGGCGAGGGTCCGTCGGTGACGTGGAAATGGAGATGCGGCTCGGTGGAATTGCCCGAGTTGCCCAGCAGTCCGAGAACCTGGCCCCGCTTGACGTGGTCGCCGGCCTTTACCTTGAGGCTGCCGGGCTGGAGGTGGGCGTACAGGCAGTAATGACCGGACCCTACATCGAGCTCGACGAAATTGCCGGCCATGGTGTCGAGGTTCATGGCGACGGCTCGCGAAGTGGGTCCGGGAACATTTTCGGGAATGCCGTCTTTGATGGCGACGACTGTGCCATCGGCCACCGCCAGGAGTTCGGCGCCATAGGCACGATAGCTCTTGTTGTCCTTCTGATCGCCCACGAAGGTGGCGCCGTCTTTGAGCTGCAGCCAATCGATGGCGTAGCGCTCTGCCAGCGCGGCGCGGCCGCCCACGGGAACAATGGCGCGACGGTGGATGGAGCGATTGCCGGGACCGTTGGCGGCCAGCCAGTCGGACCCGTGAACCGGCGGGCCGAGCACGATGGGCTTTTCGCGCGGCAGGGTCAGCGGCGCGAGATCTACGGTCATGTCGCTGACGGTGATCTTGTGGCGGAGGGTGGCGGGCGGCTGGCCGCCTTCGGGAAGCTGCTCCCACATATAGGCGACGGCACGGAGGCCGGGCCCGATCTTGCGGGCGTCGGGCAGATCCTGGCGGAATCCCGGACGCATGAGGATGCCGATCAGCTCGGTCCCTTCGAACGTGGCGAGCGGCGCGGCGTCGGCAAACACCTCGATGCGGGTAAGGTTCATCTCATCCCCGCTGAAGTTGGTGATGTGCAACTCGTAGAAGAGGTTGGTGCGCCCTCCAGCGCCTATGACCGCCATCGGCGGCTTCGGGATCACCACGTCGATGGGCGCTCCCAGGGGACGAGGCGCGCGGGGCGCTGCCGGCTTGGCCGGCTCGGCGGCGGGAGGTTTGGCGGAGCGGGTCAGGGTTAGGGGCAAGGGTGTGCCCTGGCTCCACGTGCCGGAGAGCTTGGAGCCGTCGGCGCTGAGCTCGGCAGTAAAGATGCCTTTGACGAGGGGGAATTCGAGCCGGACCGAATTGCCGTTGACGGTGGCTTTGTCCATGGGAATGATCGAGCCCTGGTCCAGGCTGTTGAGTTCACCGAGGTACAGGCCATCGTCGGTTTTGGTCACGTGCAGGGTGAGGCGAAGGCGGGCGCCACCGGCTTCGAGCGCGCCGTCCCAATCGCCGGCAAGTCCAGGCGCCTGGGCGCGGAGGATGGCGGCGGCCAGAAGCGCGACGGGCAGGAGCAGCGGAGCGCGCATGGCTCAATATACCTGGAAGCAGAAGACCTGGTTGGAGTCGGCAGGGCTGAGCGAGTACTCGCCCGGCTCCAGGCTCTCCTCCACTTCGATCTTGTAGAGGTTGCCGGAGAGCTTGCTGACTTCGATGCGGATCGGCTTGGGCGACTTCTTGGGGCCGAAGAGGATTTCGCGGTGGCCGTTTTTGACATCCAGCTTGTAGAGGCCGAGGCGGTCGGGCGCGATCTTGTCCGAGACCATCAGAAAGATTGGGGAAGCCAACGGCGTCCGAGCCGGGGATGCCGCTCCTTCTACGACGTAGAGGATGTCCTCCTTTTTCTGTTTTTCCTCTTCGGCCTGTCCGGCTTCGGTGGGGATCAGGTCAGAGGCGTGTTTCAGGTAGGGAAGGTCCGGTTTGGGAGGGCGAGGGCCATCGTATTTTTGGGAAAGGGCCGGCGCCGCCACGGCCGCGAGCAGGAGCAAAATCCGGCGTGTCATGGTGATCCGGTGTTATCTTACCTCAATCGATCGTTTGTTCGTGATCGCGTGTGAAGATGTCGCTTGCTTACGCGCGCGGCTCGGAAAAAAAGCTCAGTGCGTTGTCGCCCTGCTTGAGCAGCCGGGTTCTGCGCAGTTCGCCCACCTCTGCCGGCAATTCCAATCGGACGGAATGCTGCACCACCGTTAATGCCGGCGGCGACTCCGCCAGAAGCGCCAGGGCGGCGGCAAACTCCTTCTCGAGTTCATACGGCGGGTCAAGAAAAACGATATCCGCGGGATATCGCGCGATGGCCGGCAGCACGGGACCCGGCACGACGGTCGCGCGGGAAAGCAGATCGAGTGCGGCCAGGTTCTCGCGGATGACGTCGAGGGCGGCGCGGCTCCGCTCCAGAAACCATGCGTGGGAGGCTCCCCGGCTGAGCGCCTCAATTCCGACCGCCCCGGTTCCGGCGTAGGCATCCACAAAGCGGGCGCCATCGATACGGGTCTGCAAAATATCGAAGAGCGTCTCGCGCAGGCGGTCCGGCGTGGGCCGGGTGGCGGCGCCGGGAAGGCTCTTCAGGCGGCGCGAACGGAATTCTCCCGCGATGACCCGCATCAGCCCACCGTCACCAGGCCGTAGCGCCGCTGCCAATGGTCGCGAATGTAAGCGACGGCGCGACGCAGTTCCTCCTCGGAGGGCGGTTTGGCGATGAAGGCCACGGCTTCCCGCCGGGCGGCTTCGAGGATATCGGGATCCCGCAGAATGTTCGCCACGCGAAGCGCCGGGATGCCGGACTGCTTCGTGCCGAAGAACTCGCCGGGGCCGCGGAGTTTGAGGTCCATCTCGGCAATATAGAATCCGTCGGTCGATTCGACCAGGGTACGGATGCGCTCGCGCGCGGTGTCGTTCAGCTTTTCCGTCACCAGGATGCAATAGCTCTGGGCGGCGCCCCGACCTACGCGGCCGCGCAATTGATGCAACTGGGCGAGGCCGAACCGCTCCGCCTGCTCCACAATCATCAACGAGGCATTGGGCACATCCACGCCGACTTCGATCACGGTGGTGGACACCAGAATTTTGATCTGGCCCTCCTTGAACCGCTGCATGACGCTCTCCTTTTCGGCTGCAGGAAGGCGTCCGTGCATCAGCCCCACGACGATGTCCGGGAAGACTTCGGTGGAGAGGTGCTCGTACATCTTCTGGGCGGCCTTCATCGCCTGAGTCTCCGATTCTTCGATCACGGGGTAGACCACATACGCCTGCCGTCCTTCGGCGATCTGCCGCTGCATAAAGCTGTAGGCCTGCTCGATGCGGTCGGCGGTGTAGTGCTTGGTCAGGATCGGCTTGCGGCCGGGAGGCAGTTGATCGATCACGGAGACGTCGAGATCGCCGTAGAGCGTCATGGCGAGAGTGCGCGGGATGGGGGTGGCGGTCATCACCAGGACATCAGGGGTGACTCCCTTCTGCACCAGACCGAGGCGCTGCAACACTCCGAAGCGATGCTGCTCGTCAATGATCGCCAGGCCCAGTTTTTGGAATTCGACGTCCTTCTCGAGCAGAGCGTGGGTGCCGACGACGACGTGGGCCAGTCCTTCGGCGGCAAGTTTCTTGAGCTGCGATTTTTCCCGCGCAGTGAAGGAGCCGGTGAGCAGCACCACCACATACCCGAGCTTGCCCAAAATCTGGCGGAAGTAGAACCCGTGCTGGGCCGCCAGAATTTCGGTGGGGGCCAGCACCGCCACCTGGTAACCGTTCTCGATCGCGATGACGGCCGCTTCCGCCGCCACGATGGTCTTGCCGCTGCCCACATCGCCCTGGAGAAGCCGGTTCATGGGATGCGGCTCCTTCATGTCGTCGGCAATCTCCTTGATGACGCGCTTCTGAGCGTCGGTGGGCTTGAAGGGCAGCATGGACTTAACCCGCTCGCGGACCCGCTCCGTAATTTCAAAGGAGATTCCGGGCAGCAGGCGCGCCTTGCTCCGCTTCAGCGCCACCCCACATTCGAGCCAGAAGAATTCCTCGAAGATGAGGCGGAACTGGCCCGGCGAGCGGAAGGCGTTCAACAATCGCAGGTCAGAATCGGGCGGCGGAAAGTGGGTGTCGCAGATAGCTGTCCAGCGGTCGGGTAGCTTCAGTGAGCGGCGGAGGTGCTCGGGAAGGTGGTCCTCTTCGGGCGGCAGTTCCTGCAGGATCCGATGCATCAACGTGCGGAGCACGCGCGTGGTCAGTTTGCCGGGCGCTTCGTAGACCGGCACGATCCGGCCGGTGTGGAGGGAGGCGGGGCCCTCCTCGTCATCGCCCGAGAGGATTTCAAATTCGGGGTGCAGCATGGTCAGTTCGCCCGAAAAGCTATCGAATTCCACCTTGCCGTAGAGCGCCAGGCGCATGCCCGCTGCCAGGACATTCGCCAGGTATCCGCCGTGGAACCATTTACCGACCAGAATGGCGCGGGAGGAATCGGAAAAACGGGCTTCGAATAATCCCAGGTTGCGGCGCTTGAAGCCGGAGAGCTTCGCGGAGAGAATCTCGACCGTGACGGTGGCCATCTCACCGGGTGCGAGCTGGCCGATGGTCTTCAGGTTGCTTCGGTCCTCATAACGGAAGGGCACGTACCCGATCAGGTCCTCCACGGTGGAGAGTCCCTTAGACTCCAGCATCGCCGCCCGGGCCGGGCCGATGCCTTTAACGTAGGGGAGAGGAGTCGTGGGATCCATTCGGAGGGCTGATTCGGCTCTCGAACCCAGTGTACAATGCCCTACGTGAAGCAACTCCTTGGACTACTGGCCGCCGCGGTCTGCGCCTTCGGGGCGGACATCCGGATCGGCATCATCGGAACGGACACGTCGCATGTCCCCGCTTTCACCCGCTTGTTCAATGATGCGTCGTACGCCGCGCGAGTTCCCGGCGCGCGCGTGGTCGCGGCATTCAAGGGCGGCACGAAGGAGATCCCGGACAGCTTTAACCGGGTGGACAAGTTCGCCGACGAGATCCAGAGCAAGTACGGCGTGGAGATCGTGCCCGATATCGCCACCCTGCTCTCGAAAGTGGACGCGGTGCTGATTGAGAGTGTGGATGCACGTCCGCACCTGACGTACGCGAAACCGGTGATCGCCGCGCACAAGCCGTTCTTTGTGGACAAGCCGCTGGCCCCGACTCTGGAAGACGCGCGGGAGATCGCCCGGCTGGCGAAAGCGGCCGGGACTCCGTTCTTCAGTTCGTCCAGCCTGCGCTTCGGGTCGATCGCGACCAGTGCGAAGTTTCCCGATGCCACCGGCGTCATCACATGGGGCCCCGGTCCTATCGAAGAGCATCATCACCTGGACCTCTCCTGGTATGCCATCCATCCCATCGAGCTGCTGTTCACCTTGATGGGCACGGGCTGCGAGTCGGTGACCCGGATCTCTACTGCCGACTCTGACGTGGTGGTTGGCCGATGGAAAGACGGGCGGCTGGGCACGGTCCGCGCGGTCCGCCCGTACAGCGACTACGGCGCCATCGTGAATCGCGGTCGGGAGACCGTGGTCAGCCATCCGAAGGAGGCGACGGATTACCGTCCTCTCGTCGTCGAGATCCTGAAGTTCTTCCAGACGGGAAAGCCGCCGGTGTCGCCGGAGGAGACCCTGGAGATCTTCGCCTTTATGGACGCGGCCCAGCGCAGCAAGGAGCAGGGCGGCAAGCCGATGACTTTGCGGTAAACCGCGCATCATCCATTACACTGAAGTATCCATGTCCAAACTGCTGGAGGGTAAGCTTGCCCTCATTCTGGGTATTGCCAATAAGTGGAGCCTGGCCTATGCGATCGCGCAGGCGTTTTCACGGGAGGGCGCGACCCTCGTCCTGACCTACCTGGGCGAGCGACAGAAGGATTCCATCGCGGATCTCGCGAAGGACCTGAACGTGACGGCGACCCTGCCGTGCGACGTCACGAAAGACGAGGAACTCGCCGGGCTGACCGAGTCGCTGCGAGCGTTGAACCGGCCGCTCGACGCGGTGGTCCACAGCCTCGCTTTCGCCAATCGTGAAGATCTCTCGCGTCCGTTCATCGAGACGAGCAGGGCAGGGTTCCAGCTCGCGCAGGACGTCAGCGCGTATTCCCTGGTGGCGGTAGCACGCGCAACTGCGCCGCTCATGACCGAAGGCGGTTCGCTGAGCACTCTGACGTACCTTGGGTCCACCCGCGTGGTGCCAAACTACAACGTCATGGGGGTGGCGAAGGCGTCGCTGGAGGCCGCCACCCGGTACCTGGCGAGCGAACTGGGGCCGCGGCGAATCCGGGTGAATGCGATCTCCGCCGGTCCGGTCAAAACTGCATCCGCCCGGGCCGTTAAGGACTTCTCGTCCATCCTGGAGCCCGTGCAGAAGCTGGCCCCCTTGCGCCGAAATACGGATCCCGCGGAGGTCGCCGACGCCGCCGTGTTCCTGGCCAGCGACCTGGGCCGCGGCGTGACCGCCAACGTCCTGTTTGTGGACGCCGGGATGCAGGTGATGGGACCGAGCCTGCCATAATGGTACATTCCCTATGAAAGTGGAAGTGGTTCTCACGGAAACGGATATCGCGCAGGAGTTTGTTGAGGCGGTGGAGGCGCGCGATCTTCCGGAGAAGTTCTTCTTCTGGTTCCCCCGCGCGGCCACGGAGTGGACCGCGCTGGCAAGCAGCGCCGAGCTTTACGGCGGCCTGGCGGAGACCTGGAGAGAGATCTCGGCCGGCGCAGCGGCAATGGCGCGGCATTTCGGCGGAAGGATTCCCATCATCAGTTTCGGAGCGGGGGACGGCGCGCGCGATCGCCTGCTGATCGATGCGCTCAAGGGTGCGGGATGCGAGTGCCTGTATTTTCCCGTAGACGCCAGCCAGGCGATGCTCGAAACGGCGTGCGCCGGCGCCGACGATCAGGATATCGAAACGGTCGGCATCAAGGCCGATATCTCGAGCCCCGTTCACCTGGTATATGCGGCCGACGCCGCCGAAGCACCCCGGCTGTTTATCATGTCGGGTAACACCATGGCGGCATTCGATCCGCTGGCGGAAATCCGTTATGTGTCGCAATGCATGAAGCCCGACGACCGGCTGATCATCGACGGCGAGATCTTCGACGAGCGGCAGAGCATGGAGCGCCGCGATAATACCGAAGTCCGCCGGTTCCTGTGGGCGCTGCTGGGTTGTATTGGCATAGCCCAATCCGACGGTGAAATCAAGTTCAACCTGAAGCACGACGAGCGGCACGAAGGGCTGCACCTGATCACCCGCTATTTCCGCGCCGAACGCGATCTCTCCGCGACCGTCGCCGGGCAGGAGATCCCGCTAGAACGAGGGGAGCGCATCGGCCTCAACTTCCAGTACATTTACGTGGAAAAGGCGTTCGAGTGGCTGCTGCATGAGCAGGGCGGGCTTGAAATCCTGAAGATGTACCGCAGCCCGGACGGCCGTTTTCTGACGGCCTACTGCAAGAAATAATTCCCTCGCGGCCTCGGAGCCGCCCGGTGGCGTTGGGACGGCTCTAAGACCGGGAAGGTTCGACCGCGAGCCGACGCGAGGGGCGCCGTCGATAGCGATTGGAACGGGCATGCCCGAAGCCTACCGCCGCCAATGCGAACCGCGCATTGTCGAGTTAGCTCGACTGTACGATCGCAGACCTTTTCCATCAAGACTGGGGATGGTTATCGCGCTCCGATAACCTTGGATAACTGGAATATACCTGTAAGCCGTTATTAACCAGCCGCGATCGTTCTGGCGGGCGGATGAATTCCGGTTTTCCGCCGGCGGGTTCGGCCGCCGAGTTGGAAGGCCATCGCCGCGGTAATTATAGGAGGCGCGAGCCCTTTCGGCGGCGACGGGACGGTAAGCGAGACCCTGGTGGGCGCGCTGATGATCGGTGTGAGGCGGAATGGCCTGAACCTGCTGGATGTCTCCAGCTCAATTGCCTGGCTGGGGGACCACGACCGTCACATGCCGCTTCGACGACGCACCCGCATTATCTTTGCATTCGATGGTAATCGTATACACGCGGGCAGCGTCCCGCCCATTACTCTGGGCGCGCAAAACGACGTGGTGATCGTCGAGAACCTCAAAATCCGGCACTCCGCCCTGGCGGCGCTCATTACTCGATACGGAGAGGGTGCAGGCCCCAACCGAACAATTGTCGCTGGCCGAATAGTTCACGGTGACCAGGACCATCCGATTGTCCGGCGGCGAGAGAGACGGCTGATCCACGCCAATCGCCGAGATTTCAGGCGGTGGATTGAGCGCCACAATCTTGAGCGCCGCGGTGTTGTTGGTGAGGTTGGAATCCGGAGAGGGTGAACTCATAGTGGCGCTGTTGGTGATAACGGTCCCGTTGGCCGCCGCGCACGTGAGGGAGGCGACCAACGTCACTCTCGCCTCATCTCCACCAGCCAGCGATGGATAGGTCACCGTGCGGGCGCTTCCGGCGCCCCCGCAGAGTCCACCGCCGTTAGCGAAACACGATACGAAAGACAGTTCGGGAGGGAGGTGGTCAGTCAATTGCACATTTGCGACAGGCGCCGTGGAGTAATTCCGGACCTCAAATGTATAAGTGGCCTGTTTACCCGTCTCGACCGCGATGGACGAAACGTCCGCGGTTACGCCCGGGTCCGGCGCGGTGCGTTCCAGGATTGTTCGCGTATCCAACTCTACCAACGGCGTGCTCGGAGGCCTGTCTCCATCATCAAAAAATGGCGATTCCTGAAAACGGTAAATCAGGTTCGACCAGTCGTCATAACCGGTCAGAAACTGGGGTTGCAAATCGCCTGTCTTGCGAATGGTCTCATCATCGGAGAGGAGCAGTTTGGTGGAGTCGCAGATGCGATTCGGACCGTCGTGAATAAAGGCGCCGAGATAGGCTATGTCGTCGGGCACCAACGCCGATTGGCGAATTCCGTCAGCCCCGGGCCGGATACACACCCGATCGCCGTTGATGTCCTGGCTGAAACCCACATCCGTGCTCGGGCCGGCGCAATTCCAGTTGATGGCGCCCGCGGCGGACGCGGTGATGGATGTAAATCCCGGGCAGGTCCAGACTGTTCGCTCCGGCGCGCCAACCGGCAAGCCGATGCCAGCGGCTTCGTTTAGCGACGTTTCGTCCAGTTTCAACAGCAGGAGCCTCGAGTAATCCAGGCGGGGGGGGGCAGCCGTCAACGGAATCCCCGATTGTTGAAAGGCGTAGTTCATGACGCTCAAGTAATTGGGCTTGAAGTTCACGTCGTCCCCGCCGCCGTGCTGGAGCCCCAGGTTATGCCCCAGTTCGTGCATGAACGTTCCGCCCTGCTCCAGCACTGTGCCCACGAATTGATCGTTGGAGCCGTCGCCGTCGCGGTCTCCGGCGGCGGCCGCCCCCAACGAGATGAGCAGGTCGTTGCCGGGAACCTCGGCGCAACCGGTGTGCCCGGCGGAATCCTGGAGATGGGCGAAGATCCCGTAGTGATGGGTGAAGCGTTTGGGGTTATTCACCCCGAAGTTGGCAGCCTTCTCGACATCGAAATCACTTAGGGGTATTCCAGTAGTCATACACGTACCTGGAATGACCATCGTGTTGGAATGTTTGATCGCGGTCCCGATTTCGACGTGCAGGGTTATTCCCGTGGAGCCATCGGGATTCGAAACCGGAGCGGCGGCGAAGGCCGCTACCACAGCGGCGATGGCTGCCGCCTTGGGCTGGTGCGTGTGCAGGTCTCCCATGGCGCAGTCCCCGCCCGCAACCGCGCAGTCCATGTAATCCAGCCGGACGAAAATATCCTTGCGCATCTTGTTGGCGCCCAGGCCGGGAAGATTCACATCGATTACGCCGTCGCCGTCGGTATCGATTCCGAACTGCTCCCAGTCGTCCCACAAACCGTCGCCATCCGAGTCCAGGTCGATTCTCACGATGGCGACAAGGTCGTTGAAATCGCGGTCGGACGGGTAGTCGGAAGGCTTGTCTTCCCAGGCCAATTGGAAAATGCGATCCGGATAATCGGCATTGTGAAGCGGGGTGATATGTAAGTGGTCGAGCGTGGCATCGGCCTCAAGCGAGTAGCTACCCACGCCGGTGTTCAATGCCGGATTGCTGGACCAGATGTAATCGCACCCAGGGGACACAGCGTTGACCTTTGCGCACATGGCGAAGCGAAGAACGGCTCCGGCGGCAAATCCCTGAATGCCGGCCGTCGCCCCATCCGCATCCAGTTCGACGCGGCAGCCATGCTGTGACTTCTTTTCGCTGATCAACGGAATACCCGGCAGTCCCACCACCAGTCCGCTGATGATTTGACAGCCATTCAGTGGACTGCCGAGGGCATTCAAGGCAATGACTGCGCCACCCGGCAACACCAGCGACATCGTGTTACTAAATGCCGCGTCCGCATATTGCAATTCTATGGAGACCTTACCGGCCACTGGAAGCGTCAGGTCGGCTCCCCACGTGGGAAGTGCGGTGGCGAGGCACACGAATAGTATTCGCTTCGACATAGTCGTTTCCCTGGCAGGGGCGCTACCTTTTTTTGCGAGCCAGAAGCAGGAGCACGAACGCCCCGAGCGACAGAGTGGCGGGCTCCGGGACCGCAGCTATTGAAACGCTGCTCAGAGTGTTGGCGCCGG
>JADMIO010909358.1_pt1 | contig 13774 bp, 14 predicted proteins | sample 8958161 | NCBI WGS metagenome assembly JADMIO01 (sample SAMN16585339, study PRJNA669376) | soil metagenome | isolation source: Crop rotation soil | place: USA: Cullars Rotation, Alabama | collected 2011 | reverse complement strand
AAGGCCCGCCTCTACGAGCGAAGAGTTACGGGCGTAGAGCCGGACCTTCAGGTCCGCCTGGCGCCCTCGTATGCCACGCGGTCGCGCGCTCGTAGGCGTCGGCGACGCGCAGCAGCGTGGCCTCGTCGAACATCCGCCCCATCAACTGGAATCCGATCGGCAGCCCCTCGCTCGAAAATCCGCAGGGCACGCTGATGCCCGGCAGCCCCGCCAGGTTGGCGCTGACGGTAAAGATGTCGCCGAGGTACATCTGCAGCGGATCCGACGTCTTCTCGCCCAGCCTGAACGGCGGCGTCGGCGTGGTCGGCATGGCGACGACGTCCACACGCTCGAAGGCCTGGTCGTAATCGCGCCGCAGCAGCGTCCGCACCTGCAGCGCCTTCAGGTAGAACGCGTCGTAGTAGCCGGCGCTCAGGACATAGGTGCCGAGCATGATGCGCCGCTTGACCTCCGGTCCGAAGCCTTCGTCGCGCGTCCGGCTGTACATCTCTTTCAGGCTGTCCCTGGCCGCGGCGGAGCGGTAGCCGTACTTCACGCCGTCGTAGCGCGCCAGGTTGGAGCTCGCTTCCGCGGTGCACACAAGGTAGTAGACGGGCACGGCGTATTTCGCGTGCGGCAGATCGATGTCGACCAGCGTCGCGCCGGCGCCGCGCAGCGTCTCGAGCGCGGCATCGTAGGCGGCGCGGACCTGGTCCTCCACGCCCTCGGTCACGAACGCGCGCGGAACGCCGATGCGGATGCCCTGCACGCTGCCCGTGAGGGCCGCCGCGAAATCGGGAACGGGTTCGTTGGCGGTGGTCGCATCGCACGGGTCGGCACCGGCGAGCACCGACAGCGTCACCGCCGCGTCGGCGACGCTGCGCGTGAGCGGTCCAATCTGATCCAGAGAGGAAGCGAAGGCGAGCAGCCCGTAGCGTGAGACACGTCCGTAGGACGGCTTCAGCCCCACGACCCCGCAGCAGGCGGCCGGCTGGCGGATCGACCCGCCCGTGTCGGAGCCGAGCGCCAGCGGCACGCAGCGCGCGGCGACGGCCGCCGCCGAGCCGCCGCTCGAGCCGCCGGGAATCCGGTCCAGCGCCCACGGATTGCGCACCGGGCCGAACGCCGAGTTCTCGTTCGACGATCCCATGGCGAACTCGTCGCAGTTGGTCTTGCCGACGATGATGGCGCCGGCGGCTTCGAGCCGCCGCACGACGGTGGCGTCGTAGGGCGGGACGAAATGCTCGAGGATGCGCGAGGAGGCGGTGGTCCGCATCCCGCGCACGTCCATGTTGTCCTTGAGCGCCACCGGGACGCCCGCGAGCGGCCCGAGCGGCGTCCCCGCGGCACGCTGCGCGTCGATCTGACGGGCGCGGTCGAGCGCCCGGTCTCCATCGACGAGGTTGAACGCATTGAGGGCGGTGTTGGCCGACGCGATGCGCTCGAGGACGGCGCCGCAGACGTCAACGGCCGACACGCGGCCGGCGACGATCTCGCTGCGGATCGTGGTCGCGCTCGCGTCGAGGAGGTTCATCCGCCGATGACCCGCGGCACCCGGAAGAGTCCCGCATCCGCCGCCCCGTCGGGCGCGTTGGCGATCGCCTCGTCGGTCGGCAGCGACGGCCGCAGCTCGTCGTCGCGTTCCGTCTTCGGCGTGCCGGTCACCGACGCGGTTGCGGGAACGCCGCTCGTGTCAATCGCCTGGACCTGCTCGGCGTAGTGGAGGATGTCGGCGAGCTGCCTGGTGAAGAGCTGCTTTTCCTCGTCTGTCAACTCGAGCTGCGCCAGCGAGGCGATGCGCTCGACGTCCGCGATGGTGAGGGAGGACACGTGGCGATCGTAATGCAAAATGCAAGATGCAAGATGCAAACCCTCTATCGTCGCGACACCCGTGTGAACGCCGCAGCGACTTTCACCGCGACGTCACGACGCATGCAGGGTTTGCATTTTGCCTTTTGCATTTTGAATTGCGTACGCTACCAGGATGGCCAGCGACGTGCGGCCGGCAGCGGTCGCCGGGACGTGGTATCCCGCCTCCGCCGAGCGCCTCGGCCGCGACGTCGACGACCACGTCGCGCGTGCGGCCGTTGACGCGCTGCCGGCGCCGCTGGCGATCGTCGCACCGCACGCCGGGCTGAAATATTCGGGCCCGGTGGCGGCATTCGCCTACAAGGCCGTGACCGGCCGTCCGTACAGCGCAGCGGTCCTCGTCGGGCCTTCTCATTTCGTCGGCTTCGAGGGCGTCTCCATCTGGCCGCGCGGCGCGTGGCAGACACCGTTCGGCCCGGTGCAGGTGAACGAAGAGCTCGCCGGCCGGCTGGCGGCGGCCTCCACCGCGGTGGTCGAGCACCCGGCGGCGCACGGCCGCGAGCACTCGCTGGAGATGCAGATGCCGTTTGTCGCCCGCCTGCTGCCCGGCGTGCCGATCGTGCCGATGGTGATGGGCTATCAGTCGCGCGAGACGGCATTCGACCTCGGCGACGCGCTGGCGCGCACGCTCGCGGGGCGCACCGACGTGCTCCTGGTCGCCAGCAGCGACCTGTCGCATTTCGAGAATGCGCAGACCGCGGCGAGAATGGATGCCACGGTGGTGGACCACGTCGCGCGGATCGACGCCGATGGTCTGATGCAGGCGCTCGAGCGCGAGCCGCGGCACGCGTGCGGCGGCGGGCCGATGGTGGCGGTGCTGCGCGCCGTCCGCCAGCTCGGCGCCACCTGCGCGCGGGTGCTGAAGTACGGCGACTCCGGCGACGTCAGCGGCGACAAGTCGTCGGTCGTGGGCTACATGGCCGCCGTCATCTGGTAGCCAGGATTCGGGATTCGATGATCAGCGAAGCGGATCAGAAAAGCCTGCTCGCGCTCGCGCGGCGGGCGCTCGAAGCGCGCGTCGCAGGTGCGCGCCTGTCGGAGGTCGCGTGCACCGGCGCGCTCGCGCTGCGCTGCGGCGCCTTCGTCTCCATCCATTGCGGCGACGACCTGCGCGGCTGCCTCGGCCGCCTCACCGTCGATTGGCCCCTCGGCCAGACCATCGTGCACCTCGGCGGCGCGGTCGCCGACTCCGACCCGCGGTTCCCGCCGGTGACGCTCCACGAGCTCGCCACGCTGCAGATCGAGATCTCGCTGCTCACGCCCGAACGTCCCCTGACGTCGATCGAGGACATCGAGGTCGGCCGCCACGGCCTCATCGTCGAGCAGGGGCGCGCGCGGGGGTTGCTGCTGCCCCAGGTGGCCACCGACCACGCCTGGGACCGCGAGACGTTTCTCGAGCACACCTGTCTCAAGGCCGGCCTGCCGCGCGATGCGTGGCGCACCGGTGCGCGCATCCTCGTCTTCGAGGCGCTGGTGTTCTCGGAAGAGGCGCTGACGGCGGCGGATGGATAACGTCTGTCACACGCTGGTCGGCGCGGCGCTCGGCGAAGCGGGCCTCAAGCGGGGAACACGGTTCGGCAGCGCCACGCTGATGGTCGCCTCGAACCTTCCCGACGTGGACGTCCTCGTCTTCGCCACCAACACGCCGTCGGTCGCGTTCCGCCGTGGGTGGACGCATGGCGTCCTTGCCGATGCAGTCCTTCCGCTCCTCCTCACCGCAATCGTCGTGCTGATCGCTCGGCGCCGCGGCGCCGTTGTGCGGCCGCTGCAGATCCTCGCGCTCTCCTACATCGGCGTGCTGCTGCACGTCGCGATGGACCTGCTCAACAACTACGGCGTCCGCCTGTTGATGCCGTTCAGCCAGCGCTGGTTCTACGGCGACGTCCTCTTCATCGTCGACCCCTGGCTGTGGCTGGTGCTCGGCGCCGGCATCTGGCTCGCCCGCCGCCGGCAATCGCTGCGGCCTGCCCGCGGCGCGCTGCTGCTCGCGGCGTGTTACGTGCTGACGATGATCGTGTCGGCGCGCGCCGCGCGCGCGGAGATCGTCGATCGCTGGCAGCAGGTGGAGGGACGGCCTCCGCAGGCGCTCATGGTCGGCCCCGTGCCGGTGACGCCGCTGCGCCGCCAGGTGATCATCGACGCGGGCGATCGCTACGAGACGGGCACGTTCACCTGGCAGCCGCGCAACATCCGGTTCGATGCCGCGGACGTGCCGGCCAACGACGGCGATCCGCGGGTGGCCGCCGCGCGCGAGGCGCCGAATATCCGTGCCTTCCTCGTCTGGTCGCGCTTCCCGTTCTGGCGGCTCGAGCCGGTCGAAGGCGGCACCCGGGTGACGGTCGGCGACATGCGTTTCGTCGGCGGCCCGGGCGTCGCCGCGCGCAACTTCACTCAGTCCGTAGTCGTCTCAGCGTCTCCAGGTTCCTGACGTCGAGCGGATCGGCGACGACGGCGCCTTTCTTCTCGGCGCCGTGCGTCTTCTCTGTCTCGATGAGGATTGGCAGCCCGTCGAACCTCGTGTCGTGGAGCAGGCGGCGGAACGGCTCCAGCCCGAGGCACCCCTGCCCGATATGCTCGTGACGGTCGACGCGGCTGCCGCACGGCCGCTTCGAATCGTTGCCGTGGAACGCCTTCAGCCGCTCGAGGCCGACGAGGCGAGCGAATTGCTCGAACGTGTCGCGGTAGCCGGCGTCGGTGGTGATGTCGTAGCCCGACGCCACGAGGTGGCAGGTGTCGAGGCAGACGCCGACCCGCTTCGATCCGCGCAGGTGCCGGATGACGGCCGCCAGGTGCTCGAAACGATGCCCGAGCGTGCGGCCCTGGCCCGCCGTGTGCTCCAGCAGCACCATCGTCCGGGCGCGCGGCCGCGCCTTGAACGCCACGCGGATCGCGTCGGCAATCAGGCGCAGCGCCTCGTCGTCCGGCCCTGCCGTACACGTGCCCGGATGAATGACGACTCCGAGCAGGCCGAGCGCCTCCGCGCGATCGATCTCGTCCACGAAGGCGGCAATCGACTGCTCGCGCAGGACGGGAAACGTCGTCGCGAGATTGATCAGGTAACTGGCATGCGAGACGACGGGCGTGATGCCCGTTTCCTCGATGCGCCGGCGGAACAGCCGGACTTCGGCCGGATCGAGCGGCTTGCCGCGCCACTGGCTGGCGTTCTTGGTGAAGATCTGCAGCGCCTCGCAGCCGTGCACGAGCGCGCGGTCGACGGCCTTCGAGACGCCGCCCGCCACGGACATGTGCGCGCCGATTCGAACCATCCGACCAATATAATGGCGGCATGCGAGCCGCTCTCCTGTTGACCCTGCTGCTGGTCGTTCCGCGTCCCGCGCACGCGTGGGGGCTGGCCGCGCATCACTTCATCATGGACCGCGCGATCGCGCTGCTGCCGGCGGAGCTGCGTCCGATCTTCGAAGCCAACCGCGCGATGGTCGTCGAGCGCGCGGTCGATCCCGATACGTGGCGCACCGCCGGTTTCGGCGAGGAGCCGCCGAACCATTTCGTCGACATCGACTGGGGCGGCTACGGCAAGTATCCGTTCACTGAGCTGCCGCGCAACTACGACGCCGCCGTCGCCAAGTTCGGCAAGGACCGTGTCACGCAGGAAGGGACGCTGCCGTGGCGTGCCGAGGAGATCTACGGCAACCTGCGCCGCACTTTCGAGGCCTACGGCCGCGGCACCGGCTTCGGCGAGTTCGACATCCCGTTCTTCGCCGCGGTGCTCGCCCACTACGTCTCCGACGCGCACGTGCCGCTGCACGGCGTCGCCAACTACAACGGCCAGATGACCGCGCAGGACGGCGTGCACAACCGGTGGGAATCGACGATGTTCGAGCGCTATCGGGATCGGTTGACCGTGGCGCCTCGGCCGATGGCGCCGATCCGCAATCCGCGCGACTTCATCTTCGACCGCATCCTCGAGGACACGCAGCTCGTCCCCGCGCTGCTCAAGGCCGACCTCGACGCCATCGGCAGCCGCGACATCTACGACGACGCCTATTACGACGCGTTCTTCACCGCGCAGCGCGCCACCATGCAGGAACGGCTCGACAAGTCGATCGCCGCGGTGGCGGCGATGATCGCGGGTGCGTGGGAGGATGCCGGCAAGCCCGCCGTGCCGGTCAAACTGCCGCCCACCCCGCAGCGCCGCCGGCGCCCCTGAACACACCTCATCCGTCCGGCGGCACACCGCTTGCCCTTACTCGAGGGAGATGGCAGCCGCTCGACCGTGGTCGGGCGATCCGGAGCGAATACCGGAACGGTTCGGCTGTCAGGAGGGCTCATCATGTTGTGGACGCTAATCGTCCTGCTGTTGCTGTTCTGGGTGCTCGGCTTCGCGTTTCACGTGGCCGGCGGCATCATCCACGTGCTGCTCGTGATCGCCGTCGTCCTGTTCCTCGTGAACCTGATTTCGGGCCGGCGCGCGGCTATTTAGCGGGGCCGCAGGGACGGTTTCCGGTATCCGGTGGCAGGTGTGGTCCAGGTATCAGCTATCCTGATACCTGGCGCTACCCGATCCTGATCTGAAACCTGTCTATGGACGTCTTCGTGATTCCGGTCGGCCCCGACCGGTACGAGCTCTACTGCGAGGCGGCGGTGGAAGCGCCGCCGGTCGCGACCGGCTCGACAGGAATCATCGGACGCATCCGTAACCAGTTTGCGCTGATGCTCCACCAGGCGGAGGAGCGTCGCCGCGCTGGACCATCGGCGGTCCGCTCGGGGACGCGCTTCGGCCGCCTCCAGGAATGGATCATGGCGTGGGTGGCCGAACGCATCGCCGAGCAGCGCCTATTGTGGAACCTGCGGCGCGAAAAAGCGGTGGTCGCGTTCTACCCGCAGGACCTCACCTTCGAACAGGCGCACACGCTGATCCGGCGCACGCTGCAGCGCGACTGGGAGCGCCACCGCATCTGGCTCGCGGTCGACAGCGTGCTGCTGCTCGGATCGATCGCGCTCATCCTGCTGCCCGGCCCCAACATCATCGGCTACTACTTCGCCTTCCGCGTCATGGGCCACTGGCTGTCGATCCGCGGCGCGCAGCAGGGTCTGCGTGAAGTCGTGTGGACCGGCCAGCCGTGCGAGCCGCTCACCAAGCTGCGCGAAGCGGCGTCGCTCAAAGGCGAGGCGCGCGATCGCCACGTGCACGAAATCGCCGCGGAACTGCGGCTGCAGCACCTCTCCACGTTCTTCGAACGCGTCGTCGTCCGGCACGCGCAGTAGCGTCACCTCTGATATGCTGCGGCTCATCCCACGATGAAGCTGCGGGAGCTGGCCGAACGGCTCGCCTGCCGGCTCGAAGGCGACGGCGAGATCGAGATCGTGCGCGTGGCGGCCATCGACGACGCGGCTGCGGGCGATCTCACGTTCGTCGCCAATCCGAAATATCTTCCCGCGCTGACCTCCACGCGCGCCTCCGCGGTGCTGCTGCGCGACGACGTCCCCGCGCCGGCCATTCCGGTGCTGCGGACCGCGGACCCGTACCTCGCGTTTGCGCGTGCCGTCGGCCTGTTCGCGCCGGCGTGGCGGCCGGCAGCGGGCGTGCACGCCCTCGCGGCCGTGGCGCGCGATGCGACGCTCGGCGCCGGCGTGTCGATCGGCGCGTTCGTCGCCGTCGGCGAGGGCGCCCGCATCGGCGATCGCACGGTCGTCTTTCCCAACGTCACCATCGGCGCCGGGGCGCGCATCGGCGCCGATTGCGTGATCCATTCCAATGTCGCCATCCGCGAGCGCGTGACCATCGGCGACCGCGTCGTGCTGCAGAACGGCGTCGTCGTCGGCGGCGACGGCTACGGCTTCGTGCGCCGCGGCGACGGCACGCACGAGAAGATCCCGCAGGTCGCCACCGTCGTCATCGAGGACGACGTGGAGCTCGGCGCCAACACCACGGTCGATCGCCCGGCGGTGGGTGAGACACGTATCAAGGCAGGCACCAAGATCGACAATCTCGTCCAGATCGCACACGGCGTGGTCGTCGGCCGCAACGTGCTGATGGCGGCGCAGGTGGGCATCGCCGGCAGCACGGAGATTGGCGACGACGTGATGTTCGGCGGCCAGGTGGGTGTGGGCGGCCATCTCACCATCGGCCGCGGCGTGGTCGCCGTCGGGCAGTCGGGCATCACCAACTCCGTGGACGCGGGGACGATGATCGCCGGCTACCCGGCCATCGAGGCGCGGCAGTGGCGGCGCGCGGCGGCGGTGTTCCGGCGGCTGCCGGAGCTGAAGAAACGCATCGAGGAGCTCGAGGCGAGGCTGACGCAGCTTCAGGGCTCGAAAGGCTCCGCGTGATTCGTCACTCGCTTGCGGCGCTCGCTCTGGTGGCGAGCGCCTCCCCGGCTGCCGCGCAGGGGCCGGTGCAGTTCGTCCCGCGCTACGACTTCCACCTCGCCGCCGAGCGCCTCTCGCAGGACGATCCACGCTTCGTCTGGGACACCAACTTCGGCGGCGAGATCGATCTCGTCGAGTACGGCGTCGGCCGCGCGACGTTTGCGGTCAACTACGAGGCGGTGCTCGGCCGGGAATTCCGCAACTTCGATCCCAACCAGGGCAACTACAACCTCGAGGGCTCGACCTCGCTGCGCACGCACGGCTTCGAATTCGCCGCGCTGATGCACCACACGTCGCGGCACCTCAGCGATCGCTTCAAGCGCGCGCCCGTGGACTGGAACATGCTCGGCCTGACCGTCGAGCGCGACGGCCACCGCCGCGGCGTGACGGTGCGGCCGCGCGGCAGCCTCCTCGGCGTGCTGCTCAAGTCGAACGTGGACTACACGTGGGAAGCCACCGCCGGGCTCGACGTGCGGGTGCCCGTGGCGGCGCATGTGAGCATGATTTCGGGCGGCGCCGTGCGGCATCTCGGCGTCGACGGCAGCAGGAACCGCCCCGCCCAGACCGGCGGACGCATCGAGGGCGGCGTGCGCTTCGAGGGGGCACGCGGTGCCATCGAGGTGGTCGTCGCGGGCGAGCGGCGGATCGACCCCTATCCCCTGGATCTTTCTTCGTTGAGCTGGGTGAGCGCCGGTTTCCGCTTCGTCAGCCGCTAGCCGACCCCCTATCATTGATATGGTGAGTCCGTTCCGGTTCGCGCGTCTCTCCCTGCTGCTGGCCGGCGTCGCCACGCTCGCCGTGCCGCTGGCCGCGTTCGTTCACCCGCCGAAACTCGACTACCAGATGACGACGCTGCCCAACGGGCTGCGCGTGATTGCGTCCGAGGATCATTCGACGCCCATCGTGCACCTGTCGGTCTGGTATCACGTCGGCTCACGCGACGAGCGGCCGGGCCGCACCGGCTTCGCGCACCTTTTCGAGCACATGATGTTCAAGGGCTCGAAGAACGTGCAGCCCGAGTCGCACACCTCGATCATCGCCAGCATCGGCGGGCGCAGCAACGCGTATACGCAGGAAGACGCGACGGTCTTCTGGGAGACGCTGCCGTCGCAGTACCTGCCGCTGGCGCTCTGGCTCGAGGCCGACCGCATGGCGACGCTGCGCGTGGACCGCGAGGCGTTCGACAAAGAGCGCGAGGTCGTCAAGGAGGAGCGCCGGCTGCGCGTGGACAACCAGCCCTACGGCCGGCTGAACGAGATCCTGTTCGACCGCGCGTTTACTACGCATCCCTACAAGCACCCCACGATCGGCAGCATGAAGGACCTCGAGGCTGCTTCGCTCCAGGACGTGCGCGATTTCCACGACACCTACTACGTGCCGGAAAACGCGGTGGTGACCATCGTCGGCGACTTCGACACCGACCAGGCGATGCAGCTGGTGCGCCAGTACTTCGGGCGCGTGCCGAAGGCGAGCCGACCGGTGCCGCGCGACATCCCCCGCGAGCCGGAGCAGACGCAGGAGCGCCGCGCCACGATCCAGGAGGAGTGGCCGCTGCCGGCCATCGTCGTCGCCTATCACGTCGCCTACGACGGGCATCCCGATTCGTATCCGCTGCACCTGGCGTCGAAGATCCTGTTCGACGGCGAGAGCTCGCGTATGACGCGCGACCTCGTCTACGACAAGCGTCTGGCCGTGGCGGCGTTCGGCAGCGCCAACCTGCTGCAGGATCCCAACCTGTTCTACGCGGTGGCGATCGTGCCTGCCGGCCAGCCGCTCGCCGCCGTCGAACGCGAGATGCTGGCGCAGTTCGAGAGCGTCAAGAGCGAAGGGGTCAGCGCCCACGAGCTCGAACGGGCGAAGAACCAGTTCATGCGCGACTACATCATCGGGCGCGAGAGCGACGAACAGAAGGCGCTGCACCTCGCCCATGCCGCGGTCATCCACAACGACATCAAGACCGCGGACGACGAGATCGACATCTTCCTCAACCTGACGACGGCCGACATCCAGCGCGTGGCGAGAACCTACTTCACCGAGAAGAACCGCACGGTGCTCTACATCGCGCCGCGGGGTGGCAGCGGCGGAGGCGCGCGATGACCTCGGGAGTTGGAGGTTGGATCCTGGGAGTGTGCGTGGCGCTGCAGGCGCTGCTGCCGGGTCTCGCGCGTGCACAAGCGCGCGACTGGCCCGCCGAGCAGCCGCCGCGTCCGCTGCCGGCGCACGAGGTCACCTTTCCGCCCTACGAGATCCGCACGCTCGCCAACGGCATGCGGGTGGTGGCGGTGCTGCATCACGAGCAGCCGGCGGTCAGCATCCGCCTGCTCGTCGGCGCCGGCTCCGCGCAGGACCCGAAAGGGAAGGGCGGCGTCGCCAACCTGATGGCGTCGCTCCTCGACCAGGGGACGACGACGCGCACGGCGCAGCAGATTGCTGACCAGATCGACTTCCTCGGCGGCGACCTGGGAACCGGCGCGGCAACCGACCTCTCCTTCGTCAACGCGGTGGTGATGAAGGACTCGTTCCAGACGGGCATGGACCTCATCGCCGACGTCGCGCGCAACCCCGCGTTCGCGCCGGAAGAAATCGCGCGGCAGAAGGATCAGATTCTCTCCTCGCTGCGCGTCAACGCCGGCGATCCCGGCTACATCGCCGACGTCGTCTTCGACCGGCTGGTCTACGGGTTTCATCCCTACGGCCTGCCCGGGAGCGGCACGGAGGAATCGCTCGGGGCGCTGACACGCGAGGACCTGCAGGCTTTCCACCGCCAGTACTTCGTGCCCAACAACATGATCCTGGCCATCGTCGGCGACGTCACGAGCGACGAGGCATTCGCCGCCGCGCAGCGCGTGTTCGGCGGCTGGGCGCGTGCGGAGATCGCCAGGCCGATGCCGCCCGACCCGCCCGCGTCCGCGCGTCGCATCGTCATCGTGGACAAGCCGGACGCCGTGCAGACGAGCATCCGCGTGGGGCAGCTGGCGATCCCGCGCAAGCACGCGGATTACCTGGCGTGGGACCTGTCGGTGAAGATTCTCGGCGGCGAGGGGGCGAACCGGCTGCACCAGGTGCTGCGCTCGCAGTACGGGCTCACCTACGGGGCGGAGGCTAACGCGGAGGCGCGGAAGGACGCCGGCGATCTCGTCGCCGAGACCGACACGCGCACCGACACGACGGGGCAGGCGCTGCGGCTGATGGTGGACGAGTTCTCGCGCCTGGCGCGGGAGCGCGTCGGCGAGCGCGAGCTCTCGGACGCGCAGGCCTACCTGGCGGGCAGCTTTCCGCTGACCATCGAGACCCCCGATCAAATCGCCACCCAGGTGCTCAACGTACTCTTCTACGATTTGCCGATCGCGGAGATCGGCACGTTCCGCGAGCGCGTGCTGGCGGTGATGCCCGACGACATTCAGCGCGTCGCGCGGCAGTACGTCCGGCCGGATCGTCTCGCCATCGTGCTCGTCGGCAATGCGCGCGCGTTCGCGTCTCAGCTGATCGAGATGGGCTTCGGCGGCTACGAAGTGATCTCGGTCAACGATCTCGACCTGATGTCGCCGACCCTCAAGCGCGAGCGGCCCGCGCAGCGGCGCGGCGCGCTCGATGCGCCTCGCCGTCCGGCCGCGAACGTGTCGGCGCTGCTCGCTCAGCGCCCCGCGTACTCGCAGGGACAGGTGAGCCCGCGGCCGCCTGCAGGCGGCGCCCCGGGCGCGCCAAACGTTCCAGCGACCCCGGCGGCCGCGACGGCCGCCACTGATCTCGTGCAGCGCATCGTGCAGGCCAAGGGAGGCCTCGAGGCGCTGAAAGCGATTCGCACCGTGGTGGTCGATGCCGACATGTCGGTGTCCACCGTCCGCGGCCCGACGATCATCCCGACCAGGACCTACGTCGTCTATCCGGACAAGTTTCGTGTGGACGCGACGTTTGCCGGGCAGCAGAGCATCCAGGCGTACAACGCCGGCACGGCATGGGTGAAGGATCCCGCGGGCGTCTCGGCCGCTCCGCCGGCGATGCGCAACGACTTCGCGGCAACAGTCCGCCGTGACACGTTCCCGCTGCTCATCGCCGCCGCCGAAGGCCGGCTGACCGTGCGGCAGCTTCCCGAAGAGGGGAAGAACGGCGTCACCTTCAGGGTGCTGGAACTCAGCGGCCCGGGACTCGAGCCCGTGCGCCTCTACATCGACCGCGACAACCGGATCGCCAGGCAGACGTACGCGACCCCCGGGCCGGACGGGCGCCCCTCGCAGGCGGAGGAATCCTATTCGGATTACCGCAAGGTGGAGGGCATCGACGTGCCGTTCAAGGCTTCGGTGATGCGCGACGGACGGCAGATCCTCGAGCGCACGCTGAAGAGCGTGACCTTCAACACCGCCGTCGATCCGACGCTCTTTCAGCAGCCCCTCCGGTAATCCCGCCGGCCATGCGCATCATGATCTCGTGCGGCGAGCCGTCCGGGGATCTGTACGCCGGCGCGCTGGTCGCCGAGCTCCTGCGGCGCGAGCCGTCGGCCGACGTGTTCGGCTTCGGCGGTCAGCGGCTGGCCGCCGCGGGCGCGCGGGTGGTTGGCGACTTCCAGGGGCTCTCCGTCACGGGGCTCACGGAAGCCATTCGCGTGCTGCCGAAGTCGTTCGCCATGCTGCGGCGTCTCGTTGCCGCCGCCGTCGAGCAGCGGCCGGACGTGTTCGTGGCCATCGATTTCCCCGACTTCAACTTCCGGCTGATGGCCAGGCTGCATGCGCTGGGGATTCCCGTCGTCTACTACATCAGCCCGCAGCTGTGGGCGTGGCGCGCCGGGCGCATGCGCACGATGAAGCGGTTCGTGTCGCGCGTGCTGGTGATCTTCCCGTTCGAGGAGGAGCTCTACCGAAACGCCGGCGTGCCGGTGGAGTTCGTCGGGCATCCGCTGGTCGATCTGGTGCGCGTGCGCCAGCCGCGCGCCGCGCTGCTGCGCGAGCATGGTCTCGATCCGACGTTGCCGACCGTGGCGCTGCTGCCGGGCAGCAGGCCGAACGAGCTGCGTCGCATCGTTCCCGTGCTCGCCGCGTCGCTGCCGCTGATACGGCGCGAGGTGCCGCGCGTGCAGTTCTTGATCGCTCGTGCGCCCAACCTCGGCGACGAGCTGTTCGCGCCGCTGCTGGAGGGGACGCGCATCAGCCGGCCGGTCATCGTCAGCGAGCGTACCGATGACGTGCTCGCCGCCTCCGACGTGGTGATCACGGCGTCAGGCACCGCCACGGTGCAGGCCGCGCTGCACGAGCGGCCGATGGTGGTCGTCTACCGGCTGTCGCCGCTCACGTATCGGTTGGGGAAGCCGTTCGTGCGCGTGGATACGTACGCCATGGCAAATCTCGTCGCCGGCACGCGCATCGTCCCGGAGCTGATTCAAGAGGGGCTCACGCCCGAGCGGGTCGCCGCCGAGACCGTGAGGCTGCTCACCGATTCCGGGCTGCACGCACGAACGCGCGATGAACTGCGGAAGGTACGCGAGAAGCTGGGCGATCCGGGGGCGAGCGGCCGTGCCGCCGACGCGGTGCTCGCGGTGGCCCGGGAGCATCGCCTGCGACCTTGAGCGGCGGATATCAAGGGGAAGTGTTGAGTGCTGAGGCGG
>JADMIO011449874.1_pt1 | contig 13775 bp, 11 predicted proteins | sample 8958161 | NCBI WGS metagenome assembly JADMIO01 (sample SAMN16585339, study PRJNA669376) | soil metagenome | isolation source: Crop rotation soil | place: USA: Cullars Rotation, Alabama | collected 2011 | reverse complement strand
CCGCCGATTCAACTGCGCGTTCATTCCGTCCTGCATCCGCGCGTGGGGACAGGGGGATGTACGATTCGTTTTCGGGTGGGGCAAATTGGAGCATTCGGTGAACCTAGCGCTTCCAATAAAAAGAGTGGGCGGCCTTCGAAAAGGCCGCCCACATCGGTGTTCTGAAGCGCTACTCGACTCCTTGGTTATGGCACGTTCAGCACACTGTCTCCCGCTCCAGCAAATGCGGTATCGGTATCGTTCCCCCCGTCTAACGTGTCAACGTCGGAGTCGTGAGAGCCGACGATGTAGTCGAAAAGACTGTCGTCGCCAATCCCGCCATTGATGCTATCCGCACCAAGTCCTCCATATAGGACGTCAGCACCGGTGCCGCCAATCATGCTGTCGTTGCCATCGCTTCCATTGAGAGTGTCCACTCCTCCGTCTGCGTCCATTGTGTCCTGACCCGATCCGCCGTTCAAGCTATCGTCGTTAGCATTACCGAGCATCGAGTCCTGATCGGCATTCCCTTCGAGGGTGTCGTTCCCGTCGCCACCGAGAAGGGTATCGTTATCGTCGCCCCCAAGTAGGCTGTCGGCCCCGTCGGCCCCGTCGAGGGAGTCATTGTTTGTACCGCCGATCAGCGTGTCATTGGCTCCAAGGCCAGCAAGGGTGTCGGCACCCGGCCCGCCATCGATGTAATCCGCGCCTTGCCCTCCAACGGTATCGTCGCCAGATGCGGAGTCATTTCCTCCATTGCCGTATATAGTGTCAGCGCCGGGTCCTCCAGCCGCGCCGTCATTTCCGGCGTTGCACGTTATAAAATCGTCGCCATTTTCGCCATAGATAATATCAGACGAGCTGGTACTGCTTGACCCGGTGAGAGTGTCATTTCCGTCGCCCCCATAGATAGTGTCGCCAATTGATATATTTCCTACATCAATTGTGTCGGCGCTTTCATGGCCATAGACCTCCACGCGATCGAACACGGTCGTGCTGAAGGTGTTTATGGACCCATTGATGTCAACTGTAATCGTCGTCCCTGACTGGGAAAGCGTGATCGAGTCAGCTCCCGTTCCACCCTCGACCACATACGTCAGAAAGTACATCCTCTTTTCAAGTGCCTGAATTACTTCGTTGGCCGCGATGGCAACCTTTTTCGCTGCATTCTTACGTCGAAACATGGCGACTCCTTTCTGCGCATGCGCGCAGAAGCTAATTGGGACCTGTTCACAGGCCCTTCATTTCAATAAAATGGCAAAACTAGACACCGGCGACTTCGCCAGCATCACAGCCGCGCCACCTCAACGCACCTTGAAAAAGCAATCACCCTAAAAGGAAACGCAGACTTTGCCCAACCTGCCTAGATCCTATCAAGCAGCCAAGCGATGTCAACAGTGAACAGCGCGGACTCATCAGTTATTCATCGTCCGTCTACGGGACGTTCGGATGGAGTCATAGATATTTGATGGGAGGAACGTCCGGCCATGGCAGGCAAGAATGCCTGCCTCAGCGATCCAGGTAGCCGAGCCTTCAATGCTCCTGTCCCAATATCCTTGCTCAAACATCCAGTTTCCGGCCGGTCAGCTTCTCATATGCTTCCAGATACCTCCGCCGCGTCCCCTCCACCACCTCCTCCGGCAGCCGCGGCGCCGGCGGGGTCTTGTCCCACGGCTGGGACTCGAGGTAGTTGCGGACGAATTGCTTGTCGAAGCTCGGCTGGTCGCGCCCCGGCGCGTATTGATCGGCCGGCCAGAAGCGCGACGAGTCGGGCGAGAGCACTTCGTCGATCAGGATGAGTTTCCCCCCACCGCCCGATTGCCCCACTGCCCCACCCGACTCGCTCACCACTCCAAACTCAAACTTCGTATCCGCGATCAGCACCCCGCGCGACGCCGCGTAATCGGCCGCCAGCGTGTAGAGCTTCAGCGTCCGATCGCGTAGCGTGGTCGCCGTCTCGCGGCCGATGCGCTCGGCGGCCTCCTCGAACGAGATATTGATGTCGTGCCCCGATTCTTCTTTCGTCGCCGGCGTGAAGATCGGCGCGGGGAGTTTGTCGCACTGCCGCAATCCCGCCGGCAACTTGATCCCGCAAACGCTCTGAGTCTTCTGGTACTCCTTCCACCCCGACCCGGCGAGGTATCCGCGGGCCACGCACTCGATGGGGATCACCTTCGCCTTGCGACAGAGCATCGAGCGCCCCTCGAGCTGGTCGCGGAACGGCCGCACGTTCTGCGGGTAATCGCCCACGTCGGCGCTGATCAGGTGGTTTTCGAATTGCGCGGCGAACTTGTCGAACCAGAAGAGGCTGATCGCGGTGAGGATCTTCCCCTTATCCGGGATGCCGTTGGGCATCACCACGTCATACGCGCTGATCCGGTCCGTGGCGACGATCAGCAGGCTCTCGCCGAGGTCGTACACGTCGCGGACTTTCCCGCGACGAACGGGGAAGGGCAGGGACGATTGAAGGAGGGGCTGGGGCATGGCCGCATGATAGCGGCCAAAACCCGAAGTCCGAAGCCCGAATAACGAATCAAGTCCGAAGCCCGCATGACGAACCGATTTCCGGCTTTCGTCATTCGGGCTTCGTCATTGGTCATTGATTCGGATTTCGGGCTTCGTCATTCGTCATTCCCATCGGCGCACCTTGACGGTGCGCTAAACCCCCCTCTAGGATCGCCCCCTTATGCCCGTCCGGTTCGAGGTCTATAAATCCGGCCAGCGCCTGAGCTCCTTCCAGCCCGTCGGCGCTTATGCCGTGGGGCCCGAGAGCGTTCCAATGGTCGGCGAGGTGGCCTTCAAGGACGGCCTGCTGAACATCTCCCGGACCGACAACGCGCCGACCGGGATTTCGCTGGTCTGGGACGCAGGCCCGATCGGCGCCTACGAGCTGGAGACCACGCGCTTGCCGATGCGCGAAGCGCCGTACGTGCTGAACGTCGAGCTGGCGCGCCTGCGTCTCATGAAGATCGTGCAGAAGCAGGAAGACTGGAACCTCTTCGAATTCCCCAAGGCCGAGCGCTTCCTGGCGACGTTCAAGGAAGCCCAGGAGCTTTTCGCCGAGGCGCTCGGAAAGCTCGATCGGCCGGCCGAGGCGTCGGTGCTGGGCGACCAGTCCCTGGAGCGATCCATCGCCCTCTCCGAGGAATTGGCCGTCTACCACGCCGAACTGCTGCTGACGCGCCGCAAGGCCAGCAACGCGTTCGTCAAGCACATCTTCGGCTGCAAGGTGGACGCGGGCGTGCAGAACCAGAAGTACCGCGACATGATCGCCGGCAACTTCGATTACGCGGTGCTTCCGATGCCCTGGAAAGTGCTCGCGCCGCGCGAAGGGCAGTTCGACACCGAAATCATCGATAACTGGGCCGAGGCCCTCACGCGCCGCCGCGTGCCGATCATCGCCGGCCCGCTCATCAACCTCGACGAGAGCGAGCTGCCCGACTGGATGTTCATCTGGGAAAACGATTTCGACACCGTGCGCGAGCTGGCCTACGAGCACGTGCAGCGCCTGGTCTCGCGCTACCGAAAAGCGGTCAGCCTCTGGAACGTCGCCGCCAGCGTATCGAGCAACAAGGCCTTCACGCTCACGTTCGAGCAGATGATCGAGCTGACGCGCCTGCTGGTCACGCAGGTGAAGAACGTCCTGCCCAGCGCCCGGACGCTCATCACCATCTCCCAGGCGTTCGGCGAGTACGCGGCCAAGAACCCCACGAGCGTCGCCCCGATGCTCTACGCCGAAATGGTCGCCCAGGCCGGCATCAACTTCGACGGTTTTGCGCTGGAACTGGAGCTGGGGATTCCCGAGCCCGGCCATTTCATGCGCGACCTGTTTCAGGTGAGCTGCCTGCTCGACCGCTTCTCGACGCTCGGCCGGCCGGTCTTCATCACCGCCGTCGGCGTCCCCGGGCGCTCGGCGCCCGACCCCGAAGACCGCTCGGAGGGCCGCAACGACCCGACCGTCGCCGGCCGCTGGCGACGTCCGTGGGACCCGCAGCTCCAAGCCGAGTGGATGGAGGCCGTCTACTACATGGCCTTGAGCAAACCGTTCGTCGAAAGCATCGCCTGGGCGGACCTGGCCGACATCAGCCACAGCGTCCCCGGCGGCGGCCTGCTCAACGACATGTTCCAGCCCAAACCCAGCTTCGAGAAGCTTCAGCAACTCCGCGATCAGTTCCGCCAGTGGCAGAAGAAGTTGGGGTAGGGTAGGCGCCGCCCATCACCGGCTCAGAATGGTGGGCAATGCCCGCCCTTTCTACTGCAAAGAACCGCCATGCTCTGGACCGACCGCCAGCGCGGCGCAATCATCCTGATGACCGCCGCTCTGTTGCTGCTCCTGCTCGTCCGCTACGCCCAGAATCCCACCTATATCCCCGACCCCGCGCCCCTGTACCCCGCCCGGGCGGCTGAACTTATGGATCGCGTCGATCCGAACACGGCCGATGCCGCCACCTTGGCCGCGCTTCCCGTGATCGGCCCCAAACTGGCGGAGCGAATCATCGAGGAGCGAGAATCATTTTTGCGAGACCATGCGAACGAAATCGCGTTCGCCGCGCTGGCGGACCTGCGCCGCGTCAACGGCATCGGAGACGCGACCCTCAAAACGCTGGAGCCCTACCTCGTCTTTCCGGAATCGCCGGATGGTCCGACCACGCGCCCCTGACGTACAATCCGCTTCCTTCACCAACACCGCTCATCCATGAAAGACCGTTTCGAAGTCATCAGTCCCTTCAAGCCCCAGGGCGACCAGCCCCAAGCCATCGAGAAGCTCGTCACGGCCGTCGCCAACGGAGCGCCGCACCAATGCCTGATGGGCGTCACCGGCTCCGGCAAGACCTTCACGATGGCTCACATGGTCGCGCGGCTCAACCGCCCTACCCTGGTCATCAGCCACAACAAGACCCTGGCCGCCCAGCTCTACGAGGAGTTCAAGGAGCTCTTTCCCAACAACGCCGTCGGCTATTTCGTCAGCTATTACGATTACTACCAGCCCGAAGCCTACATCCCCCAGCGCGACATTTACATCGAGAAGGACGCCAGCCGCAACCAGGACCTCGACCGCCTCCGACTCTCGGCCACCAGCAACCTCGTCAGCCGCCGCGACGTGCTGCTGGTCGCCTCCGTGAGCTGCATCTTCGGCCTCGGCTCGCCCGAAACCTACAAGGCCAGCGTCATTCCCATCATGACCGGCGCCCAGCAGGACCGCGACAAGCTCCTCCGCCGCTTCATCGACCTCCAATACGCCCGCAACGACATCGACTTCAAGCGCGGCACCTTCCGCGTCCGCGGCGACGTCGTCGAGCTCCACCCCTCCTACGAAGAGTTCGCCTACCGCATCGAATTCTTCGGCGACGAAATCTCCTCGATCTCGGCCATCAACCCACTCACCGGCGAACTGCTCAAGGACGAAAACAGCGTCTTCATCTACCCGGCCGTCCACTACGTCATGCCCGAAGACCGCATGGCCCAGTCCATCCAATCCATCCGCGACGAGCTCGACCAGCAGGTCATGCACCTCCGCGGCCAGGCCAAGCTCCTCGAAGCCCAGCGCCTGCTGGCCCGCACCAAGTATGACATCGAAATGCTCCTCGAAGTCGGCATCTGTGCGGGCATCGAGAACTACTCCCGTCACCTCGACGGCCGAAAACCCGGCGAAAAGCCCCACACGCTCCTGGACTATTTCCCCAAGGATTTCCTGATCATCATCGACGAATCGCACGTCACGATCCCCCAGATCAAGGCGATGTACAACGGCGACCGGCAGCGCAAGGAGGTCCTCGTCGAACACGGCTTCCGCCTCCCTAGCGCCCTGGATAACCGCCCGCTGAAATTCGAGGAGTTCGAGAAGATGGTCGGCCAGACCATCTTCGTCTCCGCGACGCCCAGCAAATATGAGTTGGAAAAGACCGGCGGCGAAGTCGTCGAACAAGTCATCCGCCCCACCGGGCTGGTCGATCCCGAAATCTTCGTATGTCCCGCGCAAGGCCAGGTCCCCCATCTGTTGGCCGAGATCAAAAAACGCGTGGAAAAGAACGACCGCGTCCTGGTCACGACGCTCACCAAGCGTCTGGCGGAGGACTTGTCGGCCTACATCCAAGAAGCTGGAATCCGCGGCAGATTCCTCCACAGCGAAATCCACACCCTCGAACGCATCGAGATCCTCAAGGACCTTCGCCAGGGCGACTTCGACGTCCTCGTCGGCGTCAACCTCCTCCGCGAGGGCCTGGACCTCCCGGAAGTGTCGATGGTCGCCATCCTCGACGCCGACAAGGCCGGCTTCCTGCGGAGCGAGACCTCGCTGATCCAGATGATCGGCCGCGCCGCCCGCAACGTCGATGCGACGGTTTATCTCTACGCCGACACGGTGACGCCGGCCATGCAGCGCGCCATCGACGAAAGCTCGCGCCGCCGACAGCTCCAGCTCAAGTACAACCAGGACCATGGCATCACTCCCCAGACCATCAAGAAGGCCATCCGCAATTCTCTGGAGAGCGAGGTCAAGGCCCGCCGCACCGTGCAGGAGGCCATCCACGCCAACGAGGCCGAGGTCGATCAGACCGAGCTGGTCCGCCTGCTGGAGGAAGAGATGATGGAGGCCGCCAAAAACCTCGAGTTCGAGCGCGCCGCCCAGCTCCGCGACAAGATCCAGGAACTCAAGGGCGCCCCCGTCATCGAAAGCGCTGGCGGGAAGAACGTGATCCCTTCCGAAGACCGCGCGCAGATTTGGCAACCCAGGACCAAAGGGCGGCCCAAGCGAAACATCGCCAAGTGATCGAATCCAAGCGCATGAGCTATGGAAGCAGGCGATACCCTTCCGCGCTTGCGCTCAAAGCCGCCGACCCCCGAAATTGATCGCAAACACCGTCCATCTCCTCCACCGACTCAAAATACCCCACCACGAACGCCGCGCCGAACGCTTCCCCCGCCTTGATCGGCCTTCCCCCAAACTCCTCAATGAAACAGACATACCCGCGTTGGTGACACCACGCCTCGCTCACCACGTCGCTCTTCAGCGTCATTCCGGCCAGCCACGGCCCATCCATTCCCGTCTTCGGATCGCGCAGATGGTATGCTCGAATGAATCGCTCCGGCATCTTCTCCCGCCCGCGCGCGTAGCTGAATTTCTCGTCCGGCGCGAAGTCCTTCGCGAATTCCGCCGAAGGTATCTTTCCGAAATAGCTCAAGTACACCTCGCTGAACGTATCCCCGTTCTTGTGCTTGATGTGCCCCGGCATGTCCACGCGCAGGAACGGGCCGTCGCCGTCATTCACTGACGTGATCTTGTCCGACGAGATGAAGTACCGTTTCCCCTCCGGAAAGACGATCGTCTGCTCCCACACCGACCCGGCCTTCTTTCCCGGCGAGGCCGATCTGTAAGTGAAACTCTGCTTTACCGCCGCGAAATCCTTCCCCCGGATGACGACCGGCGACAGTTCCTTCGCCTGCGTGCAGATCTGTGGCCCCTCGATGCTGCGCTTGGCCGTCTTGCCGTGATAGGCGTTGTTGAAGAGATACACCATCTCCTTCGGCAATTGGTCCCGATACGCTTCGTCGCTCCCTCCCTCCATGATCCAATCGACGACGTCCAGGCCGAACCCCGCGTCCGCGAACCCCGTCTTCCTGTCCACGAACGTCCCGCCGGCCACGCCCGTCACATACCCCTTCTTTCGAATGACCGCCGAGACCGCCGACGTCTCGATCCGGATTTCATTTTCACCATCAACAACCTTGATCTCCCCTCGCGCCGGGATGCCACACGCCCACGCCAGGAGGATTCCCACGATCCAGTACCGCATGCATCACCTCCGAGAGGCTGACCACGCCCATTATCCACATCGACCCTGCAGCCGCGACTGGGCTGATCTTCCCTCCCGGAATTCATCTTCACGCCGACCTATGAGTGCTATAGTGATGAGGAATCGTTGACGGACGACTCCACGATCAGGATCGCCTCCGTGTCGCCGCGCCTTTGTGGCGATCATCCGTCATGATTCAAAACGACGCGAGCCCGGCCATGCAATCTTCAACCACCGCCCCCGCGTTCCCCCCCTACGACGCCCTGCGCGACCTCATTCAAATGGCGCGCCGCGAGGACCTCGGCGCCCCGGAACCCGACGACGTCACCAGCCGTCTGCTGATCGACGAGAACGCCGTCGGCGTCGGCACGCTACTCCAGAAGCAGGTCGGCATCGTCGCCGGCCTGCCGATCGTCGAAATGGTCTGCCGCACGTACGACGAGCGCCTCCGCGTCGAACAGATCCCCGGCTTTCATATTGAGATCATCGAAGGCCGCTTTTCGGACGCCAAGACCACGCCCCTGCTCCGCGTCCGCGGGCCGCTCCGCTCGCTCCTCTCGGCCGAGCGCGTCATCCTCAACTTCCTCCAGCACCTTTCCGGCGTCGCCACGCAAACCTACCGCTTCGTCCGCCGCGTGGAAGGCACGCCGGCCGTCATCGTGGACACCCGCAAAACCCTCCCCGGCTTTCGGCTGCTCGACAAGTACGCCGTCCGCCGCGGCGGCGGCCAGAACCACCGCCTCGGCCTCTACGACGCCCTGCTCGTCAAGGACAACCACCTCGCCGCGATCCCCCTCCGCGAATTGTCGGGCTACCTCGCCAAGGTCATCTCCCGCAGCAAGTCCGAATCCCCCGTCCGCCCCATCGAGGTCGAGGTGGACAACACCGAGCAGCTCCGCGAAGTCCTGAAGGTCGAAGGCATCGACATCGTCCTGCTCGACAACATGGACTGCCCGAGCATGGAACGCGCCGTGCAACTCCGCAACGCCTCCCCGCGCCCGGTTCGCCCCCTCCTCGAAGCCTCCGGGGGCATTACCCTCGAAACCGTGCGCCCCATCGCCCTCACGGGCGTGGACCGCATCGCCGTCGGCGCCCTGACCCACTCGGCGCCGGCGCTGGACATCGGGCTGGATTTGGAAGGCGCATGACCCCGCGGGCCAATCCCGCGCCGCTGGCATCCACCTTCACCCCGTGACTCCCGCTCCCCCGGAAAATTGAAATCGGCCGCCGAACTGCCGGCGGCCGACGTGGTCAGGCAAACAGCGGGTGCTGGCGGACGCGCACGGCGCCGCGACCGGGTTGAAGACGCTTTCGAGTGTGCTTCGATTCAAACGGCTGCGGCGCCGGCGCGGGCGACACGGGATCGCGGCGAACGTGCGGCTCCGGCCGCCGGGGACGGCTCGCGTGCAGATGGGAACCTCGGCCGCGCTGTGCGCCTTTCGCCGGCGAGCCCTGACCGCTTCCGGCCGGCATGCGGGCGACGGACTCCGCGTGCATCGGCTGGTCCGTTTCGACCGGGATCGGCTTGCGGATCAACCTCTCGATGGCCCGCAGATTTTCCACCTCTTCCGCGTCGCAGAACGACAGGGCCTTGCCGGCCGCGCCGGCGCGGGCCGTCCGGCCGATGCGATGCACGTACGTCTCCGGCTCGTGCGTCAGGTCGTAATTCACCACATGCGACACGTCGTCGATGTCGATCCCGCGGGCCGCGATGTCGGTCGCCACGAGGATCGGCGTCTTGCTCTTGCGGAAATTGTTCAGCGCCCGCTCGCGGACGTTCTGGCTCTTGTTGCCGTGAATGGCCTCGGCGCGGATGCCGGCCGTGTGGAGGCGGCGGACGACCCGGTCCGCCCCGTGCTTGGTGCGCGTGAAGACGATGGCGCGGGTCATGGCCAGGTGATCGAACAGATGCGCCAGCAACGCCGGCTTGTCGTCGCGTTTGACGAAGTAGACCGATTGCTCCACCCGATCGACCGTGGGGGATTCGACCGCGATCTGCACCTTCGCCGGGTTCTTCAGCATGGAGTCCGACAGCTCGCGGATTTCCCGCGGCATCGTCGCGGAAAAGAAGAGCGTTTGGCGCTGGCCCGGCAGCCGGGCGACGATTTTTCGCACGTCGTGGATGAACCCCATGTCGAGCATGCGGTCGGCCTCGTCCAGCACGAGGACCTCGATGCCGCGCAGGTCGCAGTGGTGCTGTTCGATCAGATCGAGGAGCCGGCCGGGCGTCGCCACGATGATGTCCACGCCGTGGCGCAGCGCCTGGACCTGCGAACCCTGGCCGACGCCGCCGAAAATAACCGTGTGGCTCAACCGCAGGTGCCGGCCGTAAGTGCGGAAGCTGTCCCCGATCTGCGAGGCCAGCTCGCGCGTCGGGCACAGGACCAGACATCGGGCGCGAGGCTTGGCGCCAGGGAGGCGGGGCGCGGCGGAAAGCCGCTGGAGGATCGGCAGCGCGAACGCCGCCGTCTTGCCGGTCCCGGTCTGGGCCACGCCCAGCAGGTCCCGGCCGTCGATCACGTGTGGAATGGCCTGGGCCTGGATCGGCGTGGCGGTGGAATAGCCCTCTTCGCAGACGGCACGGAGCAGCGGCTCGATGAGCCGCAATTCAGAGAAAAGCATCGAACGAAATCCTTTAAGGAAGTCTTTTAGACTTCCCCTTTCGAGAACGCTGCAAACTTGCTCGTTCAGGAGGCTTTGGCCGCCTTCGCGTCGTTGCTGGCAGACGTCTCAGTGACGTTGCGCACCGAGAAGGCCAATGGCGAAGTGCCAAAACAGGACCGGCCGATGCGCTACAACTGGGCTTTGGATTCGATCAGGAAGAAACCGCGACAGGCGGGATTCGAGACGGATCAGGCGTGCAGTTGTGACTCAATAGTATATCGGCCCGCGGGGGAATGTCCATAAGCTGGCAATTTTCACGTTCCAGCCCCCCTCCCGCGTGCCGCGTGCTGGCCGGGCCCAAACCCGCTATCATTCCTCCCCCTCATGGCCAAGAACATCAAACCCCGCTCCGAAGACTACGCCCAGTGGTACCTCGACGTCATCAAGGCCGCCCAGCTCGCCGACTACTCCCCCGTCAAGGGCTGCATGGTCATCCGTCCCGAAGGGTACGTCATCTGGGAAGCCATCCAGCGCGACCTCGACCGGCGCTTCAAGGACACCGGCCACGTCAACGCCTACTTCCCGCTGCTGATCCCCCAGAGCTTCCTCGCCAAGGAGGCCCAGCACGTCGAAGGCTTCGCGATGGAGTGCGCCGTCGTCACCCACACGCGCCTCCAGAAGCAGCCCGACGGCACGCTCAAGCCGGCCAGTCCGCTCGAAGAGCCGCTGATCATCCGGCCGACCAGCGAAACCATGATCGGCCATATGTACTCGCAGTGGATCCAGTCCTACCGCGACCTGCCCGTGCTCATCAACCAGTGGTGCAACGTGATGCGCTGGGAGATGCGCACGCGCCTGTTCCTGCGCACGGCCGAATTCCTCTGGCAGGAAGGCCACACCGCCCACGAAACCAAGGACGAAGCGCAGCAGGAGACCCTCCGGATGCTCGACGTCTACGCCGACTTCGTCGAAAGCGCCCTGGCGATCCCGGTGATCAAAGGCGCCAAGACCGACAGCGAGAAATTCCCGGGCGCCGACGTCACCTACTGCATCGAAGCCCTCATGCAGGACGGCAAGGCGCTCCAGGCCGGAACCAGCCACAACCTCGGCCAGAACTTCGCCAAGGCCTTCGACATCAAGTTCCTCGGCCGCGACCAGAAGCAGGAGCATTGCTGGACGACGAGCTGGGGCATGACCACGCGCCTGATCGGGGCGCTGATCATGGTCCATTCCGACGACGAGGGGCTGGTGGTCCCGCCGCGCGTCGCCCCCAACGTGGCCGCCGTCGTGCCGATCTATAAGGGCGAGGAGGAGAGAGCAAAAGTCGGCGAGTTCATCCGGTCGCTGCTCTCCCGGCTCGTCGGCCCCGAGGAGCTGGCCGCGGCCGGCAAGCGCGCGACGCGTAACGGCCTCGAGACCTACTTCTTCGACAAACACACCCACCAGGCCATCGTCGTCGATTGGCGTGACGCCCGGCCGGGCGACAAACAATACCACTGGGAACAGCGCGGCGTCCCCTTCCGCATCGAAGTCGGCCCCCGCGACGTGGACGCGGCCGCCTTCGTCCTCAAGCGCCGCCTCGACCGCGGAAAGGAACCGGTGCAACTGGCCCAGGCAAGCGACGCCTGGCTCCGCGGCAAGCTCGACGAGGTGCAGAAGGCCATGTACGACAAAGCCAAGGCCTTCCGCGAGGCCAACACCCGCCGCGCCGACTCCTACGACCAGTTAAAGAAAACCCTCGCCGACCAAGGCGGCTTCGTCCGCGCCCACTTCACCCCCAACCGCGAGGCCGAGGCGAAGATCAAGGAGGAAACCAAGGCGACCGTCCGCTGCATCCCGTTCGATCAACCCACCGGAACCGGAAAAGACATCTACACCGGCCAGGAGACGACCACGGAGGTCATCTTCGCGCAGGCGTACTAACTGCTCCAAACAAAATGAACTCCCCTTCGCTGAAAGCCCACGGATAGCCATCCGTGGGCCCCATTCCGAGCACCACTCAACGATGTCCCCGCCTTGCCAATCGTCGCGATCCGGGTCCGCTTCGTAGAATCCGGCGAATCCCTCGGCCTGGCGCCGAAGCGCCTCGCGCCGCTGATCCAACGGCATGCGAAGCAGACTCCGACGGCGGTCCTCCCGCTCCCCCATCACGGCAACCTGGACGCGCGCCCCTTCCGGAAGCCTTGCCGGCTCGTCGAGCATGCTCTGGCCGTTCCTGACGTGGCCACAGTAGGTCATGCGACCGATTCTATCGCGCTTTGCCTTTGCGAGAATATGAATGTTCCCTTCCTCGCAAACGAGGCCAAAATCAAGGAAGAAACCAAAGCCACCGTCCATCAGGTATCCCCTCAATCCCAGCAAGCGACCCACCCTTGGCAAACCGATGCTTCTCCGCTAACGCAGTCTTCCCCCCTCCAGCCTCCCCACCATCGCCCACCCAATCTCCGCCCCCAAATCAAACGCCAAATAAATCCGCGCGGCCATTCGAACACGCTCCCTTGAAATAACTGCTCCATGCAACCCCCAACCCTAACCCCCGCTCCACAATCTGCCTTCGTCCGCCACTGCTCTAACGCACCCCGCCAAACCGAAAAAGAAGGGCGAATTTCCCCATCGTTCCGCGCGCTGCTACACTTCGGCACATGCGGGCCACATCCAACTGACTGGGAATCAAATGGAACCAAACCAATTCTATACGCGTGAATACTCGTATCAGGACATGATCGCGAAGTTGGCCGCCATTGGGAGCTCGATCTTGCCAGAGACCGGCTTGACAGTCACTGCGGTCTCGGCAGTGGACGCAATCCAACTCGGGATATCCAATATCCCAGGCAAGAGTCTCCCGACGCACAAACAAATCAAATCAGCAATTGAGTTCATTAAGGACGCAGGTCCGATCCCCTGTCGGCAAGCCTCTCTTGTCGTTTCCAGTGGAAGTCGAGGGCAGCCCGGATATTTTCAGTTGTACTATCAGACCGAGACCAAGACGGGTCCGATACTCAGTATCAAGGAAATCACCGATGCCGAGCTGGCCTTGAAGTTGCTTAAGACAATGCGTGAACATTTCGACTTGTGGGGAGCGAGAGAAATGACGATGGCGGGCCTATCGGAGATGGAGCAGAACGTCATCAATTTCCGGCAGCAAACCGTAAGTCAGTTCGCCGACGAAGTTCGAAGACTCGGGACGTTCCTCACTGAACAAATCGAACGAAGTTCGAAGGCAATTGACCAACGAACTGCGGAATTGGAAGACTTTCCAGCACATTGGGATCCTAAGCTTAGAATTCCACGTGGACAAGTTGTCGCGGCCGCTTCTATAGTGTCACCTAAATACTAGTGACTCCAGCGTAACTGGACTGGCCACAGTTAGGCCGCAAATGTAATCACACTGGCTCACCT
>JADMIO011113636.1_pt1 | contig 13775 bp, 10 predicted proteins | sample 8958161 | NCBI WGS metagenome assembly JADMIO01 (sample SAMN16585339, study PRJNA669376) | soil metagenome | isolation source: Crop rotation soil | place: USA: Cullars Rotation, Alabama | collected 2011 | reverse complement strand
TTTTGATCCACCCGGCTCCCCCCTCAAACCTGCCCGCTGTTAGTGCTTGCGGTCGTATTTGCGATCTTCCTTGCGCGCCTTTTCCCACTCCTTGCGGCGCTCTTTCTCGATTCTGGCTCGTTCCTTCTCGTATTCCTTCTGGTTCTTGTACTGGCCGTTGTGACGACCGTTGTCATGGCCGTTGTTTCGGTCCCAGCGGTCGTTGCTGTTGCGGCGATTGTTGTCGTACACGCCGCGGTCATAGCGACCGTTGTTGTTGTTGCGCGCATAGGCGACGACGCGGCTGTCGATCACGCTGTAATGACCAAGGAAGTTTCTCGTTGCCGCTTCCTGGATCAGGTTGCCGTACGAATCGTAGCGCTCGCGCATGTAGATCGTGCGACCCTGGCGATCAGTTCCCATGCGATGCCACTGGCCATCCGCCGGGATATTGTAGCCGCCGTTCTGATAGACGCCGCCGTTGTAGATGCTGCCGTTGCGATCAACGCGTCCCTGGTTTGTGTGCTGTCCGGTGCCGGTTGGATCGTACCACGGTCCCTGTGCGGCAAGCGGAGCTGCAACAGCCGCGGCTGCGATGAGACTGAGTGCGAATGCAAGACGTTTCATTGTGCTTCTCCTAATTCTCCGGGGAGTCGTCGCTGTCCTTCTTCGACTTGCCCTTTTTTGATTTGTCATTGCCACGCTTCGGCGAGTCGTCGCCGAAGATGACCGTACCATTAACCGGCCGGTTGCGGACAGCGGTGTTGCAGTCGGTCGGTGCCGGCTGCTGGCTCGGGGGAACTCCCTCGATCCAGACGCGGCACATGCCAGCAGGCGGCCTGTATGCCGGAGGAACCGGCGGCTGCTGCTGACGCTTCGGGAGTCCCGGAATCTGGACAGGAAGCCTCATCGGCAGACCCTGGCCGTTCGCCGGACCCCCCGCCGCAAGCATCCCTGCGGCGAGGAGTGCGAACCCCCATCTATTCATCTTTCTCGCGTCAATCCGCGAGAACGAAAGGATTGTCATGGCATCAGCAATTTGCAGATGGGGTGCCAGAGTTGGCGTACTGCGCTATCCCGTTGTGTGGCAATGACTTATCTACTATTCGGAGTGTCTCGCAAACAGGGCAATCGTCCCCTCCAGAGGACATGCCCAGTACCGTTTTTGGAGCACCTGCGCTAGCGCGTTCCTGCTTCAATGAGACTGGCAATTTCGCCCGGCCTCGCGTGCCTTCCAAGCTTCGACTTCTCATACACCGGCTGGCCGTCGACGACGACTTCAAATCGCCCTTTCCCGGACGGAATCATCAGGTACTCGGCGTCGGGCCATTTCCGCTTGAGCTCAGCCGCCAGACCGACGGCTCTGGGCTCGTAGTTTCAAAGCGTGCAGTATTCGATCGAGATCTTCATGGTATCTCCTTCCACTTAGATGTAACGCAAGTGGATTCGGTTGTCATTATCACGGAACGATGTCGGTGAGGACGATGTCGCGCATTACATCGCAGGATGCGATCTCGCCGCGGCACCACTCTCGTCGAAACTGCGATCGTTCTCGCGTTCACGGCGATTCTTCTTGCGATTGCCATTCCACGCGCGCAGTCGCTTCTCAACCGGATCGAGCTGCGGGGAGCAGTCTCTGAGATCGAGATGATGTTTTCGCTTGCGCGCCACGCCGCGATTGCGCGGGGCGCTCAGGTTACGCTCGACATCGATCTTCAGCGGCGCACTGTAACGGTCAAACAGGGCGCGTCGGTGATTCGTTCGCGCGAAGTCGGCGCTTCTCATGGTGTTGATCTGGCCGCGAACCGTACTTCGATCACGTACGCAGCCAATGGCGTTGGCTATGGTGCAGCGAATCTGTCGTTGATCGTTTCGCGCTCCGGGTTAGTCGACACGATCGTCGTTTCGCGGCTTGGTCGCGTTCGGCATTGAGGTTCCTTGCCGAGAACTGCGTGAACGACGGCGCCTGGGGCGGGCAGATCACGTTTGGCGGGTTTGGGCGGGTCGCTCCCTTCGCACACGAGAGCCGCCTCGGTTGGACTTTTTCTTAAGGTTAAACAACACAACTACGCGGCATCGCAGAGGATGCCGCGCGTGTCCTGGTGTTGCGTAGTTCAACCCTTAAAAAAACCTCACCGAAACGACACTTTCATCGCATGGGAGCGACCCGCCCAAACCCGCCAAACGTGATCTGCCCGCCCCAGGCGCCGTCGTTCACGCAGTTCTCGGCAGTTGATCGCAGTTGCAGTTTTGGTTGCGCTATTCACCCGCGCTCAGGAACCGAAATCAAATCCCGGAACAGAAATTCTAGGGATCGGTTCGCCGATCACGCGCTCGATGGCGCGCACCATCGCGATCTCATCAGCAGCCATGAAAGTGAACGCATCGCCCGTCGACGCTGCGCGACCAGTACGACCGATGCGATGCACGTAATCCTCGGCCTGCTGAGGTACGTCATAGTTGATCACATGACTGATTCCCGACACATCGAGTCCGCGCTGAGCGATGTCGGTCGCAACGAGGACGCGCACTTTGCCCTGCTTGAAATCGTCCAGCGCCTTGGTGCGCTCGTTCTGACTTTTGTCGGCGTGCATCGCTGTCGCGCTGATTCCCACCGAAGTGAGATGACGCACGACCTTGTCAGCACCGTGCTTGGTGCGTGAGAAGATCAGCACGCTATCCATTTCTTTCTGCTTCAGAAGCTCCGCGAGAAGAAGAGTCTTCTTGTCGCGAGGTACGGGATACACCGCGTGTGTGACAGTGCTGGCTGCGGACGAGCGACGACCAACCTGAACGACCATCGGCTTCCGCAAATATTTTCGCGCGAGCGCTTCGACTTCAGGAGGCATCGTCGCACTGAACAACAGCGTCTGCCTGAACCGCGGCACTTCTGAAACGATGCGATTCAGCTGCGGGGCAAATCCCATGTCGAGCATGCGATCAGCTTCATCGAGCACGAGCACCTCGAGATCATCGAACACAACGTTCTGTCTTTCCATGTGATCGATGAGGCGGCCGGGAGTCGCAACGATTACATCGACTCCCTTTCTCAGCTGCTTCGACTGAGGCTCGATGTTGACTCCGCCATAAATCGGCGCGACGCGCAGCGCAGTGTGCTTTCCATATTTGCGGAAACTCTCCTCCACCTGCACGCACAGCTCGCGCGTTGGCGTGAGCACGAGCACCCGGACCCGGTGTGCGGCACTGGATTGTCCGTACCCTTCCTCGAGCAATCGCTCGATGATTGGCAGCGTGAAGCCCGCGGTCTTACCCGTTCCAGTCTGCGCGAGGCCGATCAAGTCCCGGCCCTCGAGCGCAAGCGGAATTGCCTGCTGCTGAATCGGAGTCGGACTGGAATACCCGGCTTCCTGCACAGCCTTGAGCAGCTCTGGCCTCAATCCAAGATCAGAAAAGCCAACGAGCTTCTCTGTCTTTTTCTCAGCCTCTTTTTTTGGAGCGCGTTTGCGCTTTCCTGTTTCACTCATTCGTAACCGTAATATACGACCCGCGAAGGGGCTCAAAGAATTCTGCAAGCAATGAGTTCACCATTTCGGGTGCCTCCTCGAACAGAACATGTCCCGAATCCTCCACCACGACCGCTCGTCCCGAGTCGCTCACGTATCGATCGACGTCGCTTGCAGGCGACAGTACATCCTCACTTCCGACGATTGTGAGAGTCGGCATCGACAGCCTGGGAAACGGAGCATTCCAGTCGAACTGATGCAGGAGATTTCTCAATGCGGTCGTGTAAGGCCTGGACATCGGGGAATGAAATTCCTCCACGTCCTTTTGCGAAGGCCGGCGCAGCGATCCATAAACCACGTTCAACATCATGCGCACGAGCCACCGCGACGCCAGCCAGGGATAAATCGGCTCGAGAAATTTTGGAGTGATGAAGCGAAAGAACTTCATCCCGCGAAGCCCGGCAAATCCTACAGGCGCAGCAAGTACGAGTTGCGAGATCTTGTCAGGCGCTGCAGCAGCAGCTGCGCCAGCGATGCCACCACCCATCGAATGTCCAACGAGACCGCAGCGCTGGATCTCGAGCGCGTCGATGATCTCTAGCAGATGATCGCGCATCGATTCCACTGTGTACTCACCAGGCTCGGCCGGTTTGTCGGAAAGGCCGTGGCCTTTCAGCTCGACAGCGATCGCGTGGAATCCGCGCGCGGAGAATGGCGCGAGTGTCTCATGAAAAATCCACGTGGTGCACGCCCACCCCGGCACGAACACGACTGCCGGTGATTCAGGATCTCCTGCTTCGACGACGTGCACCTTGAGCCCCGAGCGTGTAGTGACGAAACGCTCGCCCACTTCATTCACTCGCTAGATGACCCTGATCTCTCGTCCGAGAATTTTTCCGATAAGGCCGATGCGGAACGTCACATCAGCCCACGCTGCGCCGCTGGCTTTCGCGCCGGCCGCTGCGGACAGATCCTCGAGCGGGAACATCGGCCACACGCGCGGATTGCTCGTCGCGGGAATACTCGTCCCCTTGTGCGGATGCCACACGCCGCTGCGATCGCGATCATCAGCGAATCGCTCGAACATCTTCATCCAGTTCTCGTTGCGACGCAGGAATCCAAGGCGGGCCATGGTCTCGAGCCACATCAGTGCGAATGGAACGTCCGCTTCAACAGCATTTCGATGCGGCAGTCTGTCGCCGAGGATGTAGTGCGGCATCTCGACCATTTTCTTTCCGACGAGCTGCACTGAATCCTGACGCGGATGCGCCTGCGACACATACTGATAGATCCTTTCCGTCTCGGAGTAATTCTCCTGACGGAAGATCGGCATGTGCGCGAGCATCGTGAGCGCGTGAAATGTCGGAGGGGAAACTTCCGGCGCGAGAACATGAACGTTGCCGACTCGCTTCCATGGTTTTTCCGCGAGCGGTGAGTTCAGGTATCCATCGATGCGCTCGAGAATTCGTCTCGCTGCACCGCGCAGTCTCGGATCACTCTCATATCCGGCCTGCGCGAGCGCGGCGGCCGCCGCTTCGCGAAGCTGAAGTCGTCCGCGACGCACTGCGTCGTCATCTTTTGCTTTCGGAGCGAGTTCGAACAGATATGCTGGATCGTTGTCTTCTGCGAGAAGCCGGAACAGCACGCGTCGCGCGAGAGATACCGGCGGCGATTCGCGATCCCATCCCGACTCGAGCAGCCTGCGCACAGCGGGAATTGTCCCGACTGTGCTGAAATCCATTACCTGCTTTGGAACTGACAGCATCGAGGAGTTCCATACACCGTCGACGTTCTGCGACAACGCCAGCCGCAGTGCGGGTCGATGGGCGTATGGCAGCCACTCGAGGTCTTTCGCGGTTGAATCACTGACGCGCGCGACTTCCACTGCCGACCGGTACTGGACCGGCCCGGAAGCGTTCTCCATGAGCCATCCGAGCGGGAAATCGATCGTTTCCCCGCTTACCTGTGGCGGCTGCATCATGATATCGGCGGCGGGGCTTGGGACAGTCACAATCGGCGCTCGACGTATTCTCGGTGTAAAAAAACAAACACGCCGCGTGGTGCAGCCGCTTTCGAGGCGGCCGGAGCCACCTCGCGAGGCGTGTCGGGTCTCAAGACCCTCTCTAATGTTGGCGCGTAAGAATAGCATTTTTTGTTCTTGGCGCTAGGAGCGCGGCGTAAGTCTTTGCGCGCCAAGGCTTTGACGGACCACCGGCGGCCAGGTGTCAGGCCCTAGGCACCCGTTTGCAAACATTCGCTCAACATTTAGGGACTTCACGCGTATAAGTGTTGTCATTCGAGCGTCCCGGTTGAGACGCTACGTACAGTATTTCATTGGAGATTGGGGCATGAGCTGGATTAAAATGGCAGTCGCCGGTATCGCGCTTTGCGCAAGCGCAACGATCGCGAGCGCACAGGGTGCACCGCCGGCAGGAGCAGCGCCTCAGGGTGGCCCGCAGGGCGGACCCGGAGCGCGTGGCGGACGTGGAATGCAGGCGCTCTTCGAGGGCATCACTCTTACCGATGCACAGCAGAAGCAGATTCAGGACATCAGCGAGAAGTATCGCGCGCAGCAGCGCGAGCTGATGCCGAACGGTTTCGGCGGCGGACCGCCCGATGATGCGACCCGCGCAAAGCTGGATGACATCCGCACCAAGCAGACAGCGGAGATTCGCGCAGTGCTAACTGCTGATCAGCAGCCGACCTTCGACAAGAACATGGCCGAAGCGAAGAAGCGCCGCGACGAAATGATGAAGCAGCGCCAGAACTAAGCTCGACTGACTTCAGCTCTCGGGATCGAGAGCACTTTCAGTGTAACGACTCCCCGGGTTCCAGAGTATCCAGCTCTGGAACCCGTTGTTGTATCCCGCTTTTTTCTGCGCGCGAACCTGGTCCGAGTAGTAATGCGGCGGACCAAGTGTGAAGTCCTGATACCACGGAACCACTTTCGCCGCATTCGGAATTGATGCACTACGACGCTTCACGTCCTTCATCGCGTGGTCGATCGTCGAATACGGATTCGCATTCGGATTGCCGAGCTTGTATGTGCCCGGCGCGAAGTGCGATGGGTACACCATCGGCAGCACGACATCCGCCTGATCGACAAACATTTCCCATCGCTGCCCAATTCCCATGTCTGTCGTATCGGTCGCTGTAAGTCCGAACACATCGATGGTCATCGGCATGTTTTTCTTCTTGAGAAGGCTTCGTGTGTAGCCGAGCTGTTCGCGGATTACCTGTGCCCTCAGCCTTCCGCGAGATAATGGATACGCTGCTTCACTGATCAATCGCTTCTCATCGGGAAAGCGAACGTAATCAAACTGCGCTTCACTGAAACCGAGATCGTATGCTTCTTCCGCGAGATCAGCAGCGTACTTCCAGATTTCAGGATTGTGCGCGTCGAGCCACGGCCGGCCGTTCTTGTCGAGCCACGGCTGCATGTCCGACTTGCGCTTGATCGCCCACTCGAGTCGCGAGCTCGCGAGCAACGGATCCTTCGCGACGACAATTCGCGCAATTGCGTAGATGTGATTTGCTGCGAGCGTGTCGAGTATAGCGCGCAGCTTCTTGTGCGACATGGCCTGATTGGTGTCGGCACCAATCTGAATCGCCAGTGGAACGCGCGACTTGTACAAAACGAATCCACGATCGTCCTTCACATCGATGACGAGCGCGTTGACTTCCGTCTTCTTCGCAAGCTCGATGAGCTGACCCATCTTCTTTCCGAGGGCGGCCCATCGATTCACATAAAGTCCGCGCACAACTTCCGGTCGCGGCACATGAACGATCTTCGCCCGCTCGACCGAATCACGCCGGATAGAATCGAGCCGCGCGATTTCCGATGGAGATTGTGTGGCGGTTTGCGCTGAAGCTTTGCGCGATGGCGTGGCGCCATCGCTACACGCCATCGTGCAGTAAGCACCGGCGAGAGCGATCGCGATTTTCCAACTGTCGTTATGCTTTGCCTGCAGTCTGCAACCTGCAGCTTGCAGCCGCGTCAGAGCGCGTTCACCTCAGCCGCAGCATCCGACAAATATCCCATCTCCTTCACGACTGCCTGTGCCTGCTGCGTAACCTGAGTAAGCCCCGCAGGCGCACTGCTCATTCCGGCAGAGCGATATCGCAGCAGCTCGAGTCGCATGCTGCGCAGAAGCTGTCTGCAATGCTCGAGCTTGGTCTCTGCTTCACTGCGACGCTTCACCAGATCGGCAACGACGCGACGCTGGCGTTTGAGGTGAGCAAGACGACGCACTCGCTCTTCGCTCGCGCGATAGTCAAGCGGATTGGCCTGCGCCTCGAGCTGATCGATTTCCTTTTCAATCGATTCGGGCGTCTCATTCGCTCCGCGAAGATCGAGCTCCGCGAGGCTGGATCCAACCTGCATCGCTTTTCTATAAATCGCGTCTGCCGACTGCTGCACATCCGGAATCGTCTGACGCTCATCCTTCGACATTCCGTTGATCTGACGAAAAATCTCGTCACGATCCATGCGGATGGACTGGAGCGCGGACCCGTATGGAGAATTGTCGGCAGGCAGTGCCGGAACAGGACTCGTCTCGCCGGGAAGCGGAGAGCGCGCCATGCGACCACTCTGCAGCTCAGGCGTGCGATCATTGAACAATCCCGACGACGCGCGCGCACGAGCACGCGCGCGAACCTTCTCGCGCTTGGTTTCATCGAACAACGCACGCGCATCATCGATACTCTCGGCAGCAACGTCAAAGAGCAGCCGGTCGCGGGGCTGACGGAACACGTCGCGCCAGTTGTAGCCTTCCTGCCACAGCTTGGAATAACTCACAGCCATCCCGATTGACCAGAACGCAGTCAATACAAAGAATCCGCCCTCACCAAAGATCGAGAGCGGGACGAGAATGGCGTTCACTGCGAGATATGGCGCGAGCTTCTTGCGGAATCTTCTTACAGGATCTGCGTTCCATCGCTCCAGGTCATCAGCAGTCGGACCACCGGCGCGCGCTGATCCTCCCGTTCGCGACGTCGGCGTGTCGCGATGCGTTACCGGCGAGGCGAGTGGATACCCGCGCGTTGCCGGCGGCGGAAATGCCGGGGGATTCTGCGCAGTGCGAAGCGTTGGCATCACGCCGCCGGTCAACGCTGACACGACAGACTCAGCATCAGGAAACCGATTCGCTGGATCCTTCTCGAGCAGCACCATCACCACCCGCGCGATATCGAGCGGCAGATCTGGACGACGCTGATCTACAGGAACCGGCATCTCCGACAGATGCTTCACGAGCATCGACGGAGTGTTAGGCGCAATGAACGGCAGGTCTCCACTCGCCATCTGATAGCCGACGACGCCGAGCGAATAGAGATCGCTTCGTCCATCGATTTGCGTTTCACCCGCGGACTGCTCCGGCGACATGTACGCTGGTGTGCCGATGGCCATCCCGGTCGCGGTGAGACGCGAGTCGCCCGTGTCCGTGAGTGCGCGCGCGATACCGAAGTCAGTCACCATCGCGCGACCTGAATCGCTGTCGAGCAGGATGTTGTCGGGCTTGATGTCGCGGTGCACGACCTTTCGCTTGTGCGCATATGCGAGAGCATCCGCAACTTCGCGAAGTATTCGCCGCACCTCCGACGCAGGCAATGCCCCATCACGCTGCAGTCGCGTCGCGAGGTTATCGCCGGCGATGAACGCCATGATGAAGTAGACGAGATTGTCCCGCTCTTCGACGTTGTAGATCGGGACGATGTTGGGATGACTGAGTCCTGCCGCGGTTTCCGCCTCGCGAAGAAATCGCGAGCGAATGTCCGAGCGAAACGCCAGCTCAGGCGGCAGCAGCTTGATCGCGACATTGCGCTTCAGGCGTTTGTCCTTGGCGCAATACACGATACCCATCCCGCCCCGCCCGATCTCGCTGTCTATTTCATAGTGAGGTTCGAGAACGGCGGCGACATGAGCTCCCAATGCATCATCAGGTCTTAATGGCATGCCTTACGCGTCAACCCGACAGACAAAGTGTGCGAATCATGCCCCCCTGGCGTGAATCCAGCGCTCAAAAGATGCAGTATAGCCCGCATTCGTAACTAGACGTATCTCTAAAAGTAGTCGTTTCAAATTCTCAGGGAAAAACATGGCACAGCGTCAAACTATACCCGTTCTCCCACTTCGCGGAACAGTGATCTTTCCGGGGCTCACCGCTCCGATAGCCGCGGGCAGGCCGGGTACACTCCGCGCAATCGAGTCAGCCCTCAAAGGCGACCGTCTCGTCTTTGCCGTTGCTCAGCGCGACAATACCGACGAGCCAGCGCCAGAAATTCTTTATTCGATGGGCGTGATTGCGCGCATCGGACAGATTCAGCGCGGACTTGGCGGCGTTCAGCTCCTCCTTCAGGGCGAGCAGCGCGCCACCGCTCTTCAATACACGACGACGGAAGGATTTCTCAGCGCGGTGATCGTGCCTGCTGAAGAGATGAGTCCCGTCGACGAGAACGATCCGGCATTCACCGCACTGCAAAAAGAGACACGCGAGCGTGCCGCCGAGCTGGGCGAGCGTCGCGGTCTTCCCGAAGAAGTCGTCCATCAGGTTCTCGATGCAGTCACCGAGCCCGGCAAGTTCGCCGATCTCGTTGCCGGATACATCGAGCTTCCCGTTCCGGAAAAGCAGGGACTTCTCGAGACACTGAACGTCGAGGACAGGCTTCGCCGCATCCTCGTGCACGTGCAGCGTCAGGTCGGACTTCTCGAAGCGCAGGAAGACATCAAGTCGCAAGTGCAGGAAGAGCTCGGCGAACGCCAGCGCGAGATGTATCTGCGCGAGCAGATGAAGGCCATCCAAAAAGAGCTGGGCGACGACGATCAGTCGAAAGAAATGACCGAGCTTCGCGACAAGCTGAGCAAGCTCGAGCTGCCCAAAGAAGCGCGTGCTGAAGTCGAGCGCGAGCTTGGTCGCCTGGAACGGGCGGGCCGAGAGTCAATGGAAGCACAGGTAATCCGGACGTATCTCGAGTGGATCGCCGAGCTTCCCTGGAACACCCGCTCCGACGACCAGCTCGATTTGAACAATGCGTCGAACGTTCTCGATGAAGATCACTACGGTCTCTCCGACGTGAAGGACCGTGTGCTCGAATTCCTCGCGGTGCGTCAGCTTCGTGCGCAGCAGCTTGCGAACGAAGTCGCGCAGGAAGGAGAAGTTCCCGCTTCAGTGTTGAGTCCGGAGCGCGACGACGCCACTCCATCGCTTTCGGTTGGCGACGACGAGCGCAGAATCACCGACCAGAAAGAGGCAAAGTCACGAGCGATGGCGAAGGGTCCGATTCTCATCTTCATCGGTCCTCCCGGAGTTGGTAAAACGTCGATCGCGAAGTCCATCGCACGTGCGCTCGGACGCGAGTACGTTCGCGTCGCACTTGGTGGTGCGCGTGATGAAGCAGACATTCGCGGACATCGTCGCACTTATGTCGGCGCAATGCCCGGCAGAATCATTCAGGGAATGAAGCAGGCGGGAACCAAGAATCCTGTCTTCCTTCTGGACGAAGTCGACAAGCTCGGGACTTCGTTCCAGGGCGATCCTGCGAGTGCACTGCTCGAGGTACTCGATCCCGCGCAGAACGACACGTTCACCGATCACTATCTCGGAGTTCCGTTCGACTTGAGTGAAGTGTTGTTCATCGCGACTGCGAACTTCGTGCAGAACATTCCTGGTCCGCTGCTCGACAGAATGGAAGTCGTCGACTTTGCTGGATACACGGAAAGAGAAAAAGCAGAGATCGCGAAGAAGTATCTGATTCCGCGACAGCTCGAGGAGTCGGGACTTGGCGACAAGAACGTTCACTTCACTGACGAAGCGGTGATGAGCGTGGTGTCGAATTACACTCGCGAGAGTGGAGTTCGTCAGCTCGAGCGGCAGGTCGGCGCGGTTGCGCGCAAAGTTGCTCGCAAGATTGCGATGGGTGAAACAGGCCCGATCGTCGACAATGAGATCACCGAAGAGGAGGTGCGTGAGCTTCTCGGTCGTCCGAAAGTTCATCCCGAGCGCGCGCAGGCTGAAAACGAAGTCGGCATCGCGACCGGCATGTACTACACGCCGATGGGCGGCGACATCATGTTCGTCGAAGCGTCGATTCGCCGGTATTACGGCAATCGCGCCACTGACAACGAGAGCGTTGGCCCGGGTGGAGCAGTCTCTTTGATACTCACCGGCCAGCTCGGCGACGTGATGAAGGAATCGGCGCGTGCTGCGTTCACCTACGCAACGAACAACGCCGCGATTCTTGGAATTCCGAAGGATCGACTCGGCGCGATTGAAGCTCACATTCACGTTCCTGCGGGAGCAATTCCAAAGGATGGTCCGTCAGCGGGTCTCGCGATTGCGACTGCTCTCGTGTCGGAGATGTCGGATCGTGCAGTGCGTCGCGACGTTGCGATGACCGGCGAGATTACCCTTCGCGGCCGTGCGCTGCCGATTGGTGGCTTGAAGGAAAAAGTTCTCGGCGCTCATCGCGCAGGGATCAAGCACATCATTCTGCCCAAGGCCAACGAGGCGGATATCGAGGATGTTCCGGAAGAGGTGCGTGATGCATTAACTTTCCATCCGGTAGAAACACTGAGTGAAGTTCTGGAGATCGCGCTCGTTAAGCAGCCGGCTGCAGAAGATGTGAAGCCGCTCGAAAGCGCAGCGTAGGAAGTTTGAGGGGGGAAAAGGAAGGAGCCGAAAGGCTCCTTCTTTTTTTAACGGGTGCGCATCCCTTGCGATTCGCCGACGAGAATGAACGGCGCCCAGCTCGCGGGAAGCGACATGCGCCCGTTCGATGCAATTCGCGCAGCTCTGACGGCGAGCATTGCCTGTGCTGGCGTGCGGCCAGCGCGGATCTCGCGATAAAAGTCAGCCATGTAACCGGCAGCGAGGCTGTCTTCAACTTTCCATAGCGACACCACTACGCTCTTCGCTCCAGCCGACAGAAATGCATGCGGCAGTCCGATGATTCCTTCTCCTCTCACACGTTGACCGAGTCCGGTTTCGCATGCCGACAGTGTGACGAGTTCCGAAGAAAGGCGAATACGCCGAATTGCAGCGAGATCGAGACGGCCGTCGGCAAGCGCGAGAGAAGTTTCCTGCGGATGCACGTCGCTCATGATGGCATGAGTTGCAAAGTGCAGATAGCGATAGCTGCCCGGATCATGGGCGAGCCATCGCTCAAGCGTCGCCTGATTCCCAACCAGCGCATCGCCACCGAGGATCTTCGCAACATTACGAGCTTCAGCTGCCGCCGCTGGAAGGGAGGGAAGGTTCGCCGACGCGTTTCTCATTGACGAGCTCGACGACGGAGCGCCCGGATCGCCAACCGCGAGCATCTGCTTTTTCCATTCATCTGATTTTCCCGACTTCTCCAGGGAAAGAAGAACGGATGCGGAAGGTCCGTACACGAACTGTCTTGTCGCGCCCCACGGTGCGGATTGGGACGGTGCGATAAATGTCTCGAGAGGAATTGCAGACAGCGGCCCGTCTGCAACGATCATCAGGATCTTTGATTCGGTCGGATGCAACGGCAGCACGAACGAGTCGTATGCCTTTCGCGCTGCAAGTCGCCAGTCTGGTCCGTTCGCCGGCGCGGATGTGAGCGTTCCGCGCATGAAGTCGAGCATCGCGGCGAGCGAATCCGCATCACCAAGACGCGACGCGTGAACGGTTCTCCCGGAAATCGACCATCCGTACACTGCGCGCTCCCCCCAGAAGAATACGAGGACAGAGCGATCGCCATGTGCGAGCTGAGATTCTATCTCACTCGCAACTGCGGGCGTGGGATATCGCACACCGGCGCTCAGGTCATGCGCTCGTGCTGCCTGCTGAATCGCATCGAGTGAATCTGTGATCGCAGCGATCTCGCGATCGAGCGCGACCGCATTCCTGTCACCCGCATCACCACGGGCAGCGAAACGCTCGCGAAGTTTTTGCCGCAGCCGGGTCTCGCGATCGCTGCCAGCACCTCGCATGTCACGCTCGGCCATCAGCTCGAGAAGCAGACGAGCACGCGCGCGCTCCGCGATGTTGAGAGCTTGTTCAGTTTTTCCGGACGCCAGCAACGCTCGTATTGCACCTTCATACGACTCGAGGTGCGGCGAGGCTACACCCATACGCAGGTCGCCGAGCGCTAGACGACCGCGCCATGATTCGAGCACATCGATGGCCGCGACATATGCTTTTGCAGCAGCGTCGTTGTTCGACACCTCGAGCGCAACGCCTCGCGCCGATCGTGCTTCAGCCTGCGGTGCCGGATCTCCCAGAGAATCGGCTATCGCTACGGCGGCATCTGCCCATCGCTTAGCATCCGCGGCGCGGCCACGTGCGGCAGCCGCGCGCGCGAGTGCGG
>JADMIO010826486.1_pt1 | contig 13775 bp, 12 predicted proteins | sample 8958161 | NCBI WGS metagenome assembly JADMIO01 (sample SAMN16585339, study PRJNA669376) | soil metagenome | isolation source: Crop rotation soil | place: USA: Cullars Rotation, Alabama | collected 2011 | reverse complement strand
GGCCGCGACTTCAAGTCACGTGAATTCCAAGCTTCGGATCCCACTGTGCTGGAAAAATGATCCGAAGATCGTGGTGGCAATGATGCTGGAGTACGTGCCCTTTCAGGGCGCGACTACGGCCACATTGGTCTCGAAGATCATCGGCGCGTATCTGCACACCACGCCCATTGTGGACATCACGCCGTACTGATTCGTTGAAACGAATTCGGTAATCCGTGCAATAACATGGTGACGGAGCACGGCAGGCAGGCCAATAGCCTGTCCACGTGCCCACACTTCGCGATGCCGCCGAGCTTTTGTCCGCTGCAAATACCGTCGATGGTCGGAGACGGATTGCGCACTTTGTCGGCTTCACTGGCGAGCCCCTGCCGCTCGACAACGCAACGATGCGACAGCTTGGGCTTCCGCGCGAAATTCAGTCTGCCGAGTTGAGCAGCTCGCTGGGCGCGTTGCGATTGCTCTCATTCGACGCGCCGAGCGCAACATCAATTCGCGCAGTATTTACGCAGCTGGCCCACACCCTTCACCGCAATTCCGCGCATGCACTCTGGATAATCGTCGGCTGTGCGGCGAGCGGCGATGAAGTCGGCATCAGTGCCTGGTCGCCGCGGGCGCGAGGCCTACGTGTTGTTGCGTTGGCGGCGGAACGCAAGCGCATCGTCGCCAGTGACAGCGATACCCTTCTCGCACTTGCAGCCTCGGCCGACGGCGACGACCTGCTCGTTCACGCACGCTGGTTCGAGCTGCTCGGTCGCGAAGCGCTATCTCGACGCTTCTACCGCGTTCTCGAAGAATGCGTCGGCGAGCTCTCGTCGTCGCTGCACTCCGTGCCCGCTGAGGAACGCGGCGAGCTCGCGCTCCTTCAGGTGTCGCGCCTCCTTTTTCTCTCGTTCCTGGAGACGAAGGGCTGGTTGAACGGGGATCACGCCTTCCTGGCGCGACAGTTCGACGACTGCATGTCATCCGGTGGGCGCTTTCACCACCGAGTGCTGTTGCCGCTGTTTTTTGGCACTCTGAATACGCGCATCAGTCACCGCGCACCTGCAGCCCGCAAGCTGGGAGCTATTCCCTTTCTGAATGGTGGCTTGTTCACGCGTACAGCGCTCGAGCGACGTCATGCCAACTCACGATTCAATGACGAGGCGTTCGGTTCGCTCTTCGGTAACCTGCTTGGCAACTTTCGTTTCACGGCGCGCGAGAGTGATGAGCGCTTTATGGAAGCATCGATCGATCCGGAAATGCTGGGGCGCGCCTTCGAGTCACTCATGGTGGCGCACGCACGCCGTTCGAGCGGTGCGTTCTATACACCGCAGGATCTGGTCGCGCATGTGACGTCGCGAGCACTCGAGATTGCGCTCACCGATGACGTCCTGCACGTCGAGCACCTGCGCGGTGCGCTCGCGGGTGAGCGACTTCGAGCGCGGGAGCGTGATCATCTCGAGGCAAAGCTCGAACACTTCAGCGTGCTCGACCCCGCATGTGGTTCGGGCGCATTCCTCGTCCACGTGTTGGAGCGATTGGCCGACCTGCAGCGCGCTTGCGGCGACGTACGCGACGTCGCGACCGTTCGTCGAGAAGTACTGGGGCGCGCCATTCACGGCGTGGATGTGAACCCCACTGCCGTGTGGCTCTGCGAGCTGCGTCTCTGGCTGTCGGTTGTCATCGAAGGCACTGAGACGCGCATGACGGCCGTCCCGCCGTTGCCGAACCTCGACTGCAATGTTCGTGTTGGCGACTCGTTGGCAGGGCGCGGCTTCGACGATGCGCCGACACTCGTCGGACCGTCGGCGGCACTGGCCCGCCTGCATGCGCGATACGTGCGCGCGAGCGGGCCGGGAAAGGAGCCACTCAGGCGATCGCTCGTGCGTGAGGAACGCAAACGGGCACTTGCTGCCATCGATCGCGAGATATTGACACTTGCAACGCAGCGTCGAGAGCGCGCACGGAGTCGACGCGCCGCAGACCTGTTCGGCTTGCGCTCGCCTCCAGATTCGGCCACTCGAGGCATCATGCGCGTTGCCCGGCTGCGCGCTGCCGAGCTGCGGAGGGAAAGGCGCCGCCTCGTGGATGGTGGCGCGCTTCCTTTCTCCTTCGCATCGCACTTTGCGAATGTCCATGCCCGCGGTGGATTTCAGCTCGTGATCGGCAATCCACCGTGGGTGCGCGTGCACAACATTCCGGCGGCGGATCGTATCACGCTGCGCAATCGCTTCTCCGTCTTTCGGAATGCGTCGTGGGAAGGCGGCGCGCGGTCAGGACATGCGTCCGCTGGCTTTGCGTCGCAGGTAGATCTCGCTTCGCTGTTCGTCGAGCGGTCGGCAGGGCTGGTTGCTCAGCGCGGATGCGTCGCCTTGTTGCTGCCATCAAAGCTCTGGCGTTCACTCGCGGGCGGTGGTGTGCGCGCCCTTCTCTCCTCCCGCCTGTCGTTACAAGGGCTGGAAGATTGGAGCTCGGCGCCGGCGCTGTTCGATGCGGCGGTGTACCCCTCGGTAATGATTGCGAGCCCCACTCCACGTGCTGAACAGTGTGTGTCCGCTGCAGTGCGGATGAAGAACACTTTGGTTGAATGGTTTTCTTCGCCAAAGGATCTCCTGCTCGATCGAGAAGACAGCGCGAGTCCGTTGCTGTTGCTTCCGCCGCCGGTCCGCGCCTCGTTCGATCTTGTTCGCGACCACGGAATTCCACTCTCGGCCAGCACGCTAGGGCGACCATTGCTTGGCGTAAAATGCGGACACAACGATGCGTTCATCGTTCAGTCGCAGTCACTCGGCCTCGAGTGCCGTGCACTTCGCCCGTTGCTTCGCGGCGAGTCGGTCTCTCCGTGGCGCATTGCTCCATCGAATGAGTCTATCATCTGGACCCACGATGCCAACGGAGCGGCCCTACGCGAGCTGCCATCGGCGTGCCACACCTGGCTTGTTCGCTGGAAGCGAGCGCTGATATCACGCGCCGACTATCGGCCCGGATCTCCTTGGTGGACGCTCTATCGCACCGAAGCTGCGGACTTCAGCACGCATCGCGTCGTGTGGAGCGACTTCGGCAGACGTCCACGTGCTGCAGTTCTCGTCGCGAATGATCGCACAGTTCCCCTCAACACATGCTATGTGGTGCGCTGTTCCGACTACACCGACGCGCTCACACTCTGCGCGCTCATCAACTGCGCGCTCGCAGCAGCATGGCTTGGCGTACTCGCTGAACCTGCGCGCGGCGGTTGGCATCGTTACCTCGGCTGGACGGTCTCACTCCTGCCGCTGCCTGTTGATTGGTCGCACGCGCGAAGCGTGCTTGCGCCATTCGCTGAGCGTGGTGTGAGTGGCGAACACGTTCACGACGCTGACCTGCTCGATGCCGCGTGTCACGCGTACGGCATTCGCGCCGCCGACGTCGGCCCACTACTCGACTGGTGCCAGATCACGAGCGCGCGCTGAACGACGCACGCGCCGCGATCGCCTCCGCGTGCCTCGGCGTATTGCCTGATGCAACCCTCGGCGACATCCAGCTTCGAGATCACCAGCGACTCACGGTCGCCCGGGCCCAGCGACTCCTCGCGAATTATGGTGGTTGTCTCATCGCCGATAATGTCGGACGCGGAAAGACGTTCGTGGCACTCGCGCTCGCGAAGAAGTTCGAGCGGCGGCTGTTCGTCGTCCCATCTGCACTTCGGTCGGCTTGGACGCGTTCGATGGAGAGGACCGCGGTAGAGGGCGAGATCATCAGCCATGATCAACTGAGTCGTGGCCACGTGTTGGCGAAGGACTTTGATGTCATTGTCGTCGACGAATCCCATCACTTCAGAACGTCTACCATTAATCGGTATCATGCGCTCGCAGCGCTTGCTGCGAACTCTCGTCTCATTCTCCTGAGCGCAACACCGCTCCAGAACAGAACCAAGGATCTTGCTGCACAGATCGCCCTGTTTCTCGGGTCCGCCGCGTTCACCCTCAGCGGCAACCGCCTGGTCGAATTCGTTGTTCGCACTGAAGGAGACGCCGGGTTGCCGTCCAACACGACTCCGCGCTGGCTCGAAGTTCCACACGTCGATGAAGGCGTGCTGCGCGTCCTGGCCGAGTTGCCCGATTCCGTTCGTCCGCGCGATGCTGGAGACGAAGGTGCGCTTCGCACGATCGCCCTTGTTCGCGCCTGGGCATCGAGTCGAGCCGCGCTTCGCGCCACGTTGCGACGAAGGTCACGCATTTCAATTGCACTCGAGCAGGGGCTCACTGAAGGCGTGTTGCCTTCAGTTGTAGAGACGCGATCGTGGCTATCGGTGGACGACGCGGTGCAACTTGGTCTGGTCTCTCTTCTCGTCGTAGATGAACGACGCGGTGATTCCGACAAGCTACTCACGGCCCTTGCCCGGGAGCGAGAGTCGCTCGACCAACTCTTTGCACTTCTGCGCACCACCCCTGACCCCGATGTCGCGCGTGTGCAGGCAATGCGCCTCTTGCGCGAGCGAAGTGCGGGCAAACGCATTCTTGCGTTCAGTGAGTTCTCGACAACGGTGGCGGCGTACTTCTCTTCGTTGAAGAATGAACCGGGAGTTGGACTTCTCACCGCGAAGGAGGCACGCATTGCGTCTGGCAAGATCTCGCGTGAAGAGCTTCTCGCGCGATTTGCTCCTCGTGCACAGAACGGCGCGCATTTGCGCGAACACGAGCACGTTACCTTGCTGCTCGCCACGGACCTCTTGTCCGAGGGACTCGATCTCCAGGACGCGAGCATCGTCGTACATCTCGATCTGCCGTGGAATCCCGCGCGCCTGCTGCAACGACTCGGACGTGTCAGGCGTCCCGGCGGATCTGCAAAGGTTGAGAGCTACGTGATGTCTCCGCCGGCGAGTGCCTCGGCGCTGCTTCGACTGGAGACACGACTTCATGCGAAGGCGGAGCTGGCATTCGCCGTCGCTGGCGGTGCGAACGAAGCAATGCCTCCGCTCACAGAACATCGCCTGACCGAGCTGCTCGAGAAGACGGAGGCACTTGCCTTGAACGCATGCGAGCGTGGTGTGGTAATGAATCGCGTCAGGGAGTGGCATGTGGATTCGCAAACGACATGCAACACGGTGCACATGGCAGCGACCTGCCATGACTCCTGTGGATATCTCGCCTGCCTGCGAGACGGCACGCTCGTCGCGTCGCACCCAACGTGCGAAGGGAAGTACGCCGTGTCGTCTGCAATGGATGCAGCCTTCGGATCTCCTGTGCCGTACGACGCGGAGTTGTGCGAGGCTTCGTTCACGTCACTCGATTTGTGGCGTGCCCGAGAACATACGCGGCGACTGCTTGGGATGCGCTCTCTCACCGGCAGCTCGGCACGCGAGGCAATCAACATGCTCCAGCGAATCGCCTCGACAATTCGACGGAGCGATCGCGCGGTGCTGTTGCCGCTGCTGTCGAAACTCTGTGAGCAGTTCCACGCGCCGATGCCGCTTGGAAGGGAGAACACAGCGCGCGAGAGCGTTTCTTCACTCCCGTTTCCGCCTTCGCCGGACAGTATCCGCGTACTCATCCAGACAACCGCTTCCACAAGCAGAATCAACGTCGACGTTCCTTCCCTTGCCTCCATGATCCTCTTTTGTGGATGCAAGAACGGAAAGCACGACGGGGCCGTCCAGTTGGAAGACCCCGTCGCACTGTATTGGTAAGGATGTTTGCTCGGCTATTTCGGAACGGCAGCCTTTGCAATTCGACCACGCGGCCCTACCAGATATCCCGCCTTCGCATTCGCAAAGATCACCGAATTCATCGCAGTCGAATCCATTTTCGCCCACGACTTCCCGCCATCGCGCGAGATGTCGGTGCCATTCAAGCCGGTGGCAACGATGACGCTTCCATTCGTCCCCGGCACATAGCTCACCGCTGACAGGAACCCACTCGGTCCCTTGGCACTATCGGCGAGCGTCCACGTTTTTCCGCCATCGCTCGTGAGCGCGAGGTTTTTTCCGCCGAGCGTCGGCTTGGTGTAGTCGCCGCCGGCGATAACGCCGTGTTTCGCGTCGCGGAACGCAATCGAGAACGCGCCTTGTGCGGCAGTCCCAATGCGAATCGGCGTGTCGTGTACCGTCCATGTCTTTCCACGATCGCCCGAATGGTAAACCCGTGCGACACTCGCGCCTCCCGTCGCAAACCACACGTCATTCGCGCCGAATACGGTGAGACAACTGCCACTCGCCGCGAATCCACCTTCGTTCGGCAGCGCCATCGGAAGGTTCGCTGTTGGGACTTCCTGCCACGAGTCGCCACCGTCACTCGTGGTGATGAAGAGAAAGCGTCCGTCGACGGGATCGCTCACCGCAATTCCATGCTTCGCATCCCAGAAGCGAATTGCGTCAAAGAAGGATCCTTTTTTCGCACCCACCATCTGCGACGTCCACGTACGCCCGCTGTCGAGCGTACGAAAGATTCTTCCCGAATCCGCAATGCTCATCGCGAATGCGACGGCCGCCGACGGCGCATCGATCGAACGGAGATCGAGCGCGCCCGCTCCGGGCACTGTTTGCGACACCCATGAGCGCCCGCCGTCGAAAGTGCGGATCACGGTGCCCCGTTGCCCACTCGCCCAGACAACCGTCGGCGACACGACACTCAACCCACGTAGCTCGACGGTTACGCCGTTCGCTTGGGGCATCACCTGCCCAAAGCCGGCCTGGCCGAGAAGGAGTATTGCCGAGCCCGCATAAATGACCGATTTCATCCGTTTCTCCTCGTTTCGTCGCGCCTCGCCCTTCGCACCTCGCCCCTGCAGGGCCCTGCCCTGCCCGGTACAAAGTATGCCCTTTATCCATGTCCAGAACCACGGAGGATACTCGAGTGCTCAATGGACATGACCGCGAGGCATTCGCGCTCAAGGTGATCGATGAAGTTCGCCGCTGGCCCGGTGTAGAAATGCGTCCGCACGCGAGCCATCACGAAGCAGGTGAGAGCGATGGCGTCGAGTTCCGCCTCTATGGTCGCCAGATCGGCCACATCCACGGCGACTGCGGCGTCCATCTCTCCCTGACCAAAGCACTCAAGGCAACAGTCCTCCGCGAGCAGCTTGCCGAGCCACTCGATGACGCCTCGACAGCAGGATGGACCAAGTTCGAACCCATCTCCTGTGACGACGCCGAGCACGCCATCTGGCTCCTTCGCCTCAACTACGTTCGCCTCAAGCGCCAGCGCATGACGCCCAACGCTGCGGCTGCCTCTGATTTACTCCGCGAGCATCAGGAGGCACTGCGAAAGGTGAGCGAAGCGGTCACGCACGTCGTCGAGCTCACCCAGGCACGCGCCAAGCCTCGGCCACTGCCTTCGCTCGAAGCCTGAGTCTCACCCCACGGGTTGCCCGCGGAAGATGAAATAGACTGCTCCGCAGATACAAAGCGCCGCCCAGAGATAGTCCATTCTGAGCGGCTGCTTCATATAAAGAACCGCAAAGGGCACGAACACAGCGAGCGTGATGGCCTCCTGGAGGATCTTCAGTTGCCCGAGCGACAGCTGCGTGTAGCCGATGCGGTTCGCCGGGACTTGCAGTAGATACTCGAAGAGCGCGATTCCCCAGCTCGCCAATGCGGCCACGTACCAGGGCCGCGTATTCAAGTTCTTGAGGTGGGCGTACCAGGCGAACGTCATGAAGACGTTGGAAAGGATCAGTAGTCCTGCCGTTCTCAGTACTATTGGCATTGGCTGTTCGAAGTGTTCGCTTTCTCCGCACTGTTGCAAGCTCGAAACCCGCGACGGGTTCGTCCCGTAGGGGCAGCAGGCCGATTCCAGGACTTAGACATGCTCGGACTTATCAAGGCACTCGCCGTTTCACTGATCGCCGGTCGCACCGTCGGCGGAGCGTTCTCCCTGCTCCTGCTCGTCCTCGCGCCTGTGGCTGCGGTGCTGAAATTCATCGGCCTCCCCATCCTGCTCGTCGTCGGCATCCTCGGCGCGCCCATCTTCCTCCTCCTCGGAGCCCTTGGCCTGCCGGCCATGCTGATCGTGGGCATCGGCGGGTCCATCATGGTGGTGCTCGGGCTCATCCTGATGGTCGGCCTGACCATCCTCAAGGTCGCCCTGCCGATCATTCTGATCGTGTGGTTCGTTCGCTGGATTTTTCGGAAGACGAAGGAGCCTGCTCCGGTAGTGTCGGCCGAGGGCTAGAGAGACCCGTCATCCGTCTCCTGAACCAGCGCCAGCGCACGTAGCTGAACACGACGAAGACGAGTGCCAGCTCGATGGCGAGCGGCCAGTCGATGTTCACGTGCGCTAGAACCCGATCGAGAGTCCGAACGGAACGATCGTCTCGTGCGGATCGGTGCTCGAGCGGCTCGTGCGGCGCAGGAATCCGACGCGACCTCCCACGCCGAAAATGAGCATCCCGTGCAATTCGCCGCCGACGTACGTCGTGTGTTCGGTGGCGTTCCATGGCTCATCCGCGGTGCGCAACACCGTCGCGCGCAGCGAGTAGCCTGAGCCGAACCAGCCCAGCATGCGGAAGTAGCCGAGCGACGCCTGGCCGCCGCCCTGTCCGAGCTCGAGGGTGCCGATGATGCCGTGGTTGCTCTTGCCCATGAGATCCGCCAGAAACCCAGTGGTCACGGAAAGGCGAAGCGGGCTGCCATAATGCAGTCCCACGGCCGGCGAAATGTTAGGTCCCGACTCCGAGCCCGGCGTGGACGTCGTCTCCTGCGCACGCGCCGCGAGCGGCAGTGCGACCAGTGACAGCACGAGGGCGGATCGTTTGAGCATGCCCAAATCTACCACACGCTACTCGTAAAGGTCCGTGACGTCGGCCTTGGCCAGGTCCACCAGGAACTGGCCAAGAATGCTGGTGACTTCCCCTGCGTACTGCGCGCCCTTCGCCGCCGTGGAAAGAGCTGGGTTGCCAACCCCCGTATCGGCGGAAATCTCCGTCCAACGCCGCGGTGCCCAAGCCGCACCCGAGCGGAGCGCGGGGATCTTCCATTTCTTCTCGCTCCCGTCTCCAGCCTCGCTGAGAGGGAGAACGAGATCTGGCGTCAGGTGCATCATCATGCTCGTCTCGAGCTCTCCCGCATGATCGCCGTGGTCGGTGAAGATCTTGTTCGGATCCCCAACCTTGTACCAGTTCACCGCGCAGAGGAACACGGTCGTCTTCGCCTGCAGCTCGCGAATCATCTGGCGAAAATCATTTCCGCCATGCCCGTTGAAGACGACGAGCTTCTTCACGCCCTGCACTTCGAGCGCGTGCACGAGGTCGGCGAGCAATGCCGCCTGCGTCGACGGATTGAGGTTGAGACACAGCTTGATGTCGAGCTGTCCCGTGTTGACGCCGAATGGCACGCACGGAAGCACAACCGCCTTGGTCCCCGCGTCCCACGCAATGCGCGCACTCTCGATCGCGAGCAACTCGCTTTCGTAGTTGTCGGTGCCGTACGGCAGGTGATAGTTGTGCGCCTCCGTGGCACCCCATGGCAGCACCGCAACTTCATAATCGGTGTGCTGCACGGTGCTCCACGTTGCTTCAGCAAGAACCCACGGACGATTCGGCATCAATTGATATCGGGAGAATACAGGAATCGGCCCAACTCGGCCGCGAGCGCAGCGCCACTCCAACCGATCAGTGCGGGAAAGAGCAGCGTCGCAATCACGAGCAACGGACCGGGAATGTTCATCGTGCCTGCGAGCATCGAGAGCAGCTCACGCGAGCGTCCCCCAAATGAATCGATCAGGAGCAGGAATGCCCAGCCTTCGATTGCACCGAGTGCAACAGTCCAGGCTCGGCCCCCGCGGTTACGCATGACAAAGCCTGCCACGAGCGCGACGATCGCCACTGCCCACCAGCCGATCATCCAGGTGGACGCCGCAACGGCGATAGCTACGACAATGTTCAGGATCATGAAACTAGTGGCGGCTCGTGAGTGTCACGACTGCGCTGCGCTCCGTTGCTGGAAGATCACTGGCCTCTTTTGGAAAGCGTAGTTGGTCGAGATCGCCCTCGAGCCAGTGCTGTAAATGGTCACGATAGCGTTTGCTCAATGGACGGCCTGACTGACCGCCGGGATACGTGCCCCACGCGCGAATCTCCGGGCCAAGATCGACGACCATTCGCCAGCTCGAGCCATGCGTACCGGTGCCAACGGACGGATTCAGCGCGCCGGGTCCTCCCTGAATCGGCAGCTTGAGCGACGACAACGCCGGCAGCCGCATCAAGTGATAGATGTTCTCCTGTCGCACGCGGTTCCATCGCCAGCGCTCGTCGCTTGGGGGACCAAGCCTCGAGTGAAGGGAGTTGTACGCATTGAGAATGGTGCGAGCGATGATGTCGTCGCGGTGCTCCCGAGCGTCCGTCGCCCGATCGTCCCACCAGATGCTTGCGGAGTCGGACATCAATTCGAGCAGCACGGCACTCGCCGGCGTCGCCACGCGACGAACGCCTCCATCCGCCGAGAGCTCGTCCCACACCGCTGCCGGCAACGTGCGCATCACTTCTTCGAACAGCGTGGCGCCCGTGCTTTGCTTGGTGTATTTGCGATCCCACGCTTGTAGCAACGCCGCCGCCTCTCCCAGACGCGTGTTCTGCCTTTCATTTTGTTGCAGCGCTCGGCTGCGCGCTGCCTCGAGGAGATACGGCACGAAAAGATTGGCGCGCTCGCTTCCCGGATCCGTCTGCATCGCGCGCATTTCCTCGGTCGTCACGGAAGAATCCGCGCGAAGGAGCGCGTTGATTCGAAGCGCCCGCCACGGATCGTAGCTTCCTCCCCACCAACCCTTCGCGACACGCGGATCAATTGGCTGTTGATTTGCCGACGCGAGATATCCCTGCTGCGGATCGAAGGCCTGCGGATATGCATCCACCGGCAGGTACCCTGTCCAGTCGTTCGCACTCGCCGATCCGTCGCGAACGACATTTCCTTTGCCGTCGCCCGGGCGCACTGGAAAGTGCCCCGTTGAACGAATGGCGATGTGTCCACCGCGATCGGCCGACAGCATGTTCTGCGCGGGGGTGAAGAACGATTTCGCCATCGCGTCTTCGAGCTCCTGCACGGAGCGAGCGTGCGACGCATCTCCAAAGGCTTGCAGCTCGTGACCGCCTTCGAGAACGGTCCATCGCATCGAGATCCAGTTGTCGCGCACGCGACGTAGCGGACCACGATGCGTGAAGTACAACGTGTCCGTCGCGATCACCTTCCCACGCTGGTTACGATACTCCTCCACTCGATGTTCGACGTTACGCCACTGACCATCCACCTTGTAGCGCGTCGGCGGCGAGCCATCCACGGTTTCGACGTAGTAATCGAGAACGTCCGTGCCGGTGTTCGTGAACGTCCAGGCCACGTCGCGATTGAACCCGATGATCACGCCCGGCGCGCCAGGAATGGTTACGCCATAAATATCGAGCTTTCCGCGAACGACGAGATGCACCTCGTACCAGATCGAGGGCAGTGTCAGGTCGAGATGCGGATCTCCCTCGAGCAGCGCGTGCCCGTTTTCAGAACGCCGTGGAGAAACCGCCCAGTTGTTGCTCGCAAATGTGCGCGGCTCGTCATCGACGTCGTTTTGAGCGACGCGTCTCGACGGCATGAAAGCCTGGGTCGCATCAGCGAGCAGGTTCGCGTCGGGATCGGATTTGCCAGGCGGTGGCAGCGTACGAAAGTCCATTCGGGGCGCGTGCTGTCCGTTCGGCTGAATCGGTTCCTGAATGGGACTTGCCTCGGGAAACAGCGCCTCCGCGGCAGCTGCGCCAACGCGTGTTGCCGCTGCGGCACGATCGCCTTCGGTGGAGATGTACGCGAGCGTGTAGCCCATCCGGAGGAAGAGCATGAATGAGTGGAGCGTTGTCCACTCGAGCGGTTGCTTTCCTGTCAGGCGGAACTCGAGCGGCAGCTCACCGGCCGGCATCGAGTGCACGTATGCGTTCACGCCGCCTGCATACGCGCGCGCGTACTTCATGTACGACGCCGTATCCGCCGCCGCATTTGCCTGCTCGGCAGCACGCGTCAAGCCGAGTCCGCGCATTTCACGATCGAGTGACAACACGGATGCGCCGCCGAGCTCCGAGAGCCGCCCGCTCGCGGCCATGGTTTGCGCGAACATCTGGAACAAGCGGTCACGCGCCACCACCCAGCCGAGTGCATGGTATGCATCCTCTTCGCTGGTCGCGAAGATGTGCGGCACGGCGCGATCATCGTAGACGATCTTCACATCCGCGCCGAGTCCTTCGATTGATGCTGTGCTGTTCGCGGAATGTTCTGCGTAGCGAGTCAGTGCCCACACGCCATTCGCGGGGTCGAGAAAGGGCCCCAGCGCCGGCGCCGGAACAAAGCGATGTGCGCCTCCGACAAGGCAGAGGACGAAAATGCTTGCTGAGAAAATCAGCCGCAGAATGCGAGCGAGCAGAACGGTTTCGCGTTGAGTGTTCGCAAAGTTTACGGCCGAGTGCGCATGCGAGCCAGCGGTGGGCATATCCCCTGCTGGGACCTGTCGTGTTCCATTCGTGGAGATGATATGTCACAGATGAATCGATTCACGCGTCTCGCGGCGCTCATGCTGCCGGCGGCCATCGTCGCCTGCGGCGAAAGTCGCTCGACATCCGACTCGGCGGGCGGCACCATCGCGGAGCAGCGCGCAGCGGTGGACACCGGGCATCCGCTCAGCGTGACGCCCACCGAAGGTGGCGTTGCGAAGCTCACGGGAACGGATACCAAGAGCGTCTACAACGCCGGCAAGTACAAGCTGACGGACGAGAACTTCCATCAGTTCGTTGTCGCGACGGACAGCGTGCTCGCGTTGCGCGCGCGCGATCTGCAGGTGAAGGATTTCCTCGACAAGAACATCACCGACGCCGGCGACGGAACGCAGACCGAGGTGCTGAACGCAGGGCGTACTCGTCTCGAGCAGCATCCCACGATCTCGAAGGCGATTACCGGGACGGGGATGTCGGTGAAGGACTACTTCGTGGCGTCGATTGCGATTGCGCAGGCAGAGCGCTTCATGGGCAATCCGAACGCTGCGCCTCCGACGGCGGCAACGCGCATGAACGCCGAGTTCCTGAACAAGCACAAGTCGGAGCTCTCGGCGCTGCGTGCGCAGTCGAAGGGCGCGATTATCGTTCGCTAGACCGCGTACCGCAGACCGCTACACGGAAGTGCGGAGTTCAGCTTCCGGTTTTTGGAGAGACCCACACCCACTTGCCCGTCGGCTCCCTGCCGGCGGGCAGGCTGCGCGGCACACCCTTGGGGTTTGGACCCAGTGACTTGATGTAGCGGTAGATCGCGCGGAGATCGCGCTCGTTCATCTGCGCGGTATTCCACCATGGCATTGGCGGCTTGCCGTCGCCGCCGTCGGCGGTCTTCAGCACCTGCACCCAGTGGTCTTCAGTCTGCCGCTGCGTAATGGTGCGAAGGTTCTTGCCGTAGACTGTTCCCCACTCGCCGCGGAACCCGACGTCGAGTCCTGCAAACCGGTCAGCCGGCGGAACCTTGCCCTTCGATTCCACCCAACCCTGCGTATGGCAGTCATTGCAGCTGCCGACGATGGTGAGGTACTCGCCCGCCTGTTCCATGGTCGGCGCATCCATCGCCGGACCATTTGCCGGGGGCATCGCGGCACTCGCCGTAGAGGTGGCGGGAGACGCGCTCGCCCCGCCGCTCTGGCACGCCATCACCACGACCACTGAAAGGATTCCCGCACCGACAACTGCGCTTCGAACGTGACGCATGAGCCTGTTGAATGAAGTGAGAGTGGGACCGCTCCTATGTCATACACGCAGCCCATGCAAAATGAAAGCGCAAGCGGCGGGTGACGCCGCTTCGCGCCACCCGGGGAAAG